>ERZ1370068.4692-contig-375_pt1 | contig 43006 bp, 44 predicted proteins | sample MGYA00561227_ERZ1370068 | MGnify/ENA primary metagenome ERZ1370068 (study PRJEB38410, sample SAMEA6850437) | metagenome | study: Metagenomic assessment of the ecological functions of the soil: analysis of the soil microbiota associated with the... | reverse complement strand
TTATACTTCGTTCAGTTACGTATTGCTCTCCAGGACCGTCAATCCCAGCGGTACCCATTCGTTCAAGGCGGAGGCGAGAGCGAGGGCCGCGGCTGTGCCGATCGCCACGGTGATGGTCGAGTCGACGGTGTAGTGCCAGCAGAAGGCGCTGCGGAAGGCGACAATCAGGCCGCACGGCCAAGGCAGAGACGGTCAGCAAGCCATTCGGGTGCGTTCAGGTAGCGGCGTAGACAGCGAGAGCCAGACGAGGAAGATGCGGCCGCTCTCAAACGCCACACTCCCGACTGCGCTGTCGAACGACCGCTCGCGAACGTCCGCCGAGGAGACGCCTCCATGGTCTGCCGGGAGCGAGCGGACAGGGAGGAGCGGTCACGGCCTGGTCCAGCGATGCTCATGCCTCCTCGCCTCAGCGTCGTGGCGGAGAACCAGCCCGCCAGGCACCAGGTAGAGGAGAGCTACCAGCAGTCCAGTTGGAGGAGCAAGCGGTTGTCCCTCATGCTCCACCGGCAGTGCGGCCGCACGGACCGGCAGTCCCGCGTCGACGTCAGGCGATCTCGGGATGCGGCAGAAGACGAATCGCATCGGATAGCTCCACGACGGCAGCCCGCGATGTCCTTCTTCCGCCACCACTTTCGATCGTGGGTAGTGGAATCTCCTCCCGTCGCCGCCAGGAGCTTCAGGTGAGCGACGCGCCAGTAAGGCTCGTCCGGACCTGCACCGCGCTCGCCGCCGCTCAGGGCGATGCGGTCGCTCCGGCGCAGCCCTCGAGGCGCTGGAGTCTTCTTTTCGGCTGCTGTCAGCGGGCGACGTCGTTCCTCACCGTTGCAGCAATCGGTCGGGTCGTCGTTCTGTGTCGTCTGCTGCCGCTCCGACGCGGCGCCGTCGATGCTTTCGGCGAGTGCGTGCACTCGATACCGAGACCGAGACGTCCACGCTCGCGGTCGACACGGAGATGTCGACGACCCCAGTCTGGACGTTCACCGAGACGCCCGGGACGCTGACGTCCACCTGGACGGCAATGAATGGGCCGGCACGGTCGGCACGGTCGGCATCACCGGCGGCTTCCAATGAGCATCCTCCGCTCCTGGCCGTCGCGATGTGTGACCCGCGAGCACAAGGACGCAGACGGCCACCAACGTGCCGATCCGTCGCCTTGCAGCCGAGCTCGCAGAACTACGAACTGACAGCCTGCAGGTACTGCCAATCGACGCGCCGCCGCAGCGGCGACTTACCGACACCGCCACGGGTTCCGTCCTCGTTGCTTGTATCGAACGTTGCAGAGAGGTCACGGACGGGAAGTCAATGCGATTGCGAAACCTGCCCGTCCGCTGAACCGGTGCTGGCGGGACGTCTTTCGGAGGGCGAGCCACAGATCGGCGGCCGCTGCAGCTCGCCCCTGTTGCCAATTGTCTCACGGTTCGGCGCTCGAGTGAAGCGAGACGGTTGCGCAGAATCGCATCCGCCACCTCTCCCGCCGGCCGTTCCGCGTCGATCATGACGATGCCCGGGATCCGGCGCATCCACTTGCGCTGGTACGCGGCGAAGCGCAGCGTGCGCGCGCTCGAGCTCGGCGATCGCCTCCGGTCGCGCGGCAGCGTCCCGGACGGCGTCGAGGCCGAGCACCTGCGGCGACGACGTCGCCCGCGGCGCGCACCTCCTCCTCCACCCCTGCTCGAACATCGTGCGGCGCGTGCGCACGATGCGAGCGCTGCCAGCGTCTCGCGCGAGCACGTCGAGGCCGACGATGGAGGCCGGCAGCCGCAGCTCGGCGGTCCAGAGCCGCGGCTGCTCCGGCACGAGCGTGCCGCCCGCCTGCCCCAGAGCTCGAGCGCCCGAACGACGCGCTTGCGGTCGTTCGCGTGCACGCGCGCGGCCGCACGCTGGTCGCGCCGCTCAGGATCGCGTGCGCCGTCTCGGCGCCGCGGCGGTCGTAGAGACGCTCCCCAGCGCGCGCCTGGCGCCCGCCGGCACGTCGGCCGGCAGACTGAACGTCGGTCAGCGCCGCCTGGAACCAGAGGCCCGGGCCGCCGAGCGACGATCGGCGTCCGCCCCGACGCGGCGATCTCGTCGCGATCGCCGCGTGCGCCGAGTGCACGGAACTCGCCGACCGTGCCCTGGCGGTCGAGCGGCCAGATCCCGACGAGCCGCGCGCCGGCGTCCCTGGTTCGTCAGGATCGGCAGGCCGCGGTAGACCTGCATCGAGTCGGCGGAGACGAGCTCCGCCGGAATCCGCTCCGCGATCGCCTCGGCGACCGGCCGTCTTGCCCGACGCGGTCGGGCCGAAGATGCCGAGGACGCTAGGTACGGGTCGGCTGCGAGCGTCTTCCAGCCGAGCCGAGTCGCCCTCGTTCGCGACCGGCCTGTCTCTCCTCCGGATGGGCGGCGCGGTGCTCCTGGAACCAGGCGACCGCGCGCGGGATGCCCTCGTCGAGCGGCACCTGCGGCTCCCAGCCGAGCAGCGTCGCGCGCCTTGCGGATGTCGGCGACGTAGTGCGTCACCTCGCCGAGCAGCGACGGCGCGATCGTGATCTCCGGCTCGACGCCGAGCTCGCGCCGCGATCAGCTCGGCCGCGCGCACGAGCGTGTTGCCCTGCCCGTAGGCGAGGTTGATCGTCTCGTTCGCGACGCGGCCCGTCGGCGAGCGCGCTCGATCCCGCGCGCGATCCCGTCGACGCAGTCGTCGACGTAGGTGAAGTCGAGCACCTTGTCGTCGCCGCCGTAGACCGTGATCGGCTCGCCGCGCGATCATCTGGTGGATGAACAGCGGCAGCACGCGCGACCATGCGGTGCAGGTCGTTGTCGTAGCGCCCGTAGACGTTCGAGAAGCGGAAGACGAGGTACGGCAGCTCGTAGCAGCGCGCGTACGAGTAGATGAACGCCTCGCCGCGCGATCTTCGACGCGGAGTACGTGCTCTCCGTGTAGGCGAAGTCGGCCGTCTCCTCGCCGTAGTCCTCGAAGCGGTGGACGTCGCCGTACACCTCGCGGCGTCGACGAGAAGACGAGCGGCAGCTGCGCGCTGCCGGCAGTACTCGAGCACGTTGAAGGTCATCATCGCGTTCTCGAGCGCGCGGTGCGGCTGCGCGCACGAGCTGGTGCACCTTCGCGTGCGCGGCCAGGTGGACGACGACGTCGACCTCCGGGTACTCGACGCCGCCGATCCCGCCCGGAAAGGCCGGGTAGTGGCCGGAGCAGATCCTGGAGCAGGTAGCGGAAGCTCGTCCGTCCAGGTGTTCAGGCGCTTGTCGACGCCGAAGACGCTCGTGGCCGTCGCGCGAGCAGCCGCAGCGCGAGGTTCGTGCCGATCTGCCCGGACGAGCCGGTGAGCGAGGACCTTCATCGGCGGCCACCGCGCGTGTCGGCTGCTGCGCCGCGCAGCGGTCGTCGAGGTCGCGCGTCTCGACTCGAGCACGACGTCGGACGAGCTCGCCCGGCTGCGGCGCTCGCCCGTGAGAGTTGACGGTGGTGTTGCGGCGCGGTGCGGCCGCGCAGGAGCGATCGCGTCGGTGCGGCGACGGCCCTCGACGAGCACCTCCTCGACGCCGCCGACGCGCGTCGGCGTTCCGCTCGGCGCGCGATCCGCTGGACGACCTCGACGAGCCGCTCGAGCCGCTCGTGCTTGACCGTCCTCGCGGCACCTGGTCGGCCATCGCGGCCGCCTCGGTGCCGCGCGCGCGGCGAGTAGATGAACGTGAAGGCGCTGTCGTAGCCGCACCTCCTCGACGACCTCGAGCGTCTCGCGGAAGTCCGTCCTCGGTCTCGCCCGGGAAGCCGACGATGATGTCGGTGCCGAGCGCGAGGTCGGGGATCGCGTCGCGCAGCGTGCTCGACGAGCGCCAGGTAGCGCTCGCGCGAGTACGTGCGGCGCATCGCCTTGAGGATCCGCGTCGAGCCGGACTGCAGCGGCAGGTGGATGTGCTCGCAGACGGCGTCGCACTCGGCCATCGCGGCGATCACCGGCTCGCGGAAGTCCTTCGGGTGCGGGCTCGTGAAGCGGATCCGCTCGATCCCGTCGACCGCGTCGCAGGCGCGCAGCAGCTCGCCGAACTCGGTGCGGATCGTCGGGCGCGAGGTCGCGGCCCCACGAGTTGACGTTCTGGCCGAGCAGCGTGATCTCCTCGCACGCCGTCGGCCGCGAGCCGCGTCACCTCGGCGACGATCTCGCCGGGCCGGCGGCTCTGCTCGCGGCCGCGGACGGCGGGGACGATGCAGTACGAGCACGTCGAGTTGCAGCCCATCGACACCTGCACCCAGGCGCTGAACGCGCGCTCGCGGTGCATCGGCAGGTCGCCGGCGAAGTGCGTCGTGCGTGCCGAAGCGGCCGCGCGCGACGCCGCTCCGCCCGACGCCGAGCCACTCGCCGAGGTGCGGGATCGAGCCGGGCCCGAACGCGACGTCGACCTGCGGGTAGAGCTCGAAGATCCGCTCGCGCTGCGCCTCGGCGTAGCAGCCGCCGACCGCGATCACGAGGTCAGGGTTCTCGCGCTTTCGCGCGCCGGCGTCGCCGAGGTAGGCGGCGAGCTTCGTGTCGGGCTTCTCGCGGATCGTGCACGTGTTGAAGACGACGACGTCGGCCTCCGTCCTGCGACGGTCGCCTCGCCGAGGCCGAGCGACTCGAGCATGCCCTTGATGCGCTCCGAGTCGTGAGCGTTCATCTGGCAGCCGAAGGTGGTGACGTGGTACCTGCGTCATCGCGCGCCAGGATCGCTTCGACCCAAGTAACAAACTGTTACTTGGCGATCTCGATCGCGCGGCTCTCGCGGATCACGGTCACCTTGACCTGGCCGGGGTACTCGAGCTGGTCCTCGATCTCGCGCGCGATCTCGTGCGAGAGCAGCGCCGCCGCGTCGTCGTCGACCTCGGTCGGCTCGACGATGACGCGGATCTCGCGCCCGGCCTGCAGCGCGTACGCCTTCGTCGACGCCCGGCTTCGACGCCGCGAGCTCCTCGAGCGACGCGAGCCGCTTGATGTAGTGCTCGAGGCTCTCGCCGCGGGCGCCCGGGCCGCGACGCGGAGATCGCGTCGGCGGCGATCAGCAGCACCGCCTCGACCGTCTGCGGCTGCACCTCGTAGTGGTGCGCCTCGATCGCGTGGACGACGCCCTGCGACTCGCCGTACCGCGCGCGCGAGCTGCGCCGAGATGAGCGCGTGCGAGCCCTCGACCTCGTGCGTCATCGCCTTGCCGATGTCGTGCAGGAGCGCGGCGCGCTTCGCCGTCTTCACGCCGGCGCCGAGCTCGGCTGGCCATGATCCCGGCCGAGGTGCACGACCTCGAGCGTGTGCTTGAGGACGTTCTGGCCGTAGCTCGTGCGGTAGCGGAGGCGGCCGAGGATCTTGACGAGCTCCTCGTGGAACTCGCCGCAGTTCGCCTCGAAGACCGCCTGCTCGCCGGCCTGGCGGACGTAGTCCTCGAGCTCGGCCTTCGACTGGTAGTACATCTCCTCGATCCGCGCCGGATGGATGCGCCCGTCCTCGATCAGCTTCTCGAGCGTCAGCTCGCGCGATCTCGCGCGCGGAGCCCGTCGAACGACGAGAGGACGACGGCCTGCGGCGTGTCGTCGATGATGAAGTCGACGCCGGTCAGGTGCTCGAGCGCGCGGATGTTGCGGCCCTCGCGGCCGATGATCCGGCCCTTCATGTCGTCCGACGGGAGCTCGACGACGGTGACGGTCGTCTCGGCCGTGTGGCTCGCGGCGACCCGCTGGAGCGCGTCGGCGATCAGGTCGCGGCGCGCGGCGCGTCGACTCGGTGCGCGCCTCCTCCTCCAGCTGGCGCACGCTGCTGCGCGAGCTCGTGGCGGATCAGGTCCTCGCGAGCGCTCGAGCAGGTGCGTGCTTCGCCTCCGCCACGGTCAGCCCGGCGACGCGCTCGAGCTCGCGCGAGCGCGCTCGTCCTTCGCCGCCTTCAGCTCGTCCTGGAGCTGCTTGACGCCATCTCGCGGTCGGCGAGCCCCTGCTCGCGGCGCTCGACCTCGGTCGTCCTTCCGCGCGAGCTCGTGCTCGGCGGCGGTGACCCGCTCCTCGATCCGTGGCGCGCCTGCGGTCGCGCCGGTCCTGCACTTCGCGTCTCGACTCTCGCGCGCAGCTTGACCGCCAGCTCGCGGGCCTCGATCTGCGCCTCGCGCCGGATCGTCTCCGCCTCGCGCTCGGCGACGTGCACGCGCGAGCCGCTGCGCAGCATCAGCAGCGCCGTCAGCGACGACCGGCGCCGACTGCGAGTCCGATGAGCGCCGCGAGCGCCGTGAGCATGCCGTCCTGCCTCCGAGGAGAAGGTGGATTGACCGCGGCGGCGTCGCCTGCGGTTGCTCACATCCGGCGCTCGGCCTGCACGGCCGCGCTCCGGTCTCGGCGCGTCAGATCAGGCTCGAGCCGGCGGTTCCTCCTGGGCGTCGCCAGCGTGGATTCGAAGGTCGGTGTGACGTTCGGAGTCAGGTTGTCAGTCAATTTCGGAAAATCACGCGCTTGTGCAGGCAAAACGTCGAATGGAAGCACTCCGGATCCTATCAGCTTCTCAGTCCTCCGCGCGCAACGACCCCTCGAGCGCGTCCTCGCCGAAGCCGCGGCGAGGCGAGGTAGCGCGCCGTCTTGACGCCGCGGCCTCGCTGCTCGACGATCTGCGCGCGCGCGCTCCCGTTCGGCTCGAGCGCCGCCGAGCTGCCGCTCGACTGATCCAGCCGCGACGCCGCGCCGCTCGAGGTCGTCGCGGATCAGCGCGTCGCCGGAGCCGCGGTCCGCGAGCCGCTCCGCCCGCGTGCGGGCGAAGCGCTCGTCGTCGCACGTAGCCGATCCGCTCGAGCGTCTCGAGCGCCTGCTCGCTGCTCCGCCGCGCCGACCCCGCGCTCGCCAGCCGCGCGTCGAGCTCCGCGGCCGTGCGGTCGCGGAAGCGCAGCGCCCTGCTCGCCGGCGTCACGGGTCGCGTCCGACGGCGTCGGCGCTCCTCCATGACCTACGCGGCGGAGGCGGCTTCTCCGACCTCCTCGACCTCGCTCGGCGTCCTCGACCTCGTCGACGACGGGCGTCACTGCGCGCTCGGCGCCCGGCGACGCTCGGCAGCAGCCGCGCCGAGACGACCTGGTCCGGGCCCGCCTGTGCCTGGATCTGCTGGAGGATCTGCTGCGACGACGTCCGGGTGCTCGCTGCAGGAACGCGGTCGCGTTCTGGCGGCCCTGGCCGAGCCGCTCGTCGCCGAAGCTGAAGTACGAGCCCGACTTCTGCACGATCTTCCGCTCGAGCCCGACGTCGAGGACCGTGCCCTCCCAGGAGATGCCCTGGCCGTAGATGATGTCGAACTCGGCCTGCTTGAACGGCGGCGCGACCTTGTTCTTGACCACCTTGACGCGGACGCGGTTGCCGATCGGCCTCGGCGCCGTCCTTGAGCGTCTCGATGCGGCGGATGTCGAGCCGCACCGAGGCGTAGAACTTGAGCGCCCGGCCGCCCGGCGTCGTCTCCGGGCTGCCGAACATGACGCCGATCTTCTCGCGCAGCTGGTTCGTGAAGAGGCAGATCGTGTCGGTGCGGTTGAGCGTGCCGGCGAGCTTGCGCAGCGCCTGGCTCATCAGCCGCGCCTGGAGGCCGACGTGGGTGTCGCCCATCTCGCCCTCGATCTCGGCCTTCGGCGTCGAGCGCGGCGACCGAGTCGATCGCGACGACGTCGAGCGCGCCGGAGCGGATCGAGCAGCTCGGTGATCTCGAGCGCCTGCTCGCCCGTGTCGGGCTGGGAGACGAGCAGGTCGTCGATGTTGACGCCGATCCTGCTGCGCGTACTGCGGGTCCATCGCGTGCTCGGCGTCGATGAAGGCGCAGATGCCGCCGCGGCGCTGCGCCTCGGCGATCACGTGGTAGACGAGGGTCGTCTTGCCCGACGACTCGGGGCCGAAGACCTCGACGACGCGCCCGCGCGGCAGCCCGCCGATGCCGAGCGCGAGGTCGAGCGACGAGCGACCCGGTCGAGATCGCGCCGATCCGCGACCTGGGCCTGGTCGCTCATCTTCATGACCGACGCCCTTGCCGAACTGCCGCTCGATCTGCCCGAGGGCGACGTCCAGAGCTTCCTCGCGATTCATCTCATCCTCCTGCGTCGACAATTCAGCGTTCGCGCAGTGGAAACGATTCGAGCACCTCGTAGACCGCCCCGGACGGGTGCAGACGGGATAGGAAAGCAGCCGCGTCGGACGGCACGAACGTCGAGCGCCGGCAGCTCCGGCCGGAGGCGCGGTCGGCTCGCGGTAGCGCAGCACGGTCACGTGCGGCAGCCAGTCGTCGCGTTCTCCAGCCGGTAGACGCCGAGCGCGGCTCGAGCTGCGTCTGCAGGCGCTCCGGCGAGCCTGCGGCGCGCCGTCCTCGGCGTGTCACGGAGCTCGAGCATGCCCGACGGCTCCGCCGTCTCGCGCCAGCGCGACGAGCTCGAGACGAGCGGCCGGCGCCGCCGTGCGCGCCGCCTCGGCGAGCGATCCGCAGGATCGACGGGAGCTCGCCGGCAGGCCGCGAGCCGAGGAAGGCGAGCGTGACGTGCAGGTTGCTCGGCGGGACGATGCGGCCGCGCAGCTCGCGCTGCTGCCACTCCGCGAGCGCGCTCGACGACGTCGTCGGGCAGCTGCAGGGCGCAGGAAGAGGCGGAGCCGCTCATCCACCGCCACGCTACCCGGCGAGCTCACACCGATTCGTCACGATTCTGTTCCAGACAGTCGCCGCACGAGGTGCAGCGACGCGACGACCGGAGCGGCGGCGGATCGAGTCGCGGTCGCCGGGAAGCTGAAGTGCGAGCCGTCGCCGCCGTCCGGTGTCTCGGCGTGGAAGTACACGAGCCCGACGGGCTTCTCCTCAGTCGCCTCCGCCCGGGCCCGCGACGCCCGTCACCGCGACGGCGACGTCTGACGCCGAGCCGCTCGCGCGCGCCGCGCGCCATCGCCTCCGGCGACCTCCGCCGGAGACCGCGCCGTGCTCCTCGATCAGCCTCGGCGGAACGCCGAGCTCGCTCGATCTTGACCTCGTTCGCGTACGCGACGATCGCCGCCGGCGACGACGTCGTCGAGCCCGGGCACCGCGGTCAGCCGCGCGGCGACCAGGCCGCCGGTGCACGACTCCGCCGTCGCGAGCGTGGCAGCCGCGGTCGCGGCAGCGGTCGAGCACGAGCTCCTCGACCGTCCGGCTCGTCCGTGGCGAAGAGGTAGCGCGCCGAGCGCGCTCGGCGAGCGCGGCCTCGAGCGCGAGCATGCGCGTCCTCGGCCGCCGGCTCGCGACGAGGTCGACGTGGATCTCGAAGTCGCGGGCGCAGATCGTCACCTCGAGCCCGTCGCCGTCGCCCCCGGCCTCCTGCAAGCGCCTGCGCGACCTGCCGACTCGCTCGGCGCCGAAGAAGCGCAGCGTCGCGCCGCACGCGGCGGCGTCGCGCGCGTCGAGCACCTGCCGCGACCGGCGCGGTCTCGAGCGCGCTCGGCCAGAGCGCGCTGCAGCTCGCGCGGCAGGCCCGGCAGCACGATCGCCGGCGTCCCGCGCGCGTCGACGACGAGACCCGGCGCCGTGCCGGCGAGCCCGAGCGACGAGCCGCGCCCTCGGGCAGCGTCGCCTGCTTGCGGACGCCCTCGCCGAAGTCGGCGTACGGCCGCTTCAGCCGCTCCGCGACCATGCGCGGAGACGCCCTCGATCTGCGCCTCGAGCTCCGCGTCGACGTGCAGCCGAGACCGGCGACCTTGCGCGACGACCTCGACCGTGCGGTCGTCGTGCGTCGGTCCGAGGCCGCCGGAGGTCGCGACGAGGTCGGCCGAGGCGAGCGCATCGCGAAGCGCGGTCTCGAGCTCGGCGGGCTCGTCGCCCGACGATCTCGATCCGCGCCGGGCTCGAGCCCGAGCGCGCAGCAGCGAGCGGGCGAGAACGGACCGTTCAGATCGGTGCGCTCGCCCCGCACGAGCTCGCTGCCGGTGACGACGATCACCGCCCGTGGGCGGCCTGCGCCCGAGCTCAACTGGCGTCGGCGGCGAAGATCTTCTTCGCCGTCACGAAGACGCCCTGCGCCTTGACCGCCGCCGGCGGGAGCTTCACCCGGTTGCCGTTCAGCTTCACGAGCACGTTCGCCGGCGCCTCGAGCCGGCAGCCAGAGCACCTTGCCGTCGAAGCGCTGCCGTCTGGCCGCGCTCGAGCGTTGCCCTTGTAGAGCGACGCTTGCCCGATCGCGCTGCGCGGACTTGACGATCAGGTACGAGTCGCCGCGCGTCGCCCGCAGCTCCAGCCGCACCGACCGGGCCGCGTCGCGGACGCTGCGCGACGGTGTGGTGCCGTGCCGGCGTCGAAGTCAGCCCGTTCGATCGGCGCGTCGGCGCCCCGAAGCGCCAGGCGACGATCACGAGCGCCGTGACGAGCCCGATCGCCGTCAGCGCGAGCAGGACGATGTTCGACTCGCGCCGGTCGCTTCGCCGCGACCTCGCCGCCGGTACGCGGCGCGGCGAGCGAATCGGCGCGTCCTCCTCGCCGATGACGAAGCGGGAGTTGTACTCGTCGACGTAGAGCTGGCCGTCGAGGCCGAGGTACTCGGCGTAGGAGCGGAGGAAGCCCTTGATGTACGTGTGCGACGGGAGCAGCTCGAAGCGCTCGTCCTCGAGCGCTCGCAGGTACTTCGCCGCGGATCTTGGTGCCGTGCTCGGCGTCCGCGAACTCGATGTGGCGGCGCAGACGGGCCTCGCGGAGGCTGTTTCCGATCTCGAACACGGCGCCATCGTAGCGGCCGTGTCCCGCAACCGACTAGTCGCGCGACGAGTGACAGAAGCGCGTAGAATGCCGACCGAGCCGGCCGCGGTGAGCGCGAGCAGAACGCCGAGGATCCCGAGCAGACGGCCGAGGCGGGCGGTCCTCGCGCCTCTCGGGCGGCCGAGCGTCGGCCCGAGCCGCGAGCGAGCGCGGCGGGCGAGCCAGACGGCGAGCAGCGCCCAGCAGCAGCGCGACCGGGATCGCCACGGCGGCGTGCAGGAGCTCGTGACGTGTCCGACCAGCGCGTCGCGGCGATCGCCGCGGCAGCAGCGCCACCGAGAGCAGCGCCGACGAGGACGGACGCCCAGGCGCTGCCGGGACGTGGCGGGCCGCCGTTACTGCTTCTTGTAGGGACGGCCAACGGCTGCGGGCGGAATCGAGCGGCCGATCACTCCGGCGACGGCGATCAGCGTGAGGACGTACGGCAGCGCCTGGAAGAGCACGGCTCCCGACTCCGAGTACGTCGGGCAGACGGTACGCGAGCGCGCTCGAGAAGCCGAAGAGGAGCGCCGCCGCCGCGGCGCCCGAACGGGCGCCAGTTGCCGAAGATCACCGCCGCGAGTGCGATGAAGCCCGCGCCCGGCGGTCATGTTCTCGGTTGAACGAGCTGCACGAACCCGATCGAGAGGTACGCGCCGCCGAGCGGCGGCGAGCATGCCCGAGAGCGACGACCGCGCGCGTAGCGCATCGCGTAGACGCGAGATCCCGACCGTGTCCGCGGCGCGCGGATGCTCGCCGACAGCGCGGATCCGCAGGCCGATCGGCGTCTTGAAGAGCACGATCCAGGTCGACGACGATGAGTCAGGAACGCCGAGCCAGATCATCAGGTTGAGGTTGCCGAAGCACCGGCGCCGATGAAGTACCAGTCCTCCGAGGAAGCTCAGGTGGACGTTCGGGATCTCGAGATGTCCGGCGGCGTGCCCTCGCCGCCGTAGATGTCGATGAAGAGATAGCCGGTGATCCCGAGCGCGAGGAAGTTGATCGCAGTGCCGCTGACGATCTGGTCGCGCGCGGAGGTGGATCGCGAAGAAGCGCGTGGACGAGCGCGAACAGCCCGCCGGCGAGCGCCGCGCGACAGGAGCCCGAGCACCCAGGAGTCGAGCTTGTCGGCGCCGAGGATGCCGAAGAAGGCGCCCGATGAGCATCATCCCCTCGAGGCCGATGTTCACGACGCCGCTGCGCTCGCGAGAAGATGCCGCCGATCGCCGCGAATGCGAGCGGAGTCGCGTAGCGGAGCATCGCCGCGATGAGCGCCGACCAGACGACGACCGTGTCGAGATGGCTCGGTGCTCGAGCGGGTGGCGAGGTACGCCGAGCACGAGGCCGAGCACGCCGATCGCGACCGCCGCCCAGCCGAGCCGCTGCGCCGCGGATGAGCGCCCGATCGCCGAGCGTCGAGCGCGATCAGGCCGAGGACGACCGGAACGACCGGCTGACGCGATCTGCAGCGGCGGCAGCGCGACCCAGAACGCTGCGATCCCGACGAGGATCGCCGACGCCACGCGAGTGCGCGGCGCGCCAGCGCGGGACGCGGCTGAGCAGTCGCTCGATCGCTCATGCGGCCTCGTCGCCGCCTGTCGCCGCCCGCGCTTGCGCAGGCCGAGCAGGCACGAGGATCAGCACGTCGGCGCCGACGAAGAGCACGACGAGGCCCTGGATCGATGCAGCGGTCAGGTTCGACGCGCGAGCTCGGGCCGGAAGATCGTCGGGATCGAGGTTGCGCGTCGACGTGCCGGTCGATGCAGCGCGCCGAAGAGCAGCGCCGCGAGCGCCGACGCCGACCGCTGTGTTGCGTCCGAGCAGCGCGACGGCGATGCCGATGAAGCCGATCGTGCGACGACCTGGATCGTCGCTCGTGTCGATGCCGGTACTGCCAGCCGAGGATGTCGATCGCGCCCGCGAGGCCGGCGAACGCGCCCGAGATCGCCATCGCGAGGAAGTAGTTCCGCGCGACGCTGATGCCGCCGTAGCGCGCCGCCTCGGGGTTGAAGCCGACCGCCGCGCACCTCGTAGCCGAGCGTCGTCCGGTTGAGGATGCAGCCAGTAGACGACGAGCGCGCCGAGCGCGACGAAGAAGCCGATGTGCAGGCCCTGGAGCAGCCGGGTCGCCCCAGAAGACCGGCAGCTTGCGCCTCGTCGACGACGTCGTTCGAGACCGGCACCGAACGGCTGCGTGTCGTTCTGGAGCGGCCCGCCGAGGCCGAACAGGAACGACGCCGACCCAGATCGCGATCCAGTTGAGCATGATCGTCGTGATCACCTCGTGCGCGCCGACGGTCGCCTTCAGGAACCCGGCGATCCCGCCCAGAGCGCGCGCCCGCGAGCGCGCCGGCGACGATCGCGAGCAGGATGTGCGAGCGAGCCGAGGTCATGCCCGGCGAAGCGACGAGCCGATCCAGACGGCGACGATCGCGCCGGCGAGGTACTGGCCCTGGCCGCCGATGTTGAACATGCCGCAGCGGAACGCGAACGCGACGGCGAGCCCGGTCAGGATCGAGCGGCGTCGTGAGTGATCAGCGTCTGCTGCGAGGTTGAGCGCCGCGAGCTCGTCGCCCGGTCGTCGCCGTGACCCAGGGGAAGAACCAGTTGAGGCCGGCGCCGTCGAAGATCGCGCTGGTAGGTCGTGAGCGGGTTCGTGCCCGTCGTGACGAGCACGACGAGGCCGCCGATCAGGAACGCGAGCGAGCGCGGTCAGCAGCGGCGCGACGATCCCGCCGGCCTTCTGCGCGAGCGCGTAGCCGCGCGGCGAGCGACTCGCCGCGTCTCCGGCGCCGCGGCCGCCGGCTCGGCCGGCGGCGGCGGTGCCAGGCTCGCTCACGCCGCGGCCTCTCCGGCCGCCGCCCGGTCATCGCGATGCCGAGCTCCTCCTCGGTGACGTCGGGCGGGAACTCGCCGACGATCTCGCCCTCGTAGATGACGAGGATCCGGTCGGAGAGCGAGAGGATCTCCTCGAGCTCGAGCGAGACGAGCAGGATCGCCGCGGCCCTCGTCGCGCTCCTCGACGAGCCGGCGGTGCACGAACTCGATCGCGCCGACGTCGAGGCCGCGCGTCGGCTGCGCGGCGATCAGCACCTTCGGGTTGCGGTCGATCTCGCGCGCGAGCGACGACCTTCTGCTGGTTGCCGCCCGAGAGCGCCGCCGGCGCGCGTCTGCGGCGCCGCCGCCGCGCACGTCGAACTCGCTGATCAGCCGCCGCGCCCTCTCGATCGAGCCGGCTCGGGAAGAGCCAGCCGCAGCGCGACGTCGGGCGGCTTGGTCGTAGTCGTGGAGCGCGATGTTCTCGGCGATCGAGAACTCGAGCACGAGCCCGCGCCGCTGGCGGTCCTCCGGGATGTGGCCGACGCCCGCGTCGAGGCACTCCGTGCGCGCTCGCGCCGGTGACGTCGCTCGCCGCCGACCGTGATCGTCCCCGCCGTCGACCTGCCGCAGGCCGGTGATCGCGTCGATCAGCTCCGTCTGGCCGTTGCCGTCGACGCCGGCGATGCCGACGATCTCGCCCGCCGCGCACCTCGAACGAGACGCCGCGCACCTTCTCGATGCCGCGGTCGTCGACGACGGTGCAGGTCCTCGACCTCGAGCAGCGGGTCGCCGGGCTGCGCCGGCGGCTTCTCGACGCGCAGCAGCACCTCGCGCCCGACCATCAGCCGCGCCAGGCTCTCCTCGGTCGCGCCCGCGCGCGGCAGCGTCTCGATCTTCTTGCCGCGGCGCAGCACGGTGATCCGGTCGGCGATCTCGAGCACCTCGTTCAGCTTGTGGCTGATGAAGATGATCGACTTGCCCTGCGCGCTGCAGGCTCTGCGATGATCGCGAACAGCTCCGTGCGCCTCCTGCGGCGTCAGCACCGCGGTCGGCTCGTCGAGGATCGAGGATGTCGGCGCCGCGGTAGAGCGCCTTCAGGATCTCGACGCGCTGCTGCTGGCCGACCGTGATGTCCTGACGATCGCGCGTCGGGTCGACCGCGAAGCCCGAACCGCTCGAGATGCTCGCGCACGCGCTGCTCGGCGCCGCGCTACGTCGAGCAGGACGCCGTCCGTGCGTCGGCTCGGTCGCCGAGCACGATGTTCTCGGCGACCGTCATCACCGGGATCAGCATGAAGTGCTGGTGCACCATGCCGATCCCGGCGTCGATCGCGGCCTTCGGCGAGCCGAGCGTCACGCGGCTTGCCGTTGATCAGGATCTCGCCCTCGTCCGGCTGGTAGAGCCCGTAGAGGACGTTCATCAGCGTCGACTTGCCGGCGCCGTTCTCGCCGAGCAGCGCGTGCACCTCGCCCTGGCGCAGGTCGAAGTCGACGCCGTCGTTCGCGACGATGCCGGGGAACCGCTTCGTGATCCCGCGTAGCTCGAGAACGGGCCGCTCGTCCATCCGCGGCGATTCTATGGGCCAGGGCGGTCGAGCCTCAGCAGATAGCGCTACTTGACCGGTGTCCGGGATGTCTTGATCTCGGCCGGCGGCGATCTCGGTCCTGACTGCGTTCGACCTGCGGCGACGAGGTCGGCCGGGCACGTCGGAGGCGATCTTGCCCGATGCCCGACGCCGCCCGAGGCGATGTCGAAGACGGTGTCCGTGCCGCCCTTGAACGTGCCGTCCTGCGACGCTCCTGACCGTCGGATAGACCGCGACGTCGACCTTCTTCGAGCGCGCTCGTCAGCGACGTGCTCGCCGAGGTACGCCTGGTCGGCGTCGACGCCGATGCCCGCGGACGCTCTTCTCCTTCGCCGCGTCGAGCGCGCCGAGACCGCACTGGCCCGCGACCTGGAAGATCGACCTCGCGCCCGCGGGCGATCTGGTCGAGCGCGATCTCCTTGCACTTCGCCTGGTCGACGAAGTCCTGCGAGTAGCGCGTTCAGCGTCGTGATCGCCGGATCGGCGCTTCTTGGCGCCCGCCCGGTAGCCCGGCGATGTAGCGGTCGACCGGCGGGATCTTCTGCCCGCCGACCGACGCCGATCACCTGTGCGCGGAGCCGACTCCTCGCTTCGTCGACCAGCCCGGCGAGAGTAGCCGACGAGGTAGCCCGCCTCCTGCTCCTTGGAAGAGCAGGCCCGCGGACGTTCGTCGGCTTCGTACTTCAGCTCGCGTGGTCGAAAGTCGATGATCGCGAAGTTCGACGTCCGGGAACTGCTTCGCGACCGTGTCGAGCGCGTCCGCCATCAGGAAGCCGACCGCGATCACGAGGTCGTACTTCTGCCTGCGCGAGCGCTGCGAGGTTCGGGACGTAGTCGGCGTTCGCGTGCGCGAGAGCGAGCACGTCGCCGCGACGCCGAGGCTTGCTCCTGCGCCGTCGGAGGCCCTTGTTCGCGAGGGAAGGAACGGAGCGGTCGTCGAGACCGCCGATGTCCGCGTCCGCTTATAGCTCGGCCTCGATTTGCGCCAGGCCCAGCCGGTGCCTGCCGTCGTTGCCCCGGCGGCCTCCGGCCGCCGCCGTCGCACGCCGGAAGTCGTCGACTGTCGTCACGCCGCAGCCGGGCGAGCTGTCGACGCACAGTGCAGCGGCGGACGGCCGAGCGCCGTCCAGAGTCCGGGCCTGCCGACGGACTACATACTGGAGTCATACCGAGAGCGACAGGATCATCGAAAACCCCGCCCCCGCCCCGGTGACGTGCTCGCGTCTCAGCCCCGCGCGGCGAAGGCCGTTCGGGCGGAACTTTTTTGGTCTTGCCGAGCGCGACCGCGCCTGGACGGGTGGCGAGAGTCACCTGCTTCCAGTTGAAGGCTGCGCCCGGTGAGGAGACATCTTGCCGTACCCGACGCCGCCGCGTTCGCCACGGTGAACGTCCAGTTGAAGTTCGTCTTGAACTTCGCGCGGCTCTTCCGAGCGGCCTCGAGTCGGTCTTGAACACGGCCACGTCGACCTTCTTCGTATTGGCGCTCGGGTCAGGACGTGTGCTCCGAGGTAGCCCTGGTCGGCGTCGACGCCGATGCCGGCGACAGCTCTTCTCCTTGGCGGCGCTGGAGCACGCCGAAGGCCGCCCCGACCCGCGACCCGGAGGGCAGACCGTCGCGCCTGTTCGCGATGTGGGTGGGCGCGAGCCCCTGCCACTCGCCGCTGGTCGACGAAGTCCCGGGGTAGCCGCTGTGCTCGACCTTCACGGCCGGGTACGGCCGCCTTCGCGCCCCTGCGTAGTTGGCACCGCCGAATGAACCGGTCGACCGGCGGGAGGCCGCAGGCCGCCGACCAGCCGCGATCACGCCCAGCGCTGTTCGGGACGTTCTTCATTGGACCGGCGAGATCCGCCGGCGAGCGCAGCCGGCCTCCTGCTCGCCAGACAGACGCAGGCCCCGGACGTTCGTCGGCTCGTGACCCTCGCGTGAACTCGCTTCGCGACACCCGGAGTTGTCGATGATCGCGAACTACGTCTTCAGGAAGCGGCAGGCCACAGCTGCTGGCCGTCGCGTCGCCCATCAGGAACCTGACCGAGATCACGAGGTTGCAGCGCACCCCGCGCCGCAGCCAGGATGGTTCGGGACGTAGTCGGGCGTTCGACTTCGAGATGAACAACGCGACCCGGATCTTCAGCTGCCGACCTTGAGTCATCTGCGCGAGGCCCCTTGTTCGACCAGGAAGTTGGGCGAGGCGGTCGTCGAGACCGCCGATGTCGGTCACGAGCGCGACCTTGTACGGCGCAGGCGCCGCCTGGACATCTGCCTTCGCGGCAGCCCGTGCCGGCGCCGAGCGCCAGCATCAGGACCGCGATCAGCGCCCGCCGCGATGAGCGGCATAAACGTACGTACTTTCACTTGCACCTCCTTAGAAGTCACATCCACCGCCAAGCTTTGACGCTTGATTAGACCCTAAGTTGGGCGAAATGGAAGTCTTTACGGAAGCCTTTACGAACTACTCGACGACGAACCGTTCGAGCTCGGCTTCGTCCACGAGCACGCGCCGCGGCTTCGATGCCTCGTAGCCGGAGATGATCCCGCGCCGCTCGAGCATGTCGATCAGGCGGCCGGCCCGCGTGTAGCCGACCCGGAGGCGCCGCTGGAGCAGCGAGACGCGAGGCGGTCTGGCGTCTGGACGACGATCTCGATCGCCTTGGTCGAGCAGCGGATCCTCGTCCGGGTCGAACTCGCCGTCGTCGTCGTCCGTCGTCCTCGGCGAGCGCCTCCGGCGCCTCGAGCAGCGTCTCGTCGAGCTCCTGCTCGCGCTGGCGCGCGGCACTGCTCGACGACGAGCGCGACCTCCTCCTCGCGCGACGTACGCGCCCTGGACGCGCTGGAGGCGCGAGGTGCCGAGCGGCTTGAAGAGCATGTCGCCCTGGCCGAGCAGGCTCTCGGCGCCGGCGGCGTCGAGGATCACGCGCGAGTCGGTCTGGCTCGAGACGGCGAACGCGATCCGCGACGGGACGTTCGCCTTGATCATCCCGGTGATCACGTCGACCGACGGCCGCTGCGTCGCGAGCACGAGGTGGATGCCGACGGCGCGCGACTTCTGCGCGAGGCGGATGACCGCGTCCTCGACCGCCTGCGGGCGAGATCATCATCAGGTCGGCGAGCTCGTCGATCACGACGAGCAGGTACGGCAGCGGCTGCTCGCCGCGCGCGCGGAGCGCGCGGTTCGCCTCGGGCAGGTTGCGCGCGCGGACGATGCGAGAGCCGCTCGTAGCGGCGCTCCATCTCGGCGACGACGTTCGTGAGGACCGGCGCTCGCCTCCTTCGGGCTCGAGACGACCGGCGTCAGCAGGTGCGGGATCGACTCGTAGTAGCTGAGCTCGATCCGCTTCGGGTCGATCAGGATCATCCGCACCTCGTCGGGCGTCGAGCGCAGCAGGATCGAGGTCAGGATCGTGTTGATGCAGCCCGACTTGCCCGAGCCGGTGGTGCCGGCGATCAGGATGTGCGGCATCCGCGCGAGGTCGGTCCAGACGGCGTTGCCGGAGATGTCCTTGCCGAGCCAGACGGCGAGCGGGCTCGCGGTCGCGGGCAGGTCGTCGTAGATGTCGCCGAGCGTGACGAGGTTCGGCGCGAGGTTCGGGACCTCGACGCCGACGGCCTGCTTGCCGGGGATCGGCGCGAGGATCCGGATCTCGGTCGTCGCGAGCGCGTAGGAGAGGTCGTCCTTCAGCGCCGGCGACCTTCGACACCTTCGTCCCGGGCGCGAGCTGGAGCTCGTAGCGGGTGACGCGCGGGCCGGCGATCTGGCCGACGATCGTCGCCCTCGACCCCGAAAGTGCGCCAGCGCCTGGACCAGCGTGTCCGCGTGGTGCGCTGGGTCGGCGCCGCTGGCGCCCTTCGCCACGGCGGGCGACGTCACTCAGCACCGCGCGTCGCCGGGCAGCACGCTGCGTACGCCCTCCGGGCGCGGCGCGTCGAAGAGCGCGTCGTCTCTGCCTCGTCGGTCTCCCCTTCCGGGTCGAGCAGGAACCCGGCGACGGCTCGGAGAGCCCACCGGAGATCACGTCCGATAGTCAGTGGACTGACGTCGACGCCGTGGTGGCTCGTGCGCGGGCGCGAGGAGACGGTGGTGCTCCTCCGACCCCAGACCTCCGAGACGGGCAGGGCGCTCTCGAGCGAGCGGCGGGCGGCGCCGTGCGCGCGGCGCATCGCGCGATCCGGACCGGCGCAGCGGGCGCACCGTACGAGGCGCCGGAAAGCGGGAGGCCACCGGCGAGAAGCGGGCCAGTCAGGCCGACGAGCAGGGCGCCGGTGCTGCCCAGGAGCGCGTCGAGTCCAGCTTCCGAGCAGGTTGCCGACGAAGCCGCCAGTGGTCCGGAGAGCCGCGAGCGTCGTCATCAGTCCCAGGAACGCGACGGCGAGGCCCGACGCGGAACGGCAGTGAAGCTCACGAGCGCGCTGCGGAAAGAGCATCCGCCAGCCCGCCCACGGCGACGAGCGCCGCAGGAGCCGCGTACGCCGGCGCTGCCGAGGAAGTCGCGGAGCCCCTTGCTCCGACCTTCTCGCCGACGATCCCGCCGGCAAACCCGAGGTAGAGCAGCGAGGCCAGGAAGAGCTCGAGCGAAGCGAGCCTGCGCCCGATCAGCCCAGGGTGCTGGTGCGCCGCTCGCGGTCCGCGAACTTCACTTCGTCGGCGCTTCTTCACGCGCGCGGGGGCGACACGCGGCCCGCAGGGGCCGCTTCTTCTTGCGAGCAGGCATGCGGATGCCGTTCTGACGCCGCCGAAGGCGACACCCTCGCCCCGGCCGGGTCGCTCAGCGACCGAAGGCGCTCCAGAGGAGGAGCGCGGCGCCGCCCACCCGCGACCGCGAGCCCGGCAAGCACGCCGTTCAGGGCCGCGATCGAGGCCCGCCGGCGAGCGCTGCGGCGCCGATAGCGGCGATCGCGACGCCGTACCAGAGGCCGGGCGGCATCAGCCGAGCGTCGCGATGCGCTCGAGCAGCAGCTCGAAGAAGCCGTCGGCGTCGATCTCGACACCGACGTCGGCGTTCGCCGACGGTCGGTGCGGCTCCAGAGATCGACAACCGTGCGGCCGCGACAGAGCTCCGACTCGGTCTCCACGCTTCGACGTTGGGTGCTGCGGTGCGCACGATGCCCGGGCCGGAACGACGTGCGCGAGCGCGACGCGCGTCGTGGATCGGCGCGCCGTCCCAGCCGTACGGTCTCGCTGGTGGTACGGCTTGAAGAACGTCGACGAGCTCGGCGACGAACGTGCCCATCCGCCCGGCTGCCCGGAACCGCTCCGGCCAGCGCCGGCGTCAGCAGCGCCGGTGCGTGACGTCGAGCCCGATCATCGTCACGTCGATGCCCGGCGTGGAAGACGCGCTGCGCGGCCTCCGGGTCGGCCCAGATGTTGAACTCGGCCGCCGGCGTCATGTTGCCTTCGGCGATCGCGCCGCCCATCAGCACGATCCGCTCGACGTTCGCGCGTCCGTGCGGTCGAGCAGCAGAGCGCGATGTTCGTCAGCGGCCCGGTCGGCACGAGCACGGCTGCCGGGCTGCACGATCGCTCCGCGAGGAAGTCGACCGCGTGCTGCGCGACGGGCTCGCGCGGCTCGCTGCGGGCAGCTCCGGGCCCGTCGAGGCCGCTCTCGCCGTGGACGTGCGCGGCGACGTGCGGCTCGCGCATCGAGCGGCCGGTCGGCGCCCAGCTGCGACCGGGACGTCGCCGCGGCCCGACGAGCTCGAGCACGCGCAGCGCGTTCGTCCGTCGTCTTGTCGAGCGTCTGGTTGCCGTGCACGGTCGTGACGCCGAGCGAGCTCGACCTCCGGGCTCGCGAGCGCGAGCAGAGCGCGATCGCGTCGTCGTGCCCGGGGTCGCAGTCGATCGAGGATCAGGATCGTCACTCGAGCGAGTATCGCGTCCACCTCGGCCGCGGTCGGAAGCGACGGTTGCGCGCCGAAGCGCGACGCTGCGACCGCGCCGGCAGCGCAGGCGCGGCGGAGCGCCTCTTCGTGGTCGCGGCCCTCGAGCAGCGAGACGAGCAGGCAGGCGGTGAAGGCGTCGCCCGCGGCGGTGCCGTCGACAGCGTCCACCTCGCGGCAGCTCGGCGCGCGCCACCTCCTCGCCGTCGTCGAGCAGCAGCGCGCCCTCGGCGCCGAGCGTCACCGCCACGAGGCCGTCGCGGCGCTTCAGCACCTCAAGCTCGTAGCGGTTGACGACGGTGAGGTCGGCGTCGACGTCGATCGGCCGCGCGGGCGCGGCGTTCAGGCAGAAGAGCCCGGTCGCCTGCTCCCACGCGCTGACGACGGCTGCGTCCGGGATCTCGAGCTGGCAGAGCACGGCGTCGCTCTGCGGCGAGCTCGAAGCCGCCGACCTCCGCGTTCGCTCCCGGGGCGACGGCGATCTGGTTCTCGCCGGCCGGCGTCGACGAGGATCATCGCCACGCCCGTCGGCGCCGGCGACGCCGGGCACGCCGGACGTCGAGCCGCTCCTCCTCGCGGCAGGGCCTCTTCGGCGAAAGCATCGTCTGCCGACCGCGCAGACGAGGGTCACGTCGGCCCCGAGCCGCGCGCACGGCGACGGCCTGGTTCGCTCCCTTGCCGCCCGGAACGCGCTCGAACGATGGCGCCGGTGACCGTCTCCCGGGCCGCGGCAGCCTCACCTGGCGACAGGTCGAGGTTGACGCGCCGACGACGGTGATCGAGGTTCGGACGGCTACACAAGGCCGACCGGAACGTGGGTCGAGCTTGTGTCCTGACGCGTCAGGCGGCAAGCGCTCTGAAGGTCGTCCACGGTCGAGCCGAGCAGCGTGTCGCGCAGGTCGAAGAGGCCCGCCCAGAGCGACGACGCGTCCGGCGCGGGCGTCGAGGCGCGCGGCGTCGGAGAGGCCCTGCAGCGCGCGCACGAGCACGGCCAGCTCGAGATAGGCGGCCGCGACGCGGTCGGGACAGGCCTGCACGCCGGCGCGCGTGAGCACCGGGCTTGCCACTCGACGAGCTCGCCGCGCGCCCGGGCCGGTGTACCACGAGCGGCCCTCGGCCTGATCGGCCTCGAGCTCGAGCAGGTAGCGGCCGAGCGGGACGCTCGAGTCCGGCGAGCGCGGTCTCGACGCGATCGGCGGCGTGGCGGAGCGCGGCCTCGCGGCCGCCCGCGGTCGGCGGGCTGCGCCTCACCCCTGCCCCAGCGCTCGAGCAGCCGGCAGAACGCGAGCGCGGCGGCCTCGCACGCGCGCGAGCTGCGCCGATCAGGCGCCGCGCCGTCAGCTCGCTCGCTGCGCGTGGCCGACGAGGAACGTCGGGCCAGTCTCGGCTCACTCACACTTCGATCACCACGGGAGAATCATCGGCCGCCGGCGCGTTCGGTCGTAGATCAGCTGCCCGACCGCGTCGTGCAGGTGCTCCTGGAGCAGCTTGATCTCGGTGATGTCGTCGGCGAGCCAGCTCCTGCAGCACGCGCGCGGCCTCGTCGCGCAGCTCGTCGAGCAGGTCCTCGGAGTCGCCGAAGCCGCGCGCGATCAGCTCCGGCGGCGCGGTCGCGCCGCCGTTCGAGCGTCGCCAGCGTCGCGACGATGATCAGCGACGCCGTCCTCGGAGAGCCGGCGCCGGTCGCGCAGCGCGACGTCCTGGACGTCGCCCACGCCGAGGCCGTCGACGAAGCGTGACGCCGGCCTCGATCCGGTCGACGATCCGCGGCGTCTCGCCGGCGTCGAGCTCGACGACGGAGCCGTTCTCGGCGATGCACGATCGCGTCCGCCGGCACGCCGGACTCGCGCGCGAGCTGCGCGTGCGCCGCGAGCATCCGGTACTCGCCGTGCACCGGCATCACGCGCGTTCGGGCGGAGCAGCGAGAGCATCGTCCGCATCTCCTCCGAGCACGCGTGGCCGGAGACGTGCACCGGCGCGATCTCCTGGTGCAGCACCTCGGCGCCCGCCTTGCGCGAGCCGGTTGATCGCAGTCGTGGACGCGCAGCTCGTTGCCCGGGCACCGGCTTCGCCGAGATGATCACGGTGTCGCCGCGCTCGATCGCGACGCGCCGGGTGGTCGTTGTAGGCGATGCGCGTCAGCGCCGACATCGGCTCGCCCTGGCTGCCGGTGCAGAGGATCATCACCTGGCCGGGCGGCAGCTCCATCGCGCTCCTGCGGCTTGATCGAGCATGTCGCTCCGGGCACGTCGAGGTAGCCGAGGTTGCGCGCGATGTTGAGGTTCTTGCGCATCGAGCGGCCGACGATCGCGACCTTGCGGCCGACGTCGATCGCGACGTCGATCGCCTGCTGCATCCGGTGGACGTTCGACGCGAACGACGACGACGAGGATGCGGCCCTTGCGCAGCGGGATGATCGTGCCGGAACGCCTCGCCGACGAGCCGCTCCGAGCCGGTCATCCCGGGCCGCTCGGCGTTCGTCGAGTCGCCGAGCAGCAGGTCGACGCCGCTGGTTGCCGAGCTCCGGCGAGCCGGCCGACGTCCGTCTTCAGGCCGTCGACCGGCGTGTGGTCGAGCTTGCAGTCGCCGCGTGTGGACGACGCGGCCGGCCGCCGTCTCGAGCGACGACCGCGACGCAGTCCGGGATCGAGTGCGCCATGCGGACGAACTCGAGCGTGAACGAGCCCGACCTGGATCTGCTCGCCGTCCGGTCGCGCCTCGCGCAGCTCGGTCGACGCGCAGCAGGCCGTGCTCGTCGAGCTTCGACTTGATCAGGCCGAGCGTCAGCTGCGTCGCCCGATCACCTCGTCGCAGTCGACCTCGCGGAGCAGGTACGGCAGCGCGCCGACGTGGTCCTCGTGCCCGTGCGTGAGCACGACCGCGCTGACGCGCGCGGTCGCTCGCGAGGTAGCCGATGTCCGGCAGGACGAGGTCGACGCCGAGATGCTCGTCGCGCGGGAACGCGAGGCCCGCGTCGACGACGACGACGCTCGCCGCCGTGCTCGTAGACGGTCATGTTCTTGCCGACCTCGCCGAGGCCGCCCAGAGGGATGATGCGCGAGGCTCACGCGGCGGGTGTATGCGCGGTGCTCGCCTAGACCGCGGCGGGCTGAAGCAGGCCCGAGCCGTGCGAGGCAGTCGCGCACGCGGTCGCGCTCGTCGTGCGGTCGCCTCGACGAGCGGCAGCCGGTGGCCGCCGACCTCGTGGCCGAGCAGGTTCAGCGCCGCCTTGATCGCGATCGGGTTGCCGACGACCTGCGCAGCAGCTCGATCGACGGGCGCGAGCTCCTCGGTCGAGTCGCCCGCGCGCGCCTCGTGCTCGCCGGCCTTGCAGAGCGCGGACCATGCTCCTTCACCTGCGGGCCGACGACGTGCGTGTGGACGCAGATGCCGCCGACGCCGCCGAGCTCGAGGAACGGCAGGATCAGGTCGTCGTCGCCCGCGTAGAGGTCGAGGCCCGATCTCGACGATGTGCTCGCCTGCGTCGAGGTCGTCGTACGCCTGCTTGACCGCGCGCACGTTCTCGATCTCGGCGAGCCGCGCGATCGTCTCGGGCTCGATGTTGATCACGACGCGGCTGGGGATGTTGTAGACGACGATCGGCCGGTCGGTCGCCGCCGCGACCGCCTCGAAGTGCGCGACGATCCCGCGCTGCGGCGGCTTGTTGTAGTACGGCGTGACGATCAGGCAGGCCGTCGACGCCGAGCTCGTGCGCCTTCTCGGTCAGGTGGATCGAGTGGCGCGTGTCGTACGTGCCGGTGCCCGCGACGACGGTCGCCCGGTCGCCGACAGCCTCGAGCGCGGCGGCACAGAGCGCGAGCCGCTCGTCGTCGGAGAGCGTCGGCGCCTCGCCGGTCGTGCCGGTGACGACGAGGCCGTCGGAGCCGTTGTCGACGAGGTGGCGCGCGAGCGCGCGAAAGCTGTCCAGGTCGACGCGAGCCGTCTCGCTTGAACGGCGTCACGATCGCAGTCAGGACCTCGCCCAGCACGGTCTGAATCATACCGGGCCACCCTCACCCGTTTCGGGGACGGCGGTGGGCAGATGGGGATCTCCGGACGACGACCCTCGTTCGGGGGAGTGCCAGAACGCAGATGTCCCCCTGAAGGTGACCGTAGTTGGTTATGCGGCCCGCCCAGCACGGCGGACAACTCAAGCGGGCTTCGAATGCGGCTCGGCTCGTCTCACGATCGTTCTCGCGGCATTCGCCCTCCTGGCCGGGCCTCGCCAACGCAGCGACGCAAATCCCCTCCCGCTGCGCTCGTCCGCCTGTCACAGAATCCACTGGCTGCGTTCCCGGTGGATCGTGCTCGGCGAGCCCGGCAGCTCTGCGGATTCCGTGGGCGACGCCATCACCAAGAACTCCAGCAAGCCCCCGAAGCTGAAGAAGCTCGGTGTCGTCCCGGCTGTCGCCGTTCAGCCTCGGCTGCGGAAATCATGCGCCTTTCGCTCCAGCCCGCTTGCTTGATCACCGAGGACGCACCAATGGTGTCGGCGGCTACAGCAACCCGCAGCCGTGGTCAGTCGTGTCCGGGATCGCAAAGCTCTGGCCAGAAGCCGACAAGCTCAATGCCAGAAGCCGCCGGGGATCGCCGTCATCGACACCGGGGTCGATGCGACTCGCGCCGACTTCGCCGGCCGTGTCGTCTCCCAAGTGACGCTGACCACGCTCCCCGACAACTCGGTGGGCGACGGTAGCGGCCACGGAACCTTTCGTCGCCGCCCTCGCGGCCGGCTCGGCAACGGGCTGCGCCGGCGCTCGCCTGACGGCTCAAATCCTTTCTGATCGACGTCGCGGACGATAAGGGCATGTCGATGACGAGTGACGTGATCGCCGCCGTCGACTGATCCCCGCCAACAAGGAAGCCAAGAAGATCGGCGTCGCCAACTTCTCCCTCCACTCGTCGGTCCCCAGCTCGTTCGTCTACGACCCGCTCGCCAAGGCCGTCGAGCGTCCCTGGCTCTCCGGTGTCGTCGCGTCGCGGCTGCGGGCAACTACACCACGAGCGGAGCGGCGAGTGGCGTGCCCTTCGCGCCCGCGAACAGCCCGTTCGTGATCACCGTCGGCGCGGCAGACATCGGCAGCACTCCACCACGACCTCCGGACGACGCCGCTGCCCCTGGTTCGTCGGCGCACGGCTACACGCTCGACGGCTTCGCGAAGCTCCGACTCTGGGCGCGCCCTGGCCGGTATCTCTCGTCGCACCGGTCTCCCGGCCGGAGCGGAAGCTAGCGGTCGTAGCGGCCGGGAAGCATCGCTGCCACACCTGGCTACGCTGAGGCTCTCCGGTACTTTTTGCGGCCCCGCTCGTCGCCGGCGCGGCGGCGCAGCTGCTCGCATTCCATCCCGGCTGCTGACGCCCGATCGAAGTCAAGGGCGCGCTGATGGCAGTCCGCAGCACAGACGAACGCCGGTCGTGCCCTCGGTGTCGGAGTAGCTACCGACGCGTTCAAGGCCGCGCAAGCGTCCAGACTCCCGCCAAACCCCAACGCCCCCGCTTCTTTCGCTTCGTGGCCAACGGCACCGTTGACTCCGCGGGGGCCTGACAGCCGCAGTGCGCAACGCGCCGGCCTGGAACGCCGCGTCGTGGTCGAGCGCCTCTCGTGGAGCTCCGCGTCCTGGTCGAGCGCGTCCTGAGCTCTGCATCCTGGTCGAGCGCGTCCTGGTCGAGCGCATCTTGGTCGTCCGCCTCGTGGTCGAGCGCATCCTGGAGTTCGCATCCCGGTCGAGCGCCCTCGTGAGCTCCGGCCTCGTGGACGAGCCTCGCTCTCGGAGCCCGACCCGTACCCCGTCCGTTAGACCGAGCCGGCGCGCGCTCGAACACCGCACGCAGCTCGCCGTGCAGGAAGTGACGAACCGGGATCGAGTCGAGCCTCGTCCTCGAACGGACGAGTCGCCTGATCGCCACGGGCGCCGCGAGCTCTCGGCGCGGATAAGCCGTAGATCCCGCACGAGATCGCCGGGAACGCGACGGTGCAGCGCGCGCCCAGCCTCGCGCGCGACCTCGAGCGACCGCCGGTGTGCAGACGCGTAGCAGCTTCCGGCCTCGCCTGCTTCGCCGCCCTGCCACACCGGGCCGACCGGGCATTGGACCACCCAGCGGGCAGGCAGCCGCCCGGCAGTCGTCGCCTTCGCATCGCCCGTGTCGCAGCCGCCGAGGAGGCGGCACTCGGCGTAGAGGCTCCGGGCCGCCCGCGCGATGGATCGCCCCGTCGACGCCGCCACCGCCGAGGAGAGACGCCATCCGTGTAGTACGGCAGCACCCCATCCGCACCCTCGCGGTTGAATGCTTCGATCACCCGTTGAAAGATCCTCGACGTTGGTCGCCATCGTCTTCCTTGACCCGACCGGCTTCATGGCCCATCCTAAACGGTCTACCCGGCTGACGCCACCCTCAAATTCGGCCAGTCTGGACCGGTTCCTAGGATCTGAGTCGTTAAGACATAGATTTCTTTACCTTTCCGACTCAAGCGGCTACCATGACCCGAGATGCAGCCTGACCGCTTCACGAGTCAAGTCCCAGGAGGCGGTGGCCGCCGCGCAGCGGCTCGCCTCGGAGAACTCGAACCCCGAGGTCGCCCCGCCCCATCTGCTCCTCGCCCTGCTCGAGCAGGACGAGGGCGTCGTCGTGCCGGTCCTGCAGCGCCTCGGCGTCGATGCGCAGGACGCCGCGCGCCGAGGCCGCGCGAGGCGATCGGCAAGCTGCCCCAGCTGAGCGGCAACACCGTCCCCGACGTGCCGCCCTCGAGCGAATTCGTCTGGGTGCTGCAGCAGGCCGAGAAGGAGTCGACCGGCCTCGGCGACGAGTACATCTCGACCGAGCACATCCTGCTGGCGCTGGCCGAGTCCGACGTCCGGCGTCTCCGAGCTGCTTCCCGACCGCAGGATCGCTGATGCAGGCGATCTCCGAGGTGCGCGGCCCGCATCGCGTGACCTCGCCCAACCCCGAGGACAGCGTCCAGGCGCTCGAGAAGTACGGGCGCGACCTGACCGCCGAGGCCGAGAGCGGGCAAGCTCGACCCGGTGATCGGCCGCGACGAGGAGATCCGCCGCGTGATCCAGGTCCTCTCGCGCCGCACCGAAGAACAACCCGGTGCTGATCGGCGACCCCGGCGTCGGCAAGACCGCGATCGTCGAGGGCCTCGCGCAGCGGATCGTCGCCGGCGACGTGCCCGAGTGCCTGCGCGACCGCCGCGTGATCGCGCTCGACATCGGCGCGCTGCTGGCCGGCTCCAAGTACCGCGGCGAGTTCGAGGAGCGGCTGAAGGCCGTGCTCAAGGAGATCCAGGACGCCGAGGGCCAGATCGTCCTCTTCATGGACGAGCTCCACACGATCGTCGGCGCCGGCGCCGCCGAGGGCGCGGTCGACGCCGCCAACCTGCTTGAAGCCGATGCTCGCGCGCGGCGAGCTGCGCGCCGTCGGCGCGACCACGCTCGACGAGTACCGCAAGCACATCGAGAAGGACGCCGCGCTCGAGCGGCGCTTCCAGCCGGTCTTCGTCGGCGAGCCCGACGTCGACGACACGATCGCGATCCTGCGCGGGCTCAAGGAGCGCTACGAGGTCCACCACGGCGTGCGGATCACCGACGCGGCGATCGTCGCCGCGGCCACGCTCTCCGACCGCTACATCGCCGACCGCTTCCTGCCCGACAAGGCGATCGACCTGATCGACGAGGCGGCCTCGCGGCTGAAGATCGAGATCGACTCGATGCCGACCGAGATCGACGAGGTCGAGCGGCGCATCCAGCAGCTCGAGATCGAGCGCGAGGCGCTGAAGAAGGAGAAGGACGAGGCCTCGAAGGCGCGGCTGCGAGGCGATCGAGGCCGAGCTCGCCGAGCTGCGCGAGCGCTCCTGCGAGATGAAGGCGCGCTGGCAGAACGAGAAGGGCGCGATCGACGCGATCAAGGACGCCAAGGCGCGAGCTCGAGGAGGCCGAGCCGCGAGGCCGAGCGGGCCGAGCGCGACGCCGACCTCGAGCGCGCCGCCGAGCTGCGCTACGGCGAGATCCCGGAGCTCGAGAAGACCGTCGCCGAGCAGGAGGCGCGGCTCGCCGAGCTCCACGCGCGACGGCGGCTCGATGCTGACCGAGGAGGTCACCGAGGAGGACGTCGCCGAGGTCGTCGCCAAGTGGACCGGGATCCCGGTCTCCCGCCTGATGGAGGGCGAGGTCGAGAAGCTGATCCACATGGAGGAGCGCCTGCACGAGCGGGTGATCGGCCAGGACGAGGCGGTCGAGGCCGTCTCGGACGCGCTGCGCCGCTCCCGCGCCGGGCTCTCCGACCCGGACCGGCCGATCGGCAGCTTCCTCTTCCTCGGCCCGACCGGGGTCGGCAAGACCGAGCTCGCGCGGGCGCTCGCCGAGTTCATGTTCGACTCCGAGCAGGCGATCGTCCGCCTCGACATGTCCGAGTACATGGAGAAGCACACGGTCGCGCGGCTGATCGGCGCGCCGCCCGGCTACGTCGGCTACGAGGAGGGCGGCCAGCTGACCGAGGCCGTCCGGCGGCGCCCCTACGCGGTGATCCTGCTCGACGAGATCGAGAAGGCCCACCCCGACGTCTTCAACGTCCTGCTCCAGATCATGGACGACGGCCGGCTCACCGACGGCCAGGGCCGCACCGTCGACTTCACGAACACCGTCCTGATCATGACCTCCAACGTCGGCTCGCAGTTCATCGTCGGCGAGGCGGTCGAGGAGAAGATCGCGGCGAGCAGGTCGAGGAGGCGCTCGCCCCGACCTTCAAGCCCGAGTTCCTCAACCGGATCGACGACGTCGGTGATCTTCCACCGCCTCACCAAGGCCGACCTCGGCAAGATCGTCGACATCCAGGTCGCCCAGCTGGTCGAGCCGGGTCAGCGAGCGCGGGATCGAGATCGAGCTCACCGACGAGGCGCCGCGACGCTGCTCGGCAACCTCGGCTTCGACCCGACCTACGGCGCCCGGCCGCTGAAGCGGGTGATCCAGAAGCAGCTCGTCGACAAGCTGGCGCTGCGGCTGCTCGAGGGCGAGTTCGCCGAGGGCGACACGGTCAAGGTCGACGCCTCCGATGGCGAGGCTCGTCTTCGCCAAGGCCGAAGCCGGCGAAGAAGCGCCGAAGCCGACGGCCGAGAAGGCCGCCGCTTAGCGCCTTGACCACGCCTGATCACAGGCGTAATCGACCAACTTCTCGGTATCGGGCTTCCCCTGCCTAGACGAATTCCGGTAGGATGAGCCTCACCCACTGGGCCGCGTCTGGCGGCGAGCCATCGCACCCACAACCGAGGTACGCCAGCTGGACGATCCGCGAGGCCGCCTGGGGCTTCGAGGAGCGCGTCCTCTGGCCCGGCAGCGATGCCGCTCGCGGTGCAATCGAGCGCGCCGGGCGAGCGATGCAGCCCCTGCAGCGGCTGATCCAGACCAGGCTGACTTGGCCGCTTGGGGATGCCCTACCGTGAACGGGGCGGGAGGACGCGGGCGGCGATCGCGGCTCGGGCCGCGACCTGCGCCGTTCGTGGCCGCGGGCGGTGCGGGCGCATGAGCCGCCTCACGCATCACCATTCATCCGCAGCACGGAGCGCTTCAGGCGCGCCTCGGTCGACGGCTGCACCCGCCAGGGCCCGACGCGCCAGGCCCTGCGGGGATCGGCTCCCGCAGTTCAAGGCCGGTCACGCCGCCCCGCCCCGCCTGCAGCCGCCGACCAAGACCTCGGCGCCTCGACCCAGGTCGCCTGGGAGTTCGCCCAGGCCCTCGTCGCTCACGAGGTCGGACACGTCCGGACGAGAAGACCGAGACCGCCTTCGACGCCGACCGCGACAAAGCCGCTTGCCAAGGCGCTCGCAGTCCGACCCGCCGCCGGCTGCCCGCCAACGGCAAGGTCCCCAGAGCCCGGTCCTCAATGTCGTGCTCGGCGCCGCCGGTAAGGCAGCAGGTGACCGCCAGCGTCTCGCTCGTCCGGCTGGCGGGCGATCAGCGAGCTGCGACTCACCCTGACGAGGACCGGCGACGAGTGGCGGGTCGGGCAGGTCCTGGGCTGATGGGACGGGTCAGGAGGCGTCTATCGCGGCGACGGTCGTGGGAGCGGCAATCGCCGCGCCCGTAGCGCCGCCGCGCAGACCACCACCACCGAGCCGGACCCCACCGACGACGACCGACGGACCCGGAGCCGCCGGCGCAGCCGGTGCCCGCCGGCGCCGATCATGCCTCCCGCGCCGGCGACGCCCGAGCGAAGGTCAAGCCGCAGCACCGAGGCGCCGAAGCCGTCGCCCAATGGGGCACCAAGCCCCAGGCGCGGGGAGCAGCGAGAAGGGTGCTGCCGGTGGCGCGGCGTCAGTTCCGCCACCGCCCGCCCCACTGGTTCCCGACAGCCTGCGGGCCGGTCGGCGTTCCGGCCATTCCTCGATGCCGATCTATCAGGCTGCGGCGCAGGCGTACGACCTCGGCCCGCCGGGCCCGTCGATCCTCGCCGCGATCAACGAAATCGAGAGCGGCTTCGGCCAGAACCTCGGCCCGTCGTCGGCCGGCGCGGTAGGGTGGATGCAGTTCATGCCATCCGACCTGGGCGACCTATGGCGTCGACGCGGACCGCGACGGCGATCGCGGACCCGAACGAACGCGAACGACGCGATCTTCGCGGCGGCCCGCGTACCTGCGGGCAGCCGGGATGCCGGAGGACCCCGAGGAGCGCGTCTTCGCGTACAACCACGCCGACTGGTATGCGTCGCCGAGGTGATGGCGCGGGCCGCCTGCTTCAGCGGCATCGGCAACGGCGCAGTCGGCGGCCTCTCGCTGATCCCGAAGCGCCAGGAGCTGGTCTGCGCTCCCGGCCGCCGGACGCGCAGGAGTCGATCCCGGACGACTACATGAAGGCCTTTCAGGATGCGCCGGCGGACGCTACGAGCTCGGGCAGACCGGGGTCTGGGCGCTGGCGGCCGTGGCTCGCGCCGAATCGAACTTCGGCAAGGGGCATCGAGCCGAGGCACTCGCCTCGACGGGCCCGCTCGGGATCACCGGAGGACAACTGGAAGCGCCTACGCGGTCGATGGCGACGGCGACGGCAAGGTCAAGCACTCGAGCCCTGCGGACTCTCGCCGCGACGCTCGCCCGGATGATCTGGGCGGCGGGCGACCTGCGCAGCCGGCCTCTTCCAGCACAACCACGCCGAGTGGTACGTCGAAGCGGTCCTCGCCGACGCGGAGGCGATGGCGGGCAGTCTGCCAGGTGAAGACGGTCGCCTACGCGGTGGCGCTGCCGGGCCCGACGAACGCCGCCGATCAACTGGGCAGAACGTCGAGCTCTCCAACCAGCTCGAGATGGTCGACATCCAGTCCGGGGCGATCGACGCGCGGATCATCAACATCGATCGGCGCGATCAGCCAGCAGCATCACGATCCGGATCTCGGCGCTGCGCTCGGACCACTCGAGGGATTCACCGCGGGCGGGAACGTCTCGAACCACTACTACGGACGAGCGCATGGACATCGCGGCGATCGGCGGCGGCCCTGCACCAACGTACTCCCCGACGGGCCCTGCGTGCGAATCGCCCGACAGTCGGCGCGCCCTGCCTCCGGCCAGGAGCCCACGGAGCTCATCTACTGCTTCGGATCCCGACGGTCCGGCCAACCCGAACGGCTTTGCGCAGGCCGACCACTGCGACCACATCCACGTGGATGACCATCGACGCATAGGCTTCGGCCTATGCCGTTGCTGGACACCGAGCGCCGCGGCCGTGTCCTGGTCGTCAGGGTCGATCACCCGCCGCACAACTTCAGCGACTGCCGGATGGTCCGCGAGCTGGGCGACCTCGCTCTCCGCTCAGCGAACGGCGATCGCGGGATCAGGCGCCGTTGTGATCACCGGGAAGCCTGACGCGCCTGTACATCACGCACTACGACGTCGGCGAGATCCCTGGCGAGCGTCGAGCGAGCCGGGATCGCGGCGCCCGCCGTGGCTCACCGCGATCGTCCTCCGGATCGCTGGCCGCCGCGCGCCGCGTGCCTGGACTGCGCGACCTTTGCGGCAAGACGCACCCGCTGGCGGCCGTGTTCGAGCTCTACCGGATCCACGACCTGTTCCTGTCGATGAACCGCTCGGACGAAGGTCTTCATCGCGGCGATCAACGGACCTGCGACCGGTGGCGGCTGCGAGACCTCCCTGGCCTGCGACATCCGGCTGATGGCCGACGCCGGACATCGCCATCGGCCTGCCGGAGATGACGCTCGACTTCAACCCGGGCGCCGGAGGGACGCAGCGCCTGCCGCAGCCTCGGCCGGGGTGGGCTCGAGCGATGCGAGATGCATGCTCGAGGGACGGGCGCTGGAGCCCGCGGGTAGCGCTCGACTACGGCCTGGTGCAGGCGGTCGTGCCGACCGATCAGGTGAGAGGAGCGCCGCGATCCGCACTCGGCGAGCGGCTGGCGCGGCGCTCCCCACGCGCTATCAGGGTCACTCGAAGCGGCCGTCTACGAGGGCGCGTCCCGGCCGCTGCGACGGCGGCCTCGGAGGAGCGGAAATGGTTCATGGTCGCCTCGGCCGACCGCTCATCGAAGAGAAGATGTCCGCGCATGACGAGATCAGGTCGAGGCCGACGGGCGCTCGCCCTGGGCCAGCGCTCGAGTCGGGCTCGTTGCCCTGGCAGGAGGGGACGGCTGTGTGAGCCGGAGCGGCGAGCGAGTCCGCCAGCCGGACCCTGACTCGCTGACGGCTCGGCCTGAGCGCCACGCCGCGGATCACGAGCGAACCTGACGAGCGGTGCGCTTCGGCGAGCTTGTCGCGCTCCAGGCTGTCGATCCAGAACCCGGCGCTCGGCGAGTGGCCTGGTCTGTGGCGACGGTTGGGATGGCAGCCGCCCGACGATGCATCCCCAGGGCCTCTGCGAGCCAGGTCCTGCCAGCGCCCGAGGCCGGGCCGAGCTGCTGCGCAATGTGCTCCAGGTAGAGGAGGCGGCCGCCCTCGACGAGGACGCGGCGGGCCTCGGCCAGGCGCCCGCTGCTGGTCATCGACCGTGCAGAAGACGAGCGTCGCGACGACGACGTCGAAGCTGCCGTCATCGAAGGGAAGCTGCTCGGCCGGCGCCCCGCTGACAGTCGGAGTGCGGCTCCGCGCGCCGTTCCTCCTGGCCGAGCCGCTCGCGAGGCGGCGTCGCCATGTTCGGATCCGGCTCGACAGTCAGGACAAGCCTCGGTGACCGCGTCCGTGTAGTAGCGCGAGGTTGGGGCCGCGTGCCGGCGCTGAGTTTCGAGCACTGCGGCCGGAGGCCGATGGCGAGCAGCCGGCGGCGCATCTCTCCGCGAGGCCGGCGCGCTCGGTCCCATGGCCGTCAGCCGGTCGTAGAAACGGGCGAAGATCGGATGCTCAGGTCACGGCCGGGATCATGTCCGCTTCCCTGACGAGCGCGTCGTCGCCCGAGATTGCAGACCGCGCACGAACGTGAGAGAAAGCGGGCCTACCGGCGGCACGTCACCAGATTAGAGGAGAGACATGCCGATGTTCGTGATGCTTCACCAACCTGACCTCCGAGGGCGTGTTCAGACGCTCGAAGAACAACCCGAGCAGCATCCAGGAGGTCAACAAGGAGGTCGAACAGCTGGGGGTCACCGATCAGGAGCAGTGGGCGACCCTCGGCCAGTACGACTTCATCACCATCGTCGAGGCGCCCGATGAGACGACGATGGCCAAGGTCTCCGTCGAGCTCGGCTCGCGGGGCACGATGAGCAGCCAGACGCTGGCCGCGCGATCCCGGCCGAGGAGCTCGCGCAGGCGCTTTGAGCTCCTCCGAGAAGGTTCCTGCGTCGTCGGCGGCGGGGGACGCGAGCACGCGATCGTGCGCGCTCTCGCGTCGCTCGCCGCAGCGACCGGAGCTGCTCTGCGCTCCGGGCAACGCCGGGATCGCCGAGGACGCTGCGCTGCCTCAGCGTCGGCGCCGAGGACGTCGACGGCATCGTCGGCGCGGCGCGCCGATGAGGAGGTCGACCTGGTCGTGGTCGGCCCCGGAGGCGCCGCTGGTCGCCGGACGTCGTCGATGCGCTCGAGTGAGGACGGGATCGCCGCCTTCGGGCCGAGCGGAGAGGCGGCGCGCAGCTCGAGGGCTCGAAGCTCGCACGCCAAGGAGCTCATGGAGGAGGCCGGAGTTCCCACCGCGGCCCACGCGGTCGTCGCGCTCGCGCGGAGCAGGCGCTCGACGCAGCTCGAGCGCGCGCGTCGTATCCGGTCGGTCCTCAAGGCCGACGGGCTGGCGGCGGGCAAGGGCGTGATCATCTGCCGCGTCCGAGGCGCGAGGCGCGCGAGGCGGTCGACGTCTTCTTCACCGGAGCGGCGCTTCGGCGACACCGGCGTGGTGATCGAGGAGTTCCTCGAGGGCGAGGAGCTCTCGCTGCTCGCCCTCTGCGACGGCGAGAACGTGCTGCCGCTCGCTCCGGCGCAGGACTACAAGCGGATCTTCGACGGCGACGAGGGACCGAACACCGGCGGCATGGGCAGCTACTCGCCGGTGCCCGGAATCGACTCCGCCGAGGCCGAGCGCATCACGCGACGCTCGTCCACCGCCCGATCGTCGACGGCGATGGCGGGTCGCGGGCACCCCTATCCACGGGGTCCTCTACGCCGGGCCTGATGCTGACCGGCCGCCGGGCCGAAGGTGCTCGAGTTCAACTGCCCGCTTCGGCGACCCGGAGACGCAGGCGGTGCTGCCGCGGCTGCGCGTCCGACCTGCTCGGACCTCTGCCTGGCGTCGCGGGACGCCGGGCGGGCTCGCGCGGCGCCGCGGCGGAGTTCGGCGGACGACTGGGCGGTGACCGTCGTGCTCGCCTCCGCCGGCTATCCGGAGTCCTCGTCGAAGGGGACGTGATCCGCGGGCTCGACGAGCGGCCGGCGTCGAGGAGTCGAGGTCACGCACGCCGGGACCGCCCGCAGCGACGGGGAGATCGTCACCGCCGGCGGGCGCGTCCTCAACGTGACCGGCCTCGGCGCGACGGCCGGCCGAGGCCCGCCAGCGCGCATACGATGCGGCCGAGCTGATCAGCTTCGACGGGAAGCAGATGCGAACCGACATCGCCGCGCGAGCGGTCGAGGCGCGCGTCGCGCGACCAGCTCAATCAGGTCAGACCGAGGACGACGAGCGAGACGCAGAGGAGCCGATGCCCGAGGGCGAAGCCGTCGCAGACGATGCCCCGAGGTGGAGGAGGCGTTCGAGGAGATCGAGGTCGACGCGCCGCTGGTCGGGATCATCATGGGCTCGAAGAACGACAAGCCCAAGATGCAGCCCGCCGGGGAGGCGCTCCACGGACCACGGCATCCGCTACGAGGTCCGCGTCCTGAGCGCCCACCGCGACTCCGGACGCGACCCGCGAGTACTGCACGCAACGCCCGGATGCGGGGCCTGAAGGTGATCATCGCCGGGCGCCGGCATGTCGGCGGCGCTGCCCGGGTGTCGCCGCCGCCCACACCGACCTGCCGGTGATCGGCGTGCCGATCTCGGGCAAGAACCTCGGCGGCCTCGACGCGCTGCTCTCCGCCGTGCAGATGCCGCCCGGCGTCCCGGTCGCCTGCGTGGCGATCGACGGCGCCAAGAACGCCGGGTCCTCGCTGGCCGTCGGATCATCAACGCCTAGGCTCGAGCGTAGCCGTTCAGACTAGAACGTGATCCCCGCTACACACGCGAGGAGATCGGCGCGGTCTGGACCCAGCAGCGCCGGATGGAGAGCTGGCTCGCAGGTCGAGCTGGCCGCGACCGAGGCGCTGGCCGCAGAGGGCGTTGTCCCGGAGGAGGCGGCCAGGGCCTGCCGCGAGCGGGCCTCGTTCACCGTCGAGGCGGTCGAGGAGCGCGAGCGGACCACCGGCCACGACGTCGCCGCGTTCGTCGACGTCGTCTCCGACTCGATCGGCGAGGAGGGGCGCTGGATCCACTACGGCCTCACCTCCTCGGACGTGCTCGACACGGCGCTCGCGCTGCAGCTGCGCGAGGCGGGCGAGATCGTCGCTGCGGGGCGCGCGCGCCTACCGCGACGCCCTGGTCGAGCGGCGAGTGGAGTTCGCGCGACACGCTCTGCGTCGGCCGCACCCACGGGCGTCCACGCCGAGCCGACCACCTTCGGCCTGCGGCTCGCGGGCTTCGCCTTCGAGGCCGACCGCAACCTCCAGCGGCTCACGCGACGCCTTCGAGCAGGTCGCCGTCGGCAAGCTCTCGGGCGCGGTCGGGACCTACGCCTCGGTGCCCGCCGCCGGTCGAGGCGCGGGTGATGGAGGCGCTCGGGCCTCGCGGCGCGAGGACGTCTCCACCCAGGTCGTGCCGCGCGACCGCCACGCCGGTGCTGCTCGGCGCGATCGCGATCGCCGGCGCAGGCGCTCGAGCGCTTCGCGACCGAGATCCGGAACCTGCAGCGCACCGAGGTGCGCGAGGTCGAGGAGCCGTTCGGCGCCGGGCCAGAAGGGCTCCTCGGCGATGCCGCACAAGCGCAACCCGATCCTCGCCGAGCGGATCACGCGGCCTCGCCCGCGTCCTGCGCGGCTACTCGCAGGCCGGGCTCGAGAACGTCGCCCTCTGGCACGAGCGCGACATCTCCCACTCGGGCGCCGAGCGGGTGATCCTGCCCGACGCGACGATCGCCCTCGACTACATGCAGCACCTCGCGACCCGGATCGTCGAGGGGATGACGGTCCACACCGGACCGCATGCGCGAGAACCTCGAGCTCACCCACGGCGCGCTCTTCAGCCAGCGGGCCCTGACCGCGCTGGTCGAGTCCGGGATGAGCCGCGACGACGCCTACCGCCTCGTCCAGGAGTCCGCCCAGCGCGCCTGGGACGAGGGAACCGAGCTTCCGGGACCTGATCGCCGCCAGGCCGCGCCGCAGCTCGACCTCGACGCCGTCTTCGACTACGACGCCTACCTCGTGCACGTCCCGGAAGTGATGGCTCGCCTGGATAGGCTTGCGCCGTGATCCTCTACACCTGCGGCCAGAAGAAGAGTCACGCCTCGATCGGCCACCCGTGCGGCCGCGCCGCGCACGCACTCGACGAGGCCGGCTACGAGTACGAGATCCGCGACCTCCCGGGCTACCGCCTGGCGCCGTGGACCTGGGGGAGCGTCGCCGAGGGCCGGGAGGAGATCCGCGAGCTCACCGGGCAGATCAACCTGCCGGTGCTCCTGCTCGACGAGGGCAAGACCGTGGCCGGCCTCGGGCAAGATCGCCGACTGGGCCAAGGCCCACCCGCGCGCATCAGCCGGAGGTCGGCGGCGGATGACCACGTCGCTCGCGGATCTGAAGCTCCACGGCCTCGGGCAAGGTCCGCGAGATCTACGAGGACGGCGACGAGCTGATCATGGTCGCCTCCGACCGGATCTCGGTCTACGACGTGATCCTGCCGACCGCAGATCCCCGACAAGGGCAAGGTCCTGACCCAGATGTCGCTCTTCTGGTTCGAGCTGACCGGCGACATCGTCCCCAACCACTTCATCTCCGAGGACGTCCCGCCGAGGCCGCCGGACGCGGCGATGCGGGTGCAGCAAGCTCGAGATGTATCCGGTCGAGTGCGTCGTCCGCGGCTACCTCTCGGGCTCGGGCTGGCGGGAGTACCAGCGAGACGGGGCGGTCTGCGGGATCGAGCTGCCGGCGGGCCTGACGCGAGTCCGACAAGCTGCCGGAGCCGATCTTCACCCCGGCGACCAAGGCCGAGCTCGGCGAGCACGACGAGAACATCGACTTCGACCGCGCCGTCGAGATCATCGGCGACCGGCCGCTGATGGAGGAGCTGCGGCGGATCTCGATCGAGATCTACGAGCGCGGCGCCGAGCACGCGGCCGAGCGCGGGATCATCGTCGCCGACACCAAGTTCGAGTTCGGCAGCTCACGCCGGCGCCGAGGTCGTCCTCGGCGACGAGGTGCTGCACCCCGGACTCCTCGCGGTTCTGGCCCGCCGACGGCTACGAGCCCGGCCGCTCCCAGGCCTCCTTCGACAAGCAGTACGTCCGCGACTGCGCCGACTCGGTCGGCTGGGACCACACCGCCGCCGGGGCCGGAGCTTCCCGACGAGGTCGTCCAGAACACCCGGGCGCAAGTACGTCGAGGCCTACGAGCGGATCACCGACCGGAGCTCGACGGTGCGCAGGTGCTGAGGCGCAACCTGTTTCTGGCGCAGGTCCGGCCGCTAGGCTGGGAACGTGAAGGCCAAGGTCCTGATCCGGCCGAAGGAGGGCATCCTCGACCCGCAGGGCAAGGCGGTGGAGCGGGCGCTGCCGGCGCTCGGCTTCGAGGGCATCCAGCGACGTCCGCGTCGGGCGGCTGGTCGAGCTGGAGGTCGGACGATCCCGAGCGAGCTCGACGCGCTCTGCGAGAAGCTGCTCGCCAACCCGCTGATCGAGGACTACGAGATCGAGGTCGAGGACGCCGAGTGATCCGGCGTGCGTCATCCAGTTCCCGGGCTCGTGCGACGAGCGCGATGCGCTGCGAGGCGGTGCAAGCGGGTCGGCGAGGCGCGGCTCGTCTGGCACGAGGAGACGCGACCTCTCGGGCCTCGACGGCGTGGTCGTTCCCGGCGGCTTCTCCTACGGCGACTACCTGCGCGCCGGGGCGATCGCCCGCTTCTCGCCGGCGATGGAGGCGGTCGCGGCGCTTCGCCGCGCGACGGCGGCCCGGTGCTCGGCATCTGCAACGGCTTCCAGGTGCTCTGCGAGGCCGGCCTGCTTCCGGGCGCGCTGCTGCCGAACGAGGAGCTGCGCTTCATCTGCCGCCAGGTCGGGCTGGTGGCCGAGGACTTCGAGGACCGTTCGGAGCCGGGCTCGAGCACGGGCGAGCGGCTCTCGATTCCGGTCAAGCACACGAGCGGCCGCTACTTCGCCCCGGACGACGAGCTCGACCGGATGGAGGCGAATGGGCAGATCGCGTTCCGCTACGCGCCGGGCGACAACCCGAACGGCAGTCGTGCGCGGACATCGCCGGCGTGCTCAACGAGGCCGGCAACGTGCTCGGCCTGATGCCGCACCCCGAGCACGCCGTCGATCCGCTGACCGGCTCGGATGACGGCCTCGCCCTGTTCGGCTCTGGTCGCGCCCGTCACGTACGGTCGCGCTGGCGCGCCCACGTGTCTCCGCGGCGTGAGCGCCGTCTCCGAGTCAAGACACCGCGAGCTCGGGCTCACCGACTCCGAGTACGAGCTGCATCGTCGAGCTGCTCGGCCGCGACCCGAACGACGTCGAGCTGGCGATGTTCTCGCCTGCTCTGGTCCGAGCACTGCGCCTACAAGCACTCGCGGAAGCTGCTCGCGGCGGCTGCCCGACCGAGGGCGAGCGGGTCGTGATGGGCCCGGGCGAGAACGCCGGGCGCCGTCGACGTCGGCAACGGCCACGCGGTCGCGTTCAAGGTCGAGTCCCACAACCACCCGAGCGCGGTCGAGCCATTCCAGGGCGCGGCGACCGGCGTCGGCGGGATCCTGCCGCGACGTCTTCGCGATCGGCGCGCGGCCGATCGCGGTGCTCGACTCGCTGCGCTTCGGCGAGCTCGACTCGGAGCGCTCGCGCTACCTGCTCGACGGCGCGGTCGCGGGATCGGCCACTACGGCAACTCGATCGGCGTCCCGACCGTCGGCGGCGAGGTCTACTTCGAGCCGCCCTACGAGCACAACTGCCTCGTCAACGCGATGTGCGTCGGGCTCGCCGCGCACCGACGAGATGGTCCGCGCGGCCGCCGCCGGGCCGGCAACGCTGGTCGTGCTGATGGGCGCCTCGACCGGGCGCGACGGGATCGGCGGCGCCTCGGTGCTCGCCTCGGCCGAGCTCGAGCGAGGGCGACGACGCGAAGCGGCCCGAGCGTGCAGATCGGCGACCCGTTCGAGGAGTCGAAGCTGCTCGAGTGCTGCCTCGAGCTGCTCGAGCAGCGGCCTGCTCGTCTCGCTGCAGGACCTCGGCGCGGCCGGGCCTGACCTCGTCGGCCGGCGAGATGGCCTCCAGCGGGCGGCGTCGGGATCGACATCGACGTCGGCCGGGTGCCGCTGCGCGAGGCGGACATGGAGCCGTTCGAGATCATGGTCTCCGAGTCCCAGGAGCGGATGCTGGCGGTCGTCGAGCCGTCGCAGGCTGGACGACGGTGATCGCGGCCTGCGAGCGCTGGCAGACCGGCGCCGCGGCGATCGGCGACGTCACCGACACCGGCCGGCTGCGGGTGCTCGACGACGGCGTCGAGGTCGGCGAGACGTGCCGGTCGCCGCGCTGGTCGACGAGTGCCCGCTCTATGACCTCGAGCCCGAGCGAGCCGGGCGGGTGGATGTACGGCAACCGACGGCTGACGCTCGTCGCCCAGGCGCCTCGGCCGACCGGACGATCCCTCGGCGGTCCTCTGCGCGCTGCTCGCCTCCCCGAACGTCGCCTCGAAGCGCTGGGCCTTCGAGCAGTACGACTCCGTGGTGGGCTCGCGCACCGCGCGGCGCCCGAGGCCGCCGATGCCGCGGTCCTGATGCTGCCTGAGTCCGACTGGGCGATCGCGGTGCGATCGACTAACCTCGACGGTATGCCCCAGTCTGGAATACGAAGGCGCTTGCCATATGCTCCGAGAGCTGGGGCTGGCGACTGATGACATGAAATTGGCGATCGATGTTGACCGAGGTTGCACAGTTCGTCACGGGATCGATCACGGGCTGGCCAAATCACGTTGCCACCCATCGACGATGTACTTGCAGCATGGATATCGTGTGCAAACCACAAGGGTCATGCGTCGCTAAAGCGCCTGCCCTTTATCCCGCATGACGATATCAGGCCCGTGATGGATGCGCTTGCAGCGTTGGGCTACGCCAAGCCAGCTCGGCAATGCCTTCATATGGACGGACAGGATCGGCCGCGCGATGCGAGATGAGCGGCTACTGGGACGAGAACAACCTGTCGCGTGAAGAGCTCGAGGAACGGGACATCGATCTGGAGATGCGTGCGGCCTTGGCCTCCATTCCCGAGGATGTCAGGCATTCGGCGCTGAGGGGTAATGAAATAGTCGTGGTCAAAGCTTTGGCCGCGCGTTGGGTTGACGGTGTGTGGTTGCCCGACACTGTTGACGAGGCCCCATGGTGGCGTCTCGCCGCAGTCGCTGCTTGAAGCAAAGCGATTGATGGAGTTGATTCGAGGGTGCTGACGACCCACTGACGCGCGACGTCAACCAGCACCAGGGCGGATTAGCGAAGCGTCATCCGCCGTCTCACCGCTTTGCGTGCAAGCGGGCTTGACGGCAAACAACGAAAAGCGAGGCGCAGCATGAAGAAGTGGATGTTTGTGCCCGCAGTTGATTGCTATTGATGCTCGCGGCATGCAGCGGCGGATGGAGTGTGACGAACCGCTTTCGCGTCATCGCGACCGGTTGACGTGGATGGCCAGAAGGTCGAGGATCGACCGTGATGGAAATCAAATACTGGCGCGGCGGGACGACGCCTGCAAGGGGCGAGCGCGCTGGATATTCGATTTGAAGGGGCGGGGCACGGTGTGCGTGCTGCCTTATGCGCATGATTTGTCGGGAGAGCTGCGGACAATCCCCGCCGCAATACCAGGAGCGGCTGCGGGTGATGGGCCCGCTGAGCCGCCATGGCGACGGACGCCGGCAAAACCCACCTCTGTCGCACTGGACCCACACAGACACGTTCTGGCGAGGCCGCAAGCGATCAAGTGATCTTATGGACTGCGCCAGCCCCATTCCGCTGCATGTTGCATCCCTTGCGCGATTTCCGCGGCCCGGGCACGATTACAAGACCGGGGCATCGCTGGCGTTGCGACCTTTGGCGCCGCGTGCGTTCATCTGGGCGGGAAATACGGGTGCGACCGACCGAAGTGCCGTGGGGCGAAGCCTACCAGCCGCTTGCGCTCCTCTTCATCGTCGGCGTGCCAAAAGCTATTGTCGTTTCTGACGGCGACATGTTCGCCGACGACAGCCAGAGCTTTACATCGCGTGATCACACATAGCCCGCTGAACCCGTCTTCAATGCGGGCACGCAAATTCCTTGCTACGAGCCGGAGCCGCTGCTCAACAAGCAACACGGGAGCAATACGCAACTGAATCGAAGCACAAC
>ERZ1370068.8851-contig-7672_pt1 | contig 43018 bp, 74 predicted proteins | sample MGYA00561227_ERZ1370068 | MGnify/ENA primary metagenome ERZ1370068 (study PRJEB38410, sample SAMEA6850437) | metagenome | study: Metagenomic assessment of the ecological functions of the soil: analysis of the soil microbiota associated with the... | reverse complement strand
GTTACGTATTGCTCGAAGAAGCGGCTGCACGAATTGTCGTCGTTCAAAATCGTGAAGGCATCAAGGTACGCCCGATCAATGACTCCGAGTTTCTCAGGATCGCGTGACTTCGGTGCGGTGGGAGACGGATGAAGAACATCTACCGGAGCTGAAAGCTTTGGTAGGATTCTTCCGGCAGAAGGCGCAGACACTACTCCAGGCGTATTCGTTTCTGTCGTCGCGGTCTCTTTGATTGCGTGATAGTGATCGGAGCCCGGCGACTTAACCAGTGCCGACTGCGCTGCCAGGAGTTGATCAAGGTGAAGTGAGTTACCAGTAGAACGGCTGAAGTGATTTGGCGGTAGGCCCTTAGTTCTTGCCCACGGCTGCACCTCTCCGATGAGCGATTACTTCGATGGACGTGCCTTCGATCTCAAAACACTGAGTGAGCAACGATGTGGAGATTACGGAGGTCAGACTACGAATAGGACTGAGCTTTGTGATGGAAGGGTGAGAGAGCTTGTGGATGGAACGGCTTCGAAACTTGGTGAGTTGTCTCGTCCGATTACGAGGATAAAATTCCAGTGAGTGCAGACAATCCAGCGGCGTACATTAACTCGTATGAAATGCCAGTAGTAGTCATTAATTTGAATTGGTGACGAGCCTGGGCCACAAGCATCTCAAGTCCACCAAGAACGTCACAGCCAGCCTCACGTCCTTCTCGCATGAATCGTGCTTCGATGGGGTTGTAAAGCCAGATCATGAGACCAGGCCGACTCCCTCGCAGTTGCAGTGCTCCAGCGGGAGTTTCAGTTTTCCCTTTCGCCGATGCTTCCAAGTGGCGTGGCATTGATCACAATGTCGTTTCCAGCAAAACTTTCGTTATCGAGAGACTCGCACGAAATATTGAAGCGTTTTGAAAGTCTCTCTGCTTTTGAGGGTCACGCGCGTAGAGGCGAACATCAACATTGTGCTGCTGCAGGGCGAAATACCGCAGCACTTGCTGCGCCTCCAGATCCAATCACTGCAGCACGAACACCCAACAAAGATCCGATTCGTTGACTAACGGTTCAATCAAACCGTCCGCATCGGTGTTGTATCCAAGTAATCGTTCATCCTGTAAAACAACTGTATTGACCGCCTGATTTCCCTTTATTACTGGATCAATCCAATCCAGAAATTTCATGACTTCGACCTTGTGCGGCGCCGTTATGCTCAATCCACGTACCCCAATCGAACTCTCTTGAACGCGGAACAACCATGCGTTTGAGCAAGTCGCAAGGTCATGAACCTCTAGAGGCAAATACACACCATTCAAAACCCGAAGCTTGAAAAGCCGCATTGTGCATGTGGGGTGAAACTGAATGCATGACAGGCAAGCCGACCAAACCAGTAACCGCTGTGTCAGAGTCAATCTTGTCGATTCGATAAACCGATCTCAATTCGGAAGCCAACACTTGGACGGGCGCAGTACCTCTTTCAACCGCGGCTGCACCATAAGTCAAAAGCGATCCTCGCGAGGGACCGAGTATTCTGTTATTACTCCTGCACTGCCCATCGCAATTGCGATCAAGTCGCGCTGTCACGACCGGCACGCCCAACAGCCAGGAAGAGGCCGAGGCAATCAACGATGTCGTTAGCCTTGACTGCCAATTTCAATACGCGCGCTGGCGTGAAAGTTTCGCAATTGTTCATAGGCATCCTCAAGGCTCTTGGGGCTCTCATCGAAATAGTGTCGCGAACAGATCACATGCGACCAGTCTGGCTGATCGTTACCTTCATGGTTTGTCAGTTCCGTTACCAGATCCATTTCAATACCGAACAACGCAGCATTTGATCAATGCATTCATCCCAGAACGCGACGTTATGTTTGGTCAGAGGCCTGTAACCACCCTCTCTTCCGAAGGACGAAAAGCAGAACGACCGGACGAGAAATGCTGTTGATGAGGTTCTTCAGTTTCGCTGAGGACTCTGCAGTTCCTGCGGTGCAATCCATCCACACGCAGTTCAACGAGGTCAGCCGTGTCGGCTGCCTTCTATAGTTGCTGCGGTGAGTTCACTCAACGTCTTCTCATTGAGTGGAACACAAAGACGAGCGGTCGTTATTAAAGGACAAGATAGCATCTCGAGGCGATACGCCGCTGGTTGCGCGCATCGCCTCGTTATGGCTGTTCCCAATTCACTTTGGTTCGGCATCAGGGTGGCGTGTGTGGGCGCCTCAACTCCCAAGTGTCTTGTCGCTCCTTCCGTAACGCTCGTACACAGGGAGGCCTCATCTCGCCTGTCTGCGGGAAGCCGGGAGAGATCTCCTCGGTGGAGGAGCATAACGATCCGGAATGAGTGGTTGCCTGGAGGATTCACGAGAATATTCTTCTTCTCTTGTTCCTTCAGCCGAATGTGTACTGAGCGATTCCAGTGCCCATCATTGAGAAAGCGGGTAACAACAGCCAGAACCACCATCCTTCTCGAGACCGATCGCGACAACGCGATCGCTACGATCAGAATGCGATTCCCATGAAGATGTTCTTGAAAGCGTAATGAGACCGCCTCTGCCACGCCTTCGAGCCGCCGACCGGCGCGGCTATCGTCAAACGTCGGTTGCAACGGCTGACCGGCAGCGTCGCGGAATAAGACTGGAGGAGTTCGCTCCGCATGATTCTGCAGAAACTTGCACCGTCGAGATTTTGCGTGTCGCGCATTTCGACAAACATTATTTGTCGTCCCTCTGGCGTTGGACCGCAACTGAGTTCGCTGTCGGAGTGCCCGTACATTAACACTCCTGCCGCCACTGACACGTTCAACGACTGAGATGGTCGACAAGCGGTATACGAACCAAGGTGTCGCATGTTTCAATGAACGGTTCTCGATGTAATCCCCGCCTTCGTTTCAGAATAATGGCCGATGGCTGATTCCAGTCCCATTCCGTGTGCGACTGTTTGGCGTCTCCAGCTGTTCCGACAACCCAAATGTTACGTTCTTTCAACAGCTCTATCAATCGAACGAGATTGGTGACTCGAGCAACCGGCACATACCGAGAGCGCCGGCAGCAACCTCGCCACCACGTCGGTTAGTCCGGCTGCTCTACGCCCGGAACAAAACACCATGCACGCCCGCACACCTGCAGTTCAGCGAATCGATCCCGATGTTGCGCGGGTCCTCAATACCGTCCAATCCAATGACAAATGGGGATCCGAAGTACCGATTTTCTGACCAACTCTTCGAGAAGCTCGTCTGCATCCGCGTAACGAGCTGCAGCAATTCGCGCAACAACACCCTGGTGTCTTGCATCCCCCAGATTACGATCCAGATCCAACCGTGGCACCTGGATGAACAGGTATTCGCTTTTGTCGAGCCAGTTCGACGAGTTCCTCTGAGCTCGATCTGGACGAGCACTCAAGTATTGTTATTGAGTCCACGGAGCGCCGACCTGCACGAACCGCCTCCAATACTGAATTCAACTGTAGACAAGATTCTGCGAACTACTCTTGTTTCATGCGTATTTATTAAGCATTCAGAATGAATAGAACGGTCGGTGTTGTTCGATTTGCGTGGAGACATCCTTCAATCCTTTAGCAAGAGATATCTACGCAACCTGGAATAACGTGTGAATTGAGCTTCATTAATATTGAGCATAATCGCTCCAATACTGAGCCTCCCCGGACGCTCCCGGCGCCAGCCAGTTGACTGCGTTTCTGTTCCCATGGGCCACACAAGTTCGAGCAGACTTCGGAGACTCTGTTAGTAAGAGTTTCGCCGACCTTCAGGACGTCCACTCTTCGAAACCACTACCTGGTGGAGCGTCTTAAAGATTGTCACCAGCAACCAGAGACTTTGATTATGAAGATAGAGGTCAAAACTGTTGGCACCCACCCGCCATGTATGTGGCTCTGACAAAGAATAGAGATCAAAATCGGTTCATCAGAAAAAGAATTGATTGGCGTCGATCAGTTCGTTTTCAGACCCACGCGACATGCCTTTGACTTAAGTCTCTTTTCCAAGAGACGTCCCGTGACCAGCAAATGCGTAAATCTGACCACGCGATGCGAACAACGTTCGTCCTGCCGGAGTAAGTAAGTAGTAATCCTTCCTCGTTAATTTGAAACGACCGGGGACGCACCAGGTATTCCTGATGGAGACCTAGTTCTTCGTCAGAGAGGGAAAAGAGTTTCGAGGCCTAAGTCGCTGAGCCTCCTCAACCACCAGCGCTACCTCTTCACGACTGGTAGTTCGCGCTAGCGGCAAAGGGCCCTCGCACTGATAAGACTGTGCAAATTCTCTTTCGACAGCTTCAGAAGACGCGCTGCTTCTTCGCGATTCGTTGGAAAGTTGAATTTCCGTTTGAGCAACAAGAATACAGTTAAATCCAGGCTCATGTTTGCCGGGTTGCTTCAACAAGGCTTTCGCAATTTGGGTGATGATTCAAAGAGGTAACGTTGAGCTGCAATACAAGCAATTAACACGGGATTGGGGGATTGGCTCTTTAAACATTCGTCACAACGAATCATCTGCTCCGGAGCAAAGCCCTCCGGTTCAGCAAGTAGGGCTGGAGCCATCTAGCGGCGGATGGATTGTTTCGTTATCTTTAGGCAGCAGCTCCTCCAATTGTTCTGATTATACGTCCAGTCGAAAACCAGCGGGCGAACATAATGGCTTCAAAGGTAATTTCCAGGGACTTGTTGGCGCTTATTTCGATCGCGTTTGCTCTGTTCACCAATGGGTGTGCTTTGTGCTCCAACCAGCGGGCACTAACGGGCCACGCTCGAACCTACCCCTATCCCATCGTGGCAAACGAATCCAGCCGGCGTGTAGAACGATCCCTATTAGCGTGGCAACAACTTTCTCAAACGTACTGGTCCCCCCGGCTAACAGTTCAGTTGACCTGCAGCCTCTGACCGGAACACCAAACACTATCCCACCGAACTCTAACACTTCAGTCTTCCTGCCGAAGGTAGGAACCAAACTCCAATCAATCAGAAGAAGAGACGCGGGAATCGCTACGCCGCGTTATAGCGGAATGGCATAACCTGCTCGGCGCGGACTGGGGCCAAGCTATCACTCGTTGAAGAGGACCGAGCGATGCATCCGGGGTGAAGACTGCGCGATGCCATGACACAAAGACCGCTTTCGGTGCTCCGTTGCGTGGAAACTTTGGCAAGCTCGTTATCCGATTCAGGCTGTGGAGGACCGTCGGGTAGTTAGCCTATCAAGCAGTACATGTTTGCCCAACACCGATCGGCTAAGCAAGCTGCGTTGGCTAGTTTGACTCTCAGCTGCACCTCGGAAGACGCTGCTATCAGCTCGTAAAGCAACGTCGAGATATCTGCAATCGACGCTGCGGGACAGCAGCATTCTTTTAAATTAGCACCTAATACTGAAGTTGCAGTCCGCCAATTGGTCGCCTACGTTCTTCTTTCATCAGACAAGCAGTTGCTCTGAAATGCATCTGGCTTCTTGGGAACAGACGCGACTAATGGTCCTATTAAGACAAATCTATGTGGATGCTATATCCGAACATATCATCGCCGAGTTCGCATGAACGATCTTTATGACCTTGACCATCGAAGGCAAACCAGCATTCTAGAATTTTAACATAAGGGGGTATTTTGGGAGTCTTTTATGAACAACTACGATCCCACGACTAACGTTTCCTGGCAGTTTGGTCACCGCGGTAGAGTCGCAGTGTTATTGACGGCGAATAATCTTTTTCACGCGGCACGCTTTCACAACATTGATATTGATTACAACAAACTGCTGCGAGTGAGTGCTTGGCGACGGACGCTTGTTACGAGCGTTCTTCTACACCGGAGTCGATATCGGAGCGGAACGTCAGCAAGGCTTTCTTCTCTGGATGCGTCGTAATGGTTTCCGCGTCATTCAAAAAGAACTGAGAGACGTTTTATGACGGCACTGAAAGCAATCTCGATGTTGAGATCGCCGTCGACATGCTGTCGCTCGCCGGCCGTTACGACACTGCAGTACTTGTGTCGGGTGATGAAGACTTTGTCTATGCAGTAAACGCAGTAGCGTACAAGGGATGCCGCGTAGAGATTGCCGGATTCAGATCCAACACGGCACCTCAAGTTGATCGATGTCGCAGACTTCTTCATTGATCTCGGAGAAATAGCTGATAAGGTTCGCAAGGAAGTTTCGCATGGACGTTACGACGAGCGCGGATCTCCCGACCATGTGCCTTCCAGTACCTACACGAAGCGATCCCGTTGCAGGAAGCGCCTCCTGATGCGTTTCAGACGGCGATGCGAGTGATGATCGAGGCTGAAATTGGAGCAGGGACGCGGCTGAGTTTCAAGCTACGACGAGTTTATTCGCGTCACAGACGATGTCGACGGCACTGATGACGATGAAAATCTTCACAATTGACGAGAGCGAATGCCTTACTCCCCCACAGTCAAAGCCATCGTCTCGAACATTCGAAAACTTGCACCAGAAAAACTCTCGGGTATTACCGCGACGAGGCCAAAACAGCTGCCGCCGCTGCTGATTCATAGGCGGTGGCGGGAGTCCAAAACGGCGTTCACTACGCCGAGCTAGTAACCTCATTCACGAATGATCTCGCGGAACTAGATAAATCGGGTGTCCGGGGAAGGACTCTCGAGCGGGGACCTCATCGACTTTCCCTCCCTTCGCGAGGGCACAGCTCGTCTCAGCCCCTTTGCTTGAACGGGGCAACCGGGTCGAGGCCAGATGAGGTTCGAATGGTGGCACGACGTCGACGCTGGATTCGCCGGACGCACGCCACTCTAGTCGCTGACTTTACTCCCTATCCCCCTAGCGGCAACTTCAACGCCTGCATTATTTTCTCGTTGACCGAGTTAAAGTTATTCCTGATAGGATGCCCCGCGACTTGCGCAGCTGATCACGTGGAGAAACAATGTTGGATCCACCCAGTCAGCAGCCCCCTCGGAGGCAGCTCGGAATGCATTGGCGCCCTCGTGCGGCGCCATCTCAAACAGTCCTGGCTGTTGTGGCGACGTCAACGCGGAATCAACCCAAAACCTGGAACTCACAGAAGAAGCGGCCGGTCTCGGCTCCAGACGTCAATATATGAACTCGGCTACCGACAGCGCAACCCAGCCCCAACCTCGAAGATCCACGCTGATAGAGTTTCCCGGAGTCAACCGGACTCCAATGCCGGAGTGGCGCAAAGAACTGAGTGAGCGCAAGTTCGCGGAGTTCAGGGAACGCAAAGCTCGCGACGCTGCCCGAGAGGTTGAAGAACTTAAATCAAACCAGCCTGCAGGTGCGACTCTCAACCGCAACTTGAATTGCTACCGCAGCCGGAAACGCCGGCGATCAATCCTGCTTGTCGCTGCCGCTTTGAAAAGAATCGAGCGAGCACATCAATCCACTGGTTCCGATCCGAAGCAGCACCGAAACATTCTGGCCACCGCAGTGGCCTGGTGCTCCCCGCGCGTGAGGAAAATGAACCTGATCGTTCTCCCGGCACTGAATATCGCCACCGTTGGTTCTTGAACCAGAAGTTGAAACTCAGTTATCCAGCGAACCAGAACCGCTGCCTCAGATTGAAAAAGACCCACAATCTCGTTGTAGTAACAGCCGTAGCAACGCCTGAGCCTGAACCGAAGACTTCAAGGGCAACTCCCAAGCGTTTGATTGTCGATGAATCCGAACGATCCAGCTCTCAACTATCTCGATTCAATTTCACACGCAACATTTGTGTGGAACGAACTCGACTCGACGTCCCGGTGTTTTCGTCGATTGGTTTGCGGTCTACTCGATCTCGCTAAGTTTGCGGATTACTTCTCAGCGCACCCATCGGCTTGGCGATGCAAATGACCGGTACCAATCTGCGCGACTCATGGTCATCGAGGTCCCGGCGGCTCGTTGGTTGTCGTCGCTTTTATCTATCTGACTCTGACTGTTGCATTGACTGGTCGTACTGATGAGATTTACTTTCCCTGCGCGTGATCGATATAAAGACAGGACTGGATTCCCCACCGGTGGTCAATCAGTCGGCAGATCTTTCCTTGATCTGCTCTTCTTTCTGGCTGCAGGATTGGGAACCCGCCGGCGCTGGGGTCGAATCGCGAGGGCTACGCAGCACGATGACCGATTCACTGAACTGCCGTCATCCGGATGTAGCCGTTGGGTTGTTCGCCGTGACGCGGCTCGCTCGATGAATGTCGAAAGCGGAGCTCTTTTTCATTTCGTTCCGATTGATCTGTTAGCCTCCAAGACTGCCAGCACGCATCAGAAAGTCATGGCAAAGCATCGCAGATGAAGTTTTTAATAAGGCTCGCGGTCGCTTTCTCGGTAGGATTCTGCAATTGAGCCCGATGTCTTTTGCGACTCTCGACGCCGGTCTGAAGAGGCGTCTTTCTTTTTCGTCAGTGCGGGAGCCATCAAGTCCACGTTTCTACCTCATTCAGCGGCGACTGAAAGATCTCCTCGAGAAGCAATCGATTCCACTATCAAACTTTGGGCAGCAGTTAAGACATCAACTGGGCTCAGGTCGAATTGTAGGCTGCGGGAAGCGATCGGGCTGAACGAGTCGTTCGTTTGACATTCAGAGTCGAGGACGATTTTTGGTCGCGCATTTTCGACGTCTGGCGGTACAACCAACTGGTCGCGCAGCAAATCTTTTCCTTTTTTGATGAACTTGACGTCGTTGTGGCCGCTCTTCGTTCACCGAAGGGTGATGGCCAGAATCTCGGCGAGCATTACCTTCCACCTCCTCATCCCGAAGCGGCAACACGCGAGGAACCGTTTGCGACTTCTGATTCTCCTCGGCTGCGGCAGATTCATATTTTCGGAGTTGGATGAATCCAACGCTTGATTTGCGTGTGAACCAGGTGCGGTAGTCGATTGCGCCAGACAAGCAAACCAGAAACCAAACTTAGAAGTAATCTGAGAAAGATCTCGAAACGCATGGCGATCCGGAAACACATAAGAAGATCGGCGACTTACCTCGCGAATATCGCAACTGCGGTGCGCGATGGTAAGACAGTAAAAATCACCGACTTCTACTCATCAGACGTGCCAGTTATTAGTTTGAAGTTGATGAAAACACTTCGTTGCAGGCCGCTGCTGCACAACGATTCCGGCAGTACACAAAGGCCAAAAGGGCAGAAGGAGGGAATTCTGAGCGTTTCAAACGCCTTGAGAAAGAAATTCAGGATTGGAACAACGCGAACAACAGCTGGAGCAGATTGCTCAAGAACGGAACCAGGACGCACTCGAGAATTTTGATCAGTTATCAAAAACATCTGCTCCTCGGCGCAATCAACAGAAACGAGTGCAGCAGATTCCTGGCGTTCGGCGCTACTTGTCGACTGACGGTTACGAAATAGCTTGCTGGCAGAGCTCGCACGAGACAACGACAATCTTACATTTCGAATAGCGCGACCACACGATCTCTGGTTTCACGCTGGCGACTATCCGGGATCGCGTGTGGTCGTGCGAAATCCAACTCGTAAAGAGATTCCGCAACGGACTGTGATTGAAGCCGCGCAACTTGCAGGACGTTTCAGTCAGGCAAGCGACGACGCTAAGGTTGTGATTCACTACACGGAACGTAAGTTCTTATCGAAGCTCAAAGGGGCGGCGCCCGGTCTGGTCCGACTGTCCAGCTTTCGATCAATAACAGTGGAACCCAAAGAGGACATACAACGACTGTAACCCAGTGCCTCGTAGCGAACGGCTCGCACAAGCAGCCGGACAGGGCTGACGTTGTTTCGAAGGTATAATTCAAATCATGCAATCAAAACCTAAGTCCGATCGATCGGATGAATTATTCGCCAGAGCGCTCGAGCTTATGCCCGGTGGTGTGAACTCGCCGGTGCGTGCGTTTCGCGGCGTTGGCGGCACGCCCCGTTTTATCAAGAGCGCTAAAGGCGCAACGATGACCGACGTCGATGGCCGAATCTACATCGATTATGTCGGTTCGTGGGGACCGATGATTCTTGGACATGCTGATTCTGAGATCGTTGAAGCTTTGCGGACGTAGCTTCGCGGAGCACCAGCTTTGGAGCTCCGAATGAACTCGAGGTTGAACTCGCTGAAGAGATAATCGATGCCGTCCCATCAATTGAGATGGTGCGCATGGTGAATAGCGGCACTGAGGCAACGATGTCGGCGATTCGACTTGCGCGTGGTGTAACCGGAAGAACGAAGTTAATTAAGTTCGAGGGTTGTTATCACGGCCACGGAGATAGTTTGCTTGTTAAAGCCGGTTCCGGCGTCGCAACCCTTGGCCTTCCGGATAGCCCAGGTGTTCCGCCGGCCCTGGCTCAAAACACGATTACGGTTCCCTTCAACGATACGAACCAATCCTTGCACAAGCCTTCGCAGAGCACACCAGACATTGCTGCGGTAATTATTGAGCCGGTTGTAGGCAATATGGGCTGTGTTCCTCCAAAGCCGGGTTATCTCGAGAAAGTGCGCGACCTGTGCACAAAGAACGACAGCCTGCTCATCTTTGATGAGGTTATGACTGGCTTTCGGGTCGCACGCGGAGGTGCACAAGCGCGGTACCGGATTCGTCCCGACATAACAACGTTAGGGAAAATCATTGGCGGAGGACTACCGGTTGGCGCTTACGGTGGTAGCAAGGATTTGATGCGTAACATCGCGCCCGCCGGTCCTATCTATCAAGCGGGAACTTTGTCCGGCAACCCTCTTTCGATGGCCGCAGGCTTGATCACCTGCGTCGGCTGCGAGACGAATCCATTTACGATGCGCTCGAGCAATCATCGCGCCAGACTTTGTGATGGCCTTAAGAGTGCCGCTGACGAAGCGGGAGTTAGCAACAAGATAAATCGCGTCGGTTCGATGTGGACTTCCTTCTTCACTGGCAGTGAGGTTTTGGATTGGAGCACAGCGAATAAATGCGACAGAGAAAATATGGGAAGTTCTTTCACGCGATGCTTGATGAAGGAGTCTATTTAGCTCCTTCTCAGTTTGAGGCTGCGTTTGTCAGTTTGGCTCATTCAGATGAAGTCATTGAGCAGACGATTGAGGCTGCAAGGAAATCGTTTAGGAGGGTTGCGGAAGAAGAAAGGTGAGATTTGGGAATTGGAATTTCGGGTTTCGGATTTGAAATTTGTGCGTTGGTTTTTAAAAGAAGCAAAACAAAACTTCCAAACCTTGTCGTCACCCCTCTAGTGGCAAATCGATAATAAACTTCGAGCCCTTGCCTGTCTCGCTCGACACACTTATCCGCCCGCCATGTTGTTCTACGATCTGTTTGACAATCGCCAATCCCAAACCGGTACCTCGTTTCTTTGTCGAGAAGAACGGCTCGAAGATTCGGTCTCGCGTCACCTTGTCCATTCCTTTTCCGTGATCAGCCACCGTGATCCGGAGCATAAAGCTTTGCGGATTGAACGTTTCCGTCTGCACCATCCAAACGCAGCCGTTCAGTGGCGATGCGTACCGGAGCGTTTTCCTGACTTGCATCGACAGCATTCGCAATTACGTTCACGAACACCTGTCGTAGTTGATCCGGCATCCCAGTTTCCAACCAGTGACTCCTGGCTGAACTGCTTCTCGACGGTTGTCTTCTTTTCCGATATTCGCTCGCTCACCAAGTCGATGCTGCGATTAAGCGCATCATTGACATCAACTCTTGAAAGTTCCAGCTTCTTCTGCCGCGAAAACTGCGTGACGTCAACGACGAGTTTGTTGAGGTGTTTGATTCCACGTTCCACGAGCTCGATTGTGTTCAGCGCATCCTCGATCCGTAACACTGTCGCGTAACATTGAAACGCCAAGACGAATACTGCCGAGCGGATTTCGGATTTCGTGCGCAACCTGCGTTGTAGCCTGACCCACTGCCGCCAATGATTCACTTCTGCGTAATGTCCGTTCCGACTCTGCAACTTCAGTCGCGTCAACGAGCGTAACAATCTGACCTCTGGTGCCATCGATCGCCACGGGCGACGAGTACACATCGAAGGCCTTCTCTTCACCTTCGACTTGTGCAACCCAGCGGCCTCGATACGTCGCTTTTTACTTGCGTCGATGTGGCGGCCGCCAACATCATCATTGCATCATTGTCGCCAAGGCTTTCCAGAATCGAGGCCCCGATGCTTGCTCGCGGAAAGATCTTGAAGAAAGCAGCGTTGGCGCTACGAATTCTATCTTCTTTGTCGATGGCCGAAACTGCGCTAACCATGCCTTCGAGCAGTTGATTCGTAAACGTTCGTTCCCGACGTGCTTCCAGTGTGCTGCGGAGCATTTGCTTGAAACGTCTTTGCACTTCCCACACAGTGCCAGCTGCCACCATTGCACCCACGATCAGCGCAATTACACTCCAGAGTAGTATCGAACGACGAGCATGAAGTTGCATGTTCTGCACTTTGCCGAGCGTCTCATCCTGCTGCCGATCCAAAACACCTGCGATTGCATTCAAGTCTTCGTTGATCGTCCGAAACTTCATGTAGCCATCAAAGCCGTAACGTCTTATATCCTCCGAAATCTTAACGAACTCATTGATGTCGTTTCGGGCCTTCTGCCAGGCTGGATTTTCGGACAGTGGTGGCCTATCAAGCATCGCAAGCCTTTTCTTCACTTCTTCACGCGCTGTGCTTAGACGCAAATCAAACGGCGGCTTCAGTTCACGACGCGCTTCCAGCCTCACTCTGTGTTCGTGCTTCGTTATCGAGTTTCGTCACTGCTAATCGCAGGTTCAGAAGAACACTCTGGTGCGCAGAATTCTGCGAGACCAAGTCGCGAGCGTTGAACGAAACCTGATCCATTTGTTTTGCACTCAGTAAACCAAGACCCGTAATGAGTCCCAGTAACAGCCAGGAAACCTATGATGATTGGTGTGATGGTTGGCTGCAATGCTGCGGGCTTGAGCGGGCGGTTGGTCCAAGGGCGGGATGGAATTATCGGACGGAGGTGTCCGGCGATAAACGAGTTCTGATTCCTTTATTTGTGCCGCAGTCATAACAAGTCCGAGTCGGACCAGCCTGAAGAGAAATGGTTACGGTTTTGCATCTAGCCAATTGTCGCCCACACCAACGTCAGCCACAAGCGGAACGTCAAGCGATACGGCCGTCTCCATCTCATGCTTTAAGAGTTTCATAAGCTCCTCGACTTCCTCCTCAGGCACTTCGAGAAGTAGTTCGTCGTGAACCTGCATCAACGAGCCGCGACTTTAAGTTTCTTCGCTCTAGTTCGTCTTCAACATGCAGCATCGCGATCTTTACTATATCGCTGGCCGTTCCCTGAATGGGCATATTGATCGCTTCTCGCTCGGCCGCCTTCCTAATATTGGCATTGCGATCTGTAATTCCCGGTAGCGGCCGTATGCGACCGTAGATGGAACGGACGTAGCCATGCTCGCGTGCCCGAATGGGGACCTCTTCCATGTAACGACGCACGCCTTTATAGGTGTTGTAGTAGTCCTCGATCACCTTCTTTGCTTCCTGGCGACTGATACCGACCCTCTGTGACAACCCCAGGGCTCGATTGCGTAAGCAATCGCAAAGTTCACGATCTTGGCGAAGCGCCTCGCCTCCTTAAGTTCTTCATCTGTCTTAGCACCAAATACCAATCGCGCAGTTCGTGCATGGATATCCTCACCTTTTTGAAATGCCTCCAGCATCACTGCATCCTGGGTGATGTGCGCTAACAGGCGAAGCTCAAGCCGCGAATAGTCCGCTGAAACTATCTTGTTACCTTTATCGGCAACGAACGCCTTGCGAATGCGCCGGCCCAGGTCAGTTCGTATCGGAATGTTCTGAAGATTCGGCTCACTCGACGACAGACGACCCGTCGCAGCTACCGTCTGGTTCAGTTGGCAATGAATACGACCATCGCTGGCGATTTGATGAGGCAGCGCATCGGTATAAACACTTTTCAGTTTATCGAGTTCACGATAATCGATTATTAACCGGGGAGCTCAAACGATTGCGCCAACTCCTCCAGTACAGCTTTGCTGGTTGAAACTCGACCAGTCGAAGTCTTTCGGATTGGAATTGATATTTAGTTCGCCAAGAACTTCACCGACCTGCTTCGGTGAACCGATGTTGAATTCACGACCAGCCAGCTGATAGACCTTTACCGTTAGTTTGTGTAGTTCCTGGCCGATGAAGCTAGAAAGATCAGCCAATACACGCGGATCGACTTTTAATCCCGCCTTCTCCATCCGGTAGAGCAGTGGCGCGAGCGGCAACTCGACTTCGGAATAGATCGTCTCGAGTTTCTTGTCGAGAATTCTTGAGTGCAAAACCTTAGCTGTTTGTGATGTCAGGTCAGCTGCGGTCGCCGTTTCCCAGGCCGACGCTTGCCAGTTGGACGGAGGCGCAGATCCGTCTTCGAAGCCAATTGCCTCACGCGCAAGATCTGTTAACTCATATTTACTTCGGTTCGGATCTAAAAGGTAAGCGGCAAGGAACGTATCGTCCTTGACTCCTTCAAGAGTGATATCGAAACGTGCCAGCAAACCAGTGGCTCGTTTCAAATCATGCACCGATTTCTCTACGAGCCCATTCGCTAAAACTTCACGCAGACTTTCAATCGCCGTCTGAACGCCGCCAGAAAATTTCTCCAGGTCGACATACGACGAAAGACCCGCTTTTGTAGAAAACGCAATGCCGCGAGTCATCTCAAGTTCGGTGAAACACTCCTGTTGACCTGAGCCGGCCGGCGAAGAATCTGCGACGGCGATTCCGACGCTTTCGGCGTCAAACAAACTTCGCACCAGATTATCGAGGTCAGCCTTAGTTTGTATCGAGACGGTAATTTCGCTCTGTCGCGGCGCTTGCAGTTTTGACCTCAGCTGCATCTGCGTATTCGCGTGAGAGAGCGGCGAACTCCAATTCGTGAAAGAGATGCGTAGGTAGCGGCGCGATCAGGTGGCCGCGCTCTGATCTCGTCCAGCTTCAGAGGTACATCCAGGTCGAGCTGAATACGGGCCAGCTCGCGAGATTGTCTAATCAGATCCGCGTTGTCGCGCAACGACTCGCGATAGGTCTTGTGCTTCACTGATTCCCAACCAGCAAGAGCTGCTTCAATCGAACCGAACTCTGGATGATCTGTACTGCGCCCTTCGAGCCAATGCCGGGCGCTCCCGGAATGTTGTCGATCGAGTCGCCCATCAGACCAAGCAAATCAACAAGCTTGTCTGCAGTTACTCCAAACTTGTTTTCTACCCACGCCTCGTCACACCACTCAATTGGAGGAACTGGTTCTTTTCGTTTGACGACCTGAGAGTTCTGCCTCATGCACACGACGTAAGGATCGCGCACAAGTTGGCACATGTCTTTGTCGTTCGAGACGACGACGGCTTTTAGTTTCCTATCCGCTATTTGTTTAGCGAGGGTTCCTATAACATCATCCGCCTCGTACCCCGGCGCATTGATCACGGGAATGTTAAAGGCCTCGCACAGTCTGATTATGTATGGAAGCTGACTAGCGAGGTCAGTGGGCATTGCTTCGCGATTGGCTTTGTAGTCGGCAAACGTCTCGTGCCTGAAAGTCTTCTCTTTCGATTCAAAAATGGCAGCGATGTAGTCAGGCTTCTCTTCACGCAACAACTTGATGAGCATGTTGGTGAAGATGTAGACCGCCTGAGTAACCTGTCCCTGCGATGTGGCGAGCGGCGCTGCGCGGTTCTGCATCGGCGCATAAAACGCACGAAAGATGTGCGACATCGAGTCGATCAAGAACACACGTTCAGTTCGTTCGTTATTTGTAGAAACCGATTTGGCAGGCATGTGAGGTGATCATAAAAGGCAGATAGTGAGTGTCAAACTAGCGCATGAGCCAACTATCACTGAAATTCACTGACATGGGCGCGCACAGTCTCGCCCAAAGTCTCGAGGTTGTATCCGCCTTCGAGACACGACACTAACCGACCATTGCAACTTTCTTGAGCCCATTGCTTCACAGCACGAGTTAATTCAACAAAATCCTGATCAGTTAGCAACAACTGCCCCAGCGGATCGTCCCGGTGCGAATCAAATCCAGCGGAGATAATAATCAAATCAGGCTTGAAATTAGCCGACATGTCTTCCAAAGCTGCTTCAAACGATCTTTTCTGTTCGGCCGCGGGAGTTGCGGCGCGAAGTGGAAGATTCATCGTGTATCCCAAACCTCGACCAGTCCCCTTTTCTCCACGCGTTCCTGTTCCCGGGTACCAGGGATACTGATGCGACGAAAGAAGTAAACGAGTGGGGTCGTCATAGAAAAATTCCCTGCGTACCATTGCCGTGATGAACATCCCAATCAACAATCGCGACTCGCTCGATCTGGGGATACTTTCGTTGAGCGTAACGTGCCGTCACAGCTACGTTGTTAAAAGAGACAAAAGCCCATTGCTCTTTCGGCCGTGGCGTGGTGTCCAGGTGGACGAACTGGCACAAACGCGTTAGCGACCTCACCAGACATTATTAGATCGACCGCCTGACACGGTGCGCCTGCCGCGTAGCGTGCTGCATCGAGCGAACGCATCCGAGATGGTTGTGTCTGAATCAAGATATCCGATGCCTTCGGACACAGCTCGTTCGATTTGTTTGTAGAGTTGGGGAGAATGCGCTGCTTGAATATCTCCTCGCGGGGCTTCCTTCGCCTCGACTTCGAGTAACGAGCCCCACAGTTCCTGATCGCCGCGCAGCGCATCCATAACAACACTGTAACGAGATGGCGTTTCTGGATGGTGCGGCCCCGTGTCGTGTTCTCGGAAGACCGGATGGTGAATGATGGCAGTGGTCATCGATTGTTTGCTCCATGGTACACAACCGCGGCACTATTCGGAACTTGCTGCGATTATCTAAACACTGTCTTAAACTAACACTCTTTAGTCCGCACGAAAAGTTTGGAACCGTACCATAACAAAACAACGCACTCCGAACCCTCACTAACACAGATTAAGAGATAACTCGCTACTTTACTTGGCTTTGCTCCCAATAAAGCCGCAGATTCTTAAGCGGAACGATGTTTGCCAAAACTGGCATTGAAGTTTTCAAGGTCACAAGCCAAGTGATGAGGGGGCGCATGAAGAGACTGCTGGTCTTGATAGTTGTTTTGAGTTTGTTGGTTCTCGGCGGAACTCTTGTTTCAGCTGAGGGAAGGACACGCCGATATGAATCGAAGTTCGGACGTAAGGCTCGCACAGCTGCGATTATTGCAGGTGGCGCAGGTGTTGGAGCGCTAGTGGGGGAACGAAGGTGCAGCGATCGTTGCGGGCGGTGCTGGCATGTACGCGTTCAATCAGCGAAGCTCGACGTCACTTCAAGGGACGCACACGCACGGCAGGAACAGTGTTGAGCGGAACATCATTTGGCGCAGGCGTTGGTGGTGCGGCTGGAGGCAAACGTGCCGCGGCAGTTGGAGCTGCGCAGGAGCAGGCGGCTCCTATTTGTATTCACGACATCGTCGTCCTCGACGCTATTAGTAACTTGACTGATAGCAAACGATCACAAAGAACGGAGAAAATTTAATGTCATACGAAGAACAACAAGCAAGAAAAAGCCGAGTCGTAGTTGAGACGCCTACCGAAAGGCGTGAGGTTGTCAGCTCTCAATCTGTGCACACACCGGATCGAAGTGGAATCTCGGCCGGGTTGGTAGGAGTGCTTGTCGTGGTTGCGATCGCACTGGTCACCATACTCGTGTTGTTCTGGATGAGCAGCCAAACCGCGAGTGATCAAAACGCGAACCTGGCGGCCGCCTCAACAACAGCCGCCAACCGTCGTACAACAAGCACCAGTGCAACAGCCACCTGTGATCATTCAACAACCAGCTCCGGCAACGCAACCGGTGCCGATCGTCTGCACCGCCGGCGGGTGGATCAACCCAACCAACGGCACCTGCCAATGACGATGCGGCAATTCAAATGAACATTGATAAGCAGCTGACGGACGATCCTACATTCTCAACGTTGGGGATAACGGCAAGCGTCATGAACGGCAAAGTCACGCTGTTGGGAACCGTAAAGAGCGACTCTTTGAAGAATCAGGTGGAGAAGATGGTTCGCCGTGTTAAGGGAGTCAAAGACATCGACAATCAGATTACAGTGATAGCCGATTGATGTGGGCGAAGCACTGGTGGGACGGAAACGCCGCGCTGATTTTGGCGCGGCGTTTCTGTGTTTCGATTTCAGTAACTCTCGGTGTGCTCACGTAGCCATTCATCTAACTCTTCAGGTGTTGGCTCGCGACCAAGCTCCTCCGCCAGGCGCATGCGAACAAACTCCTGCTTTCTTCCTTTGCTACCTCAGCCAACTCCGACGAAGCGTCCCTTTCATCGCTCATAAATTTTGACCTCCGCAGTGTCGAGTGAAGTTTCTACGACAAGAGCGCTTTCTTCTACAAGTCAGGAGTAGCCGCCTTGAGTTCTCTTTCCAGTTCAAAATCTACAGTCTGAATCGGAGACAGAACAGCAGGTACGCTTAACGCTTGCAAACTATCATCCGCAACGTCTCCGCTAATTGAATCTATATCTGATTTGATCTCACGCTTAAATTCTTCGCTCGCCTCCAATTCTGCGATAGCCTGCGATTGGGGCACCAGTCCCCATCTCACCGTCCAGATAAATGTTCCAAAATGAACCCGATGTCCAATAACAGGTAGGCTGTTTCCTCCCAAACGAAATAACCCAGAACGGTCGCGCCGATCACGTGAGCAATGACGTGATCCTGATGAGTGTTTGTCTCTGCAGCGGTCCACTCGCTCATCAACTGTCGTACTCCATCAAACTTTTCGATCGAAGTGCGGCAATACAAGCGCTCACAGACAGAACCAAGACCGCCAACGATGACGGACAGTGGCGCACCTATGACGGCAGCCAATGCGCCCGCTTCGAGTTCACCGAACTGAGGGACCGCCCATGAAAAATATTTGATTGATTGCGGTCATGCGTCCACGAATATGGTTGGGTGTAACGAGTTGTCGAATCGTTTGCCGGAGTACCGTGCTTACCAGTGTCAGCCGCGCCTGTGATTCCCAGCATGACTAACGACAGCCAGAAGACTGTGGACAAACCGAACCCTGCAGTTGCTAGCCCAAATACGGCAACAGAAGCAACTACGAGTCGTCCTTGATTCCTGAAGCTACCAATTCGTGCCATACACAGCGCCGTCACCACTGAGCCAAATGCCGGAGCCGCCGCGAGAAAACCGTACCCGCGAGCGTCCACGTGCAATCGCTCGTGCGCGAAGATTGGCAGTAACAAAGTCGCAGATGCGAAGAACGTTGCCGCGAAATCAAGCGTCATCGTCTGAACAATGATTGGTGTCTGCCAGACAAAACGTAGTCCTTCCTTCAATGCGCGAAGACTCAAGGCTTCCCTGCGACCACTTTGAAGTTCTGGACTACCGCTGACGCGCGCATCGCTATCAGTGCTCCGATAACTGCCAGGAAAGATGCGGCGTTAAGCGCATAAATAATCGCCGGGCCGCTCTCAGCTAACATGAATCCCGCCAACGCGGGACCACCGATTGTCGCTAACGTTGAAGACAATAAGTCCAAGACTAACCGCGTTGGGAAAGTCATGCGCTGGAACAAGAGACGGCATCAGAGATTGTCTGGCTGGAATGTCAGAGGCCGTTGCCGCAGCGGCAAGCGCGCTAAGCAGGTAAATAGGCCACACACTTTTGAGGCCCGCAATTGTCGCAACGGCGAGCAAACCAGCCGTCAAGAGCATTGCGCTTTGCGTAGCGATCATGAGCTTCTTACGGTTAACCGCGTCCGCAACCACTCCGCCGAGAAGCGAGCAGATAATTATGGGCGCACCACGAAAGGAGACCTACCAGTCCGAGTGCGAAAGCTGATTTCGTTAGCAAGTAGACGTGCCAGTTGATCGCAACTGATTGCATTTGCGATCCAGTAACTGAAACAGCCTGTCCTAGCCAAAGCAAACGAAAGTCACGATGTCTGAGTGCTGCGAATGAGGAAGATTTTAGGGAGCGGTTGAATCCGGAAGCACCGGATCTAATTGCGGCTGAGGCATCAAACCATAACTTACACGTTTGAGGAGTCTGGTTCAAAAGGCTCACAGGAGCAAACTTCTACTCAATATAATGCTCGCTCAATCGAGTCCTGAGAGAAGAAGGAAGCGATTTCCAGCTCGCTACGTCGAAAACATGCGGTGTTAGACTGAATGAACTAACACGAGAGCCTCGCCAGGTTTTGAGATGTTCGTCGTACAGCCACTGATAGAAAGGACCTCCTCCTTTGCGACTGTAGAATGCTAAGACACCGCCGTTGGCATGCGCCACAGCGGCCCGAATATAAACTCGTAATCCGTTCACGCTACTGATTCCTTAACTCCTTCTGCGGAGCTTTTTGCCGCCTTACCATTTTCTTTCCCGATAATCGTGAAATTAATCAGCCCGCGCCTAGCCTCTTCAAGGGCAATGCTGATGTTCCTGCGCCGCGAGGGATCGGGCAGTATGCGTGGCGTGCCGCCCCCTTAGCAGCTGTTTGCTCCTAAGTCCCGCGACCACGATCATTCTGTAGATTGAATCGATCGACCTGAGGTCTGCATTTAAACCGTTTCTGGTGCTGTGCGTTACTTTGTTCATAAGTGTTTCTGAGTTTGACGCTAAACAATTCGCAGGAAGTAGACCAAAACTGGAAGAAGGACAACGACGAGCGCGGCGACGATGTAACCAACTGACGCTTCTCTTCTGACAGTTCGGACATTTGACACGCCACATCGCCAAGACAGTCCCGCAGCTACTGCAGAACCAAATCAATTTCGTAGGTCGCGCATCAGGATTATTCATTGAAGTCCCTTGCCGTCACGGGATCTCTTCAACCCAATGACGTGATGTGAAGCTCATCCTCTCGATCACGACGCAGAAAAACGGAGAAGACAAAAAGCCTGTAATGCATGCCAACAGAGCAACGCACATGGCAATCACCAAATGTATATATCCGCCATGACTCTCAAGCGTGCCATTAGCTCCCTTGAATGTGACAAACAAATAAAACTGCCATACCGCCAGCGTCAGGAAGAGTGGCAGCGCAGCGATTGCGAATCCAAGACCCTTAGCTCTTTTTGCAGCGTAGTTCAATTGATTCCTCTCTGATGTTGCGCGCGTAGATTCTGCTGAGGCAGAAGTAGACACAGCTATACCTCTTCGTCCGAACACGAGTGAGAGGCTAGCAAAATGTTAAGTGATGTTTAGATGGAGACATCAAGACTCTCTCTTCCTCAGGCAGTCTCGTTTCGAAAAACAACAGACGGCACGAAGGAAAGAGCGCACATGGGTGCGATCCGATGTCGAGAGTGGGTTTTCTAAAGAACTAACTTCCAAACTCAGTGTAACACAGATCAAACTAAAGTACGCCTCCAATGCCGACTAAAGCTACTGGTTCGGTGCCAAGCTCAAATTGAACCAGTAGCAGCACGAGAGATCATGTGTTGACGATCTAACCTTCGTTCTCCAGCGGGGTCATAGGTATCGTTGAGCTTTCGAAAGTGATAACCCATGGCAGCGAGTCGCAATGATTCTGTCATCCGGTCATGGTGTTTACGAAGGGCCTGAATTAGAAGCGCCAAAACTCTTTTCGCTCACCATCGATGACACCAAGTTTGAGCACCAGGCGCACCAGCGCTTTAACTTCTTGTATCAAATTATAGGGTGATGGTTCGGGGGTATCGTGGGGAGTTCGCTTAAGCGAATCAAGCGCGCGCTGGTAATACTCTCGCGGCTTGTAGATCGTTTTCATGATTGATTGGTAGCCCTGGACCAACTTGTCGACATCCATCTTCGGGATGAAGTTCAAGGTACTGATCGTGTTATTACCGGTGGCATCCTCTCCAAGCAATCGACCTTCACGCTCCAAACGCCTCCAAAGCTGTGTATCCGGGAGGGCGTTCAGCATTCCAACCATTGCCAGTGGGATTGCGCTTTCGCGGATGAAGTTAATTTGTCGCTCAAAGATATCCTCCGGATCATTGTCAAACCCGACTATGAAACCGGCCATGACCTCCATTCCGTAACTCTGGATTTTCTTAACTGAGTCCAACAGGTTTCCACGGTTCTGGGTTTTTGGGCTTCCTTTAAACTTTCCTCGACAGGGGTTTCAATACCGAGAAATACGCGGCGGAAACCGGCTTCACGCATATTAGCCAAGAGTTCATCGTCATCAGCGAGATTCACGCTCGCTTCGGTCAAAAGTGAAAATGGAAAGCCGTTTCGTCTTTGCCACTCGATGAGAGCTGGGAGTAAGAGTCGGACATTCTTCTTGTTGCCGATGAAATTGTCATCGACGATGAACAGTGGTCCACGCCAACCAAGGGCCTTCAACTGGTCCAACTCGGCCAAGATCTGCGCGTTGGTTTTCGTGCGAGGAACGCGTCCGTAGATCTCGATGATGTCGCAAAACTCGCATGAGAATGGACACCCGCGAGAATACTGAATCGACACAAAACTGTAGTGTTTTAGATCCGCCAGTTTAAAATCTGGCGTAGGTGAAGAGTTCCATCGACGGTCGTTCTGCAGCTTTGTAAACACGCTTCGCCTCACCGCGTTCCAGGTCCTCAAAAAACTGCGGCAGCGTCGTTTCCGCCTCACCCTGGAAGATATGATCGGCATGCGGAAGTTCTTCGATCGTGCTGGTAACGTATGGCCCCCCGAGCACCACGACCTTGCCCTTCCGTTTAGCTTGCTGAACCACACTGTGCAACGATTCTTTCTGAGCCAACATACCGGTGATAAAAACCATGTCAGCCCAATCGATCTGCGCTGGCTTCAACGACTCAACATTGAGATCGACGAGACGTCGGTTATACGAGGCCGGCAAAAGACTAGAGACAGTCAATAATGACAATGGAGGAAAGACGGAACGCTTCCCTCAAAAGGAAGTGCGTGGCGAAAGCTCCAATAGGTTTCTTCAAATTCTGGGTTAACTAATAAGATGTTCATAATTCCTCCGCGCCGAGATGTTAGGTTACGGCGACCGAACTGCCCAGTAATAGTTCTGTAAAAAGACCGGAACGCAGGCTTCTTCACCCGTGATTCAATGTTTAGTTAGCATTATCAATGCAAGCACCTCAATCTACCCTGACGGGCGTTTCGCCTGTGTATCTGTGGTATAAAGATCTTCAGCAATAGAATCCTTCACTAAACATTCGAGAAACCTGGGTTATGAATAATGAAAGAGACGTCGTAGTTTCGCGTGGGCCGCAGAGCTAACGATGGGACAATTCGATTAACGCCTTATACACCACAACTCGTGCAGTTGAGCGTTAGTTACAAAGGAGAACAGCTCAAGCTCCGTCGTTCTAACACGCTCACAAGTTGCGGCACTGCGACAGGCTCTCGAACAATACGAGCTGGCGATGGACGACGCCGACAGTCATTCGGACGTGTGGGATGGGAACGAACGGAGAGCAGAGGTAACACGAATAGGCCACGTTTACGCCTGACCTCGTGCATCTGAGACTTCTGTAAGATCCTATAAGTGCAGCAAAGAGTATGTTGAGTCACCAAAACGACTGATTAGACGCTCAGTCTGAAGTTTCAATTCCTTCTCTGCGGAATCTGAACGAAAGGCACTACCAAACCATGAAGACTACATTTTCTCGTGCTCTTTGCCTCGCTCCTTATGTTGCTGTTTGCCTTGTCGCCTGTTTGGGCCACGTGCGGTGGCGGTGGCGGTGGTGGCACAGGCGGCGTTAGTGGCGGCGGCGGTGGTAACGGCGGCGGCCCTACGCCAGTTGTGTACAACGTTCCCTGGAAAATCTGGGAAGCCAAAGACTGCACCAGCGAAAGGGTTGGTTCTCTATTGGTTTCCTGCTTCAAATGATGAAGTGAAAAAGTCGCCTATGAAGGGATCGCGCATTCTGACGCTTTACTCGGCTCACAGTGCGTCGCAATGTCTGTAGCCGATCCTAAGGAACCAGAGCTGCAAAAATTTGTTGGTGATTCAAAACCGCCGGTCGCAGTGTTGGCTACAGCAGATGGTTCACCAATCAATAAAGTCGAAAATAATGCCGGCAAGTTAAAGATCGATCAAGTCGAGAAGGCGGTCGATGCCGAAATGAAGCAACGCGAGAACGCGCTCGATGCCAAGCTGAAAGACGGGCAAAGAAAAAGAAAAGGCGGGCGACAACGACGGGGCGATCGCTGCGTTGAAAGCGGTTACTCAGGAGGGCTTGCCTTTTCCCAAAGAAGTCAAAAGAGGCTGCGAAGGAATTGAAGAAACTTGGAGTCGCAGAGGTTGGCAGCTATCCCGCGGTCACTCCAATCTTGAACGACGCGAGAGCGCATCGCATCGAGCAAGTGATGCGCAACGGTTTGGTTGCTGAGATCCGCGAGCAATACGTACAGTCGCAGAAAATACTATTCGCAGGCTCATCAGAATGGATCCTGCGGATCCAGCTCCTCTCCGATATCTAGGCGAACTGTATCGCCATCACATCGGTGATTGGGAAAAGGCCCGTACCACATTCGAATCGATCCTCAACATGCCTGCGGATTCAATTGCCCGCGCCGTGGCACTACACGGACTCGGAAGATGACGATTCACGAAGGTCAGTTCAAGAAAGGGCTTTCGTTGATGGAGCAATCCGTCGCGGAGTTTCCGCTCGCACTCGCGTATCGAAATCTCGCCGTCTACTGGAATTCAGAGGGCGATTTGGAAAAAGGAAATGCGTACACGCAGAAGGCCCTCGCACTCGATCCAAAGGATCAATACAACCTGGTCTTTGCTGCTGTGTTCATGGCCGCATCTGGGCATGGAGACGAAGCGTTGAAGATCGCGCAGAGGAATCGCGCAATGCTGCCGGCGTCGTACAACCTCGCAGCGATTTATGCTCAGACCGGTCACAAGGAAGAGGCACTCGCCTTGTTGAAGCGACATTTCTTCCGCTACGAGCGTTATCAAAACGTGCGTGCTAAGGAAATGATGGAGGCGCGTGTTGACGCGGTGTTCGATTCGCTAAGGCAAGACTCTTTCGTTCCTTGCTTTGACTAGTGGCGCTGATGGCAGGTTGCAGATGCCAGACGGGAAGCATGAAAAGAATGCAGCAGAAAGTAACAGGCGCTGCTCATAACCTTTTTCACTTCAGGGTCGCTCAGCATCGGCGACCCTGTTTTTGTTGTCCGATATGCTTTAGCTTGTCGCGGAAGTATTTAAGCTCGTCAGACTTCACCGACAAGCTAAAGCATATCGGACATTGCCTGTGCTATTCTGCGCGTCTTATTTCCACACTTTTACCGAAAGATCTCTACACGAGTTATGAAAGCAAAATTCTTGCTAGTGATCATCTGTTCGTTTTCACTGGTCTGCGCCGATAACCCTCGCGCAACAAACGCGCCCCGCGAAAAAAGTTTGAGCTGACGATCGACAGCATCATGCGCGGTCCGCGACTTGTTGGCTACGCTCCCGCCAATCCGTATTGGTCACAGGACAGTCAGAAAGTCTACTTCCATTGGAAACAAGCCGACGAACCACGCTTGAAAGAAACAAGTCTCTACGTAGTCAATCGCGACGGATCAGGACTGCGTCGCCTATCGGAAGGAAGAGACACGCCTGGCTCCGCCTGCAACTGGAGAACTACTCGAAGGACAGGACCAAGACTGTCTTTAGCGAAGATGGGAAACATCTTTCTGTACGATCACCTCAAAGGTGAACGTCGAACGCTGATCAAAACAGCGGATCCGGAAACCAATCCCCACTTCACCTTTGACCAAAAAGTATCTACTTCACACGGCAGAATAACCTTTACGTGATGTCGCTTGAGGATGGTGCTTTGGAACAGCTAACTGACATCCGCTCAGCAACCTCGAGCAGCCAAGCGTGCTACGCTTCCACTTCCGGCGTTGGAATAAACGCGCACGGGTCGCGCGGCACGCAACAGACGGGTAATGAGGTCAGGATTTTCTGAAGAAAGAAGAACGCACGCTTCTTGACGCCGTCCGCGAGCGTGCTGAGCAACGCGAGGAACAGGAAGCAAAAACGTAAAGCAACGCGAGACGCGAAAACCTTTCAATCTTCCCAGTGGGCAGAACGTGGTAGAGTCTGAATCTGTCGCCAAACGGCAAAGCTCGTCATTGCATCGATCAGCGAGCCAGTCACTGGAACCAAGGCCACTATCGTTCCAAACTTCGTAACGCGAGTCGGGCTACACGGAAGACATTCCCGGCCGGACCAAGGCTGGCGACGCGCAAAATCGCACAAGACTTCGTGATTATCGACGTCGACACAGCGCGAGACGCGAAACGTCGATCACGGCCAGAAGCAGACCACGACTCAAACCACTGAACCGCCCAAGCGCGAGCCAACCGAATCAAGCACCCCCGAGACGCAAACGACTCGCTCGCAAAGTGACCGGCCTGCACACGCCCGCGCGATCGGGACGTGCAACTTTTCCAGTTGCAGTGGTCCGAAGATGGAAAGAACGCAGTCCTGTTGGCACGATCGGCAGACAACAAGGATCGCTGGGTCTTGCTTCTCGATCCAACAGACCGGCAAGACGAAGTGCTCTCAGTCTGCACGACGATGCGTGGATTGGTGGTCCCAGGCTCATTTACTCTCGGTTGGCTGCCCGATAACACACACGTCTACTTTGAGTCAGAGCGTGATGGCTACGCGCATCTGTATTCGTTGTCGATCGACGGCGGCGAACCCACTCAGCTAACTTCTGGACGAGTTCTGAAGTATCTGACGTCCAGGTTGTCCCGCGACAAGAGTAAGTTCTACTTCATTTCAAGTGAAGGCAGTCCGTTCGAGACGACACCTGTATTCGATGTCGACAAGGTGGTGGAGTCACGAACTCGAATCACTACTCTACCGGGAAACAATGCTGTCGACATCAGTCCAGATGAAACGACGCTGGCAGACATTCGCTCTTACAGCAACAAACCACCCGAGCTTTATCTACTGCCAAACGAACCGGCACAAGAATCTGTCGGAGTCCAAGTCAGTAACAACATCCCCGATACCCGAGTTCTTCACGCACGACTGGATTGATCCCCGCATCAGTCAGCTTCAAAGCCCGCGATGGCGCGACCGTCTACGGTCGGATCTATCATGCCCGACGACTTGGAAACAGGAGGCCCGGCAGTGTTCTTCGTTCACGGCGCAGGCTATTTACAAAACGTGCATCGCTGGTGGAGTTCGTATTATCGAGAATACATGTTTCATCATCTTGCTCATGGAACGCGGCTTTCTGGTCTTGGATATCGACTACCGTGGAAGTGCTGGATATGGACGCAGACTGGCGCACGGATTTACCGTCACATGGGTGGAAAGGATCTCAAGCGATCACATTGACGCGGTGAATTATCTGGTCAAGGAACACGGAGTTGATGCCTAAACGGATCGGTCTCTACGGTGGCAGTTATGGAGGCTTCATCACGCTAATGGCCATGTTTACCGAGCCTGATGCGTTTGCTGCCGGCGCTGCTCTGCGACCGGTGACCGACTGGGCCCACTACGCCGAACCAGCTACACCGCGAACATTCTGAATCTTGCCGCAGACACGACGCCGGAAGCCTATCGAAAGAGCTCGCCGATCTACTTCGCGAACGGACTGAAAGGCGCGCTGCTTGATCTGCCATGGGATGGTTGATACACAACGTAAACTTTTCAGGATTCAGTCCGACTTGGTTGAAAAGCTCATCGAGTTGCGGAAAGAAAACTGGTCAGATTGCACCGTACCCTGTTGAGGATCACGGTTTCGAGCGAGAAGAGAGTTGGGCAGACGAATACAAGCGCATACTCAAGCTGTTTGAGGATAATCTGAAGCCGGGAACTGTGACGACTCGCCCCGCGCGGAAGTCAGTCTTATGAGGTCGGTACGACGCGCAGTAGCGGGGTGAGTGCGCAGAGAATCATTGGCTTGAGAACGCCGGAACGCAATTGATCAAATCGGTCCTCTTAATTCTGAGCATTGTTGCCTTCACTACTGCTGGACAACAACCTGATTCAGTGCACCACAGCAATCACGCGCGATCCTCGTTATCCGTCACACTGGTGGACACCTGTGTCAGAAGCCGGAAAGCCAGATTGGGAGATACTTCCGCAGGAAGCCGGACCAGGCGAAGTCATTCTGTCGAAACGCAACGAACTGGGATTGCTATCTAACTTTGCCGCAACGCCATTCACTATCGCGGCAAACGTTACGCAAGCACTCGAGGGGCTTCTGGCAGATGATGCTGTATCCGGAAGGGCCAAGCGATCCGCGCGCGAAGTTTCCAGGCATCGAATGGAAATACACGCGTGACGGCAGGTGGCGCGGATGACCGCATTCGACGCAAAGTCGGCCGGCACACGAGCGGAGGAGAACCATGAAGCGAATGGGAATTGACTGGGCGACGTTCGAAGGAGAGCGCTTTCACATACCGCCCGCAGACCGTCAAGGGCCAGACACCATCAGACTCATCGTCGACCGCCACCTGGGCAAAAGTCTGAGCAGAATCCGCCGACGTGAAGAAGGTACTGCTAGCAACAGGCGATCTGATTCTGCGACCGGATCACCGCGGTGAACCAGAGCGCGCCGCCGGAGTGGCGCTACCACGAATCTGGATGCAGATCAGAAAGCATGCTGAAACGGTCGACTGATGGCGTCGGTACCACAACGCGCGGTAGCGCGTGTGGCTCCGACCAAAAGAGAGCGCGGCGACAACTACAGCCACACGCTACCGCGTTGGCAACTGACCGCACGGAGAACATGCCAACTTGACCCAAAACGTCTCCGACCCGTCGCACCGAATCACATCCACGGCTATCGCATCACGGCGAGTCATCGCGGCTTCCGCAGTCGGGACCATGATCGAATGGTACGACTTCTACATCTTTGGCAGTCTGGCCAGCCGAATCTCACCGCTGTTCTATCCAAGCGGAAACGATACGCTGGCACTCATCGCGTATCTTTCGACGTTTGCGGTTGGATTTGTTGTTCGTCCGTTTGGCGCACTCTTCTTTGGACGCATCGGTGATCTTGTCGGTCGCAAATACGCATTTCTGGTTACGCTGCTCATCATGGGTGGCGCAACGGCGTCAATCGGCTTTCTTCCGACGTATGCAACGATCGGGTTGGCTGCGCCGATCATCCCTTTTAGTTGATTCAGTATCCTTCAGGGACTGGCGCTTGGCGGCGAATATGGTGGGCGCCGCCGTATACGTGGCCGAGCATGTACCCGATCATCGACGCGGGTTCTTCACAAGCTTCATACAGATAACGGCAACGTTAGGACTGTTCGTCTCTCTTGTTGTGGTCCTAACTGTGCAGAACTCCATGAGCAACGAAACCTTCAGCGCGTGGGGTTGGCGCATTCCGTTTATTGTTTCGATCTTTCTAGTAGGCATTTCGCTCTACATCCGATTGCGAATGAAGGAGTCACCTATTTTTCAGCACGTGAAGAGTACAGGTATGACCTCGGCCCAGCCCTTGAGTTGAAGCCTTTACGAAATGGGTCAATCTGAAAAGAGTTTTGATTTCGTTGTTTGGCGCAACTGCCGGCCAGGGTGTCGTTTGGTACACGGGTCAGTTCTACGCGCTGTTCTACCTGCAGACGATACTCAGTGTGAATGGGACATCAGCGAATTACATCGTAGCAATCGCTTTGCTGCTGGGCGATGCCGTTGTTTGTTTTCTTCGGGAGTCTTTCAGATCGAGTCGGCCGTAAGTGGATCATGATGGCTCGGCTGCTTGCTGGCAGCGGTGTCGTATCTGCCGATCTATCACGCGATGCAACATGCGGCGGGCTCAGAAGTGGTGACAGCCACGTCGCTGACGAACAAGGTCACCGGCGCCAAGACATCTCACTCCGCAAACGCTTGTCGACGGCAAGATGCAACCAGCGAAACAGGTGCTGCCCTACACATAAACTTCGCTTCGTTGATTTCAAATCCCGTTGCGTGGAAGTTAATAATGCTCGTCTTTCATTCAGGTGTTCTTCGTAACAATGGTCTATGGTCCCATTGCTGCCTATCTGGTAGAGGCATTCCCGGCGAGGATTAGATACACGGCCCTTTCGCTTCCCTATCACATTGGCAACGGAATCTTTCGGCGGATTGCTACCGGTGATCGGATTGTCGGTAGTGGCTCAGACCGGAAACATCTATGCAGGACTTTACTATCCGATTGCAGTGGCGGGTATCACGTTCATTGTGGGCTCGCTGCTGTTGAGAGAAACGAAGCACACGCTTGATCTGGGACGAGGTGAGGTAGAGAAGGGCTTTGGTCTTTGGGCTTGGATCTTTATACGAGTTTCTAATTCCGCGATGATCAAAGACCCAAGACCTAAAGCCAAAACCAAACCGTTGGTCTTACTGCTTATACACAACCCCATTCTTCATAACGAACACAACATTCTGCATCGCGTGAATGTCAACCAGTGGATCGCCAGACACGGCAACGATATCTGCCCACTTCCCTGCTTGGAGCGATCCGAGATTCTTGTCCCAACCTAAAAGCTTCGCACCGTTGAGTGTCCCCGCGCAACAATCGATTCCATGTTGCTCAAGCCACCCCACTCGACCATTAACACAAACTCGTGTGCGTTTCTGCCATGAGGGACAACGCCGGCATCGGTTCCGAGAGCGATTTGCACTTTCTTCGAGGTAGCTATTCTGATGGAACGGCGAATCGACGCGGCGGCCGCCAGAGCTTTCTCGGCGCGCAGTCCTTTTAGCACTCCATTCTTAGCTGCTTGTTCCACGCCTTCGGCGGCTGACAAGGTCGGCACGAGAAATGTTCCATGCTGCTTCATCAAATCCGCGCCTTTCTTCGTCTAAAAACGACCCATGCTCGATGGAGGCAACGCCGGCACTTGACAGCCAACTTAATTCCTTTCAGTTCCGTGTGCATCAGCAGCAACCTTGCGATCGAGTTTATTCGCCTCTTCGACCAATGCTTTCAACTCTTCAAAGCTGTACTGCGTCGCGCCAACTGCGTCGCCTTCGGAGAGACTCCGCCGGTCGCACAAGTCTTGATTACGTCTGCGCCGTATCTGATTTGAAAACGCACGGCTGCGCGTATCTGTTCGGGACCATCGGCAACGCCGTCTTCGATGCCTGGATCCATCAGGCCGGGACGGAAGCCGTTCTCGTCATCAGTGACCACCCGAATTCCAAGCGCGTGTCCCGCAGTTTCCATTCTTGGTCCAGGCGTCCAACCTTCGTTTATTGCTCTTGCGCAATGCCATGTCGTCGAAGCGTCCTGAAGCTCAACATTTCCGCACGCTGGTAAAGCCGGCCATTAGAGTCACGCGGGCGTTTTGTAAGACTTGAGGATGGCAGGAAAAGATTCAAAGTCGCGAACAAGCGAGTCTTCTGCCGCAGGGTCTCCAAGCACTCGACCTATCAAATGCGTGTGTGCATCAATGAATCCCGGCAACAAAGTCACATTGCCGAGATCGATAACCTTTGCGTCGGCGGGAATAGCAACTGAGTTACTTGCTCCGACGGCTACGATTTTATTGTCAGTGACGACCACCACGGCGTTGTTGGATTGCAGGTGCGCCTGTCCCATCAATCAATCGCGCCGCTTTCAAGACTACCGTTCCTTTTCCAATCGGAGGATCCAGGAACGATTTGTGAGGGCCGACACTGTGCGAACGACGAAGCTGTTTAGACAGGACGACGAGGGTGAGTGTAATGAGAACCAGTTTAAAGTTTTTCACGGAGATGCCTCGGCAGATAGGGGCTTGATAGCCGAGGCATTCTAGAAGAGGAGAGGGGTAAATGCTGGAGACGGAGGTCTTTGGCTCTGGCTTTGGGTCTTTTGGTTTGCTTCTGCTCCATGTGCACCAAAGACCTAAGATCCAAAGACCCAAGACCACGCTCAACAAATTCCTCTCGTCTGGTGCGCCTCCATCACAAAAGCAGGCTTAACTATCAACCACGTCGTCACAGATCCTGCCGCCACTGCCGCCGATGATGATCCACGTCTTCGTTGAAATTCCCCGCCAACTTTCTTCACATCTTCAACTTCAGCGTACGAAAACTTTGCGAGTTCGAGGTCTCTTTGCATCTTTCAACGTGAAAGAGTCGGGCTCAACCGCCATGATGTAACCTTTGTAGTTGGTCTTGTCGCGTAACTTCACTTCGACTTTCTTGTCTCGGTTCACCGATAACGCTTGTACTTGGATCGGGTTTTGGTCTTGGTCCGCGATTGATTGTGCCGACCGCCGTCACGGTGAGTGGAAAGGCTAACGGCAATTACACAGACCGAAAGCAATGCTGCTAAATACTTTTGATCAAAATAGACTCCTGTGTTCGAGATTCGCCCACTGCACCGCTCAGCCAGTGCAATGTGTGTTCCCAACCTCTACCAGTTGGAAGATCGAGAAAAACCCGGGGATAATCGGGGAAAGGGCTCAGATGTCAGAAGTGGTCTATGGGATGCCGGCGCAAAATAGTTGGGCCAATCGGCTGCAGGTGTCGGGATTTTCCGGCATGGTCCTTGAGCGTCAGCTCAACAGCAAAAGCGCGGCATCCTGAGGGACGCCGCGCTGTGGTCAGTGGCCTAATTAACTACTTACACTTGCTATATCCACAATCTCGACAAAATCACAGCCACTGGCATGTCTCGAGTTGGCCATGACACTCGGGGCAGATACCAATCATGTTCGACATGATTGCACCTTCGGTGACTGGTGTTTGTACCTGCACCTTGGCTTGGTGCTTACCAGACCGCGCGTGCTGAGTCAGGAAGATCCCTGGACGCGACGGTTGGTGATCATGATGCACTCTGCAACCGCCTGTTCCGGCGAGGTCAACAGACGCTCATTGAACCAAACCGCGTGCGTGCCAGTTACCTTGTTCAAGACTGTAGGCGACTTCCAGCTGCGTCAAATCCTCCGCGCAACATCTTGGAGGCGAAGCAGGCCCACACCGCCACTGATCGGACCGGTAGCAAACACTTCCCGGATCATCTTGCCATCGTGATTGACGGTGACATAGAGGTTCTGACCATCGAAAGGTATCTGCCAGGTCGCGCCTTCAACTCGGCGCGGACGCTCAATCCGAATCGCAGTCACTGTCGGCGCGGCCATATCGTTCCGAGTGTTCGCGCGCGATCAGCCTCCTGACGAGCCGACGTGTCGTCGGCAGCCAGCGGCTCTCGGCCAGCGTCCACATGTCTCAGCGATCGGCTCAACCACAGCTTCTGGATTACACGCAACTTCGCCTTTGGTCTCTTCCGACTTCATCGAAGTGAGCACCTGATTCTCGCGTGAACCATCGCGATAATAACTGACAGCCTTGCAACCAAGCTGACGACCGAGTCGATACAACGCGTCGACTGACTCCGACCGGTATCGTTAACCGCACCGTTGCAAGTCTTCGACACACTGTTATCGACGTTGCGCTGAGCAGCCGCGAGCACATGAACGTGCTGCTCAGCGCTTATGTTCATCGCCGAGATAAAATGCGACGGCATCTCACGTTCGTGTTCGACGACGTAAGCTGCAGCCGCATCTATCGATTCCTGATCACACTGATCGACGTCAATTCCCAAGGCATTGTGCTGCAAGAGTATGCACGTAGGTGCGAGTGCCCAGCGTGTCTTTGCGAACATACGCCCAGGAGAAGTTCGGCTCGATGCCTGAAGAGGTTTCCGCCACCAGCGAGATGGTTCCGGTTGGCGCAATTGTCGTCACTTCATAGTTGCGTGGCGTGAGTGGGATGTCCTTGCGGAATTCCAATTTGGTTGTACAAGAAGTCTGTGTACGCTTCGCGGTTTGGTTCAAACTCCGGGAAGGCTCCCTTCTCGGCTCCCAGGCGGTTGCTTTCCAGCCACGATTCACTGACGAACAAATCCCATCACTTCGTCCATCAAGATCGATCGAAGCTGGCGATCCATAGGTGACGTTCAAGATTCAGACAGAGATCAGCAAATCCCATGATGCCCAAGCCAACCGGACGCGTACGATGAACGACGTCGTTGATTTCCGGCAGCGGCCACGCGCAAGTGTCGATCACATTATCGAGAAAGCGCGTGCATAGATGCGTTACTTCGCGCAGACTGATCCCAATCGATTCGCTTCTCTGGATCGTAGAAACTTTGCCAGATCGATCGAACCGAGGTTGCAGGAGTTTGAGAAATGGAGGAACTGTTCGCCACAGGGGTTGCAGGAGTAAATCGGCCCCATCGAGTTCATCATGTGATTGTGACGATTAACTTCGTCGATGAACGCGATGCCCGGCTCAGCGTATTTGTGCGCGCTAGCAACAATGCGGTTCCAAATGTCGGGCGCGAAAATCATTCCCGGCTCGCGGCGCTTCTTCAATTGTGCAACCTGAAAGATCGCGCATTCACGAATGCCTGACGATCACAGAAAGTCATCGGTGAAGCCGTCCGGGCTGATCGATATACAACGTAGTCGCCATCGCGAACCGGATCGTAAATCGGATCCGTCCACGACTCGCCGTTGAATTCCAGCTGGAACCACTCGTTGTTATCGACAGCCTTCAGAAAAACTTGTCGGTGACGTTGACTGAGATATTGAAGTTGGTCAGCGAGTGCTGATCGTTCTTGGCATGAATAAAACGAAGCACATCAGGATGCGTTACGCGCATCATTCCCATGTTCGCTCCGCGCCGAACGCCACCCTGCTTACTACACACGTCGGTTACCTGATTGACGATGTTCATGAACGACACTGGACCAGAGGCAACGCCCGTAGCTGAACTCAACCATTGCTCCAGAGGGTCGCAGAAACTCATACGTCATTCCGGTACCGCCACCGGTTTGGTGAATCGTCGCAGCAGCCTTGGCATGATCCATAATCCCCTGCAGCGAGTCAGGGAACATCCAGCACAAAGCAGGCGGCCAACTGTCCGTTCGCTTTGCCGCGCATTAACGAGGCAAGGTGTGTTTGGAATGAATTCCCGGTCGAGCATAACCTCGCTCATTGCTGCAAAGAACTTGTCCCTTTTCTCGCCAGTTTCGGCCGCCGAAACGTGCCCGACTACCCGACGAACAATGTCCGCCCATTCTTCGATTGCACGTCCTTTTCGAGTCCTTCAATGAATAGCGCTTGCTAACAACCTTTCTGGCATTAAGCCCGAGTGGCTGTGATTTTCGACGCGTGGGAGTACTGCGTGGAGAACTGACTGTGCCTTGCCTGACTTCTTTGCCGATAGCTGCGCTCATGTTTCTGCCTTTCTCGCGGGAGACTGTGCGAGGCTAAATCGAGTTTTCAAAAACGGTTCGGCTGCCACGATTGTTACGCGCTGCCCATTACCTAGAGTGTGTTGGCGGATACCCCGGTTGGCTCTATTCGAAGCGGAATAACTTCGTACTGGAGGTGCGGCCAGTGGGGCGCTGCCGCTGCTCCGATTACTCACCTCGTCTCAAGCGGAGCGGAATATGCTCCTTGACCGGCCAGTGTCAATATCTTGTGGCCATCTTTTTTTCAATGCTATAGAGTGTATTCCTCAGCCTCGCACATTAACAAGTAAAGTACTGAGAGGTGTCACGGTTTTAACGCGTGCAGCGCGCAAACATTTCGGTCTTCGCTCGTCTCGGTCTTTAGCCCGGCTGGTCTTCCGACTAACGACACGAGTCGCAAACAAAAGAGACCTAGGACGTCATGACCTGAGGTCAAAAACGCGAGCCGTAGGCCTATTTTCCAGTGATCCGGCCTTGGGAAAGAAGAAGTTCGTAGTTACCGATATCTCGATTGTGACTATCGAGCGCGGCGAAAGTGTCGGAGGTTTCTTCGAGCATCTGCTTCGTCATTGCTGATCGAATCGCTCAGCTGCTCGAAATCGAAGTGAGGAAACTCGTTCCGGAGTTGGTAGCGTGACAACCTGATCATTAACCAGGCCAAAGAAGTTTTCGATTGATTGGAGTTGGCCTTCCACCAGTTTCACTGAGCGTTCGATATCATTGAATGCAGCACACTCTGCGTTTTAGTATCTCAACGTTAGCTTGCTGAATACGTCGCTCATCGATCGTCCTTAGCTGAAGCGCTGACCGATCGCTCAGCTTGTACGAGCTGATTTTGAACCGCCTGCCGGTTGATCGAGCGCAGATGGTGTTTTCGTCGACGATAGACGTCGAGTAAATCAACAAAGTCTTCCTATCGCTGATCAAGACTTTCGATGTTGTGAGGAATCTGCTTGGTGCCGGTGAACTTCTTTGTAGTTCGAGTAAATCTGATTCTTCATCCAGCGGAGGTATTCGACTGCTTCTCTTTCTCGCGGGTCAAATTGCTTAATCAATGCTTCACGTTGCTGCTCACGCAACTTCAGCAGACGCTGCTTTTCTCGTCTGTCTACCAGTCGTCGATAAACAGAACTTGCTGGCGCGGTTGCTAAGTACAAAGTGTTTCAGCAGCTAGAGCTTGCAACCAACGGCGTTATATCCTGAACGCAGGCGTAGCTACAGCAAACCCAGCCATTCCCCAAAGTTATATGGGTTCCTTGAACGCTTCTTTCAGATACTCTGAGATCGAACTTGGGAAACTCGGCCATAAACCTATTGAGATTCGGATTGCAAAGCATTTGACAAGACACGTCGGCGGCGCGGTTAACATTCGACCAGTCGCCAGTGCCATTGTTGCCGCTGCTCGTCGTCGGTGTTCGTTTCGCCTTCGGCGGGCAATGCGCGCAGGAGTTGAAGCACGCGGATACCGGCACCCAGCAGACCCATATCTCGCTTGTAGGCATAAGCAATCTATGCCCTGCAGCTGCATATCCGAGGGCTTCGCGCTCGATATCCTGCATTTGGGTATCAACCGATGCCGCGCCCAGCTGCATTTTGGCTTCTGCAGCGCGCAGCGCGACGGTCAATCTTGTCACGCATCTCGTTGAAAGTGGAAGCATCATCGCCGAGCTGGAACGACTCCATCGTCTGCGCCAGCTGTTCCTGCAGCTTTGCCTGCTTCCGACTGATTTATCAACTGCATCGCCTCGGCCGTGCGGCGCTGCATCTGAAGCACGTAGTTGTCGCGTGCCTTGAGTGCTTGTTTCGATGCCAGATTCGCGTGCTCCAGTTGCTGTGAACGTCTTCGTTAAGATCGACCTGAGCCTGCTGCAATTGGCCAATGTATGCAGTTGCGATATCATCGCGCCCCATCTTTAACTGAGCGCTCGGATTTTCGAATCGAGATCGACCACCTGACTTTCAAGTCGCTCTTTATTCTTCGCTAAGCAGCTTTTCAGTCGCCATGACCTGGGCAACGGAATTGTTCAGCATCCGGCACTCGATCCCGCATGTCTCGGATGGTCTGCTGAAGGATGAACTCCGGGTCTTCAGTCTTCTCAATGATTCCTCCAAAGAGGGAACGCATGGAGCGTTTCATCCTAGTCCAAAGTCCCATTTCAGCTATTCCTCCGACGGCGAGATGACAAATCTCTTCGTGCTCTTACCACCATACCCGACCTAGATGTACGACGTATACGCTCAGGCGGACTTTCAACTCGCGGCCAAAACCAGTACAGATCGGGAGTAGAACAGTACCGTCCCTATGCGCCTTCCCACAGCATCGGGCAGTCGGAGGAGTCAGTTCCGAACCACTTTTCCGATGTCACGACGAAACTGCATTCCCGGCCAATGAAATGTCCTCGAGTGCGCTCTAATAACAATTGCCCAGGGCTTCCGGGAGAGTGTGATGCCGCGGAGAGTTGCTACCCCGGGACTCTGCCGCCCACTCGCGGTTACGTTGCCTTCTGGAGAGCAACGAAGTGCCGGCATGAAAGACCTGTACTCCTGGATTCTCTTGCTTCCGAAAGTCCTCGAATCATCGAGCCGCTTTCGTACTTCCGGGATAGCCAGGATTCGCAGCTGACGACGACACAAGCCGAAGATCCCGTCAGACCACTCCGCAGCCAGAGCTTTACCCAAAGTGCCGCGACTAATCGCTTCAAAGACTGATGCCAGATCGCTCTTGAGTCTGACCAGGATCGCCTGGGCTTCGTGGATCGCCATGAAGCGCGCGTTGTACTCCTCCAGTAACTTTGGTCCGGCATCCGTTAACATCAGACCTAGAAAAAGAATCCCTTGAACGCAAAGACCGGCGTCGTGTTCGGCACCCGCGGTGAGTCGGCTCAACTATCTCCCGGCCCACAACTCGGTGGTCAAAGAATCTTCCGTTGGGAGAATCATCGCCCCGGATCAGCAACGGTTCCCATGCCCCCTGTGTTTGGTCCAGTATCATTCTCGCCGATGCAGCTTTATGATCGCGCGCCGCGGGCATCGCCAAATAGTCCCTGCCGTCCGCGAAGAGTAAGCGCAGCGAGCCTCGACGCCATATCAATCATTTCCTCGAGCGATGCGATTTGCAGCATCTGCGCCATCGCGCAATCAGTGGTTAATCATCAAGTCCTCGGCGGACTCGCTCAGCTTCGCACGTGGGAACCTGCAACAACAACTCTTCCATGCGGCAAGCACCATATCGGCTTTGATTGCCACTGGCGACTCTGCCGAACGACCGCACTGCGCCGCTGCCTAGAGATTCGAGCTTCGGTGGGAGTCTCTGCCACGCTATAAGACGCTGTTGGAACCTTGTGCCTCGCCATGAAGTCTTTGCAGCAAAAACTTACTGCCCGCAGACGCGCCAAAGCCGCCGCCGCCGAGGGACCGACAACTGGCGAAAGTCCTTTAGTGAATCAAGAAGCATCAACGAGTCCTTCAGCGACGGGGCTTCCAGGGCCAACAAACGTGGAATCGCTTGCACGCTTCTGACTCAACAATCTAATCGGAGCTGGGAATGATCTGAAACGGAGATTGGTGAAACGGTTTCAGCGTCTTCCGTGATTCCGGCATTCCCGGCACACAATAGGTGTGATGGTTTTGGTAGCGGTTTTTTCTCAGTGCGCCCAGACAACGGCGTGTTCGCGGCCACCGGATCCGAGGCAATAATATCTTCATGTTTTGTTGCGCGGATGCTGCCACGCCGCCCAAGAATTCCTGTCAAAGGTGGTCCAACGCTGCCTGGCGAACGTTTCCGGCTCGAAAGTCTTAGTCTTGACGCTGGTTTCTGCCATCATAGCCAGTACTTGCGCAATGATAGCTACGGCTGAGAAGGCATCACGATATAACCTCGCCCGGAGAACAAGCTGGCTTTCCTGTCTCCACAGTAGCTGTAATTTTGGCCCGCCGGCATAATCTGAATAAGTACGACCCAGGGAGGAGACACGTGTCACAGACGGAAGCCGCCCACGAACTGGAAATGAGCCCAGAGAGCGAGTATCAAGACCGGGCAATTAAGGTGCGCGTCGATTGCGCGGGGACTAACATCTGGACTGCAAGGAGTGAGAGCAGAGATTCTTTCACGACAAGGGATTAAAGAAGCGAGCCGAAACGCGGTGTAAGCCATGTAAGCAGGCCAAGAACGAGCGGCTGGCGGTAATCGCGGCAATTCAATCTTCAGGGAGTTCGAAGCAGTGTATCGCGGTTTCAGTCTCTTGTTGCCCAATGCTTGGTCGTCGTCAGACGGCTGTGCCGTTTTATCCGTCCCAGGGGTGCCTAGCTCCATTGCCGTTCGTGCTTCGCTGGGGCGCACACCGGATGCCGAGTCGAGGAAGCCTCCAGTCATTGGCTGTCTCCGCTTCTCCGGGTGATAGGGGAACGCTCGTTACTATCTACTCCCTTCCCGAACAAGCAGCGGCACCTTTTAATAACAGTGAGCGCGTTCCATTGCGGGAGGAGTTGGTGCCACCCATTTGGCAGCACAGGCACAAATTCCGGCAGCAGAACTGTCACCATGTGCGGCTCTCATCCTGCCTGGCAAGGCCACGGCTCTATGTATCGAAGCAGAGAGGACGCGTCAGAGAACGGCGGGGCGATTGCAAACACCAACGCAGCCTTCACCTTCCCCACGTTGTCCACTCCCTTCGACGGTAGCTTTCGCGTCGCCTCTTCTGCGTCAGATCTACACATAGATGTAATGGCGATGACCCGCCCCGGTGCACCGACTTGGCATAGTCGAGTGCGTAGATCACTCCGCGATGGATTCCGGAAATTGGGACGAGGACAATGTTTCGTGCAATGTGTCCAGTGGTTGCAGGCCTTCCGTTGATAGCCGTCAGTGATGTCAAGATAGTGCCTGTGTAATGAACGAAACATCATGACAATCAAAGGTATCAAGAGAATTACCGCCCACGCTCCGTGCGTGAATTTTGTTACGGCAATAATGGTCAGCACCACTGAAGCCAACTGCCGCGCCTACTGGCAAGCTGATCAGTATCGACAGCATCCACCTGAATTGCGGATCTCGTCTGATTGCCAGGCCGGGACGTTCTGCCTCGTGATCAACTGCGCGCCAGTATCAACTGGAAGCAGTGCGATGGAGATCCTCTTCTTTGATACGGCGTCTCTGCTTCGTCGGCCTTTCGTAGTCGCCGCCAGTGCACCACCATACCTGCTTCGCGACAGTGGCAAAAGAAAGAAAACACGCCGAGCGCGTAGAGCGGAAGCTACTGACTGTTCTTCGCCCCTTGAAACCACTATCATCAGTACACAAGCCAACAAGGACAAAATAAAAACCCCGTTCTGGGAAAAGACGAGACGATCACCTCTGGTGGCCAGCTGTCTTGGTAAGAATCTGATCCGCGGCAAAGAAGACTTGCTAATCGCGGAAAGTCAGCAAACGATGTGTTGGCGGCGAGAACGAGAATCGGCTGGCCGTGGCCGCCTGCAAATGCAGGCCGGAACCCCAACACCAAACGTGTGGCGACCGATGGCGGAGACCAAAGTCTCGTCAACCGTGTTGTTGGATGAGCGCTGGCGCTTGTAGGCTGTGAAAGGCTGAACCCAGTAAATGAGGACGACCATTATTTCAACGCTCATGACCGGGTCGGCGGGTGGTTGCCGCATTCTTTGATTCAGGTTGCTTGAACGCCGGCGTACCGTTAGAGATTGCTTCAACACCGGTCAATGCCGTGCAACCGGCCGCAAACGCACGCATCAATAACCACAATAACGCACCGACGGTAAAGACCATTGTGGGCAACTATCACCGATCCGATTCATCGAATGCAGCGTGGCGGGAGTTTGCATCACATCGTGAGTTAGCCAACAGCGAACGGAAGCGGCCACGACGATATGGCCAGCATTGAGAAGATGAACAAACGTGTGGGACGGCAAAGAACGCTCCTGACTTCACGCACTCCACGCAGATGATCACTGCAATGAAGGCGACGAAGAACACAGCAAGAATTACCCGATGCTGTTGCAGAAACTCAAAACGCGTCTCCTGGACGCGGACGTTATCGCTGCGACACCAGCGGAAACTGAAACAGCCTACGGTCAGAATGTAATCAACCAGCAACGAAGCCGCGCAACGAGCCCGGTCTGACGTACCGAGGTTGTCCTTGGCAACGATGTATGCTCCGCCTCCCGATGGGTACGCATGGAATCGTTTGGCGGTAGGACAAAACAAGGATGGTCAGGAAAGCGCTGGTGATACCAAATGCGATATAAGGCAGGTAAACGATCGCTACTGAGCCAGCGGCGAGCAGCACTAGCAAAATAGCTCCCGTTGAATAAGCAACCGACGAGAGGCATCAGACCAGAAAAGACCGCCAGAGCGGTCTTTTCGGGAGTCGTTCGTGGGCTGCTTGCTCTGTCCGTAATGCACGGCCAACCGGCATCCGTTTTAGTTCACCTATCACTGTTTACTCCTAAGCTTTGAAGCCGAAGAGAAGTGATGCAGCGCAAGAGAAACGCGGAGCAATCCGGCTCCGCGTCTTTCGATGATCGCAGCATTGCCCTTCCCTGGACCTACGAGGTTAGCTGACGGGCTCGGACTGAAAGTGTCCGGCGTGAATATCACGCTTTGCCCCTTGTTTCTCCTCTAAGAAACGTTGATTCCCCGTGTCGTCGTTTACGATTGCTTTCAACAACGACTTCGGCAGACAAAGTGTCAACGAACGTGATGGTACTACCTGGACTTGAATTGAATCAATGTTAGTTCATCCACCAACATGAACTATCGGACGGCGCGCTGGATCCTTTCAGCTTGACGAAGTACTTCGTGAGTGACTGGTGCAGTGTCCCCTTCACCAAACGCGATGTACCTCAAAAGATATGAAAGTGGATTACCTTCACTCCAACCAGAAAATAAACATGGGGCAACTTACCTGTCTCATCGCGCAGGTAGAGCAAAAGCGGCGATGGCGTTGGGTACTGCGGGAGACTCAGTGCGCAGTATCGTGTAACCATCGACCCCTTTCGCCGCCAATTCGCAGTGTTCCTCGAAAACTCGGAAGCGTCGCCGGGAGTCACTTCAAAAACAATATCGAGTTCACCTGGAGGTATATGATTGTCAGCGCGTTTCTCTGACTCCTTCGTCTGATACTCTCAACAAATCCCCTGTGATCTGCGTGATTGGCAATAATCCGAATCGTTCCTCTTCCGGCTTCTACGGAATAAAGTCGCGCGCAAGGTCATCCAGACTCTAACTCCATGCTCAACATCGTAACTCCGTTGTACGCATAACTCGCGAAACGAGCGATGCTAAGACAATGGACAATATAAAGAAGTGCAAGCTATCTCTGATTCCTTCAGGCCGCTCGTGAATATTCTGGCCCGTTGTGTACGCAAACACGATTGAGATCACCAGAAAGACTTTCCAACTCTGTCGCTTTTATATGTGGCCAGTGGTCACAGCAATGGCCGCAGACGTCATGCGAGAACGAGGACGCCAGTAGCATACGCGCCACCTTGAGCGTCAACATCCGCTCGGAAAGATCAACGTCACCGCAAAGGCGATAGCCACATAGACCAGGGACCAAAGGCACGCGTCGCTCTCGCCCACCCCGGCGCCATCCCGTAACGCGGCAAATACCTCGGCACAATGTTAAGCAGACCCTGCCATCGCTGATGCCCCCTGCGAACCAAAGGATCAGTATTGTGCTCAAGTCGTAAGCGCTACCAAATATGTCTCCGAAAAAGAATGCGCGAGATAACTGATCGCTCGTCCGTTTGCCTGGCCGCCCTCCGCAAACTCACTCGCGGGAATTAGCATCGTCGTGACTACACTACTGGCCATTAGTAGAACACTCATAATGAGCGCAGCCGTTCTCAGCATCTTGGCTTGTGTTTTTAATGCGACCTTGTAGAAACCCTTTCAGCCTGCCGATTTGTCGGTTCGGTCGTGCGTTAGCAATACGTAACTTCTGAACGGAAGCGACATG
>ERZ1370068.987-contig-10901_pt1 | contig 43035 bp, 67 predicted proteins | sample MGYA00561227_ERZ1370068 | MGnify/ENA primary metagenome ERZ1370068 (study PRJEB38410, sample SAMEA6850437) | metagenome | study: Metagenomic assessment of the ecological functions of the soil: analysis of the soil microbiota associated with the... | reverse complement strand
TGTACTTCGTTCAGTTACGTATTGCTAACACAACCCGTGGTCAAGTACCCGCGCGGTGCCCGACGCATCCAGCCCATCGGCACCGCCGACAAGTTCCCTACGTGCTGATGACGTCGACGGTCGCCGAACACTGGTGCGCCGGTTCGACGACGCGGAACATCCCGTGGCTCAACGAGCTCGTCCCCGAACCGGTGCTGGAGCTGCCGATCGCCCTCGCGGAGAAGCTCGACGTGAAGTCGGTGATTGGGTCCGCGTCTCGTCGGCGCGCGGTGAGCTCGAGGTCAAGGCGCTCGGTCACGCCGCGCATGAAGGCGCTGAAAATCGGCGACCGCGAAGTCACCGTCGTCTGGATGCCATACAGCTGGGGCTTCCAGGGACTGTCGACCGGCCCGAGCGTCAACCACCTCACGATCGACGCTCGGATCCCGGCGCGGGAACCCAGGAAACCAATGGCCGTGCCTCGTCAACGTGGTCAGGGCCGCTCGCCCCGGCCAGACGCCGATCCGAGCACCGAGGGGACGCACGACGACGCTCCACACACGGCCGCGGGCCCGATCAGGGCGACGCTGATCGACATCTCCAACTGCATCGGCTGCCGGGCGTGCCAGTGGCCTGCAAAGCAGTGGAACGAGAAGGACGGCGAGAAGACCGAGTTCGACGACCAACTAGGCTTCCAGAACCCGGCGACGCTCAGCGCGAACACGTTCACGCTCATCGCGTTCCACGAGATGGAGAATCCGGAGAAGCCGGGAGGCGTGGAATCGGCCTTCGTGATGCAGCGGTGCCTCCACTGCCTGGAGCCGGCCTGCGTCTCCGCGTGCCCGACGACGGCGCTCTACCGGCAGAGCCGACGGTCCGGTGTCGTACGAACACCGACGACTGTATCGGCTGCCGCTACTGCATGCTGGCGTGTCCCTGGACGTGCCGACCGCAGAATGGAACTCCACGCGCTCCGAAGATCTCGAAGTGCACGCACTGCGCCGACCGCGCCGCTCAGCCGCCGCCGGTCTGCGTTCAACGGCAGCCGCTGTCGCCGACTGCAGGCGGCCAAGCAGTTCGCCGACACCATGGCGATTCCAGCCTGCGTCAAGGCGTGCCCCGCCGACGCCTCTGCGCTACGGCACCCGTGAGGAGATGCTGGCGCTCGCGCACAAGCTGCATCGCCGACCGGCCCGACACGCAGTACGTCGACCACATCTACGGGCAGAAGGAGCTGGGCGGGACGAGCGTGCTGTATCTGTCGGCCGTGCCGTTCGAGAAACTCGGCTTTCCGACGTACGGCGAGAAACCGTTTCCGGCTTTCACCAAGACGGCGCTCGGCGCCATTACTTTCCGACCGTCACTGGCCGTGGGCACCCTGCTCGGCGCCGCGTACGCCTACTTCCGGAAGCGAAATTCTGGCTTTCGAGGATTGCTCCCGCCCAGACTAGACTGTCGGGCTATGCGTGGAATGGGTCTGCTCGCCGGCGCCGCAGCGACGGCATTCACCGTGATCGGAAGTTCAGGCGCCGCGGTGCCCGCGCAGGCGTCGAATTACGGGTTCGAGATCAACGGGACATATCGGGCCACGTCCATCGGTGAGTTGGCGCGGACCAGCGAAGTGTTCATCGACGAGCAGACCACCGTCGAGACCTGGACGGTCAACTCGAGCTGTACGGACCCCTGGACCTGCACCTGGCCAGGTGACGAGCGACCAAGGCTGGACCGCACCGCTGGTGGTGGGATATCGACCAGTTGGCTCGTCGACCGTGAGATTCCGAACTGGGAGCCGTGCCCCGACGGCACCACCGCCACCGGCTACCAGAAGTACTACTTCTACGGCAAGGAGCCGGAGCGGCCTGACCAATAATGCCAGCAACTGTTCTTGGCGGCGAGGTCACCACGCAGAGCAGAAGCGGTTCGTGTGGCATCAACAAGCCGTTGTTCATCAAAGTGCCACTGCGCGTAGAGAAGATCAGCTGATCCCAATCCTGAGTCAAGAGCCGCACCGCAGGCTCGCTGAACTCAGGTTGGCATCAAGTCCTGCCACGTCTTGGGCGACGTGCCGCCTGCGATCAAGTTGGTCTGCTGCTCCATCGTGCCCTGGGGTGACGTAGCGCCCGTTCTGGTCGTAGTGGGCGATCGCGACCGACGGTCCGCCAGTTGCGTTGGGGCCGAACGCGCTTGGGGCGGCGGGACGCACCACCATCCGGGACCGGCGCCGCCTTCGGCAGGCGGTATCGGCACCCCGTTGAGCGAGTTGCCCGGCGGCGGCGGGGCAGCGGTGGCGCGGACGGCATCGGGGCGAGACCGGCAAGGGTGGCGGCGCACCCGGCGGTGAACCCATCCGAGAAAGCCGGTGGTGGCGGCGCCAACCTCGCAGCCGGCGGTGGACCCGGTGGCGTGCCTGCCGGAACTGGCACCCGGCGGCAGGGGCGTGCCCTCCACGGGCGCATATATGCGGTCGTTGAAGTCGACACGGTCGTCAGGCGGAATGCCCTGCGACACCAGATTGGGGTCGAACGGGTACGGACCCAGCGAATGTTCCCGCACCGCAATCGGCATCGAACGGCTTGTCGCTGGCGCAGATCTCAGCCGTGGGCGCGCGCTTTCCCGGATTGCTCATGCACGGGTAGTTGCGCGCGCCGCGAACGGCGATCGGCGAATCCTGCGGCAGCTTGCGAGTACAACCCCTCCGGGTGTCGATCGTCGTGGTGTCCTCCGGATTCCGCCACTGCGACGGGGGCAGGAACCCGACGGTGCACGGTGGCGGATCCCCGACGGTGAGGGAGAAGTCGCCCGACGGCAGTCCCGTCGGGTTGTTCCTCGGCAAGCCGAAAGCCTGTTGTGCCGCAATGTAAGCCGGCGCTACCACCAGTATCGCTGCTTCAGCGCCGGGTTGTAGGTGACCAGACCTGTCCAGTGTGGTCAGATTGGCCAGCAACACCGGAAGCGTGGGCTTCACATCCTTCAGCAGCCCCGAGACCTCAGCCGCGAAGTCCGGGCCACGCTGCAGGATCGCACGAATGTCGGGATCGTTCGCCGCCACCTGCTCGGTCACGCCGGCCAGGCTGCGTGCCCAGGTCCGGATCGAGTCGGTGGTTTCGGCCTGCGAGTCCAGCAGCGGGCCGCTGTCGTCGATCAGCGACCGCGTCTGGTCGGAGTACGCATTGGCTTCCCGGCCAACTTGGCCGCGTTGTCGATCAGCGAACCGGAAGTCGTAACCCGCTCCGTTGAAGGCGCTTGTACGCCTCGTCGAGCAGTTGACTCAGCTTGTCCTTGGGAATGGTGCTCGACGAGCGAGCTGAGCTCGATCCAGCATCGGTCCGACCGCCTGCGGGATCGTCGTCTTGTCCATCTCGATGACCGACCCGTCCCGCAGGTACGGGCCGGAGTCGGTGCGGGACGCAGGTCGACGTACTGCTCGCCGACGGCGGAGACGCTGCGCACCTCGGCCTGCAGGTCCGCCGGAATCTTCGGCGATGTGTCAAGGGACATCGTCGCTTCCGCGCCGTTCTCGGTCAGCTTGATCGTCGGTGACCTTCCCGACCTGGACGCCGCGGTAGGTCACGTTGGGAAGCGGTACAGACCGCCGCCGGACGGCAGTTCCAGCGTCACGTTGATGCGCCCGAGTGCCCAGCAGGGTCGGCGCCTGCATGTAGGTGAACAACATCACCGCCACGCCGACGATCGACGCGATCGTGAAGATGATCAACTGGTTTCGGACGAAGCGTGTCAGCATCAGCCACCACTCCCCGCTGCCGGTGGGACCGGCGGGGCGGCCGGATCGGGCGGCGGCGGCGGAGCTTGCGCACCGTACGGCCCTGCGAAGATCGGCGATAACGGCCCGGCCTGAGTCTGGATCGACTCCCGGCACGGCGTCGGCGGCGGAACCACCGGCAACACCGGCCCGGTGACCGGCGGCATCGGTTCACCCGGCAGACTGGCTGCGCCACGGGCTGCCTCCGGCGGCGGGTTGAGGGGCACGTTCATGGGTTCGTACGTGTCTGCAGGTACCAGGGATCTCCCGGTGCCGGAACGAGTTTGGCGTTTTCGTCGCCCCATCGTGTACCGAGGAACAGCGTCCGCTTCAGCCGCGGACACGGTGAGGTCGAAGACCTCGAACAGGTTGACGTAGTCACCCTTGACGGCGCGATCCACGAGGGCAGGACCGTAACGGGAAGTAGAGGGCGGAAGCTGAAGCGCCTTGCCGATGTCCGGTCCCACGTCGGCGAGGGCTTTGATCGCCGGCTCGAGGTTCTTCAGATCGCGCACGAGGTAGTCCCTGGTCTCGTTGACCAGCGTGGTGGCCGTGTCGCTGAACGTCCCGGAGCTTCTCCAGCGCGGTCGTGATGTTAGGCCGCTCCTTGATCAGCACATCCAGCGCGGGCGGAATGTCCTTCAGCGCCTTGTCGATCACGTCGCGTTGCCCGGCGAACGTGCCTGCCACCCGATTCAGTTGCTGAATGGACGCGACGATGTTGTCGCGCTGTTCGGTCGAGCACGCCGACGAAATTGTCCAGCCGGGTGAGCAGCTCGCGAATCTCGGGTTCGCGTCCGACAGCGCGGCCGTTGAAGTTGTGGATGATGTCGCCGATCTGCCCCAGCCCGCCACCATTCGTACGACCGGCCGACAGCGACGACAACGTCTGCTCGGTCGTCGGGTAAGTCGACGACTCGTTCAACGGCGAGGGTGGCACCTGGCTGCAGCCTGCCGGTCGGCTGTTGCCCGAGCGGCGGGTTGAGCGCCAGATGCATCGACCCGAGCAGGCTGGTCTGCCCGACGGTGGCGACCGGCGTTCGCGGGCACCACGACATCGGGCTTGACCGAGACCTCCACGTCGGCGTGCCAGTTGTCGACCGTCATCTTGCCCACGCTGCCGACCACGACGTCATCGATCATCACCGGCGAATTCGACTCCAGCTGCGCGACATTCGGGATCTCGACGTGGTAGGTGGCGGCATCCGGCCTGCGCCCACCGCAGCCCGGGCAGCGGCAACGAGTTCAGGCCCTGGAAGGAGCATCCGGTCGCCGTCACCGCGACGCCGCAAGCGATCACGACCGCGCGCCGCACGAACACCGACCTGGTCATGACGCGGGCCCCGCTTCTGCGGGCAACAACGGCGCACCAGGTGCTGCAGGCGGCGCGGGCTCCGGGCCCGGCGGGCCGGGAGGCGGTCCCGTGCCGGTGAGCGGCGGCGGAGGAGCACACTGCTGGCCGGGTTGCTGCTGCTGGGGCTGCGAGGCAGGAGTTGAGCAGTTCTTCGATGTTCGTCGGCCCAACGACCGGCGGCACCTGGGTAGCAACGGCGGTGACGGCGGCGCAGGCAGGCGGTCGGAGATCTGGCCCGGGGCCCCATGCCGGGCCAAGCGCCGTATCCCGGAGGCGGCGGTATGTCACCCGCACCCGTGTACGCGGACACCGCGGCGGCGTTTCTGCGGGTTTGGGCGACCCCTGCGCCGCCGGGCGCCAACTCGGCTGGGTGTAGATCATCCTGTCCGGGTTCGCCGGCGGGCCCCAGGTGAGGAGGTTGGTCGGTATCGGCAGGTCGCTGAAGCTTGAGCAGCCGAGCGCGGGCCCGAGATACTCGCTGACACAGCTTCGCCGTCTCCAGGAGCGGTGACGTTCGCGACCGCGCCGATCATCCCGCAGATGAACCCGCACCGGGTTCGCTAGAAGTTGGTGAGCACGAACGCACCTGAAACCGCGCCGGTACTCCGGGTAGTAGATGTACTCGAGCGTTGGCGAGGGCGTTCGGCGTGATGTGCAGAACGTTCTCCAGAGCCATCCGGTTGTCGACCAGGTTCTGGGTGACACTGCTCGCGAGGCTCCGAATCTGTTCGGACGTCTGGCTTGCGGCTTCCCGCGACGAATCGCTGAACTTCGCCGATCGCCACTGACAGGTCCAGAGAGCGCGGCGTCCAGATCGGACCTGCTGTCGTTGACCACGCTGGTCAGCGTCGCCAGCCGATTCTCGAACAGGACGATCTGCTGCTTGCCGTCGCGCAGCGCGGTGACGAAGATCTGCAGGTTCTTGATGATGTCGGCGATGTTGCCGCTGCCCTCGCCGAGCACCCGTGCCGCTCCGACACTGGAGCGAGCAGTGTCTGCCGCAGCTTCTGGCCGTTGCCGTTGTCCAGCGCGTCGGCGGCGCTGTCGATGAACCGGCTGACCGACGTACCTGAGACACTCGCTGCGTGGGCCCCAATTCCGTTGCGAGTCGCTTCAACTGGGTCTTGACCTCGTCCCACTCGACCGGCACTGGCCGGTGCGGTCGGCTGGGAATGACAGCGCCATCATCCATTCGGCCGCCACTGTTTCGATACGCGGGCGTCAGCTGGACGTACCGCGCGGCGATCAGGTTCTGGGCGACGATCACGGCTTTGGCATCGGCAGGTATGGGCACGTCGCGGTCGACCTTGAGGGTCATCTTCGTCTGCGTGCCCTCCGGCTTGATCGAATCGATCTTGCCGACCTTCACACCCGATACCCGGACCTCGTCGCCCGGATAAATGGACGTCGCGGTGGGAAAGTAGGCCGTGATCGGTCTTCGGCCCGAAGAACACCTGGTGCAGCCAGGAAGGCCACGCCGGCGACCAGAAGCGACGGCCAGGGCAATGGCCGCGACCGGCCACCAGCCGCTTACGGAGTTGCCATCATTGCGGAAGGTCTCCTGGTTGCGGAATACCGTTGACGGGGAACGGAAGCTCGGCCCGTGGCCCGGCGGTGTCCGGCGGCTGGCCTGCGCCGACGCCGCGCCGGAAGCCGAACGCGTAGTCGAGGAACGGCTGAAAGAATCTGCGCCGGGCTGAAGATTCGGGATCGGACGCGTTGTAGTACGCGCCGTTCGCGACGAGCTCGCCCTGGGTGACCTCATACTTGGCCAGACCGCGCAGCGCCTTGCCGATGTTGTCCCGGTTCTTCTCAACACCGCGTTGACCCGGTTCAGCCGCTCCAGCGTGGGCGCGAGCTCCTTCTCGTTGTCGGCCACCACACCGGTCAACGCGCGGGACACCGCGTGACGTGTTCGACAGCAGGCCGACGATGGCCTGCCGACGGTCGTTGAGAACCCCTGATCAGATCGTTGGCGTTCAGGATGAGCGCATTGACCTGTGCGCTGCGTTTGGACAATATCCCGGTGACGTCGCCCGGCCGTCTTGAGCAGCTCCGCCAGGCTTTCGTTGCGGTTGTTGAGTGACCGCGAAAGCCGGGTCACCCCATCGAAAGTCGGCCCGAGCTGCGGGGCGATCTGATCGATCGTCGCCGACAAGCGTGTCGAGCGACTGGTTGAGTTGCTCACGGTGTCCGTGCCCGCCGTGTTCGGTGGTGAGGTCGCCGACCGCGTCGGTCAAGCGAGTACGGCGAGGACGTTCGTGATCGTCGGGATGACCTGCTGCGGGTCGAGCGTGCCGCTACCTGCCGAGTCCAACGCCAGCACCCGCTCGCCGAGCAGTGTCCCCGTCCGGATGTGTGCGGTGGTGTCCGACCCGAGCGCGTACTTGCCGGCGATGGTGAAGCCGACCAGTGCATCACCGTTCTGCAGTGAGATCTGGTCCACCGGAACCGACTTTGATGCCCGAACCAGTCACGTCGTTGCCGGCGGTGAGGCCGCCCGCCTCGCTGAACAGCGCCTGGTACCGGATGGAGGTCGCCCACTGCACCAGCCGTTCCGGCTGAAGACCGATGGCGATGACAAGGATGGCCAGGACGACGCCGATGATGCCTGCCCTGACGAGTTTGGATCCGCCGTACTTGTCCATCAGGGCTCCGCACACCTTCCGGTTTCCTGCATGACCCACGGGAACGCGACGGTGCGGCCCTGAAGGTCGCTTGCGCGGAATGTGATTCCGCAGATGTAGTACTGGAAGAAGCTGCCGTAAGCGCCGAGACGCGAAAGCTTCCGGTAGGTCCTCAGGCGCCCTCTCCAGGGCCACGTTCAGGCGGTCCTTGTCGTTGTCGAGAGCGGCGCCAGCCGGTTCAGCTGGTCCGACCGTGCCCGCGAGCGGCGACCGTGCCTCGTCCGAGCAGGTCGGCCAGCGACGCCGTGCCGTTGTCGAGTGACTCGATCGCCGTGCCGATCGGGTCGCGGTCGGCAGCGGACAGCCCTTGACCAGTTTGTCGAGTCGATCGATGGCGCCGGAGAACTCGTCGCCGTCCTTCGACAGCGTGTCGAGCGTGTTCTTGAGATCCTCGATCAACTGCTCGATCACCTGGTTGTTGTCGGCGAGCGAGTTCGAGAACGAGGACGTCTTGGAGAACAGGGACTCCAGGCGTCCCGCCCTGTCCCTGGAGCACCTGGATGAGCGACGCGCTCAACGCGTTCACGTCTTGTGGATTCAGCCCTTGGATAACGGGTTTCAGACCGCCCAGCAGCAGGTCGATGTCCAGTGCCGGCGTCGTGCGATCCAGCGGTATCTGCGAGCCGGCAGGCAGGATCCTCGTCGATCCCGGCGCGTCGACGAGTTCGAGGTAGCGATCGCCCGACCAGGTTCAGATAGCGAATCTGCGCCTTCGTTCCGCTGGTCAGCTTGACGTTGCGGTCTGCGTCGAACTTGACCAGCGCGTTCCGATCCGGCTGCAGCGCCACGTCCGACACCGTTCCGACCCGGATACCGGCGACCCGCACGGTGTCGCCCGACTCAAGTCGCGAGGCGTCGGAGAAGACCGCCGAGTAGCCGGACGTTGAACCGCCCCGGTACTCGGCAGAACGTCATGAACAGAAACGCGGTCAGCAACGCCATCACGACGGCGAAGATGCCGAACTTGATTAACGTGCTGCGTCCGCGCGCTCATCCCGGCATCCCGATCTGCGGCGTGTTGCGTGGCGGCCCGTCGATCGGGCCCGAACAGCCAGTTGCTTGAGCGCGTCGGAGTTCAGCAGGATGCCCTGATTTCCGTACCTCAACGGGTTGGTTCCGACGTCGCCAACCAGGAACGGCGGCCGGTACTCGAACGGCACGTTCGGCAGGCCGAGCTCCCGGCAGTACGACGTTGTTCGCCTTTGCGTTGACCTTCGGCAGATCCTGCCGGGTAGCGGTAGCGCTCGACGCCGAGGTTGAAGCTGGACCCGACGTACGATACCGGGTACGGCAATTGGGGCCGAGTTCGTGAACGGGACGAGCCCGGCGACGGTGCACCACACGTGCTCGTGGTACTTGGCCAGCAGATCGGTGGTCGGCACCAGCAGGTGCAGTCACGTTCGTTCAGACCCTCGCGAGTTGCTGCCGACCACGTCGTTGCCCACCTCAGCGAGGCCGGTCGCGCTGACGAGGAATGCGTCGAGATTGTCCTGTTCCTCGACGATGCTGCGTGCTCAGCTGCGTGGAGTTGTCCACGGTCTTGACGAGGTCGGGCGCCGCATCGCCGTACGCGTGAGCGTCAGCACGGCGGACCGACGTCGATGTCGCGGCTGAGGTTCGGCAGGCTCGGCTCGATCTTGGCCAGGAACGCATTGAAGTCCGACAGCGTCTGGCCGAGCTTCTCGCCGCGGCCGTTGAACGCCGTCGCGATCGCGCCGAGGGTCTGGTTCAGCTTGCCGGGTCGATCTTGTCCAGCACCGACACCAGCTGCTGGAAGACGGTGTTGATCTCGACCATCACGTGCTGGCTCTGAATCACCTGTCCCGGCGCGCAGTTTCTCCGCTGAGGATCTTTGGCGGCATCCAGACTGCAACGAACTTTGCGCCGAACACCGTCGAGGAGGCGATGTCGACGAGCGACGTTGGACGGGATCAGATGCATCTGCGACGGATCCATCGCCAGGTGAATGGCCGCTTGGCCGTCCGGCTTCGACTCGATCGATGCGACCTTGCCCACCTGCACGCCGCGCATCTTCACCCTGGCGTCGGGATTCATCACCAGGCCTGCGCGATCCGACAATCACGGTCACCGGAACGGTTTCGGTGAAGCTGCCCCGGAACAGTCAACGGCCAGGGCGAAGATCACAGCCGAGCGCGACCACCAGTCGCCGAGCCCGGCCAGCGGGCGCACCGCGTCATTCATCGGCTCGTCTCCCCTATCCCGACAGGTTGAAGTTGCCGTTGGCACCGTAAATGGACAGTGAGACGAGCAGTGTCACCGAGACCACGACGACGAGTGACGTGCGCACCGCGTTGCCCACCGCAACACCGACGCCCGAAGGCCCGCCGGTGGCGAAATAGCCGTAAGTAGGTGTGGATCAACAGGATGCGTGATCGCCATCAGCACGGCCTGCAAGAACGACCACAGCAGGTCGATCGGATTCAGGAACGTGTTGAAGTAGTGGTCGTACAGCCCGCCGGACTGTCCGAACAGCACCACCGTGGTGAACTGGCTGACGCGACGAACGACAGGATGACGGCGATCGAGTACAGCGGGGTGATCGCGATCATGCCCGCCGACGATCCGGGTGCTCACCGAGGTACTCGACGGGGCGAATCGCCATCGATTCCAGCGCGTCGATCTCTTCGTTGATCCGCATCGCACCCAGCTGCGCCGTCACGCCCGCGCCGAACGTGGCCGCCAGCCCGATGCCCGCGACCACCGGCGCGGAGATGCGGACGTTGATGAACGCGGCCAGGAATCCGGTCAGGGCTTCGATGCCGATGTTGCCCAGCGAGCGAGTAGCCCTGCACCGCCAGGGTGCCGCCGGCGGCCAGGGTCAGGAACCCGACGATCACCAACGGTGCCGCCGATCATCGCCAACGTCCTGGCGCCCATGCAGATCTCGGCGATCAGCCGGATGATCTCGCGGCGGAAGTGCGACCGCCGCGTGCGGCATGCCAGCCGAGCGCCTCGCACGTAGAACAGCACGTGATCGCCGATGCGGCTCAAGCATCCACCGGTCGTCGCTGAACTGCCGGAGTCAGCCGTGGATAGCGTCGCCCGCGAATCGTCATGGTGCCCATGGCTCGTCCTCGCTCGTCATCCGGATGCCGATGGCCGTCACGACCACGTTGATCACGAACAGCGCCATGAACGCGTACACCACCGTCTCGTTGACCGCGTTGCCCACCGCCTTGGCGCCGCCGCCGGTGATGGTCAGCCCGCGGTAGCACGCCACCAGGCCGGCGATCAGCGCCGAACAGCGCCGCCTTCACACAGGAGATGATCACCTCGGGCACCCCGGTCAACAGCGTGATGCCTGCGGCGAACGCGCCAGGATTCACATCCTGAATGAACACCGAGAACATATAGCCGCCGAGGATGCCGATGATGACGACCAGGCTGTTGAGCAGCAGCGCCACCAAGCCGGACGCCAGCATGCGGGGCGTCACCAACCGTTGCACCGGATCGATCCCCAGCACCTCCATCGCGTCGATCTCTTCGCGGATCGTGCGCGACCCCAGGATCTGCGCAGATCGCCGTCGCGCCGGCCCCGGCAACGATCAGCACCGGTGCACGAGCGGGTCCGACCTGGGTCACCGCGCCGAACGCCGCACCCGCGCCGGACAAGTCGGCCGCGCCCAGCTCGCGCAGCAAGATGTTGAGCGTGAAGCTCACCAGCACCGTGAACGGGATGGCGACCAGCAGCGTCGGCGCCAGCGAGACCCTGAGCGATGAACCAGCACTGCTCCAGGAACTCTCGCCACTGAAACGGCCGCCGGAAGATGCAGCGCACCGCATCCGCCGACATGGCGAACAAGCCGCCGACCGCCTGCATCGGCCCGAAGAAGTTGCGGATCTGCAGGCAGCCCCGCGACCACCGCTCCGGCCCGTTAATGGCCACGCGCATTGGCCGATCCTTCCAGGATCGTGACAGCCGATACCGCCGTCGGTCCGCCGATGTTGTGCGCCAACGCAACTCGCGCGCCATCCACCTGGTTGGCCGCCTCTCCTCGAAGTTGCGCGAAAAGCTCAACGCACTGCGCGACGCCCGTCGCCCCTGGCGGATGGCCCCTTGGCCTTCAGCCCGCCGCTGGGGTTCACCGGCAGTCGCACCGCCGACTTGTCTGACTTCAGCCTCGACAAGCTTGTAGGCCCCGAATCGCTCGGCAAAGCCGAGATCTTCATAGCTGATCAACTCGATGCCGGTGAAGAAATCGTGAACTTCGGCGACGTCGACATCAGCGGGTGTCATGCCGGCCATGGTAAACGCCTGCTTGGCGGCACGCGTCGTCGCCGTGAAACGTTGTCATGTCCGGCTTGTGCTGATGCATCACCGAGTCCAGCCCGAGGCCGACACCACGGATCCACACCGGTCGATCGGTGAAGCGGTCCACCACGTCCTCGGCCGCGCAGCACGAGCGCGGCGGCGCCGTCGCTCTGCGGGGCGCAGTCGTAGAGCCCGAACGGTGTCACGACGGTCGGCGCTGCCAGCGCCTGCTCGATGGTGATCTCGAATCGCAACCGCGCCTTCGGATTGTTGACACCGTGGCGGTGGTTCTTCACCGCGACCATGGCGAGGTGCTCCTCGCGTCGCGGGCGATTCGTGCAGGTAGCTGGCTGAACATGCAGCGCGAATCCGGCGGGCGACACCAGGCCGAGCGGGTAGTCCCAGCGCCATGTCGCGCGCCATCGCCTCCCACTCCCACAGCATGTCCGCCGACGTGGTGTCGCGCAGCTGTCGGCGCCCATGACCAGAGCGACGTCGAAAGCGCCGGAGGCGACCCCGAACAGCGCGTTGCGGACGGCATCATTGCCTGTGGCACAGGAGTTCTCGACGCGGGTGACGGGCAGGTTAGGAGTCCGAGCGAGTCCGCGAGGATGCCGGACGGGAAGCCGTCCGCGGTTCCCATCGCGCCGAACCAGGCACCTTGCAGGTCGGCCTTCACGCAAGCCCTTGTCGACGCTGGCTGCGCACATCGGCGAACGCCATCGGCAGCAGGTCCTTGATGCCGAGGGCGAAGTGCTCACCGAAGGCGGTCATGCCCGCGCCGACGATCGCGACCTTTCTCATGCCGCCCCGGGATCGGGCGATGGAGTACCGCCCAACGAAGTACGCTGGGGGCGCCACGGCTCCGGCTCGAACATGTAACCGTAGTCCGGCACGCCGTGAGCGCACCGCGACGCGGCGCAGCGCCAGTCCGTCCACGGTCCCCGATCTCCACGGTGCCCGGCTCGGCGCCGGTCACCTTCACAAGGGCGCGGACCCCGACACCGTCGAGTTCGACGATCACCAGCGAGTACGGCGTGCGCAGCCCGGGCACCGGCATGTGGACGGTGGTTTCGGTGTAGACGGATCCGGTGCGCGGCAACGGGATCAACTCGTAGTCGGTTGCCAGCGCGCCGTCGTCGGCAAGCCGGTAGCGCGGCGGGAAGTCCAGGCTCCTCACGTGGGATCGGCGAACTGCCCTGCCTCCCAACGAGTCTTGGCCTCGAACGCCCGCTCGTAGGCGGCCAGCGAGATCGGTATCTCGGCGCCTTCGAGATGCGTCCCCTCGGCGTGGGCCGCGCGGGCGGTTCGCGGCGATGCAGCTCGGCCACGCCGTTGCTCGACCGTCATGCCGGACAGGCTGGCCTGTTCGACGGCGACCAACGGCCCGGTCTTACCCGCGCTCCGCCATGCCCGCGAGCGCGAACAGGCTCGCGCTGGCGCCCGTCGTGGGCAGCGGCGGTGGATCGCCGATGCACAGCTCGACGGCGCGGTCGTGGTCCACGCCGGCCACCGCGGCCGGAGTGTCGAGCCACGGCGGCCGCGAGCGAGGCGATCAGGCCGCGCTCATGCAGCAGCCGCGGGTCGTCCGTAGTCGTGCACATCGCCGGTCGCGTTGCGGGTCCGCACCGGAAGGCTGCGCGCGACGCGGGCCGCGGTACGAACCTGCAGCCCCCGCTCGGCGGTCAGGATGGCCGCCGCGCCCGCGGGGTTCAGATCCGTGCCGATGATCAGTGTCCGCGGCCGGGCGGAGCTGACCGCGTCCAGCGTGGCGGGTGCGCCGCCGAGGCGTTCGTCCACCTCGAGCTCGGGGTCGAGCCCCAGGCCCGCCAACAGCACCGCGGCGTTACTGCTTTCCAGCAGCGGCATGGTCACGGCTGACCAGGACGACTCGCTCGACGGCACCGCTGGCAATCAACGCGGCACGGCCGGCCTCGACGGCAAGGGTGATCGCGTCCTCGTCGTCACCGGCCACCCGGTGCTGGGGCGCGCCCCAACACGGCAGGTAAGTGCCGATCGACGCGACGTAGGGCATTGAGATCTCTCCAGACGGCCTAGGTGACGGCGCCGGCCGTCTTGAGCTCGATGATGCGGTCCCAATCAAAACCGAGTTCCAGCAATATCTCGTCAGTTTGCTCCGCAAAACCCGGCGCAGGTCCGGTTTGCGGCGCGCTGACATCGAACTGCACCGGGTTGGCGACCAGTTCCGAGCTCGCCCGCCTGGACGATGTACTCGTTCGCGCGGATCTGGGCGTCGCTCGGCCGCCTGCAGGGTGTCCTGCACCGGCGCCCACGGTCCGGCCAGCGTGGCGAACCGCTTCGCTCCATTCGGGCAGCGTCCGCTTGGCCATCGCCTCGCTGAGGATCTCGACCGCCGCGGCGGTGTTCTCGGCGATCGCCTCGACGGTCGCGAACCGCGGATCGTCGATGCAGTCCTCGAGGTCCATGTGCCTGCACACGTCGGCCCAGAACTTCGTCGGCTGCATCATGACGAAGGAGATGTAGCGGTCGTCGGCGGTCGGGTACACGCCCACCAGCGGGTTGATCGGCGAGCCGTGCACGCCCGGCGGGGCTGCACCATCAGCTGATTCAGGTGCTGACGTCAGCGCGACGGTGTGCCCCATCGACCACAGCCCGCTGCCGAGCAGCGGAGACGTCCACGACCGACGGCTCGCCGGTGCGCTCGCGCTTGAGCAGCGCGGCCGCGATCCCGCCCGCGAGGTTGGTGCCCGAGATGGTGTCGCCGTAGGCCGGTCCCGGCGGGCCGATCATGCCCTTCGATGCCGGGCGGGGTGATGGTGGCCGCGGTGCCTGCGCGACACCAGAAGGCGGTCATGTCGTAGCCGCCCTTCACCGACTCCTCGCCACGCGGGCCCAGTGCGCTGCCCCTGGCGTAGATGATCTTCGGGTTCACGGCGCGGATGTCGTCGACATCGATGCCGAACTTCTGCCGGTGTCCTGGCAGGAAGCTGGTGAGGAACACGTCGGCGCGGCGGGCGAGCGTCGAGCAGCACCTCCTTGCCCTCTGGCACCGACATGTCCAGCCCGATGCTGCGCTTGCCGCGGTTGGCGTGCTCGATGTTCGGGTTGGGATCGCCCTCGACGCGCAGCGGGCCGGTCTGCCGCAGGCCGCGCTGCGGGTCGCCGGTCACGGCGTGCTCGACCTTGATGACGTCGGCGCCCCACTCGGCCGAGCACCGCGCCCGCCGACGGGACGAAGCCGTACATGGCGACCTCGAGAACGCGGATTCCTTCCAGCGGCCTCATCGGCTGCACGCTCCCAGCAAACAGCCTCAGCGACTGTCGCGTGTCTTCGCTCGAGGAACTCCTCGAGTCCCGCCGTGCCCATCTCGCGGCCGATGCCGGACTGCTTGTAGCCGCCGAACGGGCTGTCGGGGCTGAAGTAGTTGCCGCCGTTGATGGAGAAGCGTTCCGGTCCGGATGCGACGGGCCATCGCCGGCGCGCGTCCTCGACCGCCGAACACCGCACCCGGACAGGCCGTAGATCGAGTTGTTGGCGATCCGCACCGCGTCGTCGTCGTCGTCGTAGGCGATGACGACCAGAACCGGCCCGAACACCTCTTCCTGGGCGATCTCGCTGTCGGGGTCGACGTTGGTGAGCAGCGTCGGGGTATAGAAGTAGCCGGGCATCGACCTTCTCGCCGCCGGTCACCAGCGTGGCGCCTGCCGCGCGACCGCGCGCTTGACCATGCCGTCGACCTTGTCGCGCTGCTTCTCACTGATCAGCGGGCCCATGTAGGTCGTGGGGTCGGCCGGGTCGCCGTAGCGCACGACCAGAGCGAAGTTGTTCTTGACCAGCTCGACGATCTCGTCGTGGTGCTTCGCGCGGCACGCAGCAGCCGCGACGTCAGCGCGCAGCCCTGGCCGGCGTGCGTCACCATCGAGAACGCCGACGAACATCGCCGCGGTGTTGAAGTCGGCGTCGTCGAGCACGATCGCCGCCGACTTGCCGCCCGAGTTCGAGGAAGACCTGCGCTTCGAGCGTGTCGCTGGCGGCGGCCATGATCCGGCGGCCGGTCGGCGTGGAGCCGGTGAAGGTGACCATGTCCACGTCGCGGGCTGGTGGTCAGCACCGCGCCGACTTCGGGGTCCGCACCGGCTGAACACGTTCACGACGCCGGCCGGAGATGTCGGTGTGGTTGGCGATCAGCTCGCCGAGCGCGAGCGGTGATCAGCGGGGTGTCCGGCGCGGCCTTGAGCACCACAGTGCAGCCGGCGGCGAGCGCGGGCGCGAGCTTGGCCAGCGCGAGCTGGTTCGGGATAGTTGTAGGCGATGATCGGCCGCGACCACGCCGCCGGCCTCTTTCTCCACCCAGCGGTGGTGCTGCATGCCGCGGCTCTCGATGTTGCCGAGGTCCTCGGTCATCGGATAGGTCTTCAGCAGACTCGGCGTAGTAGCGCACGATGGCGACCGGCTGGTCCAGCTGTGCGCCCTGCGCACAGCGCTGGGGTGGCACCGACCTCGGCGATGGTCAGCTCGGCCAGCTCGTCGCGGTGATCGATCAGCGCCTGGTGGAACTGCTCGAGGCAGCGGATCCGCAGCTCGGTGTTCGTCGACCAGTCGGTGCGTGTCGAACGCGCGCCGCGCGGCAGCGACCGCCGCCTCGGCGTCGCTGACGGTGGCGTCGGGAGCGTGACCGAGCACCTCGCCCGGTCGCGGGATTGATGAGAAGGAAACGTCCGTGTCGTCTCGATCAGCTGTCCGTCGATGAGCATCGCCGATCGGCGCCGCTCGATTCGCCAGTACCGGTGCTCGGCCCGTCACCCGAGATGCGTCGACGTTTCCTGCATCATCCTCCTCAGCGCATCCATGTGATGGAAACTTCATTCTCATCCTCGGCGAATCATACATTCGCGCGAGAGAACTCACAGATAAGCCTGGAACTCCTACTGTCTGCATGCACGCTGATGAGCGAGCGACCGCGCAAACGACTCACCGAGTGCGACAATCCGGTCCTATTTGTCTTGCGGGATCGCACGCTCGCGAGAGTACGGTTCTCATAATCGGAAGGACGATTCTTGATGGACTGAGACGGCGCGGCTGCGTGAAGACCGCGGTCGTGACCGGAGGCGGCTCCGGCATCGGACGAGCCGTCGCCAGCCGGCTGCGCGCCGACGGCCTGCCACGTCGCGATCATCGACCTCAGTCCGTCCGACGACGAATTCGCCTACACCGCCGACGTCACCGACCGCGCTCGCGGTGGACGACGCTGGCTGCCAGTCCGCGCTCAGCTCGGGCCGGTGACCGTTCTGGTGAACGCCGCCGGGCTCGAGAAGCTTCAAGCGGTTCACCGACCTCACGTTCGACGACTGGCAGCGGGTCATCGACGTCAACCTCAACGGCGTCTTCCACTGCGTTCAGGCGGTGCTGCCCGACATGATCGAGGCCGGCTGGGGGCGGATCGTCAACATCTCGTCGTCGAGCACGCATTCCGGGCAGCCGCTACATGTCGCCACTATGTGGCGGCCAAGTCGGCGGTCAACGGGCTGACCAAGTCGCTGGCGCTCGAGTACGGGCCCGAGCGGGCATCACCGTCAACGCGGTGCCGCCCGGCTTCATCGACACCCCGATGCTGCGCAAGTCCGAAGCGACGCGGCTATCTCGTCGTCGAGATCGACGAACATCGAGGCGACACCGGTCCGCCGCATCGGCAGGCCCGAGGACATCGCCGCCGGCGTGCGCATTTCTGATCTCCGAGGAAGCCGGCTACATCACCGGACAGATCTTGGGCGTCAACGGCGGCCGGAACACGTGAACTAACGAACCGAAAGGACATCGTACGAATGGGACGCGTTCAAGGGAAAGTCGCATTCGTCACCGGCGCTGCGCGCGCGGGCAGGGCCGCAGCCACGCGGTCCGGCTCGCCGAGGAAGGCGCCGACATCATCGCGGTCGACCTCTGCCAGGACATCCCAGACGATCGGCTACCCGATGGCCACGCCGGAGGATCTCGAGGAGACCGCCAAGCTCGTCGAGAAGACCGGTCAGCGCGTCGTCACCGCCCAGGCCGACGTGCGCGAGGCCGCGCAGCTGCGCGAGGCGCTCGGAGCGCGGCATCGCCGAGTTCGGCAAGCTCGACATCGTCGTCGCCCAGGCCGGCATCGCGGGCATGAAGGGCCAGCCGCCGCTGCAGGCCTGGATCGACGTCATCAACACCAACCTGATCGGCACGCATCAACGCCATCCACGTCGCGCTGCCGCACTCATGTCGAGGGCGCCGTCGATCGTCGCCACCGGCTCCACCGCTGCGCTGATGGACGTCGCACAACAAGCCCAATCCCGGCACCGACCCGGGCGGCATGGCCTACCTGCACTCGAAGCGGCTGCTGTCGCAGTACGTCCACGACCTTGCGGCCGAGCTCGCGCCGCGTGGCATCCGCGCCAACGTGGTGCACCCGACGAACTGCAACACCGACATGCTGCAGAGCGAGCCGATGTACAAGTCCGTTCCGGCCGGACCTGGAGCACCCGACCCTAGGCCGGACGCCGAACCGGTGTTCTACGTCCAGCAGGCGATGAAGGTGCCGTGGATCGAGCCCGAGGACATCAGCAACGTGGTCCTCTTCCTGGCATCGGATGAGGCCAGGTACATCACCGGTAGCGCAGCAGCGCGTCGACGCCGGCGGCTACCTGAAGTGGTACGACTACCACGTCTGACGGAGGTCACACTGTGAAGGTTTTTGTTGATTCAGGCGCTGCCAGGGTCACACGCTGTGCTCGATGATCGCGCCAGATTCCGTTCTGAGCTCAGCGACATTGACGGCACCTCGTCGCCGGTGAACGAAGTGGTTCCGCCCGACCAGGAGGACGCCGGTGCGCGAAGCGGCGCACTCGTGCCCGGAGCAGGCCATCTCGATCGAAGAGTGACGTCTGTCGGCTGATCAAGCCGGAAATACGTAGGAGACAGCCGTAGTGTCGACGACTACCCGAAAGGACAGCCGCGAGCGAGGAGCGAAAAGCGAGGCCGCCGACAACGATCGCAAGAAGAACGCCTACCACTTCGATCGGCATACGCCCGGAGTACCGGCTCAACTTCGAGAAGATCACCGAGGAGATGCAGTCGCGGTGCCCGATGGCCGTGGACGGACACCTGACGACGGCCACTGGGTGGCGCGCGGGCAGCAAGCAGCGTCTTCGAACTCGCCCGCTGCCCCGGCGGTGTCCAACGACCACGACGTCACCGGTGAGGCGCAGCGGTTATCAGGGCATCACGCATTCCGAAGGCCAGCGGCGCCACGGCCGTGCGCGGCGGAATCCTGGAGATGGACGAGCCCGACCACAGCACCTATCGCGGCGCGCTCAACCCATACCTGTCCCCGCGGCGATCAAGCGCTGGCGAGCCGTTCGTCGACGAGATCACCCGGGCGGCACTCGACGAGACACATCGAGGTCGGTCAGATCGACTTCGTCGACGACCTGGCCAACGTGGTTCCCGCTGTCTTCACGCTGGCGATGATGGGCGTCGAGCTCAAGAAATGGAACATCTACAGCGAGCCGCACACCTGTCGGTGTACACCCCGGAACACTCTCCCGACCGCCGGAGAAGATCAACGCCCAGCACCGCGCAGATGGGCATCGACATCCTCAACAACATGTTCGAGATCCGGGAGAACCCGCGGCCGGGCCTGGTGAATGCGCTGCTGCAGCTGCGCATCGACGGCGAGCCCGCGCCGGACCATGGAGATTCTGGGCAACCTCGGGCTCATCATCGGTGGCGGCTTCGACACCACCACCGCGCTCACCGCCCATGCACTGGAATGGCTCGGCGAGAACGCCGGACCAGCGCGAGCTGCTCAGCCGCGAGCGCGATACGCTGCTGCAACCCGCCACCGGAGGAGTTCCTGCGCTTCTTCACGCCCGGCCCCCGGCGACGGCGCGCATTCTCTGAGGACATGAGTTCAGGGAACACGGTTCAGGAGGGTGAGCGGCTGTGGATCTCGTGGGCCATGGCCAATCGCGACCCGTCGGTCTTCGATGACCCCAACGAGATCATCATGGACCGAAAGGGCAACCGGCACTTCAGCTTCGGCATCGGTGTGCACCGTTGCGTCGGGTTCCAACGTCGCACGCTCGGTGTTCAAGTCGATGCTGACAGCAGTGCTCGACCGGATGCCGGACTACGTCTGCGATCCCGACGGGCACCGAGCACTACGAGACCATCGGCGTCATCCAGGGCATGCAGCACCTACCCGCCGACGTTCACCCCGGGTCCCAGCGCTGGGCCCCGGTCTCGACGAGACGCTGGACAAACTGCAGCGGATCTGCGACGAGCAGGAACTCGGCGCGGCCGATCACCGAGCGCAAGGAAGCCGCCGTTATCCATTGACCTACCAACGGGTGAGGTTGAACGGGTAGGTGAACGCTCCGCCCGGCGCCCCGTCGCAGCCTGCGTCAAACGAGGATGTCATCGAACCGACCAGCGTCGCCGCATCCACGTGTAGACGTCGCGGAGGTGGGGATTGTCCGGGCCGTAATAGATGTTGCCGCAACGCAGGCCGTAAGGGTCGTCGACGGTCATCGCGTACCGACCGTCGGCGAGTTGCGCGGTTTGGGTGAACTGGAAGGCCTTCGCGATCAGCTGGAGCTGAGGCGCTCACCCAGAACGCAGTTGGGCTCGCACCACGCAACCGGCCCATATCCAGGTATGGAAGTCGCGCCTGCCCTCGATGTTCAAGCTGTAATGCCGACTCGGCATCGCGGCACTGGCTGGTGGCGCAAGTGCCACGGCTGCGGCCGTTACCGCAAGCGCAATGCCTACCTTGACCGATTTCGCCCTATAACGCTCCACTCCTGGATCGAAACCAAATATAAGCATCACGCGCCGGGCGGCGGGACGAATCCGCCCAGCAGCTCCTCGAGGCAGCGACCCACCGCCAGCGTCGTGGCGATCCTCGAGATACGGCCCGACGATCTGAATGCCCACCGGCAGGCCCGTGCGGTGCGACCCACGGGGACGACGGTGGCCGGGAAGGTGGGTCAAGGTCGCCAGCGAAATCCAGCCCATCATGTCGGTGTAGGGCCTGCTGCCGCCGTTCGACCTGATAACCCGGTCGGCAGAAGGGCTCGCTCTGATCGTGTGGGATGGCGGGCACCACCGCCACCGGCATGAGTAGTGCGTCCACATCGGAGAAGAACTCAGCCATCGCGCACGCAGCCGCTCGCGTTTCTCGTTGGCGAGGACCAGTGGCGATAACGCGTGAGTGGCGAAGAGCGCGCCGTGCGAACCAGCGGGCGGTCATCCTCGTCGGGCAGTCGAGTCCGCCAGTGCTGCAAATTGTCGAAACCTGTGCTGAGCCATGGCGCCGAGCAGAATCGGACAGAGCAGCTGCTGATAGCGTGCGCACCACGTCCGGCAACCGGAAGCTTCGGCCGCGCATCGACCAGCGCCGAGCGCCGCTCGGCCGCAGCGCGGCGGTGGCCGACTCCAGAACCTGCCCGACCCCGGGTCGACCGGATAGGCCGGATCGTCGAGCCAGAAGGCCAGCCGCAACTCGCGGTAGCGTTGCGCCACGCGAGGGCCGGAAGCTCGAGACGCCATCCGACGGCCGCGAGTCTGCCGCACCCGCGAGCACGCCGAGCGCGAGTTCGAGGTCGTCGACGTCGCGCGCGATCGGCCCAATGACGTTGAGGTCGGTCGAGGCGAGCGTGCCCGGCGGCAGGCGGCAGATGACCCGCGTTGTGGCACGACGCCCCAGGTCGGCTTGTGGCCGCACACTCCGCAATTCGACCGGGACGCGAATCGAACCTGCGATGTCGCTCGCCCAGCTCGAGCGCCGTCATGCCGGTGGCGACGGCGGCGGCCGCGCCGCCGGACGACCCGCCGGTGGTGCGGTTGAGTGTCCCACGGGTTGCTGCTGGTGCCGAAGATCGGGTTGTAGGTCTGCCAGTCACCCGCCAGGGTCGGCGTGTTGGTCTTGCCGAAGATCACCGCGCCCGCGTTCGCGCAGCCGTCGAACCGCCTCGGCGTCGTGCTCCGGCACGTGATCCACGCCGCCAGCCCGCAGGTCGTGCGCATGCCCGCGGTCTGGTAGGTGTCCTTGATCGTCATCGGCACGCCGTGCAGCGGTCCGCCTGCGTCGCCGCGCGCCAACGACGCATCCGCTGCGTCCGCGGCCCGCCGGGCGCCGTCGGGATCCAGCGGTGACAACGGCGTTCAGCGGTCCGTTGAGCCGTTCGACACGGGCCAGGTAGTCCTCCAGCAGTTCGCGACTCGAGATGTCGCGACGCCGAATCGCCTCGGCCAGTACATGGGCGGGTCGCAGCGCGATGTCAGGCATGGTGCGCATCATCCCGTCAGTTCTCGGCCTCGCGCCAGCAGAATCTGGCAACACCGCCGCCATCGCCTCCGAGATCGGTTCTGGGTGAGCTGCGGCGACGGTTGTGTTTGACGATCAGCGACCACGTCGCCACAGACTTGAAGCACGCGAGTGCTTGGAACCATTCGAGATCCGGCACGTCGCGGCCCAGTTCCCGCGAGTAGATCGATGCCAGTTGTGCGGGCGCAGGCGTGACCCCCGACAGTAGGGGGTGTCTCGACGATAGGTACCTCGGGTCACAGTTGGTCAGGAACCAGCCCGCGTCGATGCGTGGGTCGGCGAGGGACCAGATCTCCCAGTCGATGACGGCGGTGATGCGCTCGCCGACGGCCAACAGATTGCCGAGCCGGAAGTCGCCGTGCACGACGACCGCGGGCAACTGCGGTGGCACTGATGCTTTTTCAGCGCGTCACGCAGCTCCTGCCAGCCGGGCGCCAGCCGCGGATCGACGGTTTCCAGCGTTCGGGACCACCGGTCGACCTCCCGCGACGGGTCCGGTCCTCGGATCACCGTCGAGGTCCAGCGAACTCGGAGCGATCCAGTGCAGCTGCGCCATGGTCGTCGCCGCGTTCCGGAATCGCTGAGCCACAACCGAATCGGGTTCAGTCGCGCTGTCGGCGTCGAACAGCGGCTCGACCGAGGTTCCGTCCAGCATGGACATCACGAACACGCGGCGGGATCTCGGAGGGTCACCCCGTCCTCAGGAGCACCTCGGGCACCGGCACCGGTGTCGAACCCAGTGCGCGGATGATCCGCGACTGCCGCAGCGTCGCGGTGCAGTTTCGGCGCGACACCCGGCGGGGCGACCTTGATGACAACCGGCCTGCCTGCCATCGCGCCTGCATACGTCAGGCTGGACGAGCCCCGGCAAGGGGACGCAGCTGCGCGACACCGTGCGGCGCCAGCCGGACGGTGAGTTGATCGAGTAGTTGGTCGTTCAGGTCAACCAACCGACCTCACGCAGGAACGCCTGTGTGTGCGCAATGCGACCGGTCAGCGATTTCGGATCGCCGGTGCACAGCATGAAGGCGGTCTGGGTGATCAGCTCGATGTCCTCGGTGTCGGTCTTGGCCAGATCCAGCGTGCCCGCGCCCGGCGTGGCGACCGGGTTGGTCGGCGCGGCGGCGTTGACGGCGATCCCGTCGTGGTACAGCTCGGCCGCAAGGCTTTTCGTCAGCCGGTTGAGTGCGGCCTTGACTGTGCCGTAGATGCCGAAGCCGGCCGCTCGATCGAAATCGGAGAACGGCGGACCGCCAGGAAGGTCGCCACCGACGGACGTCACATTGAGTACCCACCCACGGCCACGTTCACGCATGGCGGGGATCGCCATCTGGGTCAAGTGCAACGGCGCCAGCACGTGCATCTCCATCATCAGCCGCACCCGCCGGTCAGGAAACTCGTCGAGTGGGCGCAGGAACGTGACGGCAGCGTTGTTGACCAGAATGTCGGGTGCGCCAACGCGTCCAACGACCTCGCCGAAGAGGCGCTCGCGGTCTTCGACCATGGACAGATCCGCCTGGATCGCGATCGCCGACCCACCGGACGCCTCTATCTCCGCAAGCGTCTGGCGAAGAGAGCCTGATATCTCGGGTCTGGCTCCATGGTGCGCGCGGTGAGTACCACCGTCGCGCCTTCGCCTGCCAGTCGCTGCGCGATCGCCTTGCCGAGGCCCCGGCTGGTACCGGTCACCAGGGCCACCTTGCCGTCACATGGTGCGGGCAATTGAAAACCTCCCCGGGGTCAGTGCGGAATCCCTGCAAGTTTGTCGGCGAACTTCGCTTCGGCAGCTTCCCGCAGCCGCAGCAGGTGCTCCGACGGGAAGATGTCGGGCGCCGGCTTGTGCTCCTGAGTAGCAAGCGGGCCAGCGTGACCTTGTGCACCTCGGTCGGCCCGTCGGCGAGCCCGAGCACGAACGACTCCACCAGGTATTGAACGAACGGCATCTCGTGGGTCGTGCCCAGCGAGCCGTGCAGCTGCAGCGCGCGCTCGACACGTCGTGAAGCACCTTCTGCATCATCGCCTTGACCGCCGAGATGTCTGCCCGAACGGCCTTGTAGTCGTTGTGCTGGTCGATCTTCCACGCGGTCTGCAGCGTGAGCAGCCGGAACGCCTCGATTTCCATCCACGAGTCGGCGACCATCTCCTGGACCAGCTGCTTGTTGGACGAGCATGTCGCCCTGCGTGTATCGCGAGACGGCCCGTTCGCACAGCATGTCGAAGATGCGCCGGACCAGTCCGACGGTGCGCATGGCGTGGTGGATGCGCCCGCCGCCGAGCCGCGTCTGCGCGACCACGAATGCGCCGCCGCGCGGGCCGAGCATGTGATCGGCCGGGACGCGGACGTTCTCGTAGCGGACGTAGCCCTCGCGCCCGCCGCCGGCGGCTGGTAGCCGAGCCCGACGTCGCGCAGCACGTCGACTCCCGGTCGTCTCGGCGGGCACGACGAACATCGAGTGGCGCTCGTACGGCGGCGCGTCCGGGATCGGTCACGGCCATCACGATCAGGAACGACGCCATCGACGCGAAGCGACGAGAACCACTTCTCGCCGTTGATCACCCAGTCGATCGCCGTCTGCGCACCGCGGCGTGGTGAACACCTTGGGGTCGGCCCCGCCCTGCGGCTCCGGTCATCGAGAAGCACGACACGATCCGGTTGTCGAGCAGCGGCTCGAGGTAGCGCTCCTTCAGCTCCGGCGTCCCGTAGTGAGCGAGGATCTCGGCTGTTGCCGGAGTCGGGTGCCTGCGAGCCGAAAACGATTGGCGCGCACTCGGAGCGGCCGAGAATCTCGTTGAGCAGCGCCAGCTTCACCTGGCCGTAGCCGGGCCCACCCAGATGCGGGCCGAGGTGGTGGCCCACAGCCCGCGCTCCTTGACGATCTGCTGTAGAGGCGGAATGAGCGCCTGGCGCACCGGGTCGTTCAGGTCGTGCGACTCCTTGACGATCAGATCGATCGGCTCGCATTCCGACCGCACGAACTGATCGACCCAGGCCAGCTGCTCCGCCCACTCGGGGTCAGTCGAGAAGTCCCACGCCATCGGACGTCCTTCCGTCGGTGTTCAGTTGCTACTCTGCCGCGCGATGCCGGAGTCGATCAGCCGGGTGATGGCTTCGTCGTCCAGCCCGAGGCCGGCAAGCACCTCGCGGGTGTGATCACCGGGCAACGCGGGACCGGTTGGCGTCACGGGCTGCGTCCGGGAGAACCGCGGCGCCGGCGCGGGTTGCACAACGCCGTCGATCTCGATGAAGGTGCCGCGGGCCACGTTGTGCGGGTGCCGCGGCGCTTCGGTGAGGCTGAGCACGGGTGCGGCACAGCATCCCGGCGAACTGAGTTGTCGTTCCCATTGCGCGCGGTCTTCTCGCGGAACCGCTGCGCAAGCACCGCACGGTGCGCATCCCACGCCGTCGGGTCGTTCTCGTCGTGCGGCACATCGACACCGAGGCGCTGACACAACTCCGCGTAGAACTGCGGTTCCATGGCTCCGACGGCGACGTGCTTGTCATCGGCGGTTTCGTAGACGCCGTAGTAGTGGGCGGCGCCGTTCTAATACGTTGGCGTGCCTGTGGTCCCGCCATGTCCCTGCTGCCACCATCCCGTAGTACGGAGTCATCAGCGTGGCGGCGCCGTCTACCATTGCCACGTCCACGACCTGGCCTTGCTGCGATGCGCGCGCGTCCAGGATGGCGCTCAACAATCCGACCGCCAGCAGCATGCCGCCGCCGCCGTAGTCGCCGACGAGATTGAGCGGTGGAACCGGCGCATCGGCGGTGCCGATGCCGTTCAGCGCGCCCGCCAGCGCGATGTAGTTGATGTCGTGGCCGGCACGGTCGGCATACGGTCCGATCCTGCCCGTACCCGGTCATCCGCGCGTACACCAGCCGCGGGTTCACCTCGAGCAGGTCGTCCGGGCCGATGCCCAGCCGCTCGGCGACCCCGGGCCGGAAGACCTCGATGAATGCTTCGGCGCTCTCGACCACACCGCAGCAGAATCGCCCGGCCCGCCGCCTCTTTGACATCCAACGCGATGGATCGCTGGCTGCGCCGCACTGGTGTAGTCGATGGGCAGCGGGCCGTCGACCGCGCGCGGCATGTCGACCCGCACGACGTCGGCGCCGAGGTCACCGAGCAGCATGCCGCAGAACGGGCCAGGACCGAGTGCCGCCCATCGTCACGATCCGCACGCCGTGCAGCGGTCCGCTCACCGCTGCCGTCTGCTCTTCGCGCGAGCGCTCATCGGCGACCACTTCTGCCGTCGGGCCGCGGCGTCGTCGGTGGCGTGGCTGAGCACTTGGTTTCGGTTCTCGAGATCCATCGCCCCGCCGAGTCCCGCGGCATCGGTATTCACCTGCAGCGCACGCTTGGTCAGTTGCACACCGAGCGGCGACAATCTCGGCAATTGTCGACGCGATCTCCATCGCACGGTCGCGCAAGGCGGTCCGGCTCGACCAGTTCGCTCACCAGGCCCCGACGGTTGGCTTCGTCCGCCGACACGGTGCGACCGGTCAGCATCCAGTCAGCGGCGACGCTGGTTCCGACGATCCTCGGGAGGTGATAGCTCATGCCCATCTCGGCGCCGGACAACCCGAGCAGTATGGCGGCATTGCCGAATGTGGCCGCCGCTGAGCAGATCCGGATGTCGGAGGCCAGGCACAGCGCGAGTCCTGCTCCGACACAAGGTCCGTTGACCGCGGCGATGACGGGCTGCGGCAGGTTCCAGATCGCTTGCGGCAGCGCCGCCATCGCCTCTTGGAATCGCAACCGGTCGATGGCCGGATCGGTGGCCTCCAGCGCATCTGGCCCGAAGTTGCGCATGTCGATGCCCGAGCAGAAACCTCGGCCCGCTCCGCTGAGGACGACGACATTGACCGAGGCATCCGTGGCGATGTCAGCGAACGTCTGCAGAAGTTCGTCGCGCATCACTTGGTTGATCGCGTTGAGTTGCTTCGGCCGGTTCAGCTGCAGCGCAACGATGCCGGGCCGCTTCCGGTCGAGTCAATGTCTCGGTCACGTCGGCTCCGCTGAACTCAGCGCCGAGGCAAGCCGAGCACCTGCGTGGCGATGATATTGCGCTGAATCTCCGAGGTTCCGCCGGCGATGGTGCCACCGAAGCTGCGGGCGTAGCGCTCGAACCAACTGGCGAAGTAGTGGTCGAGGTTCATGTGCGCGTAGGGACCCGTCGTCGAGGGATGAGTGAGCCCGTCCGCCCCTGCGGCGGTCAGCGCGTTCTCGAACGCCTGACGCTCCGCCTCGGATCCGAACAGCTTGAGCACGGACACCGACGCGGTGTCCATCTCACCTCGTGCGGCCCTGGCCAGCGCTGCCGAACCCATCGCCCGCAGCGCCTGGTAGTCCATGATCGTTGTGGCGTACTGGTCGCGTTCCAGCTCGGTGCGTGGCCGGAAGTCTGCGATCATGTTGTCGATCCGGTCGGCGAAGCTCAGCCACATCATCGTGCGCTCGTGTCCGAGTGAACCATTGGCCACGCCCCAGCCACCGTTGAGCGGCCCGACGAGGTTCTCGGCGGGCACCTCGCGCGTCGGTGAAGAAGACCTCGTTGAAGTCCAAGTTCTCCGGCCGCAGATGTCGGCGAACGGCCGGACACGCACGCCCGGGGTGTCGGTGGGAATGATCAGCGCGCTGATGCCCTTGTGCTTCGGCGCGTCCGGGTCGGTGCGCACGAACGCCAGCAGGAAGTCCGCGTCGTGGGCGCCGGAGGTCCACACCTTCTGGCCGTTGACCACGAAGTGGTCACCGTCGCAGCACCGCGCGGGTCCGCAGCGACGCCAGGTCGGAGCCGGCGCTGGGCTCGCTCATGCCGAGCGACGCGGTCAGCTCGGCCTTGAGCACCGGCACCGCCCAGCGGTGCTTCTGCTCCTCGGAGCCAAACGAAATCAGCGACGCCGCAATGATGTTCACACCTTGCGGATTAAGGCTGTGGTAGATGCGGCGACGGCACAGTTCGTCGAGATGCACGAACTGCTGCAGTACGCGTCGCGTTGCGGCCGCCGAACTCCGGCGGTTGGGCGGGCAGCAGCCAGCCGTTGTCGAACAGCAGCCGCTGCCACTTGCGCGCCCACTGCGGCATGTGCGACACCGACCTCGGCCGCTCCAGCGTCTCGGCCTCCGGCGGCAGATGCTCGTCGAGGAACGCCGCGAACTCGGCGCGAAACTCCTCGACGTCGGAATCAAAAGTCAGCTGCATTGAATTCCTCCGCGATCATCGCGCGATGTTCGGCGGCGCCACCGAGCAGCAGCTCGCCGGCCTTAGCCCGCTTCAGCGCGAACTGAAGATCGTTCTCCCAGGTGAAGCCCATGGCACCGAACAGCTGCAGGCCGTCCCGGAACACCACCGCCTGGCACTCCCCGCCGCCGCCTTGGCCATCGCCGATGCCAGGCGTCGACGTGGGTCGTCGGCTGAGATGGTCAGCGCCGCGAAGTACGACAGCGCGCGGGCGCGCTCGGTGGCGACGTGCATGTCGACGGCCTTGTGCTGGACCGCCTGGAACGAGCCGATGGCGACGCCGAACTGCTGACGCTGCTTCACGTGCTCGAGCACCAGGTCGAGGATGCGCTGGCACGCACCGACCGTCGTGATCGCCATGCCGGTAAGTGCCAGATGGCGGCGCCTTCTCGGCATCGGTGTGCAACCGCTCGGTGTCGGGCAGCCGGACGCCGGCGAAGGACACATCGGCAACGTGCAACACCGGGTCGAACACCGGGCTGCGCCGGATGGCCACCGCGCCGGCATCGACGAGGAAGACCCCGCCCTCGGTGACCACCGCCAGCCGTTCGGCCCGGTCGGCGTCGAGGACGTGTCGTGCCGTTCCGTCCAGCACCCAGCCGCTCGGCGTCGCGGCAGGCGGTGATGCCGTCGGTAGATCGCCGCACCTGCGTTTTGCGGGTCGAAGCGGTCGCCGGCGAGGGGCGCGAACTGCGTCAACGTCGCGAGGAACGGCGTCGGATCGGTGGCGCGGCCGAGTTCCTCGAGCACGATTGCCGAGTTCGACCGCGTTCTCCGGATCAGTCAGCTCGGTCCAGCCGGCATCGATGTAGGCCTGCCACAACGGCGACGGGTCGACCCCGTTCTCCGCGACCTGCGAACCAGCGACGGCGGGCATTGCTTGCCACCGCGTCGCGCACGGTGTCCTGCCACAGCCGCTGATCAGCATCGAACTCGCAGTAGCATCCGGCGCCTCCTGAGGGCTAGTCGGGTCGATAGGAGAATAACATTCTCCTTAGATGTTGTAACCGTTCTCGAATCCAACTAGTACATTTTCGGTTTGTCGCTGCCGTGCAGTTGACCAGCGCACACCCTGACCTGCGCAGAAGTAAGCGTACCGCTTGAGAACCCTATTCTTGCATTTGAAGAACTTCCCTTTACACTGAGGGTATGTGGGCGCTCGGCGCGCCCCTGACCGACGCTGTGTGGCGACGGTCGTCGGATGAGTATCGGAGGCGACTTTCGTGATCGAACACAGTGACAGGACCAAGACCCCGTTATCGACGCCAGCGTGCACATCTTCATGCAAGTCGAACAAGGACCTGCGGAAGAACTTCATGCAGGAGCCGTACCGCAGTCGCGGGTTCCCCGACTACGAGATGGACTGGTACCAGGCGCCGGGCGGCGAGTACGTGAAGGGCGCCGCGGATGCGGGCTATCCGGCCTCCGATCCCGCCGTCGGTGGCCGAGGAACTGTTCGACAAGCGGGGCGTCGACGTCGCCATCCTCCATCCGATGACCCGCGGCATCATGCCGGACAGGCATCTGGGCACCGCGATCGCGGCCGCGCACAACGAGATGCTGGTGACCCGCTGGCTCGACCACGACGAGTTCGGCGAGCGCTTCCGTGGCACCATCCGGGTGAACCCCGACGACATCGCCGGGGCGCTCCGGGAGATCGACAAGTACAAGAACCACCCCGGGTCGTGCAGATCGGGATACCGCTGCAGTCGCGCGAGTTGTTCGGAAAACCCCAGTTCTGGCCGTTATGGGAGGCCGCGGTCTGACGCGAACCTGCCGGTCGCGGCGCACATCGAAGTCGGCTCGGGCATCGCGGCTGCGCCGACGCCATCCGGCAATACGCTGACCTACGAGCAGTACCTGTCCTTCATGGCGCTGAACTACCTGTATCACGTGATGAACATGATCGCCGAAGGGGTATTCGAACGGATGCCCACGCTGAAGTTCGTCTGGGCAGACGGGGCCGCCGACATGCTGACGCCGTTCATCTGGCGGATGGACTGCTTTTGGCCGCCCGCACCTCGAGCAGACGCCGTGGGCGCCGAAGATGCCGAGCGACTATCTGCCCGGTCACGTCTACTTCGTCCAGGGCAGTCTCGACGGTCCCGGTGATACCGATTTCGCCAGGCGAGTGGTTCGGCTTCACCGGCAAGGACGACATGGTGATGTTCGGCTCCAGCTACCCGCACTGGCACTCCGGAAAGCTGAAGGTGCCCAGCGCGTTCTCCGCCGAGCAGCGCGACAAGCTGTGCTGGCGCAACGCCGCGCAGCTCTACGGGATAGACGTCGGGGCCGGTGTCGGCGCACAGTAATAGCAGAGGTTTCGAGCAAGGAGACCACGATGACGGTGACAACCACAGAGCGCAAGCCGGCGGCTGAGCGCATCGCCGTTCGGTGCGTCGACTCCGACGTTCATCCGGTGCCCGAGCGCGGTGAGCTTGGCGCAGTACATCCCGGAGCCGTGGCGCAGCAAGTTCTTCGACACCACGCAAGTCGGCGAGCAGCATCTACTACGACGCTCCCGACTACGCGCACGCCTACGCGATGCGCGTCGACACGTTCCCGCCGACGGCGAGTTCGCGGGCAGCGATCCGGATCTGGCGTTCAAGCAGCTGATCATGGAGGCCGGCGCCGACATCGCGATCCTCGAGCCCGCCGCCTATCCGGCACGCCTTCCCGAGGCGAACCACGCGATGTCATGTGCGCTCAACGACTGGCAGGCCAACCACTGGCTGGACAGCCACAACAACTGGCACGAGCGGTGGCGCGGGTCGATCTGCGCGGCGATCGAGGCGCCCGAGGACGCCGTCCGCGGAGATCGAGACGCTGGGCCGGGCATCCGTACATGGGCGCAGATCCTGATCAAGGCCGAGCCGCGCCCGTCATGGGGCGATCCGAAGTACGACCCGATCTGGGCAGCCGCCACCAAGCACGACATCACCGGTGAGCTGCCACCTGTCCCGCGGCCACTACGAAGAGCTGCCGATCCCGCCGGTCGGATTGCCCAGCTACAACCACGACTTCATGGTCACGTACTCGCTGCTCGCGGCGAACCAGGTGATGAGCCTGATCTTCGACGGCGTCTTCGACCGCTTCCCCACGCTGCGAATCGTGTTGGTGGAGCACGCGTTCACGCTGGATCCTGCCGCTGATGTGGCGGATGGACGCCATCTACGAGGCCCGCAAGTCGTGGGTGGACATCAAGCGCAAGCCGTCGGAGTACGTCAAGCGACCACATCAAGTTCACCACCCAGCCGCTGGACTACCCGGAGGACAAGACCGAGCTCGACCCGCGCGTTCGAGTGGATGGAGTGCGACAAGATCCTGCTGTTCTCGTCGGACTACCCGCACTGGACGTTCGACGATCCGCGCTGGCTGGTGAAGCACCTGCCGGAGCACGCCCGCGAAGCGTGATGTTCCGCAACGGCATCGCCACCTACCACCTTCCGGACACAGTCCCGGCCCTCGAGGGCCAAGTCAGGGTGTTCTGACTAGTGCCAGAGGACACGAAACGCCCCGGCTGGCGCAGGGGCGTGAGCACGTCGTAGCCACTGTCGACGAGATCCCGCCCGGCACACACAAGTTGGTGCCGATCGGGCGCCACGGCGTCGGTGTGTACAACGTCAACGGCACGTTCTACGCCATCGCGAACTACTGCCCACACGAGGGCGGCCCGCTGTGCTCTGGGCCGGGCGCGCGGTCGCACCGTCGTCGACGAGAGCGTGCCCGGGGACGCGGTGATGGTCCGCGACCTCGAGTACATCTACTGCCCCTGGCAACCAGTGGGGATTCGAGCTCGCCACCGGCACCACCGCGGTCAAGCCGGAATGGAGCATCCGCACCTACCCGGTGCGGTCGTCGGCAAAGACGTACTGGTGATGGCATGACCCCGAAGACGAGCGCGAGTGAGGATCGCAGCGAGGAACGAGCGAGGACCGGAGCGAGCGGGAGTCGAGTAATGACTGGGGCCGAGTCGGCCGGGCCCGTGCTGAAAAAGGGCGAGAAGACCCTCGAGATCAACGGCGGCAACGTCGTATACGAAATCCTCGGTAGACAGGTGAATTCATTGTACTGACACCCGGCGGCCGATTCAGCAAGGACATCGAGGGGCTACGACCTCTGGCGGAAGAGCTGGTCAAGGGCGGTTACCGGGTGCTGCTGTGGGACCGGCCCAACTGCGGAAGTCCGACGTCCAGTTCTACGGGCAGAGCGAGTCTCACATGCGCGCCGAAACGCTGCACGCGTTGATCACCTCGCTGGACATCGGACCGTGCATCATTGCAGGCGGTTCCGGCGGAGCCCGCGACTCGATGCTGACGACGATGCTCTACCCGGAGATCGTGCGAAAGCTGGTGGTGTGGAACATCGTCGGCGGCGTGTACGGCACGTTCGTCCTGGGATCGCCACTACATCGTGCCGAGCATTCTTGCGGTACGCGGCAACCGGATGCAGGCGTGGCACCGGCATCCGCGAATGGCGAGAGCGCATCGCCGAGAACCCCGCCAACGAGCAGCGGTCTCCTCGACATTCGACGCCGACGAGTTCCTCAAAGCTGATGCTGCGCTGGCTCAACGCATATCGTGCCCAAGCCGGGCCAGACGCATTCCCGGCGTTGACCGACGAGCTGTTCGACAACATCAAGGTGCCCACGCTGATCATTCGCAGTGGCGAGAACGACTGCGATCACCCGAAGCGAACGTCACTCGAGGTGAGCTGTCTAATCACGGGATCCCAGCTCATCGATCCACCGTGGCCCGAGGACGCGTGGGAGCGCTCGGGCGAGGCTAATGGCGCAGGGCAAGGTCAAGCACTTCAACAGGTTCGACACGTGGGTGCAGGCCGCGCCTGCGATCCTGAAGTTCCTGGACGGCTGATGCGGCTTATGTCAAGTGCGGATGTGCACTTCGCAGTTGAGAGACGCCTCGAGGGCGGTGTGAACGCGGCTCTCGGGACGCGCTCCAGGTCCGCCTTGCGCAGCGTCACGTGCACCACGTCCCAGCCGTCGTCGCCGGGCACCGCGTTCGATGTCGCCGGTGAGGCCGAAGCCCGCCAGCACGCCGTGGGCGTCGTCGTCGGTCCCGCTGCTCATGAAGGTGACCACGCCCGGGGATCGGCGTCGTACCGAACGCCTTGGCGCACAACGCGACCGCGTCGCGGTTCGAGTTCGTCCGGCGTCGCTGCCCGCCGATCAGCATCTGCACCTCGCGACGCTGCGGCGGCATGGCGGCGAGATCGTTCTCGACGCACGCTCGATGCCCGCCGCGGCGGTCAAGTCCGCGGAGGCCGCCATGCCGTCGGTTAACTGCACGGCGTGAGTCCGGCCGGCCGGGTCGACACCTGACACGCACCACCGCCGTCCTCATGCCCGCAGCCTATCCGCGGGCCGGAAGGATCCCATGACCGCGACAGACCGATCTCGCCGTCGCCGCTGTGGCCCGGCATCGAGCGCCGCGGCTGCTGCGTCATGGCGCCGAGGACTACGCCGACTATCGCGACTCGGGCGGCTACCGCCCGCTCGACGATGCCGACCACGCTGCTGAGCCAGGTCGACCTGTCCGGACGTGCTCGGCCGTGGCGGCGCGGCGTTTCCACTGGCCGCAAAGCTGCAAGTGCGGTGCCGCGACGACGGCCGTCGGCAGCGCGTTGTCGGTCGCCAATGGCGAAGAGGGCGAACCAGCGTCGGTCAAGGACCGCTGGCTGCTGAGGCACCGGCCGCATCTGGTGCTCGACGGGCTGCGCATCGCCGCGCGCGATGGTCGTCGACCGAGCCGTGCGCATGTCTACTGTCTCCGACCCGAGCGCCGCCGAAGCGGTGCAGACCGCGCTCGCCGCGGATCGAGCCGGAGCGCTCGGCGGCACTGGCCATCACGATAGTTACGGTCGACCCCGGCTACGTCGCAGGCGAGGAGACGGCGGCCGTGCGCGCCGCTCAACGGCGGACCGGCGAAGTCGACCGACAAGCCGCCGCGACCCTTCGAGGAGGGAGCGTCGGCGCCTGCCCACCATGGTCAGCAACGTCGAGACTCTTGCGCTCATGCCCGTTCCATGCACCGACACGGCGCGCGAGGCGTTCCGCGCGCGCACGGGACGTCGATGTCGCCGGGCACGTTTCCTCGCCACCATCACCGGCGGCGGCCGGCCCGCTGCGCTGTACGAGATTCCGCACGGCGCTGGCGTTTTCCGAGCTGCTCGACTTGCACGGGCTGGCGGCCGACGGGTGCACGGGCGTGCTGATGGGCGGCTACTTCGCCGGTCTGCTGCAACACGCGACATTCTCGACGCCACGCTCGACCACGAGATCGCATGCGCCGCCTCGGCAGCGGGCTGGGCTGCGGTGCGATCACGGTCCTCACCGAGGACTGCCCGGTGGCGGTCGCGGCGTCGGTGATGGCTTACTTCGACCGGGAGAACGCCAGCCAGTGCGGTTCGTGCTTCAACGGCACGGCGGCGATGTCGGCCGTGACCGAGGCGCTGCGCGACGGGGTGTGCCACCGGCGAGGACCTGGCCCGGCTGGAGCGCTGGTCGGTCGGTCGCTGCGCGGCCGCGGCGCCTGCGCGACGCTGGACGCCGCCACCAACGTGGCGGCCAGCCTGCTGTCGGCGGTTCCCGCAAGTGGTCGATCGCCACCTCGCAAACGATTGCGATACGTGTCGGACTCGGCGCGTTCGAAGCCGTGCGGCCCTACGAAGTGGAGGCGGTGCTAACGTGAGCGGCGTGAGGATCCGTCTCGATCGAACGATGTGCGACGGCTTCGGCGTCTGCGCAAAGCACGCGCCGGAGTACTTCTCGCTCGACGACTGGGGCTACGCGTCGCTGGTGGGCAGCGGCACGATCCCCGAGGCGGACCGTGACGCGGTCATGCGGGCCCTACTGGACTGCCCGGTGCACGCGATCATCGAGATGGGTGAGCGCCGGACGCGAGGAGCAGAGAAACGTAGCCACGATCCCGTGAATCGCCGACCGCGACCGAGGATAGCGAAGCGATTTCGGGATTCGTCCGGTGACCGCCCGCTGCCGCAACTGACCGCGCAGAACGAGTTCTTCTGGACTGCAGGCGCCGACGGCGTGCTCCGCATCCAGGAATGCCAGAGCTGCCAGGCGCTGATCCATCCACCAGCACCGGTGTGCCGGTACTGCCGCAGCCACGACATGGGTGTGCGCGACCGTGTCCGGCGAGGCCACCCTGTCGGCCTTCACCGTCAACCACCGCTTCGGCTTCCCCGACCTGCCGCCGCCCTACGTGGTCGCTCAGGTTGCGGTCGCCGAGGACCCGCGGGTTCGGTTGACCACCAACATCGTTGAGTGCGAACCGGACGATCTGGAGCTGGGCCAGACGGTCGAGGTCGTGTTCGAGAAGACCCAGGACAACGCGGGAGCCGTGTGGCTGCCGGTCTTCCGTCCGACTGCCGAGAAAAGACCGCGCCGCTGCCCGATCGACGAGATCGCGCCGCAGGACTTCGGCCGATACGTGCGGCCACCGCTGACAACCGAGAAGTTCGAGGAGCACTCCGCGATCACCGGCATCGGCGCGTCGCGCCTCGGCCGCCGGCTGATGGTGCCGCCGCTGTCGCTGACCATCGATGCGTGCGAGGCGGCGGTCGCCGACGCCGGGCCTGACATTCGACGACATCGACGGGCTGTCCACCTACCCGGGACTCGACATCGCGGGCATGGGTGAAGGCGGGGTGTCCGCGCTCGGAGGAGCGCGCTGGGCATGCGTCCGACGTGGATCAACGGCGGCATGGACACCTTCGGGCCCGGCGGCTCGGTCATCGCGGCGATGATGGCCGATCGCCACCGGCATGGCCCGCCACGTGCTGTGCTTCCGCACGCTGTGGGAGGCGACGTTCCAGCAGCTGATGAAGGAAGGCAGGATGTCCCCGCCGGGGGCGCCCGCACCTCGAGCTGGCAGATGCCGTTCGGCGCCACGTCGGCCGCTCACACGTTGGCGCTCAACGCGCAACGCCACTTCCAGCGCTACGGCACCACGAGGGAGACCCTCGGCTGGATCGCGTTGAACCAGCGCGCGAATGCGGCGCTGAATCCGACGGCGATCTATCGCGACCCGATGACGATGGACGACTACCTGAACGCCCGGATGATCACCACCCCGTTCGGGCTCTACGACTGCGACGTGCCGTGCGATGCGCGCCATCGCGGTGATCGTCTCGGCCGTCGACGTCGCCAAGGACATGCCGCAGCACAGCCAGTGCTGTTCGAGGCCGTCGGCACCCAGATCATCGAACGCACTCGACTGGGACCAGACCACGATGACCCACGAGCCTCAGGTGCTCGGCCAGTCGGCGCACCTGCTGGACGCGAACGTCATTGCGGCCCAAGGACGTCGACGTCGCCGAGCTGTACTGACGGCTTCACGTTCAACTGCCTGTCGTGGTTCGAGGCGCTCGGCTTCTGCGGCATCGGCGAGGCCAAGGACTTCCTCGACGGCGGCAAGGCCATCGCCCGCGACGGCGTGATTCCGGTGAACACTCACGGCGGTCAGCTCTCGCACGGCCGCACGCACGGCATGGGCCTGATCCACGAAGCCGTGGTCCAGCTGCGCGGGTGAAGCGGGCGACCGCCAGGTCAAAGACGCCCGCGTCGCGGTGGTCAGCAGCGGCGGTCTCACCCCGAGCGGAGCGATCTTGCTCACGGACGGACGAGTGAGCCTCACCGCACCGCGCCCGCGCGTCGTCCTCGTCGACGGCGTGCCGATGTCGGGCCTTGTCGCCGAGGCGGCCGACCCGCGCGCCGTCATCGTTGCGTTCCACGGCGGGGCAAGCACGGCAGCGTATTTCGACTGTCCCGGGCATCCGCGGTTGTCCTGCTGCGTACCGGAGCGGCACTCGGGTTCACCGTGGTGGCGCTGGACCGGCCGGGCTACGGAAGCTCGGCCCCGTACTCCGGACGCGATGGCGCTCCCTGAGCAGCGAGTTGCAGCTGGCCTATGGCGCGATCGAGAAGATCCTCGGGTCCGGTTGCGAGGCTGTTCTCTGCTCGGTCATTCCGCCGGTTGCGAGTTGGTGGTGCGGATGGCAGCCGACGAGCGCGGCAACGGCCTGGTCGGCATCGCGTTGGCCGGGACGGGGCTGCACTACGACGATGCCGCACGGGAGATCCTCAAAACGGCAACCCCACGAAGCGTCCAGCGGGATTGCGTGAGCTGCTCTGGGAGCCCGCACATCTGTATCCGGCCGAGGTGCTGAACGGGATCACGAACTCGTCGACGGGCGCGCCGTACGAGGCTGCGATGATCAATACCTGGGCGCGGCAGGACTTTCCGGCACTCGCGGGCGATGTGCGCGTCCCTGTGCAGTTCAGCGTCGCCGAACACGAACGAGTGTGGAGTCCGACCCCGGAGTCGCTGGCGGAGATCGCCGCGACTTTCACCGCGTCGCCCCGATTCGTGATCAACGAACAGACCGGCGCGGGACACAATCTCAGCCTTTCGGTCAGCGCCGCGGCATACCACATGAACGTGCTGTCGTTCGTCGAGGAATGTGTTGTCGCGCGGGAGAACGCAACGCTGCCGGCGAGAGCGCGAACATGGGCGGAGCAGGGTTGATGCGCGTAGGATTCATCGGACTGGGCAGCCAGGGCGGCCCCATGGCGCGGCGGATCGTCGAAGGCGGTTACGAGCTGACGCTGTGGGCCCGCAGGCCAGCCACGCCTCGAGCCGTACGCCGATACCGCCGCAAAGACCGCGGGGTCACCCGCCGAACTGGCGGCGGCCAGCGACCTGGTCTGCTTGTGCGTGGTCGGCGACGACGATGTCAGAGAAGTGATCAACGGCGAGCAGGGGTGCTTGCCGGGTTGGCGTCCGGCGGGATCATCGCCATCCACAGCACCGTGCATCCCGACACCTGCTGGCGAGATCGCCAAGTCGGCTGCCGAGCAAGGTGTTTCGGTGATCGACGCCCCGGTGAGCGGTGGAGCGCCTGCCGTCGTGGAGGGATGTCTTCTGGTCATGGTCGGCGGCGAGGACGACGTGGTCGAGCGCTGCCGCCCGGTGTTCGCGACCTACGCCGACCCCATCGTCCATCTCGGCCCGCTGGGCAGCGGTCAGGTCACCGAAGATCCTGAACAACCTGCTGTTCACCGCCAACCTGGGCAGCGCGATCAGCACCCTCGAGTTGGGCGAATCCCTTGGCATCGACGCGCAACCGGCTCGGCGAGGTGCTCACCGGCGGGATCGGCGACCAGCAAGGCGCTCGGCAGCATTGCCGGTCTTCGGGGGCACCCTGGACCAACTCGCGCCCATCGCCGGGGCGTTGCTGCAGAAGGACGTCCGGCACGCCGCGAGCATCGCGCGACACGCGCATCGGCTCCCGAGGGCTGCGTGGTGTTCGACGCCGCCGACGCCGCACTTGCAGTCGATGGACTTTCCGCGATGACGCGAAGTCGGCTTCGTCGGGGCGGGGCGCATGGGCAGCCCGATGGTGCGCCGGCTGGTCGATGCCAGGCCACGACGTCGCGCGCGCTCGGTCGATCCGTCGAGAAGCGCGCGAGCGGTCAGTGAACTTGGGCGCGCAGCCGGTGACCGATCCGGCCGCGCGTCGCCGAGGGCGCTGACGCGGTCATCGTCTGCGTGTTCACCGACGAGCAGGTGCAGCAGGTCTGCCTGAGAGCGATCTCGTTGTCGCGATGCGCCCGGCGCCGTGCTCGTCATCCACACCACGGGAAGCCCGCGCACCGCCGAGAGCGATCGCCGACCGACGCCCGCGGCATCGACGTCGTCGACGCGCCGGTCAGCGGCGGCCCGCACGACATCGCCGCGGGCCACGTGACCCTGTTCGTCGGCGGCGTCCGATGACGCCGTCGAGCGGGTCCAACCCTGCTGAGCGCCAGCTACGGCGACCCCATCCTGCACGTGCGGCCGCATCGGCGCGGGCCAGGGCTGTCAAGCTGGTCAACAACACGCTGTTCGCCGCGCAGATCGGGCTGGTCGCGCGAGGCGCGTGCGGCTCGGCGACCGGCTTGGGCGTCGACGAGCGGCAGCTGCTCGCACGCGATCGACTCACGGCAGCGCCAGCAGCCGTGCGCTGGCCATGCATCGCGAGTGGCCGGGGTTCCGTCGACGAACGTTCATCGACACGGTCGGCGAGTTCATCGGCAAGGACGTCGCGGTGGTGCGCAAGGCCGTCGGCCGAAGCTCGGCGGCGATCTCGGGATCGCTCGGCGACGTGGTCAACGCCGGAGCTCAGCAGATCGAGACCAATCAGCTGAGTGTCTCATTCTATTTACCGGATACGCCGAATACTGGCGTAGCGTTACAGTTCAATAGCCGTCTCGTAACGCTTCCGGACTATCAGCCGCGCCGCGCAGGAGGATGTTCATGACCAAGCCCAAAGCTGGTGTTCAACCCGGTTTGCGCAGGAGTACTTCGACAACCCGTACGAGATCTATCAACGGATGCGCGACGAAGCGCCGATCTACTACGACGAGGATGAGGACTTCTACGCGCTGACCCGGCACGAGGACGTGGCGGCCGCGTTCAAGGACCACGAAGCGTTCTCGTCGGCTCCGCGGCTGCGACCTCGGCGATGGTGCGCTCCGGCGAGCGTCCGCCGCAGAAGTCGATCATCTTCATGGATCCGCCCGACCACCGCCACTATGCGCAGCCTGCTCAACAAGGCGTTCACGCCGCGCGCCATCCAGGCGCAGAAGGAAACGGTCACCGAACTGATCGAGCACTACCTCGGCAGGCGTGGATCCCGACAGATTCGACGTCGTGCAGGACTTCTCCGGCCCGTTCCCGGTCGAGGTGATCACCACCGGATGGCCGGCGTGCCAGAGAGACTTCCGCCAGCAGGTCCGGCACTGGATCGACAAGGATCTCTGACCGCGAGCCGGGTCAGATCGAGTTCAGCGAACGGGCAACATGGCAGGCCAACATCGACTCGGGATGTACTACTACGGCCTCGTGCAGGAGCGGAGGGCAGAACCCGCAGGACGACATGATCAGCAGGCTCATCGCCGCAGAGATCCACGGTGACGACGGCGGGAACACTGCGCAAGCTCGACGACATCGAGATCGCCGGCTTCGCCACGCTTCTGGGCGGCGCGGGAGCCGAGACCGTTACCAAGCTCGTCGGCAGCGCCGTGGTGGATGTTCGCGCAGTCACCCCGATGCAATGGCAGAAGCTGCTCGACGACCGCAGCAAGATCCCGGCGGCGGTCGAGGAGCTGCTGCGCTACGTCGGGCCGCGTCGCAGTACCAACGTGCGCTACAGCGTGAAGGACGTCGAGCGTGCCCAGCGGCACCATCCCGGCGAACAAGCCGGTGTTCCTGATGGGCGCCGCCGCCAACCGCGATCCGTCGCGCCTTCGACCGACGCCGACGACGTTCGACATCGACCGGCGACCGCACCGCAGGCGCAGAACCCGGTCTTGGCTACGGCATCCACAGCTGCCTCGGCGCCGCGCTGGCCCGCATGGAAAGCGCGATCGCGCTGGAACACCTGCTCGACTTCATGCCGCGCTACGAGGTCGACTTCGACGATCTGCAGCGTGTCAACGATGCAGAACGTCGCCGGGCTATCAGAACGTGCCGGTGAAGAGTTGGCGATGAGCAAGGTTGAAGTCGACTTCGGCCTGTGTGAGAGCAACGGGATGTGCATGGGCATCATCCCCGAGGTGTTCGATCTCGACGACGAGGACTACCTGCACGTCCTGCAGGACGAGGTGACACCGGAGAACGAGGACCAGATCCGCGAAGCGCGTCCGGCAGTGCCCGCGCCAAGATCTCCATCCGCGAGGTGACGCGCGACTGAGATGCGATCTCTGCTTCGTGCACGGCGGCTTTCACGCCGCGCTGGTGTTGGGACTGCACGATTGCCGAGCTGCAACGACTGGGCCACGAAGGGCGTCGCCGTCGACCTGCCGGACACGGGCGCTCGGGTCGATGAGGAGTCCACGCTTGGCCAACCGTCGCGATGCGATCGTCTCTGCGCTGCACGCCCGGCGACGTCCTGGTCGGCCACTCCGGCGGCGGGTTCGACGCCACGCTCGCCGCCGACGCCGTCCCCAGAACTGCGTCAGCCACATCGCCCATCTCGCGCGCCGCCCTGCCCACGCGAAGGGCGCACCTATCCCGAAGCGATGGCGATGCGCGACTCCGAGGACGGGCGGAGTTCGACGCCGACGTCGGAGAGATGTTGGGCTACTTGAAGTTCGACGACGACGGCGCGATGTGGTTCGCCGACTTCGATGGCGCGTGGAAGTACTTCTACCACGACTGCGACGAGGCGACCGCCCGCTGGGCGTTCGAGCGCCTCGGCCCCGAACGGTTCGGCGACACCACGGTCACGCCGGTGTCCGTGCCCACAGCTTCTGGGCGGCCGACCTGCCCCGCAGCTTCATCCGCTGCCTGCAGGATCGGTCGATGCCGCGCGTGGCTGGCCGACACAGTCACGCGCCGCCTCGGCGTCGAGCAACTGACGATCGACACGTCGCATTCGCCGTTCCTCAGAGCCGTCCGCAGGAGCTGGCCGAGCTACTCGTGCACGCCACGGAAACCCTTACCCAAGCCGATTTCCGGCTCAGAGGCTGGTGCCCGCAATACTGCGCGATCCAGCCGAGACCGGAAAGGATGGCACCGTTGCAGTCGGCGGCGGACTGTCGCAGCTTGACCGCCTTCTGGTAGTCCTCTGACAGTCCATGCGCGGGCCGCTTCCACCGACTCGAACTCCAGCGAGCGACGGTCTGGCTGCCGTGCCACTCCCCTCGAGCACCTGGTGGCGACCGGTCGAACGACAGGAGCGTCGCGCCCGCCATCGCTGCCTCCCGGCAAGCTTGGCGTATTCACCCATCCCGGCGGGATCCTGACGTCCTCGGTGAGGACTATGTAACCCTGTGCAACTCGAAGCTCCTCGGCTTTTCAGTCGATTTCGCTGATGGCTTGTTCGGGACAGTTTCGATGGCTTCCCGCGACGTCCTCCAGCCCGGCAGGGCACGCTCTCCGCGGGTCGGCGACTGCGTAGCCGTCGTCGGCGTGTCGAACACCTCGGGGCACAGGCGTCAGGCACTGCGCGTGGCCGCGGCACCGCTGGCGTCGTCGACCGTGACCTTCACGAGGAACCCGCCTGCGAGGTCGAATTCCGAGGTGTAGCTTGGTGAGCCCGCGCGAGGATATAGGTCGGAATGTATTGATAGCGACGGTTGCCTGGCCGGGCCATGGTGCGCCTCACTGATCCGGATGTCGGTGGTTCGGTCCAGCAAGCGCTCGATCCGACTCGGGTTTCGGCGCGGGCCAGCGGTCGCCGGGACAGCTGTGGATTCCCGGCCGAATGCCAGGTGCCGGCGGGCGTTCTGCGCTCCGGGTCGAACGTGTCCGGATCCTCGAACCGACGCGGGTCGCGGTTGGCGGCGCCGTTCACCACCATCAATGTGAGCAATACGTAAT
>ERZ1370068.6818-contig-5777_pt1 | contig 43036 bp, 66 predicted proteins | sample MGYA00561227_ERZ1370068 | MGnify/ENA primary metagenome ERZ1370068 (study PRJEB38410, sample SAMEA6850437) | metagenome | study: Metagenomic assessment of the ecological functions of the soil: analysis of the soil microbiota associated with the... | reverse complement strand
GTATGCTTCGTTCAGTTACGTATTGCTCTGTCATGCGACGAATCTGATATTCGGAAACGCCCATCACCTTCGCGATGTCGGCAAACGCGCTCTTTCCGCGATAGGTGCTGAAGCCGCCGACGATGGCGGCGTGTTCCCCATATTTCTTGAAGATGAGGTCTACCACGTCATCCTTTCGATCATGGGCGAAATCGATGTCGATATCCGGAAGCTTGTTCAGCACCATGCGGTCTCGGTTGAGAACCGCCTGAAATACAGTTCGAACCGGATCGGGCAAACATCAGGAAATGCCTAGGCAGTAACAGACGAGACTGTCCGCCGCGCGCTGCCGCAGTGATCCACTCGATCCCTTCCGTTTTGCAATCTTCAAGAATTTCCCACGTCAGGAGAAAATATTCCTCGTAACCAACCTCCCCGATGATGCCCAGTTCCTCTTCGATCTGGGAGAGTGCCTGCGGGAGCATCGTGGGTTTTGCGCGTAACGGCGCTGGACGCCTTCCATGGTAAGTCTGCGCAAAAGTCATGCGCGGTGCTTCCATCAGTAGTAGGGTAATACCGCGGAAATCGTAGGCCTCCCAAATCGAATTCAAAATTGCACTGCTCGGCAATTTCCAGCGAATCAGGTGCATCGGCATAGGGGGCCAATTCTTCGGGAGATGGAAAATGGAAATGTCCTTTTCGCTTTTGGCGATTCCGTTCATCGAGCACGGACAGCGTCGAATGGACTTCAATATATTGAACATTGGTCGCTCGCTCGGATCGGCATATCTAGCCTCCGGAAGCCAGCCCGCAGGCCGCAAAATCAGTCCCTCGCGTTGCCCGACCTCCAAGGCTCGCGATGGTTGTGAAACGGCGCAAGGTTTGATATCCCATTGCGTCCTTGACGTAGGCAATGAACGATTTGCCGTCGGCCACCTGCTCGGCCGCGATGATGGGTTTATGCCCTCGTGCGGCTTCCATGAAAAACTCTACCGCACCGTGCAGATTGGCGTCGGTCATGGCCACAGCCCTGCATCCGTGGGCGTTGGCCCCAGTTTTACCAAAGCTTCCGGTTTCAAAAGTGAGTCCATGAAACTGAAAGCGGATTTGCAATTCAGGGCCGCCCATTCAAGCTTCACCAGCTGAACCCGTTTCTTCGGTACGAGCGGTGCGGCTTGTCTTTCCTGCCCGTATGTCTGCAAAAATGAGTCATGCCCGCGCATGTGATTGCGTCACTGCCATAGCGGCCCTTTATCCGGTCGAGAATCGGAAAGCCTTCGGCGTTAATGCCGAATCAAAGCCCATTTAGAAGCGGCGAACCGCACTGGAAAATGACTCATAAACCCCTGACAGCTTCACTGAAACCAAGCGGGCAGAACTCGTCCGCTGCCAAGCCTTTTAAGCAAGCGTGAGAGAACAGAATAACAGTCCGTTTCCAGATCGGTCGGTTCCTCAGGCTTTCGCTTCGTCGGCAATCGTCGAAATCGTTATATCGAACCCGGACTTCGATGGTGCGAACCGTCTTGCCCTCGGCTCGCACTTTGCCGAAGAGGCGATCCGCTATGGACCGAAGCTTGGCCAATACCCAATCCTCATTGGTAGTGTCTTCGGTGAAAGTTTCCTGGGAACTCCAACTTTTGGCTGCGGGAGCCTCTGGAATAACGAGACGATCGTCAAATGCCTCGGGCAAACTCCCAAAGCTGGCGGGCGCCGCTTGCCTGCGAACAAGGAGAGTTGCTGGGGTGAGACTTCGGCGATTTGGCCGATACGCAGGCCAGACCAGCTTGGTTGAGCGTTTTCGCCATCACTGGCCCAACTCCGGGCAGCCATTTGTTTTCGAGCGGAAACAGAAACTCTCGCTCTCGCCCGTCCTGGATCTCGATGAAGCAGGATGGCTGGGCTTGAGCCTCGCCACAGCGCTCACCAGCTTGTTTCGGGCGATCCCCTCGGACACCGAGATTTTCAGGGTCTGACGGATCGCGGTCGAGATGACCTCCGCCACCTCCCTCGCGGTTCGTTTGCAGTTCCCTGCTGAGGTCGAAATAGCCCTCGTCGATGCTCGCCACTTCCACGACCGGCCGTGTGGTTATTCGTATGCGTAGGGAAAACATGAGACGACTAAATTTCTCATATTTCTCCGAATCGCCCGAAACGGTGATGAGGCTCGGGCAAAGTTTCCGCGCTTTGGCGGTGGGCATGGTGGTGTAGATGCCAAGTCGTCTCGCCTCGTAGCTGGCACTGGCAACAACTCCTCTTTTTGAGCCGCCCACTGCCACAGGCTTTTTCCTCGGCGTAGTCTGACATCAGCTGCTTGTTCGACCGACGCGAAGAAGGCATCAGCATCTAAATGGACTATCATCGCCGTCGCTCCTCATAGTCGGCGTTTGTCCACCCTCAAAGAGCGCTCGAAACACCCCTTGGATCACCAGTTCGTGAGCCGGAATGAGGTCGGGATCATTTGGAATTCTCTGCGCGAAGAAATGGTCTTCCCTTTGTGGACTAGAAACCGTTTAAGCGTCGTTTCTCCGTCGATAAGAGCGGCGACGATGTCCCGATGGGTTGGATCACGGAGTTCCATGATCACGACATCTCCCGCGACGATATGAGCATCGAGTCATCGAGTCGCCGCGCACCTCAAGCGCGAAGGTTCGGGCATTTTGGGCAGTTGGAGTGTGTCTTCATCGATCGATGCCCAACGATCGGATTGCTGCTGCTCTTGATCCGACGGATGAGCCCGCCGGAATTATGCCCACCAACGGTATGTGGACAAAGTTAGCGGGAACCATTCCAGTCACCGTCGTGGACCGCGCCGCAGCCCGCTTCTTTGAATCGCCCCTTCTTCTCCAGGGTGACACCCATATCGCCACGAAAATCTCGGCCAAAATCCAGAACGGTTTGTTGGTGCTCGGTGATGCCCATAGTGTTCGCTATATGAACGCGCGTATTTTACGAGAAGGAACGTCGAAGTCGCCCGAAGCCTCTCTTGTTTATTCGAAGGCCACGTTCGGTCGACTATTATCAAGCGAAAAAATCGCTGACTCGGCATCCATCCAGGCGGGCCAAAGGAAGCCTTTGGATGTCCGCCTCGAATCAGAGCTCTCGATCCTCGCGCAGAAATCTCTGGTTATGCGGTGCTGGATTCGGAATCAATTTCTTTATGCCTAATTTTGCCAAGTTGCCTTGGTCACCGGCGCGGGGAGCGGTATCGGTCGAACCGTCGCACTCGCGCTCTGCCCGCAGGTGGTTATCAGTTGGTGTTGGCAGGGAGAAGGAAGAGGCTCTCGAAGAAACTGTGGCCATGGCCGGGACTGCCCAAAGGGATTGCACTTCGCCGTCGCAGCCGACGTTAGTGACCCTGCGGCGGTCAGCGCTCTTTTTCGCAAACCGAGCAAGCATTTGGTCGCTTGGATTTGTTATTTAACAACGCCGGAGTCGGAATTCCGTCTGCTGCGCTGGAAGACGTGACGGCGGAGCAATGGCACAAGGGTCGTCCAGACGAATCTAAGCGGTACATTTTTTGTACCCAAGAAGCATTTCGGCTGATGAAAGACGAACGCCTCTCAGGGCGGGCGGATCATCAACAACGGTTCAATTTCTGCGCACGTTCCCCGTCCGAACTCCGCGGCCTATACGGCGACGAAACATGCAGTATTAACAGGCCTTACACGATCGACATCACTGGATGGTCGGAAGTACAACATTGCCTGCGGCCAGATTGACATCGGAAACGCGGCGACGGAAATGGCCATGAGAATGGCGGAAGGCGTACGCTCGGGCGGACGGAACAGTCCGCCCGGAACCTCTGATTGATTCCTCCATCGTGAGGGGAACGCTGTTCTTTACATGGCAAGTCTGCCGCTAGATGCCAATGTACAGTTCATGACTGTAATGGCGACAAAGATGCCGTTCATCGGCCGGGGTTAAGCATCAACGGCACGGAAGGCAGGGTATAACTACGATCGCTGGCACGCTAGTCCTAATAAATTGCAGGTACCTCCTCTCGCCTTCGGAGTGGCTTGTGTCGAGTAGACGGTCCATCGTCCTGACGCAGCGTTCTTTCGCGAGGGCTGTCAATAGCGAGGGACCAGCGATTGGGTACTAGTGTTAACCGTCGCCCAGTAAACCGATGCGGCAGGTCATAGACCCATGCCAATGGAAAAAATTCGACCATGGGTGAAGCTATGGGGTTTCTGGTTTTAAGGAAATCTTTTCAGCTTTTGCCGGGTCGCTCTGACCGATAGAATCTTATCGACAATTGAATTTCGTCAGGTGTCAGGAACCGCGTGAATATCCGCTCCGATCTTGAATCCAGATTTAGTGAGTAAGCTCAATCAAGGTATTGGTGCGCCTGCTGGGGTGTGCGGTCACGGCGGTGCTTTCCAGTATCGTCCCCATTTGTCAGTACCACAGTGACAAGGTTGGTGAGACCGATCGTAGCCTGGCACGAACTGCCTGGGAAAGCGTCCCTCGAGAGACGTCCGTAGGGTACGGTGTGATCAGGCGCAGCTAATCCAGAGGTATTTCTCGTCGAAATCTGCGCCGTGTTTCTTAAGGAAGCTAAATCCTCTTCTTGAAAGGTTCGTGTCCGATGATGTTCGAGCTGCTGCTCGATGTCATGGACCGTGCCTGCAGATACCAACGCTGAATGCGCCATAGCCTGTTGCCAAGCAAGTTCCGGAGGTTTGGAAAGGTTTGATTGAATTCCTAGCCGATGATCCTGCCTTTATCAATTGAACGGCCTTCGCAACGGCCAGTCTCGTAGGCAGGGTGACAAGGAGATGGACATGGTCTGGGGAACGCCGCCAATACATTTTAGGGATCACTCCATTCTGCTGAGCATTACCGCCCATGTAAGGCCAAAGGCGTTCTCGAATATCAGGATTCAGGACCCAAACACGTTCCTTTGTGCTGAAAACGCAAATGAATCTTCAGGCACGAGAAAGTGTTTGCCATGGAAAGAAATTGTATCGTAGGCCAGAAATCATAAAACATAACTTGTTGATTTTCGCATTCGAAATTTCGTCGCTCCAATCATCGATCAGTGCGCACACCTGCACAGTCACACCGTACCCTACGGGACGGCTCTTTTTGAAGATGGCGCTGTCCCAGGCACTTCGTGCCAGGCTGATCGCACCGTCCCTCCGGGACATTTCGCAACAGGCTTTAGTTAGGACAAACGGACAAACGGGACAAAGCCTTTGTCCTAAAAAAGTCCAACTGTCGCGACTGCGGCTTATTCCCTACGGGACGCGCTTGCAGACATTTCGCAACAGCATCTAACTAGGGTTAGCGCTGCTCCGTAACTGCCCGTTTTATGTGCAGCAAAATGGTGCCAGCACGATCCTCGATAACATCTGTGGCCCGTTATCATTTGACGACGCACTCTTTAAAATAGCCAGTGAAAATTGACCGTAACGACCGTGGGTCATTGGTTATCCTTGTGACGTCCGGCTCAGTGTACATTCAAACTGGTCGTATTCTGCAGATCTGTACAGCAAAACAACACTCCCCTTGAGACGGTGCTGATGGTTCGCCCGACTCCTGCGCGGGCTCTCAATAGATCCATGGAATCAGCCGCTTCGTGCGGGCAGCGTACTCGGCGTGCTGTGTTCCGGGTTGGGCGAGGAAACATAGCCTTTTCTTCAACCGGAATGCGCAAGGCGTATGCCAGCAATGTGCAGGTGATGATCAGGAAGAGCCCGAAGCCAGTTGAAAGTGAAGAAAACCAACCCCGACCAGCGCCAGCAGTGAGCCGGAATACGAAGGGTGGCGCACAAATCGACTCAGGGTACCGTCCTCGACTGCCCGGTGTCCTTGTTGAATACCAACATCAACCGTGAAGAATCTTCCTAGATGCCGGATGGCCCAGATGCGGAGGGCTATACCACTGACCAAGAGTAAGACAGCCAGGCAGACCGTCGGCGACTTCACGGGCCAATTGAGGACCCTGACCTGCCGAGCCGGTAAAAAGCCAGTGAAGCAACCGCCGATGATCAGAGCCCAAACGGCGTAAATGGTTCCGCGGTCAGCGGACTTGGCCTCTACCTTTCCCCGGCGAGTAGCTAAAAGGGAAAGCTCAAGGCCGAGATAACCGCAGGCCAGTATGTCGGTCCAATGAACCACTAGCTGGACTAGTCTCAGTCCTCTCCAGTGTCAAGAGTCCGCGTCGGGTTGGATCGACTCGTGACCAATTCAGATCTGCGATGACTGGCGAAATCTGCTGGCGATAACGATCGTTTTGAAGATTTAGATGGCGTGACTGGGCGCGGCGGCGGTAACCTACTCCGAACTTCGCGGCAATGAATCACATGCATGACACCGACGGACACGCGGCAAGCTGCACCCGGCTCACCAATGGGGCTCGTCTGGCGAGGAAAGCAAGTGGCTACTCCCCAGCGGCCGCGGAGTACAGCGGAAAATCAGCCGAGGAGTCAAACCTCTCGTTGGTTGGGTCGCAATGTGCGCTTTGCTTTCTCAGCCCGTGCGTTCCGGTTCAAGGAGGATTGCTAAAAGCGGATGTCGACTTCTCGAACTATGATGTGCCGTTGTTCGAGCAGATCGTGCAACCGCATCAAGGCCAAGGTTGCAGCGCGCTTGGGAGAGGGCGAGAACACACAGGACCGCTATTTTATTGTTGCCTTTCGCTTACCAACGACAGATGGAATAACCCGCAGTTTTCGCACTCGTTCATCTCGGTGATACGCGTGCTCGGCGACGGTAAGCAGCCCGGCCTCACGTCGGGACTCAGACGAGGAGATTCAAGAACCGAGATTTTGAAGCATTCACCATCAGTTGGGTGCCTCACGATTTTGATACTAATACGCACTTGTGCGTTTTCGAGTGAGCTTCGGCAGCCGCGTTGATCCGACACTGAACAAATGTCCTGTCTCCGTCGGGAGAGACTTCCGGCTGGATGAGACACTGAAGCTCGCGGTGAATGAAGAAATTCCGTGCGGTATGTGGGGACCCTACGAGATCAGGAAAGAGGCGTTTGATCTTGGCGTGAAACGGAAGAAGTTGCTCGACGGAGGAACTATCGGATATAAGGCCGATGACCGCGCTTACTCGCAAGGATCGAGTCGCGATCAATTGTTTCCATGCGATGGCGGGGCTGGAAGAACTTTATCCTAACGGCGGATTTCTTGGGACGGGATTTAGGATGTGGGGGTATCAACGGCACCGCACGAGTTCTGATCGAATACACCAAGGCGGTTCGCGACAAAGGCCTGCTCCTCGAGCCGGTCGATATCAAGAAAGATCTCTACGGATTTGTGTACGCCCCGGAACGGAATAGCCGTGGCCTCTATAATCCTTTCCCGAACGCATCTGCGTACCACCAGTAGTTTCTGGAAGTTGGGCGGGGTAGGTACCAGGTCGCGGTCGAACGTTTGACTCTTTGAACCCGCGGAGCCGGCCTGGGGCGCCAGCCGAGCGAGGCAATTTCGATATTCCGGGGCAGGATTGCACGCAAGGGGGCGCCCAAAAAGTGGCAAGACTTTGCTCAGGGATCCAAAGATCCGCCGCAGGAAAATCTGAGGAGTAGAACAAGTCCAGTTCCTCATCCAACTATCAAGGGCGTAAACCAAGGCTTGGAAACGCCAGCAAACAATTACAAACTACTTGCATAGCGTTTGTATCCGGCCGCGCTATGCTGCGCGTGATGAAGTGTTGGATTCTGGCGTTGACTGGCGCCGCGCTGCTCGCCGGCTGCGCGCCCGGTCCGCTGAACCCGCCAAAGATGGGGTCTTCCGGGCCGTTGAACATGCCGGCCAAGGGTTCGGACGTCGAGGCAGGCGCCGGAAGTCTCGAAGCCGTGCGCCGACAGCTCGAGGGCTCGTGGACCCTGGGCGGTACGACATCTACGAAAGCGGGAAGCGCCGGCGGTTGCCGGCCGGCGGCGACCTGGTCTACGACGTGCGGCAACCTGACCTTGCACGGTGAATTGAAGCAGCCCCAGGCAGGAACCGGAGGCGCGGCCGCTGGTTCTCAATTACTCCGGGCGTGGAGTAGTGGACGTCCGGACGCGTGAACTGCGGCTGCTGGATGTCGCCGCGACCGGCGATGCACTACCTAGAACCGGTAGAGGACCAGGTCAATACCGCCAACGTACGTCACTACGATCTGAACGGTTCGACCCTGACATTGACCGTAGTCGGCGACGACGGCAAGCCGACTGCGGTATCTTCGTGGGAAGAAGCGGAGCTGACTAGCATTGTTGACAGTTACTCGCGTTGGCAGGTTGCTGTTATAACCGACACCTTACAATCGATTACATCATTGTAAGTTCGCTGCGTGCCCCATTGTCGAGTTAAGAGACAGGGTCACATCGATGGGCGTACCCGATCGTCACTACCGTCGTCGCTGGTTGCCGCAGCCGCGCTCGTGGCGGCGCGATATCACTGGCTCGAACGGAGGCGCATCGCTTGAGGCGCGACATCAGGCGGATCTCGAAATGATGGAAACCGCAGCGTTGAGTAATGCGATCGTGGCGTCACTGCCGCTGCCGATCGCCGTCCTCGATCGCGCGGGCACGCTCATCTCGGCGCACGACCCGATCGCCACTCCCCGCTTCAAGCCGGCGCAAGGTTTCCCGACTGGTGCCGTCAGCTCGCGGAGCGAGGCGCGACGGGTGTCGAACGCGTCGCATCCGGGGTCGAGGCTGTGTGTTCGGGAACGCTCACATCCTGGGGCGGCGAATACTCGCATCGAACGGCCGACGGCGACCGCTCCGTTGGCGTCCGGCGTGAACGCGTTGCGACGCCCTGAGGGCGGCGCCGTCGTGTCATCGTCACGACGTCACCGACCGGCGACGGGCCGAGCGCGCGCTGCGCGAGCTCAGTGGCCGGCTGATCGCGGCGCAGGAGCAGGAACGCCGCCGCATCGCGCGAGAGCTTCACGACGACCTGAGTCAGCGCCTCGCGCTGCTCGCCATGGAACTCGAGCAGCTCTCGATGCGCCCCTCGCCTTCCGCCGCGGAACTGTCGTCGCGCTCCAGGGCGCTCTGGCAGAAGGCGAGCGAGATCTCCGCCGACCTTCACCGCGTTTCCCATCAGCTGCATCCGACAAAACTCGAGGCACTGGGGCTTGTGCCCGCCATCAACGGGTTCTGCCAGGAATTGTGGCGACAGCATCATCTCCAGGTTCGATTTGCTCACCATAACGTCCCCGGAAATATTCCACGCGATGTGGCGCTATGCCTGCCGAATCGTTCAGGAGGCGTTGCACAACGTGATCAAGCACAGTGGCGTGATGCAGGCTGAGTTACACTCACAGAAACCATGTCTCATGAATTGCAGCTAGAAGTCGCTGATTCCGGCGTCGGCTTTGCCGTCGATACCTGTCCATGGACGGGGCTGGGACTCATCAGCATGCGCGAACGCGTCCACTCGATCGACGGAGACATCGTCATCCACGCGGCACCCGGGTGGGGCACGCGAATAGGAGTCACCGGCCGACTACAGTCCTGCAGCGTGGTGATGCAAACCGCATGAGCCGCCCTCGCGTCATCCTCGCCGACGACCACACCCTGCTTCTCGAAGCATTTCAGAAGCTATTGAACGACGACTGCGACATCGTGGGAATGGTGTCCGACGGCCGCGCCCTGCTCGGCCGCCACCGACAGCTTGAGGCCCGACGTCGTCGTCGTCGACATCTCGATGCCGCTGCTGAACGGCATCGACGCGGCGCGCCAAATCAAGCAGGCGCTTCCAGACACCCGCATCATCTTCCTCACGATGAACGAGGACCCGGATCTTGCGGCGGCGGCGTTTCGGGCAGGTGCCTCCGGTTACCTGCTCAAGCGCTCGGCCGCATCGGAGCTCCAGACCGCAATCCGCGAAGTGATGCGGCGCCGGTCCTACGTCACCCCGCTGGTGACGGAAGGCCTGATGGGATCGATGCTGCAAGGGCCCGAATCGGCCCACGGCGCGCAGCAATTGACGCCGCGCCAGCGGGAAGTCCGTGCAACTCGTCGCCGAAGGGCACTCGATGAAGGAAGTCGGGCACATTCTCAACATCGCCCCGCGTACGGTGGCGTTCCACAACTGCCCGAATCATGGAGCAGCTCAAGATTCGAGACCACCGCCGAGCTGATTCAGTTCGCCATCAAGCACCACATCGTGTAACACCTGTCTGTTGATCCGCTCGACACTGTCAATCCGTTGGATTGTTCGGGCTCCTCACGATTGCTAGAATGCAAGCGGTCTCGCGATGAAAGGCACGACCCTGCTGCTGGCTGACGACCATCTCCCGGTGCTCGACCATCTCACTCACATGCTGTCGGACGAGTTCGAGATCGTCGGTGCGTTCGGGGACGGGCAGGCAGCCTTCGAAGCCGCCTCTGTCTTGAAGCCGGATGTGGTCGTGTTCGATATCTCGATGCCTGTGCTGAGCGGACTCGCGGCCGCTACGCGCCTCGCCGAATCGGTGAAGCCTCACGCGTCATCTTCCTCACGGTGCACGAGGATCAGGACTTCGTCGACGCGGCGTTCAACGCCGGCGCGCTCGGCTACGTTCTCAAGCGCCGGATGGGAACCGATCTGATCCCTGCGATTCGCTCGGCGCTGGCCGGCCGCTCGTTTGTATCTCCGTCGCTGATGCCCGCCGTCCCGGTCAGAGCACCGGCCTTGTAGGCGCGGTTCGTCTCGCGCGCGCTTCGACACTCATTACCGTCCGAGAACTGCTACGCGGATTCGGCGGACACGTGCTCGGATTGTCTCGGCTCCACGGCCGCGTCGGCCGCTGGCGGGCGTAAGGGGAACGCGCATGCCGATCCGCGTGCCGAAGCCTGGCAATGAACGGATCGCGAGCCGTCCGCCGACGAAGTTGATGCGTTCGCGCATGCCTGATCAGCCCCAGTCCGGTACGAACGTGGTCGGCTGGGGCGAAGCCGACCACCGCAGTCCGCGATCTGCAGCGAGACTTCCGAGTGCGACGCACTCAACTGGATCCCACATCGGTCGAACCGCTGTGTTTGACGACGTTGCGCAGCCCCTCCTGCACGATCCGAAACAGGCAGAGCGACAGATCCGGTGGGAGTTGGGTCGGCAGGGAGTCGTTCACGAAATCCACCTTCAAGCCGTATTGCTTCGACACATCGGCGCACAACGCGCGAATCGCCTCGACGAGACCCAGCGCTTCCAGCTTGAACGGGTGCAGACGATGCGAGAGCGAGTGGACGTCGCTCGCGATGGAGGCGACGCGCTCACGCGATGCCGAGCGCCGACGATGGCGCCGCCCCGCCGGCCTGTTTCATCAGGTCTACCTCGATCGACAGCAACGCCAGTTTCTGGCTCACGTCGTCGTGGAGCTCACGAGCCAACCGCTTGTGCTCGAGCTCCTGCCCGGCGATGAGACGGCCGGCGAGGTTTCGATCTCCTGGTAGCTCTGGCGAAGCTCTGCGTCCTGGGCACGCAGCGATTCCTCGGCGCGCCTCCGGTCGGTCACATCGGTGAAGGTCCCGCTCATGCGCTGCGGTGCATTGTTCCTCGGACGCACCACGGTGCCGCACGTGTGGAACCACCGAACCGATCCGTCTTTGCGCAGCACGCGATGCTCGATGTCGAACGTTTGGCTTCGCCCGTTCAGGCAATCGCGGGCGGCAGCCTGCGTCTGCTCCTGGTCATGCGGATGAACCAGCTGGTTCCACCTGAAGGACGCGCCGGGCTGCGTGGTTCGCGCGTAGCCGAGGATTTGGAGCACTTCGGGATCCACATAGAGCTCGCCCGTATCGACAGCCCACTCCCAGATGCCGACGCCGCCGGCCGCAGTGGCTAGCGCATACCGCGCCTCGTTGACTCGCAGCCGTCTCTCGGCCCGCTTCTGGTCGGTCGTTTCCCTCACGATGCTCAGCACCTGATCGTGGTCGCTGGCCACCATTCTGGTTTCGAAGAACCGCTCGCCGTCCGGCATGTGAAGCGCGTGCTCCACGACTTTCGGCTCGCTGGTGGCGTCGGCGGAGGCAATCGCCTGAGCGAAGATCGGCGCCAACTCCGGTGGCATGACGTCGAAGACCGTCTTGCCGAGGAACTGCTCCGGCGGCACGAACAGGTCGCGATGATCCCTCGCGTGATAGTCGAGAGTACGCCGTCCCGGCTCATGACGAACATCAAGTCGGGAATCAGGCGCAGGATGGCGCTGGTCCGCGCCTCGCTTCGCCGCAGCGCGTTCTCGGCCTGCTTCCGGTCGGTGATATCTCTTCCAGTGCCCAGGAACTCACGCACACGCCCGTCGGGTCCGAGCGGGCCGTGCGTAATCCACTCGTAGCATCGCGTCCCCTCCGTCCAGCTCTTTCACGTCGCGCTCCAACCGACCGACGTGGGGCGGCTGAATCAGCGACGCAAAATGAGCGCTCAGATCCTCGCGCGCGCCATCGAGCAGGGAGTCGAGGATTCGTGTTCCGATCAGTTGTTCCGCCGTCTTCCGCCGGAATCGGCAATAGGCTTCGTTGACGAACGTCAGCGTGCTGTCGGGAAGGCAGCGGCACGTCAGGTCGGTCTGCATTTCGACGATGACGCGATAGTGTTCGTCGATTTCGCTGAGCGCGCGTTCGGCGGATCGCCGCCGGCGTCCCTGAAAGACCAGCGCGCCGATCAGCAGGACCTGTGCGGCGAGAACCGTGAGCCCACCGACCGCATATATGTCTTGTATTGGCTCCAGAATGTCGGCTCGCTGAACATCACCGCGTCTTCCGCATTCGCAGCGACGGCGTCCGCAGGCTCTACCCGGAAGGCAAGAAGAGGCGACGCGTCGAGCGCAGCGGAATCAACCGTGAGCGACGGTGTTGGGAACGGATCGCGCCGTCGCCGCCGCGGGGCTCGGCAATACGCAGCACACGAACACAGCCAGACATACGGCGCGGATCGGCATTGTCATGATGGCATGCAGCTCCTGTCCGTCTATCCGCTTATCGGAAATGGGCCGATCCGACTTGAGCCGTGAAGCGGCCGAACGCCAGCATGGACGCCGGCACCTTGTCTGTCCACGCCAATCGCCGCGCCAGTCCGGTGCGCTGCGCCATTGCGACGGGTGGTGTCGTGCCGGATCCGCATAGGCAAGTGACTCTTCCTGACATATCGTCGTTACATGCTCGATCACGTGCAACGAATTCTAGTCGTTTGCGCAGCCGCGCTGTGGACCGCGGCGCAACCAGGATTCACTGCCGGTGGACTTGAACTGGCTGGTTCAGCAAGACGGCGGGTTCCCTCCGAGACGAGATCGCAGCCCTCAACGCCGGAAGGTCATCTCGCGCGCCGACGTTTCCCCGCGACGACAGGAGGCCGCCGCGGTGGCTGTTGTCCGCATTGCGGTGCCGAAGGAGCGCGTGATCGACTACTTCCGGCAGCTCGTGACGTGCCGTAGACGGAGAGGTGACGCTGCAGTTCGGAACGTTCAGCCGCCCTCCCCGATCCGCCGACCTCGCCTCGCTGAAACTCGACTCGGACGACATCGACGCCCTTCGATCGTGTAAACCGGGCGACTGCGACATGCGTCTCGGAGGCGCGTCGATTGCCGACGTGCGATCGGCTGTTGACTGGAAGGCGCCCGCGGCCGCCGACCGCGCGCGAACGAGTGGGCGCGGGCGAGAATGCTCGCGTACTGTCCGGTTATCTCGAGCGCGGCGACGCCGCGTTGATCACGCACGATGACCAATCCAAGCCGGTCAAACAGGCCGATGAGTGGCGCGGCATCATCCGCAACTCGCGCATACTCAACGTCTACGCGCCGCCGCTCACGCTATCTCACTGAGTTCCCCGCGCATCCGCTGACGGGGATGACCGACGAGTACTACTGGGACAGGCAGCACTACGCGAGCTTGAAGCCGATACTCGGTCTCACGCACATGGTGACCTGGCGCGATCCAAAGCGGCCGGACCGGGTCGTCGTGGCACAGAAGCAGCTCTACTCGAGCCACTATTTCTTCGGCTCGCTCGCCGTCACCATCTTCCTGCAGGATCCTCAGGCCACGCCGCCCGTCACGTACGTGGTCTACGCGAACCGATCGCGCGGCGACCTGATGAGCGGAGGATTCGGCGGGTTGAAGCAACGTGTCGCGGAGGGAATCGTCAAGCGATCGGCCGAAGACACGCTGGGCCGGATGAAGCAGGCGCTGGAGGCTCCCTAGAGGTTCCGCGAATCAGCGGCGGCCGCGAGACCCGATTCACGGCCGCCGCGTCGACGTTGGACGTGCTACTTGGCGTGTTCGACCGACGCCAGAATGGCTTCGGTGGAAACGATGTCAATCGTGTCGCCGACCTTGACGCCCTCGAGATTCGACTTGTTGTCGACTTTGCGGTGCACCGTCCGGCCGTCCGAGGTCGTGACCGTGATCGACGGCACGGTCATGTCCAGCGCTTTCACCGTCACGGTTTGAACGGTCTGACGGGCAGAAGCGTGGCGCTCGGCGCCGCGCCTTTACCGGCGGTCGCGGCCATCGTGTCCGAAGGCTTCGGCGCGGGAGCGCCGGCCTTTCGCACCTGAAACACCTTCGACTCGTAGTAGGTCATGTTGATCTTGTCGCCAACCTTCAACTCGTTGAAGCGGGCGAATTCCGGACCGGCATAGACCGTGTCCTCCGTCCCGTCGGCGGTGCGATAGGTCACCAGGCGCTTCGTCGAGTCGATCTGCTGGACGGTCACGGTGGCGGTGGCCTTGTCGCCGGGAATCGCGACGGTCTTTTTGCGCGCCGAGGGCGCTCGTGAGCCCGAAGAGCATGAACGCGGCGGCGACGGTTCTGTTCAGCATCATCCGTTTCCTTTCGTCATTTCGCCGGAAGTTTCTTGATCAGATCACGCACCGCCTCCCGGATCCGTGCGTTGCGCTCCGCGTCGCTGTTGGTCTCGCTTCGAGGCTCCGATTGCGCGATTCCGCGCCAGACCACTGCGTCGAGCCTGGTCGACACGACGTCAGGACGATCGAACCGGTCTGTATGATGTTGTAAGGACATCGTCGCCCCCGTGAACGGCGGTATCCCCCATTCGGGCACCGCGGGGAGGAACTGCCCCGTCGTCTGCGTGTCGAATCCGACGGTGACGAGCACGTAGTAGTGAAACGGACGTCAGGCGCATTCTGATCCGGCGTCAGCTTGCGCGAGGTGAGCTCTTTCGTGACCGCGTCGACGATCGTCGGCTCGACGAGACGCTGAATCGCCTTGGGTCGTCGTCCGAGCTGCGCGCGCCATCTTGACTTCGCCGGGGCCATCGCTTATTGCCAAGGCCCACGTATGCACGGTCTTGAAGTCGAACTTGGGATCGGCGTCGGCGCGGGTCTTGATTTTCGCGGCCCCAAGGCAGACGGTAGCCCGCGATCACGCCAGCACAGACGAGCTTCACGGCCTTCATAAGACCCTTCTATTTCTTCTTTTTCTCGTATCGTCGCGTCGCCCGCACAGAAGTTCCGTTTGGCGCCGCCGCGGCTGAGTCGCAGCGGTATCCGGACGTCGGGTCGAACAGCTATGCAGATTCGGCGCACAGCCTGGCAGGACAGCTCATGGATACGCTCGGCTGGAACCGTCGAATTTCAACACACGGGCACCGGGACTGCCGATTCCACGAGGCGCCTGGCGCGACCGCGCCGCAGGGTCAGTTCATATCGTCGGGCGGCCGCCGAAACGGCTCGCCAGCGCGCTTCCGCTGGTGCGTGGAGCGGCTCGCTGGGCTTGAAACAGGAGTTCAGGAGATCAGAAGCGACTCCGTGATGGACCGCTTGGCTGGCAGTCGGACTGAGCTACGCCACGGAGACACAAATGACACAGAGGGTCCCAACCACCGGCGCCTCGGTGGCAGTGAATTCGAGCGCACGCTGCGGATCCCAACGCGTGACATGTCGATCGCGGCCTTGCCGGTCGACATGACGTCAGCAGCCGCCGGGTGCGGCGGTGTCGCGCGTTCGGACTCGGTGTCTCGGTGTCCCCGTGGTTTGTCAGGACAAAGGTGCGCTTTGCCAATCAGAGCGCGTTTTTGTTTCGATGGCGCCCAGATCCGCCACAAAAACACGAAGGACACGAAATCAATCCTGCGTCAAAGCCGTTTCGTGCTTTCGTGATTTTGGCTGATCGAATCGGTGTGAGACCGGACCGATGCGTTACCCCGAGGCGAAACCGTTTCAGGCGCGCTCCATCGCGACTTCCGCTTCAGGCCTCTCACGGTCGCGGCCCATCAGTCGCGACGGCGAGTCTCCTTCCCGGACCGCAGGTGCGTCACCGAAGCATCCGAGGCGAACGTGCCCTCGATGGTCACCTTGTCCCACTGCTCTGCATGACCGACGTAGCTGATGGTGACGTCGTAGTGCTGGCTCCAGAAGAACGGCACCGCGTCGAACGCGCTCGCGGCGGCCGAGCATGTTGCGCGCCGCGACCTGACCCTGACGCTCGGCAACGACCCAGTGCTCGACGCGGATGCGCTCGCCGGTATGCGGATCCGGCCATCGGGCGACGTCGCCGGCCGCGAAGACGCCGGCGGCGCTCGTCTCGAGGTGCTCGTTCGACCGCGATGCCGCGATCGATGGCGAGCCCGGCCTGCTCGCGCCAGCGCCGATCGCCGGCCGCACGCCGACGCCCATCACCACGAAGTCGGCGTCGAGGGTTCCGCCGTCCGCTCAGCGTCACCGTGCGCCCGTCGACGCGCCGACGCGTTCTGACCGAGATGGAACACGACACCGTGCGCCTCGTGCAGCGACTGCGAATGTAGCGTCCGACCTCGACGCCCATCACGCGCTCGAGCGGGATCGCTCCGGCGCAACGACGTCGACGGCGATGCTGCGCGCGCCGCAATGACGCGCGCGACTTCCAGGCCGATGAAGCTCGCGCCAACAACCACGACATGCTTGCGCCGACTGCGCGCGCTCAACCAGCGCGCGGCTGTCGGCGAACGAGCGGAGGTAGAAGACATTGGACCGTCGGCGCCGGGGACAGGCAAATGCACGGGATCCGCGCCGGTCGCGATCAGGAGTCGCGCCGAACTCGCGGCGCGCACCCGTTCTCGAACACCACCGCGCGGCTGGCGGTGTCGAGCGACGCCACCCGCGACCGCAGCAGCGAGCTCGACGCGTTTCTCCGCGTACGCTCCGGCGGCCACATCGGAATCCAGTCGTCCTGCGCTTCGCCGGCCAGATAGTCTTTCGACAGGTTCGGGCGATCCACCGGCGCGTCCTCGCGTCCGCGCTCATCATGGTGATCGGTCCGGCGTAGCCCTTCGCGTCTCAGCATCTCCGCGGCGGCGATGGCCGCGGCTCCTCCACCGACAATGCCGACCGATGCGGGCTGGCTCGCCACTGCTGGTAAGCGCGCGCCGATTCCGTCGCGGGCATCTTCTCCCGGACAACAACGCGTGTCGCCGTCGCGCTCGACCCGCCAGCAGGCGATGGGGTCCAGCGCCGGAGCGCGCAGGGCCTCGCCCGTCCGCAAGAGTCGAAACAGGCGTGATGCAACGGGCAGCGAACCGTCTCTCCACGAGAAGACCGTCCGCGAGCTGGCCTCGATAGTGAGTGCAATGAGCGCCGACGGCGAATATCGAGTCGCCGGCTCGCGCCAGCAGCACGTCGTCCTCACCCACGCGTCCCAGCAGCATTCCACCGTCTGCGAGCGGCGCGAATAGACACACCACTCGCCAGTGTCCGGCCGAGCCGGATCCTTCGAATCGGTCATGAGGCCCTCACGGCCCCATCTTGCCTTCTAGGAGTTCGAAACGCCAGTCAGGTGATCGGCCGGCAGCTCGTGTGGCTGGCTCGCTGACGAGAATCCGCTGGAGTCGACGAGCATCTCGAAGGCGCGATCGACTTCTTGTGCCTTCAGAACGTAGTGTTGCTTGATTTCGTCGCCGAGGCCTTCGACTTGCCCCGAGATCGTAAGTCTCGACCTGGCCTGGTCGTAGGCCGCCCGAATAACGTCGGCGTTCGCGTCATGCGGTACCGCGAGCACGCGGTGCGGATCGAAGACTGCGTCTTCATCATCCGAGACCGGATGACGCTTGGGCCTCGGCCTCCTCATAAGGTTCGGCATCGGGGCGCGGCGCCTCTTCTTCGGCTTTCAGAACGGTCTCGTCGGATCGGCCGGCCAGTTCTCGCTGCTGCTGTTGCGCGTCCTCGGCTTCCTGCGCGAGCCGCCGTCGCTCCTCCTCCTCCTGGTCGCGTTGATGACGTTCCTGATCGTCGTGAGCGCGCGCTGGCGCTCCGCGCGCTCAGCGGTGGCGCGGCGTACGGTTTCCAGCTCCGCCTCGCGACGGCACGATGCGCACAAATCTCCGGCGCCTTCCACGCCAGTCCCGCAGACCCGACACACCCGCGGTGCGCGCGGCCGTGCTTTCACCGCGAAGAACAAACCGACGCCCGCCACGCTCAACGTCCCGAGCGTGAGCGCGACGACCACCAGATCCGAGACGACGACCCGCTGCTGCCGGGTCCAGGAACGCCGGCAGCGACCAACTGAGCGTCGGGAAACGACGGCAGCCGGCGCGGGCTTCCACCGCGGCGCTGTCGCCCGCGATTCAAGCAGAGCCTGCAGCGCGGCCAGCTGGCTCGCGAGGCACGTCAGATACCCTTCGCGTCCTCGGCGCCGCGAGATCTGCTCACATGCGGCATCGATTCGTCGCGGTCACCGCTCGAAAGCTTGCTGAGATCGCGGCCGAAATCGGCGCGCAGCGAGGTCAGTTTGCGTGAAGACACGTCGTCGTGCTTAGTCCGGGTCGATCGCAACTGGCTGGAGGAGTCGAGCACGCCTGCTCGATCAACGCCTGTTCGATCGGCGTGGCGATCGCGGGATCCGGGATCGCGCCCTCGAAGATCTGCGCGAAGCCCTCCCGCGGCAACCATCACGACGACGGCCAGACCGGCGCGGCGTGTCATGGTGCTCTGCTGAGCAAGGGAGTGCCCTCCAGATCTGGTGCGCGAAGAGAGTAACGGCGTCGCCACCATGTGCATCGGCATGCAGGCAGTGACGGAGTGCGTCAGTCCCGGCTGACAACGGTTGTCAACGCTCGCTGCGAGCGGCAACAGCTGGTGGATGTGCGCGACGTGGATCGACGTCGCGCGAACGCTGACAATTCAGTGAGCGGGCCACAGCGTGATGACTGCCATCACGCCATGTGGCTCTACGTCGATCGATTCGGCAGTGTTACTTGGCGGTGCACTCGGCTGCGATCATCTTGACCGTCGACACCGTCAGGCGTTCGTTCGCCATCGACCGATGCGGGCGCGCCAGGCGCAGCGGCCGCGGGATCCGGCGACGCACCGGTTCTGCTTTTCGGTTCGACGGTGCCCGTCACTTCGATCTTGTGGCCCACACGGCTCTTGAGATCGGCGTCGTGCCCCTGGAGAGCATAGGACGTCCCGCGCGCGGACGCTGCAGTTCCCGCCGTTCCTGTCGTTCCGACGGTGGAGCACTCGAACTCGGCGTCGCTCCGCTGCCGATCGTCGCGTTCGCCAGGATGAAGCCGGCTGTCGGCTGTCGAGCCGGCGGGAGTCGCGGATGCGTCCTGCAGAGCAACCAGTGACGGTCACCGTCTTGTCGTCCGTCTTGCTGCGCTAGATCGGGCTTGGGGTCTGCGCCGCTGTGCTTACTGCGGTCGCGCGCACAAATGCTGCCGCCATCAACATTATCGCACGTATTCATGGATAACCTCCTCCGCCCGCTCCGGGTGTGCAAGCAGGATACCCATTCGACATGATTCATCCGATGAGGCGGAGCCGATCGACATGCGCGATCAAAGCCAACGAGTGCAACGTAATTAGCTCGGAACCTCATCGGCGATACGCTCGACGTCACCTGTATCGCCGAGTGCGGTTCCACGTCAGAAGAAGGTTCACTGACGTCAGCGCGCGCGTAATTCTTTCCGACGGCACAGCTGGATTCTTCGAGAGGCACAACCCACGAACATCCACGCCTATCGTCGAGGTCGGCGACTCTACTCGAGCAGGCGCGCGAGGATGCGCACGAGCGCCCGCTGCTCTGCCGGCGTGAGGCGCTGCAGGCTCGCCGGCGGCGCGGTCATCGCGGTCGAGCAGAAGGTCCCGAAGGCGTGAACCCTTCGTCGGTGAGATCCAGGACCTTCACGCGCCGGTCGGCAGCGGACGGACGGCGCCGCACCAGGCCCCGTGATTCGAGCCGATCCACCAGTCCGGTCACATTGGAGGCGTCGCAGGCGAGCGTCTGCGCGAGACTGCCCCATCGGCATGGGACGGCCCGGCTCGATGAGGTGCAGCACGTGACACTGCGCCGGCGACAGCTCGAGCTCGGCGGCGACCGGCGGCAGATGCGCGCGGTGCACGAAGAGGAACTGCACCAGCAGCGGCCAGGCGTCGCAGGCGGGTTCCTTCCGGCGCGTCATCGGCGTCAGTATAGTTCATTCCATCAATCGTTGACATCATCAAGTATTGAGCGTAACCTCGAAAGCATGACTACGACCCTCAAACTCATTCCCCTGGACGATGCCGTCGCGTTTCCCGGCATGCCGGTGACGGTCCCCGCCGAAGTCGGCGTCGATTCGCGCGTGTTGCTCGTCCCCGCCGGGACGCCGGCTACGCCAAGGTCGGCGTCGTCGCCGAGGTGTCGAGCGCGCCGCGCTCGGCGGGCGGCACCTCGCCACTCTCAGCCCGCTCCATCGCGGCCGTGCCCGGCGCCGCGCTATGCCGATCCCGACGGCGGCGTTGCGCGTCGAGGTCGACGAGCGCCACGACGCGACGCCCCGGCCAGCCTGACGCGCGCGAGCTCGAGCGCGAATATCGGGCCGTCGTGGCGGAAATCCTCGATCTCCGCGGCGACGACGGCCGCATCCTCGCGTTCGTCCGCTCCATCACTCGAGCCGGGCGCGCCTGGCGGATACGGCCGGATACTCGCCCGATTTGAACGTCGCCAGAAGCTCGAGCTGCTCGGAAACGCTCGACGTCGTCGAGCGGCTGACGCTCGCGCTGCGGTTGCAGCAGGAGCGGCTGGCGGAGCTGCGCGTGCGCAAACGCATTCGCGACGACGTCGAGATCGGGCGCGCAGAAGCAGCAGCGCGAGTATTTCCTCCGCCAGCAGATGGACGCGATTCGCAAGGAGCTCGGCGAGAACGACGGATCGATCGCCGAGGAATACCGGAAGAAGATTGCGGCCGCCGGGATGCCCGACGCCGTGCAGCAGCAGGCCGAACGTGAGCTGTCGCGGTTCGAGCGCATGGGCGACGTCGAACGCCGAAGCGTCGATGATCCGCACCTACCTCGACTGGCTGCATCGCCGTGCCCTGGTCGAAGCGGTCGGAGGAGCGCCTCGACCCGCAGCACGCGCGGGAGGTGCTCGACGCCGACCACGCCGGGTCTCGACGACGTCAAGCAGCGGATCACCGAATACCTGGCGGTGCGCAAGCTGCGCGCCGAGCGCGGCCTCGCCGACGATCGCCGGTCGGGCGCGATCCTGACGCTGATCGGCCCGCCGGGAACCGGCAAGACCTCGATCGGCGAGTCGATCGCCCGGGCCACCGGCCGGCAGTTCGTCCGGATGTCGCTTGGCGGCGTCCGCGACGAGGCCGAGATCCGCGGACATCGGCGCACCTACATCGGCGCGCTGCCGGGCCGGCTCGTGCGCGCGCTGCGCGACGCCGGCACGATGAATCCGGTCGATCCTGCTCGACGAAGTCGACAAGCTGGGCGCCGACTGGCGCGGCGATCCGTCGGCCGCGCTGCTCGAGGTGCTCGACCCCGCGCAGAACCATGCGTTTCAGGATCACTACCTCGATGTCGCGCTCGATCTGTCACACGTGCTGTTCATCGCGACGGCCAACGTGGCGGATACGATTCCCGGGCCGCTGCTCGATCGGATGGAAGTGATCCGGTTCGACGGCTACACGACCGACGAGAAGGTCGCGATCGGGCGCGACTACCTGTGGCCGCGCCAGGTGGAACGCAACGGCCTGGCTCCGGAAGACGTCACGACCAACGACGACGTGCTGCGGCTGGTGGTGAGCGACTACACACGGGAGGCGGGTGTCGCGCCAGCTGGAACGCGAGCTGGGCACGGTGCTGCGGAAGACGGCGACGCGAGATCGCCGCCAGGCGCATCAGCCAGAAGCCGGTGGTCGTCGATGCGGCAGCCGTGCTGGAAGCGCTGGGCCGGCGCGAAGTTCTATCGCGAGGCCGCCGCGCGCACGTCGGTGCCCAGGTGTCGCGACCGGACTCGCCGTCACCGGTGTCGGCGGAGACGTGCTGTTCGTCGAAGCGGCGTCGATGGCCGGCAAAGGCGGGCTGGTGCTCACCGGTCAGCTCGGCGATGTCATGAAGGAGTCCGCGCGGATCGCCCTCACCTACATCAGAGCCACGCGCCTGCAGCTCGGGATCGACGAACGCGCGTTCGACGGCCGTGAGTTTCACGTGCACGTGCCGGCCGGCGCGATCCCAAGGATGGGCCCAGCGCCGGCGTGACGATGGTCTCGGCGCTCGCCTCGCTGCTCACGCAGCCAGGCCGGTCAAGAGCAACGTGGGCATGACCGGCGAGGTCACGCTGCAGGGGCCGGGTGCTGCCGATCGGCGGCCTGAAGCAGAAGGTGCTGGCCGCGCACGCCGCGGGTCTCACCGACGTCATCTTTCCGGAGCGCAACGCGCCGGACCTGGACGAGGTGCCAGCCGATGTGCGCGACCACATGCACTTCCATCCGGTGACGTCGGTGGACGAAGTGCTCGCGCTGGCGCTCGGAGCCCGAGGCGCTCGCGATGGTGGCCTGAGCTAGGGGACGGCCTGCTGGGCCGTCCCGCGATCGCTCGGCGATCTGCCGAAGGAGCCGGATCACTTCTTCGTCCGTCGTCTGCGAGAATTCCTGAGTGCCCAGGCGCCGACGGCCTCGAAAGGAGCCGGCGTCGACACGCACACCACCTGATCGGCGATGGACCGCAGACGCTCGCAGGTTTCACGAGCACCCACCGGCACGCGCGACGACGACCCGTGCCGGTGAGAATTGTCGAAGCGCGACGATTCCGGCCTCCATCGTCGACCCGGTTGCAAGCCCGTCGTCGACCAGAAGGACGGTTCGACCTTCGACGCTCGCGGCTGCGCGCCCGGCGCGATACAAAGGCGCATCGCGTCGTTCCAGTTCAAGACGTTCCCTGACCGCGCACCTGCGCGACGAGCGCGTCCGAGATGCCGAGTTCGCGAATCACGTCGCGGTTGAGAACCTCAATCCTCCAGAAGCGATGGCGCCCATAACCAGCGCGAACAACCCGACGAATCGGCAGGCATGGTGGTCTTCACTGATTTCCCTGTGCATAATCCAGAGCAAAGTCGTTCCGCGCGTAATATCGCTGCAGTGGCCGCGTGATGCCGTGTCAGCAGGTGAGTCGCGCCTCCAGCAGCAGAGCTTCTGAAGCGTCGATCACGATCGTACGGTCCAGGGACGGCCCCGCGGTAATCAGGTATCACGAAGCGGCATACGAACTCCAGAAAGGTCAACGCGATCGCGGAACAGGGCGTGATCACCATGTCCCCCATCGCTGATCCCAAAACCATCGAGATCGACATACGCTTCGTCAATTAGCGTCGTTCGGTTACGGCACTCGATAGTAGGTCGATCTGCGCTGTCCGGAAGCCGATAGTGAATCCTCGAGTGGGAGAGTTGCGTGCTCGATCAGAACAAGAGTTCACCGCGAACTGTGCCACGCGCGGGTCGAGCGCGCTGGTGATCGTGTGCCGATTCGCGAAGGCGACCGCGTTCGGCGCTGACGTTCACGCCCTTGTCAGTCGGCAGGGATCAGCCCGCCCAGGCACTACCGATCGCGAAGATGAACGACTGACGTGACGGTCAGTCACGGAACGGTCGTCAAGAACGGCGGTGCGTGCAGATGATCCACATCGACTTTCGGTGGAATAGCGAGCGGCGAGCGAGCGCGACCGTCACTTCACTCCACGCATCGCCCGGCGTTAGAACCAGAACTTCGCCGCGAGTTGCACGACACGTGGATCGAGCGCCGTCGTGATCGTCCCGAAGCTGGCCGGTCCGAGCTGCGCCGCCGGTGCGCCGAAATTCGCCGTGTTCAGCAGGTTGAACACCTCCAGACGAAGCTCGATCGCGCGCTCGCCTCCGACGCCCACGCGACGCATCACCGCGAGATCGACATCGCGTACGACGGCCCCCGCACCGGATTGCGCGAGGCGGATCCGATCGTGAACTGATTGGCCGTCGCGAACGCGGCCGGTGTTGAACCAGCGAGCGGGTGTCCGCTCGTCAGCGGGCAGTGTCGGATCGCCGACGAGATTCGGGCGCTGCGTCGTGAAGCCGGCATAGCCGAGCGCAGTTCGCCTGCAGTCACCGCGACCGGCACGCCGGACTGCAGGGTCATGAAGCGTGGCGACGCTCCAATCGTTCGCCAGCGCGCCGACCACGCCAGTCGGGGTGCTTCGCGCGGCCCTGGCCCGACCGGAAGATCCCACACGACCGAGGCGGCGAAGTAGTGCGGAATGTCTCCGGTCGAGTAGTCGCGGTCGCGCTCCAGATTGTGGCTGTCCGCGACGGCGCGCGTTCGTCAGCGGTCCAGTCAGAATCGACGCGTCGAACACCGACGAGGCGATGTCGGTCAGCTTCGAGCGGGTATAGGCGGCCGAGTAGGTCAGGCCGCCGTGACAGCCGCTGACGAATGCTGAACGCGAGACCCTGGTAGTTCTGTCGTGCCCGACATTGTTCCGATAGAAGCTGACCGCGGTGTAGTCCGGATAAGGGTTTCATGAGCTGTGCCCTCGTGATCGTCGGGTCGCCGATCGAGGACGATCGAGGAATGATCCCGAAATACGGGTTGGGCACCCTCTCGAGGAGCGTGGGCCCGAGTTTCAGCTGATCCTCCGTCAACTGATTGATGTTGCTGTCCGGGATTCCGATGTGCGTAATCTTCGATCCGAGGTACGAGACTTCGACGACCGTGTTCGTCGTCAACTCGCGCTGGACCGACACGTTCCACTGCTGCGCGTAGCCGCGACCCGAGCGCCCGCGTCAACGGTGAACACGCCTTGTCCCAGGCCGGCGTTTGGTGTCGGACCGACGGGCGTCACGGTCGGACCCTTCGACAGCACGAACGCCGGTGCGATGTTGTCAAGCGTTCTGCAGCGACACAGTCTGCAGGAACGGGAACGTCGGCGTCGTGAAAGGCGTCGTGATGCCCGCCATCTCGATCCAGACGAGTCCATAACCCGAGCTGAGGATGGTCTTGTCCGTCAGGCGGTAGACGGCGCCAAGGCGCGGGCCGAAGTTGTCCTTCTTGAGCGGACGTGACCGGATCCGTGCCCGGATACTCGAGCTGCCGTGTCTGCAGATTGAACGATGGCGGTCTGGCCGTTGATCTCGTTGGACGGAAAGTTCAGCGTGTATCGCAGCCCCGCGTTGATCGTGAGGCGGTCGGATACCTTCCAGTCGTCCTGGATGAGCTTACTCCTGAAAGTGTGCGCGTTCCTGAATATCCGTCTGCTGGAGGTCGATGGCGAAGGTCTGCACCTGTCCCAGCAGGAAGCTCGCGAACGCGTTGCCGGTGTTCGCGACCCCTGGGAGATCGCTGCCGACGGTGCTGAAGACAAACGATCCGGTCGGCGATGGCGGCTGAATCACGTCGAGTCGTTCCCAACGCCAGTCCAACCCCATCTTCATGGTATGGCGCCCTTTCAGCCAGGTGAGCGAATCGGCGATCTCCGTGACGCTGGTGCTGAAATCCGAAGCCGTGCTGGTCGGGGATCCGAGCTGCTGGTAGCCGTTCGGCGCGAAGGTCGGCATCGTGTTCGGAAACTGCGCGTTCGCCGGGATGCCGGGAATGTTGAGCGCGGCTCCCGCAGGCGAAGACAACGCCACCGCGCTCCGCTGGACGGATCGCCGTGTATCTCCGATGCGCACTTCGTTCAACACGTTGGACGAGAAGGTGTGTTGATAGTTCGAGGCAAACGACCACGCTTGCGTGTCCTGCGGGCCTACCGCCACGCTGCCGGCTGGAATGGCTCCACTGCCGTCCGGAAACGCCGTCACCGGCAACGCGTGCTCGCGAAAGTAGGTGAGTCGTCCGAACGCCTGATCCCGGTTGGTCGCGAACTTGTGATCGACGCGCACGTCGCCCTGATCCTGATCGACGATTTCGTTGGCGGTCCGGCTGTAGTTGTTCGCGGTAGCGCTGTTGGTCGGGAGCGGGTAGCGCTCGAGCAGCGACAGCGCGACCGGATCCATGGCGCTGGTCGGAATCGTGTTGTTGGGAAACTGCTGGCGCGTATTCCCCACCGTCGTCGCCGGATTGTAGATGTTCTGGCGGAAGACACCTGAACGTTCGGCGAGCGTGGGCACGTTCGAGGTCACCGTTCGCCCGATGCTCTGTCGCTGACCCTGATAATCGACGAAGAAGAACGTCCGGTCCTTGACAAGCGGGCCGCCGAGCATGCCGCCGTACTGATTCCGGCGATAGTCCGGTTTCACCGCATTGCTCGCCTGGAAGTAGTTCGTCGCATTCAGGTGCTCGTTGCGAAAGAACTCGAACACGTTGCCGTGAAACGCATTGGCGCCCGACTTGGTGGTGAGATTGACCACACCGCCATTGAACCGGCCGAACTCGGCGGCTGGACTGTTGCTCTCAATCTTGAATTCCTGGATGGCGTCGACCACCGGGTAATACGCCACCTGCCCAGGCTCCGGCTGCGAGTACGGAGATACCGTCGAAGAGATACTCGTTCGTGCGAGGCCTCCCGCCGTTGATCCGGGGCAGCACGGAGTTTGGCGGCAAAGCGACGCCAGGCGCAATGCCGGCGAGCATGATGAACAGACCGGCCGTTCAGCGGCAGCTGCACGGACCTGCTCGTTCTCGACAACCGTCCCGAGGCTCGCGGTCTCCGCTCGCACGATCGGCGCGTCGCCGACGACCGTCACCTGTTCCCGAATGTCGCCGACGCTGAGGTCGAAATCGATGCGTGCCTTTTCGCCGGTTGACAAGCCGAACGCCCTCGCGGCGCAGCGGGTTTGAAGCCGGCGAGCTCGACGTCGACCCGGTAGTCGCCAGGCGCGAGGCTCGCAGCGGTGTAGACGCCATCGCCAGTGGAAACGGCGATATTCGCTGAAGATTGGTCCGTGTCTCGGTGACCGTGATGGTCGCGCCGGGAACGGCCGCTCCGGCCTGATCCTTCACCAGGCCCGTGATCTCGCCCGCTGCAACCTGCGCGGATGCGAGCGTCGCATGTAGACAGACGCAAGCGGCCACGACGAGAGCACACCGTAACGAACAACCACCGACCAGTCGCATGCGGCCTCCGGAAAACAGTCGAGGCGGACGACTGTATCCCGGACGTAAACAATATTCAAATCGGTTTCAACCGGCTTGAAATGACTACTCTGCAATCGACTACTCCTTCGACAGCATCACCTCGGTGGCCTTCACCACGGCGGTGACGCTGATCGCCCTTCTTCAAACCCATCTCCTCGGCGCTGCGGCGGGTAATGACGGAATCGACGATGTTCTCGCCGACACGGATGGTGACGTGTGCCATGACGTCGCCGATGTTGAATGTCGTCGATCGTTCCCGGCAGATGGTTTCTCGCGCTCCAGTGCCATGGAGGTCTCCCGCTGTTTGAGGTTCAGTGCGCCGACGATCCGTGTTTCCACGGGTTCGACAAGCGCGGATCGTGGAGCAGCTCTTCGTCGGTGAGCGCCCGTAGAAACGCGATCAGATCGTCGCGCTGCTCGGGCGAGAGCGGAAAGCCTCGGACCGTCGGACTCTTCCCGGGGTTGTCGTGTCCGTTTCCCGGTTGGGACCGTCGGCAATCGTTCGGCCGCCCGCGGCGTAGTGCGCGAGAACATCTTCAAGGGTCGCGGCGCTGCCATCGTGCATGTACGGCGCCGTCACGGCGATGTTTCGCAGGGTCGGCGCCTTGAACTTCCCGACGTCCTCGGGCCTTCGCGTGATTTCGTAGATCCCGGTGTTGGGGCTTGGATACGACAACGCGCCGGCGAGATTGTAGAGCCCCGTGTTGTGGAATTCGACCTCGGTTTCGCGACGTCCCTCGAAATCGACCGCGCCCGAGAACGTGAAGCCGCCGTGGCAGCGGAAGCACGAGAGCGGCTGGCTGAAATACAGCGTCTCCCGCGCCGCGCGGCCGGCGAGATGGCGCTCGTCGACGCGCTCGTTGTGATACCGATCCCAGGGCGACGAAGCGGAGATGATGCTGCGCTCGAACGAGGCGAGCGCCTGCGTCACGTGCTCGATCGTGTAGAGCTCGAATCGATCCCGAACGCCCGTTCGAAGAGCGGCTGATATCGCGGTTCGCCGCGCAGGCGCTGCAGCATTGCGGTTCCGGGTCTCTGCAGCCCCAGTTCAACCGGCTGTTCGCCGAACATCGGAACGAGCGCCTGCTCCTCGAGGCGTGTTCATCGAGGATTGCCCCACGTCAACGCCGCGGCGTACGCGACGTTCACGAGGCTCATGCTGCCCCGTGGATGCACCTGGCCGGTCGACCCGACGGCTCGGCCTCGTCCTTCGGTAAACGCCAGTTCCTGCTGATGGCAGCTCGAACACGACTGCGTGCCGTTGCTCGAGAGCCTGGCGTCGTAGAACAGATGGCGGCCGAGATCGACCTTCGCGTCCGACATCGGATTGTCCGCCGGGACGCGAGGCGCAGGAAAATTTCGTGGGCAGCTTCCACGCATGGTGGCGGAGTCTCGGCCCGGCCGGCGATGGCCAGCACACGCGGTCAGGCCTACGACGACGGCGAAGAAGAACCGATGCGGCTTCACGTTCTACTTCACCAGCCGGACGACCTCGATCCGCTGCAGCATCCGGATCGAACGCGCCCCGCGTTTGTCGTGCGGCGCGACGATGCGCAGCGGGCCCTGGTAGTCGAAGAGCGGCTTGCCGTCGATGGTGTCGGCCACGATGATGTCGTTCGAGGTGAAGCCCGGATCCAGTTCCGCCAGCGAGAAGACGACCTGGTAGCCGTCCTTCGCGCTCGCGCGCACGTAGGTGGCGACCGCCTTCCCGACAGGTCACGGCCGACCGGCGCGCCGGCGCGCTTCAGCAGTTCGCCGACGAGGACCCCTTCGTAGCTGATCTCGCGTCCCTCCTCGCTCACCGTGACGGTCGTTCTCGCCATCGTCTTCAGCTCGGTCGGTTGGAGCAGAGCGGCTGCGTGACGTCGCCGCCGATGACGAGGCTCGCGCGCCTCTGTCGACGCGGCCGCGGGTGCCTGGGCGATGGCGGCCTCGCCGGCGCCAGGGCGGCACCGACAACGGCCGCGAGGGTGAGCGCGTGCCACATGCTTCATGTGGCGGATCCTACCCAGATCAATACGACTTGAACCGATCGGTGGACAACGCTGATGTTGACCTGAACCGACTGCTCTGGCGCTCGGCCGCCCGTCATCGCGCGTTCGCGCGCCCGTCCACGATATGATTCGAGTCGGTTTCACGGAGGGTTGTATCGACATGGCGCTTCTGACCGCACGAGCCGCCGCCGAGCGGATGGGTATCGGCTATTCGACGCTCAAGCAGTGGATTCGACTGGGAAAAGTCCGGACCACGCAGACAGCGGGCGGGCATCACCGCCTGGCCGAGGCAGAGGTCGATCGGATCCTGGCGCACCACGCGCCGGACGCCCCAGCGGCGGCACGCGGCGGCGACCGTCCAGCCGGGCTCATCGTCGCGCTCAGCGGCCGGAATCAATTGCGCGGCTTCGTCGAGGAAGTGCGGATTGACGGTCTGCTGGGCCAGGTGCGGCTGCGCATCGGCGATCAGCGGCTCACGGCCATCATCACCAGCGACGCGCTCAGCGTGCTCAAACTCCGGCGCGGCGACTCCGCGCTGGCGATCGTCAAGGCCACCGAGGTCATGATCGCGCGCGAGGCCGACACCGTCGAGGTCCCCGCCACGAGGCGGCGCCGCAACCGCTGAGACATCAGCTACTCAAGCCGTATATATCCGATTTACATATCGTTTCAGTTCGCTTAAGATCCTCGGCGAGGATGTCCCATGCCGAGAGTCGAATGGGCGGTGCTAGTGCGATCTGGCGTACTTCGACGCGGGGAGGAATCTCTGCGTGATCGGCATGCAGACGCAGGCGGTGCCGGCGTTTTCACCGGGAGCGCGCCGGTTCGCGATCGCGGCGCACGTGCCGGGTTTGCGCCCCGATCCCAGCGTGTCGGTCTCGTTGTCGACACCGGACGAGGCGCCCACCGCGCGCATGGATTGCGAGCACGTCCAGATCGAAGCCGTTGGAGATCGCCTGGTGCTCAACATCGGCGTCGCGCCGCTCGTTGATGACGGCATCTACCGCTTCGAGGTCAGGCTCGGCTCGCGGCCGGCGCTTCTCGCTCGACCTGCCCATCGTCATCGCCGGCACGCCTCAGATCCCCGGCGCGCCTCCGTCCCTGGGAGGCATGGATCATGTCGGGCTCGGCTGAAATCGCGCGGTTCATCGCGGCGCTGTTCGCCAGCGGCATCTTCTGGCTGATGGTGCTGTTCTTCATCGAGAGAGCCTGGCTGAGAAGCCGGCTGCCCGGCGCGCTCATCATGGCGGTCCTCGTCCTGACGCTCTCTGCGATCGCGCTGTTCACGGTCGTCGACGAAGGGCGTGGAGGGTGATCGCGAGTCAGACCGAGGCCCACGGCCAGGATTGATAGCCCTTTTCAGGGCGATCCACAGGTGGAACGTGAAGCGTACCTGTCCTGACAAGCCACAGAGCCACCGAGACGCTGAGCTGAACGACCGCATCACTGAGTAGCTTCTAATCTGCCTGAACTCTTGTTCAGCTGGCGGCTACAGGATGCACCATCGAAAGCGCTATAGAGTCGGCTCTCCCAGCAGCCGTTCGATCATCTCGCGGACTTCCTGCTTGTAACGGGTGTGCTCCGCGCCCGTGGCCGCGCTCGGGAAGCCGGCGTGGACGTTCCGGACGAGCCCGTCGCGCCCGAGGACGATCGTTGTCGGAGTACGCGCCGAAGTTGACGAGTTGCGGCAGCGCCTCGGCGATCGTCTTCGACGTCGGCGTCGCCTGCGTCGTGCCCGCAATGAGCATCGGATACTGAGCGGCGTATCGTTTGATGAACGACTGGACGCGAGGCCGCGCAATCTTCGGATCGGGATCGTTCTCGAACATCAGCCCGACAATCTCGAGGCCGCGCGCGCGATAGTCGCGATACAGCTCGGTGAGGAACGGCGCCTCGTCGTGGCAGTTCGGGCACCAGCTGCCGCCGATCGCCAGAATCATCACCTTGCCGCGCAGCTGCGGGTCGGTGTCCGAGACGATCCTGCCCGTGAGATCGGGGAACGCAAAATGGAACGGCGAGATCGGATCCTTCACGTTCGTGTAGCGCGACGGATCGGGCGGTTCGGGAATCCCCTTGGCACGAGCCTCGCTGCTCCGCACGACCCGATAGTGAGCCGATCCGTTCAGCGTCACGGCGAGCGTGCCGTCCTTGTCGAGCGTCGCCTCGAACAGGTTCGGACGCTCGCCCGCGAAGTGACTCAGCGTCAGCTTGCCGTTCTGCCAGTGCCCCACCAGCGTTCCCGTATCGCCGTCCACACGAAGAATCGTGCCCGACACTTCCGCCCCTGACTGGCGCAGGAAGACCTGCCACGTGCGCGTGTCGCGCGGCGCGCTCACTTCCTCCGCGTTTCGCCGCATCTCCCATGTGCCCGCCAGCGACGGCGTGTTGTCCTCGGCGATCGCGGTCGGAATAAACCGGCGCATCCGCACGTCCTGTGGGCGCGCGCCCGCGCGATTGTTCCGGTACGTGCCGGTCAGCGTGTCGTCTTTCAAGGAGACTTCGAGGGTGGTGTTCAGGTGGTCGTATTCGAGCTTCAGCGCGCCATCCGCGAATGTCCCGGCGCTCGAGCCGACTTTCCTGTCGCCTTCGAAAAAGAAGCCCTGGGCATCGCTCCCCTTCGTCGCGATCTCGAAGCGGAACGGCACCTCGGTTCCGGCAGCCACGACGATCGCGTCCCAGAGACCGTCAATCGACGACGGTGCGGCCGCCGCCGGCCGGTGTGAAACATGGCGACCACGACGAGAGCCGCGAGTGCGAGCGAGAGTCTCTTCATGGGCCTGCTCCTCGCGGCATCATGATTCAGTAACGCAGAAGATTCAACCTCATGGTCAGCCGTAACACGTTCGCCATCTGAGCTCGAGCATGTTTTGGAGCGACCGTTTCAGAGGCGCAGGATTCCGTAAGGCATCGGCGAAGATTCCGACGCGGACCCTCGGGGTATACTGCCTGCCGAAATTGACAGCCTCGGCCCGAGGCTCGCTTCGAAGGAGTTCATCGTGAAACGTTATGTGATTCTGCTGTCCCTGATGCTTGGCGCGGCCGCGCATGCGCAGCGAGGTCAGGCACCGGCCGCCGGCGAGCCCGGACAGGCGCCCTCCGCACCAACTGCCGGCGGCGCCGGCGGACGCGGACGCGGGCTGAGCCCCGAGCAACAGGCCGCTCTCGCGGCGCAGACACAACTCGAGAAGGACACGCCGCAGATTCCGTACGACGCCGTCTCGCTGCCGCTGATGCCGGCGGGTCACACGATCGGCGAAACCGTGGGCGTGGCCATCAACTCCGAAGAAGCATCTGTTCGTCTACACGCGGAGCGGCAACGTCGGACCGCGCGCGGTGCGCAGGCGGCGGAGCTGTTCGAATTCGACGAGACCGGAAAGTTCGTGAAGGAATGGGGCCCGAACGCCTACGGCTTCTCCTTCGCCCACGCGATCCGCTTCGACAAGGAGGACAACCTCTTCGTGATCGATGAAGGGTCGAACATGGTGATGAAGTTCAACCCGCAGGGGCTGGTCACCATGGTCCTCGGACGAAAGGACGAGGCGGTCGACTACATGGAGCGCTTCCTCGAAGAGGGACGGAAGAACGATCCGGCGGTGTTGACGGCGCCGGGATCGGGCGGCGGACGCGGCGGCAGCTTCGGCCGGCCGACCGACGTCGCCTTCGACACGCAGGGCAACATCTTCGTGGCCGACGGCTACACCAACTCACGCGTCGCGAAGTTCACGAAGGACGGCGACTTCGTGAAATCGCTCGGCACGCGCGGCAACGGACCCGGCCAGTTCAGCACGCCACATACGATCGCCAACGACGCCAAGGGCAACATCTACGTCGGCGACCGCGGCAACCAGCGCATCCAGGTGTTCGATCCGGACCTGAACCCGATTCGGATCATCAGCAACGTGCGCGCGCCATGGGCGATGTGCATCACGCCGCCCAACGCGTCGGGCCAGCAGTTCCTGTTCAGCGCCGACGCGGGCGGCAAGATCTACAAGGAGGATCTCGAAGGACACCTGCTCGGGTGGTTCGGTTCGACTGGCAAGAAAGTCGGCCAGTTCTACTGGGTCCACGAGATGCACTGCGTCAGCGAGACACGAGCTCTACACGGGCGAAGCGCAGAACTGGCGCGTCCAGCGCATCACGATGAGGCCCGCGGCGAAGACGACGGCAGGGAAATGATCTGGTTATTTGGTTATTTGGTTATCTGATCATTTCAATAACCAGAAAACCAGATAACCAGATATTCCAAATGACCAGATCTATCGTTTCCCGCTGAGCCGCCAGACGCCAAGCGCGCTCAGCACCGCAACACCCACCAGCAGCTGCCGCTCGGTCGACGGATCGAGCGGCTCGCCTGCTTGCTTCAGATCCAATCGCCAGCGCATCAGCCTGGAACTCTGGTGAAGCCGGTAGTACTCCGCCTCCTCCGCGTCGTGCGCGGCGACGGCGTCGCCGTTGTCGTCCAACGACATCGGCAGCGGCGGAGGCAGCGACGGCAGCGAACCGGCCGGATCGACCATCCAGTTCACCACCTTCACGCCGAGGCTACGGCCCTTGTCTGGCGGCCAGCCGAGCACCAGCAGCAGTGCTGCCGTCCAGATGATCGACCACTGAGCGGCGATTGGGTTGCCACATATATCAGCGACGCACCATAGACCGTTTTTGGTTCGAAGTAGTGCGGACCTTTAGGTCCGCCGAGTCGGGCAGGCCTGAAGGCCTGCACTACATCGGAGTCCAAAACGCTTAGACACGCGGACGTCCCGGCGATCGCAGCGCGAGATCCAGGATGTCGACGTCGATCGGCTTGACGAAGTGCTCGTCGAAACCGGCCGCACGCGTGCGCTGGCGGTCGCTGTCGAGGCCGTATCCGGTCAGCGCGATCAACCGGATGTGCAGGCACCCCGGCAGCGCGCGCAGGCGCGCGGCAACTTCATATCCGTCCATCACCGGCAGTCCGAGATCCAGCACGGCCACATCGGCCGCATCCTGTCTTGCCATCTCCAGCGCTGCGACCCCATCGTGCGCCACGCGGACGCGATAGCCGAGCGCTCGCAGCGACTCGGCGAGAATCGCGCTCGCGTCGACGTTGTCGTCGACAAGCAGGAGGCTTGCACCACGGGCAGCCGGCACCTCTGCGTCGCGCGCACACGCCGACGGTGCGAGCGCGGTCGTCCCGGACGAGATCGGCAGCCGGATCCGGCACACGGTGCCCGCAGCCGCGCCCCTCGCTTTCGAGCGTGACGCTGCCGCCGTGCGCGTCGACGAGGTTGCGGACGATGGCCAGGCCGAGGCCGAGCCCGCTCTGCGATCGACCGCCGTCCTGCCGCTCCTGGGCAAACGCATGGAACATGCGGCGGCAGCATCCCGGGTCGATGCCCACGCCGTTGTCGCGAACCGAAATCCACGCATCCGACTCCTGCCGCTCCGCCACCAGGTCGATCGTGCCCTTGGAGGTCCGTATATTTCGCGGCGTTCGTCAAGCACGTTCGAGAGCACCTGCGCGAGGCGGCCCGCGTCGCCGTCGACCATGAGATCGTCGGCCACCGCGACGGTCAGGCGATGCTTCCGCTCCTCGATGATGGGACTCGCCATCTCGATGCCCTTGGCCACGACGTCGGCCAGCCGCAGCGGTTCGATTTCCAGCCTGATCTTGCCGCGGGTGACGCGTGAGACGTCCATCAGGTCGTCGACGAGCCGCACGACATGACGCACCTGGCGCTCGATGACCAGCACGCCCTTCTCGACTCCCTGAATGCCGCGCATCCGAATCAGCTGAAGCGCCGTGAGAATCGGCGCCAGCGGGTTGCGCAGCTCATGGCCGAGCATGGCCAGGAACTCGTCCCTGGCGCGGCTCGCGCTCTCGAGCTCTCGCAGCAAAGACTCGCGCTCACCGTGCGCCTTCTCGAGCGCGCGCCGCGCCGAGACTTGCGGAGTGATGTCGACGGCGACCGCCATCATGGCGTAGACGTGCGCCGGAGGCGTTCCGCATCGGCTCGAGGTTGAAGTTGAAGTAGCAGTCCTCGACGTGGCCGTTCCCGGTCCGATCAATGGAAGGAGCATCTCGTTCCTCACGAACGGCTTGCCCGAGCGATGACACGCTGATCCAGTGAGGGCCGGAAACGGTGTGTCGAGCAGTTCGGGAAAGGCCTCCAGAAACGTCTTGCCGACCATGTGCGTGCGGCCGACGAGTTGCTCGCACAGCGGATTGGCAATCTGGAAGACGTGGTCGGCTCCGGTGAGCAACGCCGTCGCCGACCGGCGCCTGTTCGAGCCAGGTTGTTCCGCTCGTTCTCCATGACCGCCCGCGCAGATGCAGTGTCTCCACGCGCGATTGGGCCGGTCGCCGCATGCTCGGCGAGCTGCCGAAAGTAGTCGCTGGTAGGCTTTTTCGAACGGCAGCCGCGGGCTCACGCCGAACACCGACGTGACCTCGACGGCGGCTGATCGACGCGCGACGCGATGCGCGCCACGCAGGCATGCGCACAGGCTCAGGCCATGGATTGCCGCTGCGGGCCACGGGCTGCGCCAGCGGCTGGGCGGCGGCGGTTCGCGAGACAGTTCGACGAGGCGATCGCGGACCGCCGCATCGACCGCCAGGCAGTCGTCCCTGATCGATGCCGATCGATTGCACGAGCGTCGCAGCCTGCGTATCCGGGATTGCTGCGATGCAGGAGGGCGAAGGGCACGTCGCCGGCTGCCAGCTTCGAACACGGCGCGCGGCGCTCGAGCACCGCCGTCTGGCTAGCCGCAAGCGACCGTTGCGCTCGACGAACGGCGCAGCGTGCGCAGCCGCCGCTGGCTCACCACGCGCGTCGCGCGGTCGTCTCGGTGAGACGACGAGCGCGCCGCCAACGCCGCCCTGATCTCGTCGAGCACTGGAGAATATCCGTAGGTCCAGTAGCCCTCTTCCGATCCGCCCGTTGCGAAAGATCGACACGAGCGCGTCCTCGTTCCAGCTCGCTTTCGCGCGAGCCATGACATCGTCGATCTGCGGCCAGATGATGGGCCAGATACCTCCCGCCAGCAGTCGGCGCCCCTGCTGGCCCCATCGCCGACGGGTGTTTGCCGTGTCCGAAGCTGGGAAGATACGCGTCGTTGTAGAACTGATGAGATCCGGGCCCCACCACAGGAACATCGGGTGACGTGAATGGAGAAGCACGCCGACGATCGTCTTCAGGCTGGCGGGCCAGCCGGCGATCGGGCCCAGAAGGCGTGCGCGCCCAGTCGATGGATCGAATCAGCTGACCCGCGACGCTTCCGCCGTCGAGGAACGCCAACGGCGCCGAGCGGTCGTCATGTGATGGCATAGCGGCGAGGGGCCGGAGCTCCGCAAGAAGAATACTGCAGGGCTTCGGGTTGTGAGCAACTTACGCGGGCTCAGTGGATCGCGGTCGTCCGAAGGACGCGGCTCACTCAATCGAGGCGCTTCGCCCAGATGCGCATGCAGGCCAGGCAGCGAAAGTAGGCGACGTTCTCGTGGCGAACCGACCTGTTTTCCCGCGCCTGCGCATTTCGGACAGGTCGGAGCCTGTCCGTCGGACGATGTTTCTGAAATGTCCATTGCAGGCGTAATACGTTCGCCGGGACACCGCGTTTACGCGGGGACTACACCGCCTCCCCAGGACACGCCGGCGTCGGTCAAGACCTTGCGAGCCATGGCCTGGCCCATCGTGCTCTGCCGGCCTCTCGCGTAAACAATCAGCCGGTCGAGGATCTCTCCGTCGACCGTCCGGAGCGGCGAGCCGCTCGGTGAGCGCCAGGCGATAGGCCGGGTCTTGTCGCGCGAGGCGCTTCACGACCGTCGTCGAACGACTCCTCCCCGCTCATCCGGTAAAGACATACGACCGAAGGGCCTTATCCACCCGCCGCGTGGTCGCTCCCTACGCGCGCCGGAGACCTGCGCCCGCTGGAGGCGGCAGCCCCGCCAGGATCCGCCACGAAACGGCAGCGTCAGCGAGCGCTCGAGCGTGACGTCCTCGGGCTCGGAGAATCCGGCGACGCCGATCGTCACCGCCGCTCTGCGGCATGTCGAGGCGCAGGCTGCCGGTGCAGCCGGTCCCAGCATCGAGAGCAGGCTCGAGATAGTTCGAGTTGGTCTCGTCGCCGCTGCGTCGAGTGATGGATGCCGTGCATCCGCGGCGTGACCACGACCGCGTTCAGCTAACGCTTCCGACCTCGATCGGCAGTTCCAGGTTGCTGTGATGGAAGACACGACCGACACGACGAGCGACCTGCTGCCACAGGCGCAATGCGTCTCGCGATCGACGCCGAGCAGCAGCACCTGCAGCGGCGCGAAAGCCGGCCGCCAGCGCCAGCTCGCCGAAATGAAACCGCACGGCCGGTCGTCGAATCGAGATCGCAGATCGACGTGATGCACCGCGTGGAAGCGCCAGAGCAATGGCGAGCGGTGGTTCAGCCAGTGCCAGAGATACAGCGTGTAGTCGAGCAGCAGGAAGCCGAGAACGACGCGCAGCGCCCGCGGCAGCGGCAGCTGGCGCAGCAACCCGATCCGCCCGCGCTCCGCCAGACGCCTGCACCGGCGCCACGATCGGACATCTCGCTCGCAGCCGTCGTCGCGCCGGCCAGCAGGCCGATCGCCAGGTTGCGTGCCGACGCGCTCGACGCCCGGCTCCCTCTGGCGCGCAAATGGCCGCCGCCGCTCGGCGACGAACAGCGCCCCAAGCGCCACGCCAAACGCGACCCATCCCCAGCGACGCTGTCGACGCCAGACTGAGCCCCAGAACCCTGTGCCACTGCCCTTCATCAGAGCTTCGGGACCATCCACGGCACGACATACGCCTGAAGCATCGCGACAAGGCCCATCAGCGCGGTCAGGATCAGGCTGTGCACGATCACCTTGGCGAGGATCTCGCCTTCGCGGCCCACCGCGCCGACGCCCGCGGCGCCGACCGGACAGATTCTGCGGGCTGATCATCTTCCCCATCACGCCGGCGGAACTGTTGGTCGCGCCCATCAGCATCGGATCGAGACCCGACAGCTTGGCGGTCGGTCGCCTGCAGCGGGCCGAACAGCGTGTTGGACGAGGTGTCGCTGCCGGTCAGGAAGACGCCGATCATGCCGAGCCACGCCGAGAAGAACGGAAAGAGCACGCCCGTCTTCGCCAGCGCGAGCGCCATCGACGAGGTCATGCCCGGAGTAGTTCATCACCGTCGCGATCGACAGAATGAACGCGATGGTGATCACCGGCAGCCGCAAGCTGCCGCACGCGTCTTGCGCGAACGTCGTCGCCAGGCGCGCTCGGCGGCGACGCCGGACAGCAGCATCGGCACGAACGCGATGCAGCGCGGCGACGAACACCGAGCGTGCCGGCGGCGGCCAGGAAATCGAGACGGTAGGTCAGCGGATAGGGCTCGACGCGGCGACGACCGGCGACTTCGCGCTGCACCGAGCGCCGCGGGCTTTGCCGTCGCTGCATCCGGTAGGCGCCCGGCCAGTTGAACTCCCACACCGGGAAATCGGAAGCCCTGCGGCTCGGCGGCGGCGCTCGGTCCGACCCACGGGTCGGGACAGAGCGATTGCCGCCCTGGCCGCACTTGAGCAGCGCGCGTCACGTTGGCCGGCGGCTTCAACTGTCGACATGCCGGCGAAGTTGCCGATCTGGCCGATCAGCACCGTGACAATCAGGATGCCGTAGGTCGCGTAGGCGCGCAACACGCGGCCTGCCGGTGTCGGGCGTCGGTGGGCGCGGTCAGCCGCGCGCCCTCGCGTGAACTCCTGCGCCGGCTGCCACACGCGGAGCAGCAGCGCGACCGACGTCAGCGAGAGCAGCGCGGACAAGCGCGTCGGTCAGTTCAGGTCCGACGAAGTTCGACACGGTGAACTGGCCGATCGCGAACGTCGCGCCCGCGACCAGCGACGGCCGGCCAGCACCTCGATCATGCGCCGCCAGCCGGCATACAGCACGACGAGGTAGGCCGGAATCACCAGCGAGAAGATCGGCAGCTGACGGCCGACCATCGCCGACAGCGCGCGTGGTCGCTCTGCGTGTCGTGGCCCAGCATCGGCGCCAGCAGGCCGCCAAGCGTGGTCACCGGAATGCCGAGCGATCCGAACGCGACCGGCGCGGTGTTGGCGATGAGCGCCAGCGCCGGCGGCCATGATCGGCTCGAAGCCGAGGCCCGCGAGCATCGACGCCGTGATCGCCGACCGGCGCGCCGAAGCCGGCGATGCCTTCGATGAGGCGCGCCGAAGCAGAACGCGACGAGCAGGAGCTGGATGCGGCGATCGCCGGTCAGCCGCGCCAGCGATCGGCGGATGACGTCGAAGTCGCCGCTCTCGACCGACAGGTTGTAGAAGAAGACCGCGCTGACGACGATCCAGCTGATCGGCCACAGGCCGAACGCCATCCCGTGCGTCGTCGGCGGCGATCGTCAGCGAGAGCGGCATGCCCCAGACGAGCCACGCCAGCGACGAAGCGCGCGTCGCGCCGCCGGCGATCGCCGCGCGCCAGGGCGCGACGCGGAGTACCGCCAGCAGCAGCGCCAGCAGCAGCGGAGGCACCGATGCCACCAGCGCCGAGAAGAACACAGCCGCCGCCGACCGGGTTGTAGATCTGATGGAAGACGTCGGTCATGGTGTGTCGTCGGTCTTTGAGTCGGCCGTCAGGCGTTGCCGGTAAGGTTGGCGCTCGTGCGATCCGCGCTGGCGAACTGTAGAATGACGCCGCGAAATGGTCAACGTGGATGATGGGAGATGGCGTCCGGCTGGACGTCTGGCTGGACGTCGCGTGTGTCTTCAGGACGCGGTCCGGAGGCTCAGAAAGCCTGCCGGAACGGCAAGGTGGACGTCAACGGACACAGTCGCGAAGCCGAATCGGCTGGTTACATGTTGGAGACGAGCTGGCAATCGGGCATGGCCGTTCGGCCGCAAGCAGCGGCTGAAGGTCGTGGTGCTGGCCGAGCGTCATGTCGCCAAGGCCGAGCGCGCGCCAGCTGTGCGAGGATCCTCACGCCGCCGCCGACGCCCGAAGAGACTCGAGCTCCGGCGGCAGGAGAGAATCTTCCACGCGGCGATGACGCCGCCGCAGTCACCCGACAAGCGCCAGCGCCGCGCGCTGCCGGCGAATGCGCGGGAAAACGTACCGCGGGCAGCGCTGCTACTTCTTCTTGGCCGGGTGGCCGCCGGCTGCAGGTTTCGCTTCAATCTGCGTCGCCGACATCGTAGTAGACCGTGACCTTGTCGCCGACCTTGGCCGTCCCCTCGTGTCCTCTTCGACACGTCGAACTGCCAGGTTTCCTTCTGCGCTCTTCTCCACCGTCATGCTGGTCGCGTCGACCGCTTGACTGACGCCGGTGAACTAGCGATGACTTGCCGGCCGCGCAGCCGCCGGCCGCGAACGCCACGGTGATCAACGCGAGGACGAGCAGGAGAATAACGCGCGCTCTCATGGAAGGCTCCTTCTACTCAGGTCTGTTTCCGATGTCGCCGCCTGTGTGACCCGTGCCCCTGGCGCAGGTTTCGCGTCCCACCGACTTCGGTTCCGGAAAGTCCGCCGGTCACACCCTCGCGGTGATCCCCGCGCGAGCCCGAGTGTTCGGTGCGGTCGTGCTGCGAGCCTCCGACCATCGATTCCTCGCTCTCGTGCACGCGCGCCGAGTCTTTCTTCGAAGCCACGTGATCTTCCAGGCCCGGCTTCGGGTTGATATCGCCGAGTATACCGGAGCGCATTGCGTGCCTTTAGCCATCATTGGTCTCCTCTCCTCAAAAGTTCGCAAGGGCGGTGCCATTCAATACGGTTCGGCTGACGAGCCTATCGACTCGCTCCGGCCTGCACACGCCGATCGACCACCGCGGTTGAGGCGACCTCACGTATCTGTTTGTCATCCTCCGTGGGTCGAAACATGCCGACCTTCATCCACGGCGCGGAGAACCTCCGCCACGCTCCACGCCTGAGCGATGCAGCCTCGCGGCGTAAACGGCGATTCCGCGTCGAACACCTCGCTGATCGATCCGATGCACGCATCGTCGAGATGCGGCACGAACCCGTCGAGCGCGCGCTGCGCGCCGCGCGATCGTCGTCCGGGTAGACCTTCAGCCACGCGTCGACGAACGGGCCGACGAGCCATCCCCACACGGTGCCCTGGTGATACGCCGCATCGCGGGCGCGGAGGTCGCCGTAATACCGCGGCTTGAAGTCGCGGTCGCCGGGCGCGAGCGATCGCAGACCGACCGGCGTCAGCAGTCGATCGCGAACCACATCGCATGCACCGGCTCCCATCGCTCGCGCGTCGAGCACCGGATGCGGCAGCGCGATCGCCAGCAGCTGATTCGGCCGGCATTTCGCATCGTCAGTTCCGGTCCACCTCCTCCGTGTCGACGACGTCGGTAGAGGTAGCCGCCGCCGGCGATACCAGAAGCGCTCGTTGAACGATCGGCGCGCGCGGTCGGCGCGCGCGCGTAGCGTCGACGGCATCGATCGTCCGTGTTCGGCCGCCCACCGCTCCATCAGCTTGAGCGCGTTGTACCAGAGCGCGTTGATCTCGACCGCCTTGCCGCGCCGCGGCGTCACGACCCAGTCGTCCACCTTCGCGTCCATCCAGGTGAGCTGATAGCCCTCGGCGCCCTGCACCAGCAGCCCGTCGCGCCCGATCGACGTGGATGCCGAAGTGCGTGCCGCGCGACGTGCCACTCGACGATCGTCTTCAGCGTCGGATACAGCAGCGCCGAGCGTCAGCCGATCGCCGCGACGTCTCGACGATACCGATCGCATCGCGTGGAAGAACCACAGCGTCGCGTCGGCCGTGTGATACAGGCCTTCCTTCTCGCCTTCGGGGAACATGTTCGGGAATCAGGCCGTCGCGCACGTAGTGCGCGAACGTCCGCAGGATGTAGCCCGGCCTCGACGCTGCCGGCCGGTCGCGAGCGTCAGCCCTTCGAGGCTGATCATCGTGTCGCGGCCCCAGTCGGTGAACCAGTGATAGCCGGCGATGACGGTGCGCACTTCGTCGCCGGACGCGCGCGCGCGCGCCGCTTCCTCGGTGCGGCCGGCCGGCGTGATGATGAACTGATCGGCGGCCAGCACGAGCTCGGCGGCCACGCCCTCGCGCCTCCGGACGCCGCCAGCGCGAGCAGCCGCCGGCGTCGGCCGCGCTCCGCGTCGAGCAGTTCCCGCGGCTGTCAGCACGCTCACCGTCTCGAACGGTTCGGTCGATGCGATCGGCGCTGACCGGGCACCTGCGAGCGTCAGCGGTGAAGAAGCCTGGCTCCAGAGATCGCCGCGCGCCTGGTAGCCGCGGCTCTCCTCGACCGGATAGAGCACGTTGCGTCGATCCGCATGCTCTTGAGCGTGAACGTCGCGTCGGTCGCCGCAAGTCGCAGGCGCAGACGGCGGCAGCGGGCTGCCGGTCGAGAGCTGATCTCGAAGTGTCCCTCGACGGCGCGGAACTTCGTAGGGCCAGCCGAGCGGCTCGCTCACCGGCAGCCTCCTGAGCGCGGAAGTTCACCGACGGCCGCAGCGACAGCTTCGACGCGATCGGCGCCCGACACCACCTCGAAGACGACGTGCACGGTGTTCTGCATGCGCGGCAGGAAGATGCCGCTTCTGATGACCACTCCCTGCACGTCGTAGCTCCACACCGGAAGCCCGGCCTCGAGTCGAAACTCCGTCAGGCGGCCGGCGCCGCGCGCTGTCCGAGCATCGCCGGAGTGCTCGCGTCCTCCAATCTCCACGCACTGGCCGTCGGCGAACCGCAGCTGCTCGGCCACGTGGCTCAGCATCACGACGCGCCTGAGCGGCGCCGGTAGCGCGGCGATCAGCAACCCGTGATAGCGGCGCGATGACACCAGCACTAATATGTAACTGAACGAAGTACACC
>ERZ1370068.8909-contig-7726_pt1 | contig 43046 bp, 44 predicted proteins | sample MGYA00561227_ERZ1370068 | MGnify/ENA primary metagenome ERZ1370068 (study PRJEB38410, sample SAMEA6850437) | metagenome | study: Metagenomic assessment of the ecological functions of the soil: analysis of the soil microbiota associated with the... | reverse complement strand
GTAGCGCTTCGTTCAGTTACGTATTGCTCGCTGATCTGCCGCGCTCCGGATTCACCCGCACCCGGCGCGGTCCGCTGGAAGATCACGCCTGCATGACCTGACCGCCCCCTCCGCCCGGCGTCCGCCATGCCGCCGTCGCTGTCTATCCGATCCCCTTCGGCCAGGCCGGGCTGTTCGGCGGCGGCGAGGCGCATGCGCTCATGAAAGGCTGGCCCGCGCCCTGTCGCGGCTGCCCCCCACCCCGCCTGATCACCTTCGGCGGGGGACCGTACCGCTGCGGCACGGAGGGAGGCTCGAGATCCGCACCCATGCGCCGCTGCATATCCTCGCCGGGCGTCGCAATCGCCGACTCCCTCCGGCTGACTCACTGCACGACCTGCGCGGAGTCGACGTCGTCCCACTGCGCCGCCTGGAACACCCTGGTGACCGACGCTGGCGGTGACCTTCGCGCGCTATCACCGGCAAGCGGGCCGTACGTCACCGACGATCGGCCTGGCGGCGCCAGCCTGACCCTGCACCGGCTGCTGCCGGTGGCCCGCTTCAGCTAAACAGCTCCTCATCGCCGCGCGGGGGAGCAGTTCCGCGCCTGGCAGCGCCTGGGACCGCTGGAGCATCATCTACGCCAGGATCGACACCGACCTCTACCGCCCGGCCGAGGGGGCAGCCCCGGCAGGGGTCCTGTTCGTCGGCCGGCTCCTGCCGCACAAGGGGGTCGACGCGTCCTCATTCGAGGCCGCCGAGGCCGGACATTGCCGCTGCGGATCGTCGGCCGCCCCTACCACGACGAGAGTACTTCCGGCTCCTGCAACGCCCTGGCGGCCGGCAAGGACGTCACCTTCGCGTCTGCCAGGCGAGCGACGGAGGGTGCGTGCGCTGCGCCGCCTATCGCTCGGCGACCGTCTCGGTCCTTCCGTCGGTCCAGCCGCACCGTCTAGCGGCGGACACCGCGGCCCTCCCCGGGCTCCCTGGGGACTCGCGCCCTGATGGAGGCCATGGCCTGCGGCGCCGCGCGGCGGTCTGCGCCCGGGTCGGGGCGCTGACCGAGGTGAGTGGTTGGAGGACGGGGGTCTCGAGCGCCACGTCGTGCGCCGGGCGATCCCTCGCCCTGCGCGACCGGCTGCGCCGCCTCCTCGACGAGACCCGGCACGCCGCGGAGCTGGGAGCGGCGGCGCGCGCCGCATCAGGAGCGCTTTCACGCCTGGACCGCCGTGGCGGAGCGCTGCCTGGAGGCCTACGCGCGATGAGCCTCGGCCGCGGAGCGCCGATCGTGGTGGTGGAGGCGGGGGAACATGCCCAAGGTGAAGTGATCGAGAGATCCTCCTCGCCGCGGGGCGGCCGGTCGCCGGCTTCACCGACCCCTGGCCTCCCCTCGGGGAGCCGCTTCGCCGGCGTCCGCTGCCTGCGGGGGGCCCGACGGCGCCCCTGCCGGGAGGTTGCGCGCCGCCTGAGCGTCGAGGGCAGCCGTCATCGCGCTCGGCGACAACGCCGCTCCGCGCCCGCCGCCGGGCCCAGGAGGGTCACGCGCGTCGGCTCGCTCTCACCAACGCCATCCACCCACGGGGCCCACATCTCGGCCAGCGCCTCGCTGGGCGAAGGGGGTCACCGTCATGGCCGGCGCCGTGGTCAACGCCGCGACCGCCCTGGGCGACGGCAGCATCGTCGGCAACCTTTCCGGCGCCACCGTCGACCGCGCGACAATCGCATCGGCCGCTTCGTCCACACATCGCGCCGGGGGCGCATCGCCGCGGAGCTACGTCACGGTCGAGGATGGGGCCCTGATCCGGGGTCGGCGCGACGGTGGGGCGCGGCCGCGCCCTCACCGTGGGCCGCGGAGGCCGTGATCCGGCATCGGCGCGGTGGTGATCGGCGACCTCGCGCCGGAGACCGTGGTCGCCGGCTAATCCGGCGCGGCTCCTCCGCACCCCACCGCCCGAGGACCTTCGCGCTGACCGATTTCCTCCCCGTTTCCGGCGCCCGCGCTGCTGGGCAACGGTGCAGCGCTACGATCGAAGAGAGTGCCCTGCGGACCACCTGGATCTCCTCGATCGGCGAGTTCATCGAGCGCTTCGAGCGGGGAGGTGTCGTGGCGAGGCCTCTGCTGGCGACTCGAGCGCTGCGGTCGGCTGCTGCAACGGCACGGTGGCCCTGCTACCTGGCCCTCCTCGGCGCCGGGGTGGGACCAGCGCGGGAGACGAGGTCTTTTGCTGGTCCCCACTCCACTCACCTACGTCGCCACGGCCAGCGCCGTGCGCTGCGTGCGGCGCCGAGCCGGTCTTCGTCGACAGCGACCGGCGCACCTGGAACCCACCTCGATCCGTCCGACCTCGAGCGCAAGGTCGCCCCCCGCTCCAAAGGCGGTCGTTCCGGCTCCACCTCTCTACGGCAAGCCGGCGGCGATGGACGAGGTCGAGGGGATCGCGCGCCGGCATGGGCTCCCTGGTGATCCGGAAGGACGCCGCCGGGCGATCCACGGCGCCTCCCTACCGCGGCCGCCCGGCCGGCTCAGCTCCGGCGAGATCAAAGCCGCCTTCAGCTTCTTCGGCGATACAAGATCATCACCTGCCTGCGGCGAGGGGGATGAGGGTCGTGACCTGCAGACGCCGACCTGGGCGCGCAAGATGCGCCAGCTCGTAAGGGGCAGGGGCGGGATTTCGAGGCGGCGCTACTGGTTTCCGGTCGTCTGGCTACAACTGCCGCATGACCAGCATCCAGGCCGCCTCTCGGGCGCGGCGCAGCTCGAAAGGATCGCCAGGCGACTACCTCGCGGCGCGGGACGAGATCGAGGCCTGGTTACCGCGCCGAGCTCGACGGAGCATCCTCAGCTGGCGCTGCCGGTCCGCGAAAGCCGCCTGACGAACGGTGCGTCAACTGGCTGTTCAGCGTGGTGCTCCGAGGGAGCTTCCGGGGCTTCGGAAGAGACGAGGTGATGGGCGCACCTCCGGGCCGCCGGATCGACTCGCCCCTTTTTCTACCCCTGCCACATCCTCGCGCTTACGAGCGCGGGCCGCCGGTTGTCCCGGGCCGAGCGGCTGGGCGGAGGGGGTCTCCTGCCGACCTGGGTGGGAATTAATTCAGGCAGGTGGCGCGCGTCGCGCGGCGCCTTCGCGCCACTCAGGCTCGGGGCCAGGGCCGGAGGCGTGAGGGAGCGCCGTGCCGCAACTTGGCCGCCGCGGAGGACGGCCGCGAGGCCCCGCCCCTCGCCTGAAGGCCGGACGCCCCGATGCGCTGCCCGGTCGTCACCGACGGCGAGCTCCGGCCGGAGCTCGGCGCACCGCAAATGGCCCTCCACCTGGCGGAGGCCCTCGCCGCCCGCGGCGAGCTGTGGTCTCCTGGGCGAGCGGACCGGGCGATCGAAGAGGTCCGCTGGTGGAAGGCCTGGCGCGAGCCTTCCTCGGCTCGGGCCTTCACTCAGCACCGCGGGTCCGTTCGATGCCATCGACCTCCCACCGGCTACGCCACGCCGCGGCTGACCCGGGCCGCCCCGCTGGTCGTCGAACCGTCAGCCCGATCTCAGAGAGTACTTCGCCGCCAGCCTTGCGGAGGAGCTCTTGCCCTTTCGCACAACCCTCTCCGCTCGGTGGCCACCTGGTCACGCCCTTGCGGGTGAGCGGTGCGGTGCTCACCGCCTTTCGGCGCGCCCGGGTCATCGCCTGCCTCGGCTCCCAGGAGCGCAGAATGGATGGCCCGCCACTCCCGCAGACGCGGCGGAAGGTGTTCGCCTACCTCAACGCGCCGTCGGCCGCCGACCAGCGGACCTTCTCCGCGCTGCGGGCCAGGCGGCGTCCCCTGCCGGCGACGCCCTCCGCTACCTCTGGATCGGACGGTGGACAGCGCACAAGAGGGGACCAGCCGGCTGGTGCGGTGGCTCGACGAGCGGGCGGCGGCCCGGCCGGGCGACCGCTTCACCGTCGCCAGCTGCGGCCCTGCCGCCAGGCAGCGGCCACCCTGCCGGCCGCGCTGCTCGCCAGCGGCCGGCTCATCCTGATCCCCCTCCTTCACCGCGAGGGAACGCCGGAAGTCCTGCGCCGGCGACGCCGGGATCTTCACCAGCCGGGTCGAGGGTGGGGTCTTTCGCTCAACGAAGATGCTTGAGGCCGGGCTGACGGTCTTCGCCACCGGAGCGGGCGGCGTCCGCGACCTGAGGCCATCTTCCCCCGGACCCTCCTCCCCTTCCCGCCGCCACTGGCGCCGCAGCTCGCCGATGCCCGCGAGCTCGACCTCGCGGAGTACCATCGACACCTCTGCTGGCCCGCCATCGCCGGAAGGTACGAATCAGAGTCGCCCGCCTCGCCGACGCGGCCGCCGGAGACGCGGGCATGAGCGTGCTTCCGGGGTCGTGCCGCTGCTGCCGCCGCCGCTCGAAGGCGTGGGCGGCTATGCCTTCGCCCTGGCCGGGGCGCTCGCCGCAGAGCGGGGCGTCGGAAACGCCTTCGTGGTCGGCTCTCGGCTGGCATCCCGGGCCGGAGACCGGCTCCGTAACGGCCGAAGCCGTCGCCGCCCGCCGAGCCGAGGCGCTCCGCGAAGGCGGCTCGGAGGCCGCCGGGCGATCGGTCCTGCTCACTACGCCAACTACGGCTATGACGGAAGGGCCGGCCGGACTGGCCTGGTGGGCGGTCTCGAAGAGTGGCGCCGCGAGCGGCCGGGCGGCGGCTGGTGACCTTCTTCCACGAGGGGTCACCACGCCAGCGGCCCCTGGCGCCGCTCGCTTCTGGCAGGGGCCGGGCCAGCGCCGGCTCGCCGCGCGCCTGGCCCGCTGTATGGCCGGGTGGCGACCAGCCTGGAGATCTACCGCCGCCTGCTCGCCCCCCTGGATGGAGGAGGCCGGTCAGTACTCCGGTGCCGTCGACGGTCGGCGAGGTCCTCGATCAGGCCCCTCCCCTCCCACCCGGCCGCCTCGCCTTACGCTCTTCGGCGGAGCCGAAGCACGCCGGCGCGCCTTCCAGGAGCGCCGCGGCAGCCTCGCCCGCGCCTGCCAGGCCCTCGCCATCGAGGAGATCCTGCGACATCGGCGTCCCGGCGGGCGCCCCGGAACAGCAGGCGGCATCCCGGTCCGCGCCCTGGGCCTCCCCTGCCCGCGGGAAGCGGTCAGACCCTCCTCGCCTCCTCCCGGGCGGGCTTCACGGCTTACCCCCGCCTTCCTCCCCAAGTCGACCATCTTCGCCGCCTACGCGGCCTGCGGCGTCCTACCGGTCTGCGCCGGACGGCGCAGTCGTTCGACGCGCCGCTTTCGCCCAGCCCGTGCTGCTGGAGCCCGAGCCCGAGCCGCCACCACCGGCCGAGATCGACGCCATCGCCGCCCGCGCCACCGCCTGGTACCGCGGGCACGGCCTGCGCGTCTCGCCGCCGCCATCCACCGCCTTTTGGGCGAGGGGCGGGGGACGATGAAGATCCTCTTCGGCTCCACCGCCTTCCTGCCGCAGATCGGCGGCCTGGAGATCAACACCTCCTCGCTCGCCGAGTGGATGCACCTCGCCGGCCACGGTGGTCCTCTTAACCACACGCCGGCCCCCGGCTATCCGGAGCCCCCTGGGTGCAGGTCGTCCGCAACCTTCTCCCGCGAGCGGCTGCGCTGGAAAGGGCCCGCTGGTGCGACGTCTTCTACCAGGCCAACCTCGCTGCACGACCTCTGGCCGGCAATCCTCGTACATCGCCCCTGGGTGGTCTCGCACCACAGCTGGTATACCCGGAGCGACGGCCGGATCGCCTGGCGGGACCGCCTGAAGCGCTACCTCGCTTCGCCGGCGGCTCGATCGCGGTCAGCGACGCCATTGCGGCGCGGACCTCCGGACCCCCTCGACCGTGATCCCCACAACGCCTATCGCCACGAGCTCTTCCGCCGCGGAGGTCGAGGCGGACGCGGGACCCTGGTGTTCCTCGGACGCCTCGTCTCGGACAGAGCGGTTGCGCCGGGCCCTCGGAATGCTGGCGGCCGGAGAGCGGCCGAACCTGACGGTGATCGGCGACGGGCCGGAGCGGCAGCCGCTCGGGCCCAGGCCGCGCGGCTCGGGCTCGGCGACCAGGTCGAGTTCCTCGGCACGCGCGCCGGGACGAAGGCTGGTCGCCTGCTCAACCGCCACCGCACGTCCTCGTCGTCCCCTCGCGCTGAGCCACATTCGGCCTGGTGGCGCTCAGGGATCGCCTGCGGCTGCATCGTCGTCACGGCTCGGCCGGCGGCGGGCTGCAGCAGGCGATCGGCCACGAGGCGGACCTTTCAAACGGCGACACCGCCTCGCCGCCCAGCTCCAGTCGGTGCTGCACGAATGGGAAGAGCTACTCCCCTACCTCGAGCGCACCGCGGGCATCTCGCCAGCCACACCTTCAGCCACGTGGCCAGCGCTGCACCTGGGTGATCGAAGGCGCGGTCGAGGACGGCCGCCAGCATAGGCAGCCGGGAGTCGCTGAACTCAGCGCTCCCCTGGTGATGCTGGCCGGCCTCGCGCGCCAGTCTGGGCTAGCCTCCGCAACGTTGGCGCCAAGCGGTGCAGGCGAGCTCGTCCTGCTGGTGTTCGAAGGAGCGATCCGCAAGTGGGTCTTCCCCTCCTCTCGGGACCTGATCTACTTTGCCAAAGACCTGCTTCTGCTGGGCGCCTACCTCAGCTACTTCCGCTCGCGCGTCTACGAGCGCCGCCGAGGGGGCCAAGCTCCCCTCCTCACCCTGGCGTTCTTTGGGGCATCCGCCATCTTCAACCTGTTCGAGATCTTCAATCCGCAGCTGCCGAACATCCCTGGTCGGCGTGCTCGGGTTCAAAGCCCTACTGCTTCACATTCCGCTCCTTTACATCCTCCCGTACGTCTTTCAAGACGGCGCCGAGCTCAAGCGCTTCCTGCGCAAGTACGCCCTCCTCGCGATCCCATTGGGGATGCTCGCCGCAGCCCAGTTCTGAGCCCTGCTTCGACGCGCTCAACACCTAGCGCACGCTCGAACGACATGGGGGAGTCGATCATCACCTTCGGCAGCTCGGGATTCGAGTGCGCAAGCGCGCGAAGTCAGGGACCTAGAGGGCCTGCCGTGCCGCTCTGGTCGCGCGCGTCGTGGACCCTTCTCGGGACGAGTGCGTTGTCGGGCTCGGCTCGCTTCCGCTCCATTTGCTGCCGTTCCTGGTGGCGGTCGCGATCGCCGGCGGCGTGCTGTCTGCAGCGATGGCGGGCTGGATCGGGGCGGCCTACATGGTCGGACTGCTGGTGACCTCGTCGCTGCTGCCCCTCTGGCGCGTGGAGCACTTGTCTCGGACTCAAGCGGCCGTCGCGGCAACGCTGCTTGTCGGCGCGCTGCTGCTCGCCGCGAAACAGGCCGGAATGGTGCTCGTGCTGCTCGACTGGTTTCTCGTCGGGGTCTCCTGCGGCGTCTTGCAGGTGATGGGCGCCATGGCCGCCGCGCGTACCGAGCATCGGCGCGAAGCGTTCGCGCTGCGCCTCGCCGTCACGCTGGCGATCGCCGGCGCGGCGACCGCGGCGCTGCAACTGATGGACGCCTTCGCGTCGTATGAAGCGCTCACGCACGGCCTGGCCGTGCTCACGGGCGCCACCGCCGGCCTTCGCCCTGCTGCTGCCGATGCCGCCTCCTCGATGTGGAGCGCTGTACCGGCCTGCCCCGCTCGCCGGCCGCGGCGTGAAGTGGCAAGGACTCGTCTTCATCGGCCTGTTCTTCGTCGGCCAGCACGGCCTGTGGGCCTATACGGTCGAGGGCGCGATCGGCAACGGCATCGACCTGAGCATGACCGCAGTCAACATCTCCCTTTGCAAGTTCGCCGCCTGCGCCGCGCTCATGAGCCACAACTTCGGGCTGAGTCGACGCTGGCCCGATCGGACTCTGCGGACCGGCGGACTTGCCCTCGCCGTCAGCGCCGGCATCGTGGTCGCGACCTCCGACTCCGCCCTCCGCTCCTCGTCTGGGCTCCTCGTCTGCAGCAAGTGCTGTTGAACACGATGTCGGCCCGTTTTCAAGCGGAGATCGTGTCGGCCGACCCGTTGAACGCGGGTGCCTGGATCACCGCCGCCATCTATGTCGGCTCGGCTCTCGGCTACGTGCTTCGCGGCGCTGCCATCGCGATGGGCGTCGATTCTGGGCCTTCCAGGCTTTCATCGTCTTCTCTTGCTTCCTGCCGGCGCTATGGAAGTGGCGGGAGGAAGGGAAACGGCGCGTCTACGCGTTCCGCTGACTTCCGCGCCGGCGCCACGCCGCCATCGCGGCTGCACCGGCGAGCAGCAGTGCCCATTCGGCCGGCTCGGGCACCGGCGTGGTCACCCCCGCCACGCCATAGCTGAAGTCGTCCACGGTCAAGCCCGTGGTGCCGGTGCCGATGATCTTGAAGCCGCCGATGTCGGCCGTCGGCCGCGAGATGCCGACGAAGTGGCCCGCGGTGGCGGCCGGCGAACGTCTCGAGCGTGGTCTCCGGGAGGCCTGAGAACGCGAAATTGGTGTCCGCGGCGATCAGCGTCACATTGCCGAGCGCGGGGTTCAACCAGAAGCCCACGCTGCTCACCTTGACCGGAAAGAACACCTCGATGAAGGCGCCCGGACCGAACTTGGTGGTGAAGTCGAAGTCCACCGGCCCGAGCACGGTGCTGCCTGAATGTGCGTTGCCGGCGATGGCTCCTCCGAGCTGGTACAGCGCCGGCATGTTGGTGCCGACCACGCCGCCCACGGAGAACTGCACGCCCGGCACCTGGTTGAAGACGAACGCATTGGGGCTGACCGGAACGCCCTGGGTGTAGGCGGTGATGGCTTGCGGCGTTCGTCCGGCGAGCGATTCGAAGGTCTGGACGGTGAGCCCGCTCTGGAACGCCGCGATGACGGTCGGGTCGGTGGTGTCGACGCCGGCGGCAGCCGCCGCGGTGATGGAGCCGACGCCGATCGCCGCGCAGGCCAATGAACGCAACTTCATGGTGTTCTCCTGAGCTGATTGATGCGCGCGCTGCTTTCGCGGACGCGCCAAGGACCCGTCTTCGAGCGCGCAATCTCAGCACTATGAGAACGGCCAGTCAATCCCCCAATGCCAGCTGTCACGGGCCCTGCCGAGGGGCACGCGGTTTTGCCGTTGCGTCAACCGCGCAGCTCGCGCCGCACGGTCTCGACCGCTGACAACTTCGTTTGCCGTCGCGTGCGAATCGAGCCGGTACGCGCCATCAGGCAGCGACCCGTCTGCCGACCAGGCTAGGCAGCAACCGCGCGAGGAAGTGCGGCGCAGGGATGGCCGGTGTAGTTCCAGCCGGCGCCTTGACCGCCCGTGCGGCGCATCAACATACTTCCCGCAACGACGAGCCGGTGAGACTCGCCGACTCCTGGAGACGAAAATGAAGAACAAGTTGGTCGTCCTCGCGGGGGCGTTGCTGTCAGCCGTGTGGCTCATGCCGCACGCCCTGGCCCAAACGCGCCTGCGTCACCCAGAACATGGCCGTTCCGCCCGGCGCCAACACGAGCGACAAGGCGGCGCCTTTCTTCATCGACACGACGGGCCTCGACTTCAAGACCCAGCCGCCGACGCGCGATCCGAACAACCCCAACTATCCACGCGCAACGGAGCTGCCCGACGGCACGCTGCCGCCGGCCGGCGCCGAGGGCAACTTCATCATCGGCCCGACCCATGCGCCCGCGCCCGAGACCATCGCCAAGGAAGGCGTTCCGAAAGGCACCACCACCTCGTTCACGATCTCGTCGAAGGAGAGCACGATCTACAACCCCGGCCTGATCCGCGACGATGTGCCGGGCTGCGGCAACAGCTCGATCATGATCGCGACGACGGCGCCGGGCGACAAGTCGAACATGATCGTCACCACCAGCCATCCCGGCACCTGGACGCGCACGATCGACGTCTATGTCCCGCCGAACTATGTGCGCGGCACGCCGGCGCCGTTCATCGTGATCGGCGACGGCGGCTCGACGGCCTGGAAGGACGTGAACACCATCCTCGACAACCTGATCCAGCAGCGCCGCGTGCCGCCGATGATCGCCATCCAGATCGGCAACGGCGGGCAGGATGCCCAGGGCGCGCAGCGCGGGCGCGAGTACGACACGGTGTCGGGCACCTATGCGCAGTTCGTCGAGCGCGAGGTGTTGCCGCTCGTCGAGCAGCGCGCCGGCGTGAAGCTCACCAAGGACCCCGAGGGCCGCGCGACCATGGGGTTGAGTTCCAGCGGCACCGCAGCGTTCACGATGGCCTGGTTCCATCCCGAGCTCTATCACCGGGTGCTGGCCTATTCGCCGACCATGGTGAACCAGCAATGGCCGTGGAACCCCTGCGCTGCGCGGCGGCGCCTGGGAGTATCACAGCGCCTGGACGGGGCCTGCCGGGCCCAACCTCACTGTCAAGGCTGGCGTGCTCACGCCCTCCGAGGCGCCCGGCACGCCGCTGATCCCCAGCGCGGCCACCAAGCCGATCCGCTACTGGTTCGAGATGGGCGACCAGGACCTGTTCTATCCGAACCCGACGATTCCCGACGGCATGCACGACTGGACGCTGTCGGCCGCGTTGATGGCGAAAGTGCTGGCCGCCAAGGGCTATCACTACCAGTTCCTGTTCGCGCGCAACGCCAAGCACGTCGACCGGCCGACCGTCGCGCAGACGATGCCGGCGGCGCTGGAATGGCTGTGGAAGGGTTATCCGATTCCGTAGGACGGGGCCAGCCGCATGAAGCTTTCGACGCTATCAAAAACTTCTTCTCGAGAAACCCCACGACGGCATCCTTGAAGGTGGCCGGATTCATGGAAGGGCTGGGATGTCCCGCCTTCGGAATTGTGATGACCTCGGCACGAGGAAGGCACTTCGATTCTTCCTGCACGAGCGTCTGGAATCGGGCCGTCGTCAGTTCGCCCTTCACTAATAGCACCGGCATCTTCAAAGAGCCAAAGGCCTCGCAAGTAACCCTTTCAGGCTGCTGTCGCCCGATCCCGACAACCGACCAGGCGTTGTCCCGGATCACTTGTTTATTTCGCTCCGGCAGACGCTGGCAGAGCCCCGGTCCGTTGATCGACAAGACGACACCCGCGCTCGGCAGACACAGCCCGCCGCCTACCCCCGCAACCGAAACCGCTGCAGCTTCCCCGTCTCGGTCCGCGGCAGCGCCTCGCGAAACTCCACCGCCCGCGGGTACTTGTACGGCGCCACCGTCGCCTTCACGAAGTCCTGCAGCGCCTTCACCATCGCCTCGTCGCCGCGGTGCGCCGGCGCGCAGCACGACGAAGGCCTTGACGATCTGGCCGCGCTCCGCGTCGGCGCACGCCGATCACGCGCGCATTCGGCGACGGCCGCGATGCCGCAGCAGCGCGTCTTCCACTTCGGGCGCGGCGATGTTGTAGCCGGCCGAGATGATCATGTCGTCGGTGCGCGACTGGTAGAGGAAGTAGCCGTCGGCGTCCATGCAGGTAGGCGTCGCCGGTGTGGTTCCAGCCGTCCTGCACGTAGCTCGGCCTGGCGCGGGTCGTCGAGGTAGCGGCAGCCCGTCGGGCCCTTGCACCGCGAGCTCGCCGATCGTGCCGGCGGGCACGTCGCTTGCCGTCGTCGTCGATCGACGCGCGGCGCGATAGCCGGGCACCGCCGTGCCGGTGGCGCCGGGCCGCGCGTGCGCCTCGTCGGCGGAGATGAAGATGTGCAGCATCTCGGTCGCGCCGATGCCGTCGATGATCTCGATGCCGGTCGCCTCGCTTCCAGAGCGCGCGCGTCGCGGCGGGCAGCGCCTCGCCGGCGGACGACGCACTTGCGCAGCAGCGCCGCCGTCGCGCGCGCCGATCTCGCTTCTCGCGCGCGCCGGCGGCCATGGCGCGGTACGAGGTCGGCGCGGTGAAGCAGCACGGTCGCGCCGATGCGCGACGACGCGCCTCGAGCAGCTCGGGCGGGCCGGCCTTCTCGAGCAGCACGGTCGAGGCGCCGACGCTGCATCGGGAACAGCGTCAGGCCGCCGAGGCCGAAGGTGAAGGCGAGCGGCGGGCTGCCGATGAAGACGTCGTCGGGCGCGGCGCGCAGCACGTGCTGCGGGAAGCACACGCAGCTCGCCATCACGTCGCGGTGGAAGTGCATCGTCGCCTTCGGCTGGCCGGTGGTGCCCGAGGTGAAGGCGAGCAGGCAGGTGTCGTCGGCGGCGGTGTCGACGTTGTCGAACGGCGCGTCGTGGCGCGCCATGCGCGCCTCGAGGCCGTCGGCCGCGCGGCGTCGCCGAAGTAGACGCATGCTGCGCGCAGCACGCGGCGTCACGCGCGCGGCAGCCGCGCAGCTCGTCGCGCAGCGCCGCGTCGCAGAGCGCGATGGTCGACCTGGGCCTTGTCGATGATCTGCGCCGAGCTCCTTGGCGCGCAGCATCGGCATGGTGCCGACCGCGATGCCGCCGGCCTTCATCACGCGCGAACCAGCAGGCCGACCAGCATCGGCTTGTTGGCGGCGCGCAGCAGCACGCGGTTGCCGGGCACGAGGCCGCAGCTCGTGCGACCAGCACGTGGGCGATGCGGTCGGCCTGGCGCTGCAGCTCGGCGTAGGTCCAGCGACGGGCCGCCGGGCGCGCTGACGCAGCGCGCGGTCGCCGCGGCCTTCGCGCGACGTGGCGGTCGAGCAGCTCGGTGGCGCAGTTCAGCGCGCTCGGGAACTGCAGCTCGGGCAGCTCGAAGCAGGAACTCGGGCTGCGCCTCGAGCGCGGCGGCAGGTGGTCGCGCGCGAAGGTGTCGACGTGGGCGGTGTACGGCATGGCGCTCGCGTGGCGGCGGTGCGTGCTGGCTCTCAGAACGCTGCGATGCCGGTGATCGCGCGGCCGAGGATCAGCGCGTGCACGTCGTGCGTGCCCTCGTAGGTGTTGACGACCTCGAGGTTGACCAGGTGGCGCGCGACGCCGAACTCGTCGCTGATGCCGTTGCCGCCCAGCATGTCGCGCGCCATGCGGGCGATGTCGAGCGCCTTGCCGCAGGAGTTGCGCTTCATGATCGAGGTGATCTCGACCGAGGCCGTGCCTTCGTCCTTCATGCGGCCCAGGCGCAGGCAGCCCTGCAGGCCGAGCGTGATCTCGGTCAGCATGTCGGCGAGCTTCTTCTGGATCAGCTGGTTGGCGGCGAGCGGCTTGCCGAACTGCTTGCGGTCGAGCACGTACTGGCGCGCGCGGTGCCAGCAGTCCTCGGCGGCGCCGAGCGCGCCCCAGGCGATGCCGTAGCGCGCGCTGTTGAGGCAGGTGAACGGGCCCTTCAGGCCGCGCACCTCGGGGAAGGCGTTCTCCTCGGGGCAGAACACCTCGTCCATCACGATCTCGCCGGTGATCGAGGCGCGCAGGCCGACCTTGCCGTGGATCGCCGGGGCCGACAGGCCCTTCGCGCCCTTGTCGAGCACGAAGCCGCGGATCGCGCCTTCGTCGTCCTTCGGCCCAGACGACGAACACGTCGGCGATCGGCGAGTTGGTGATCCACATCTTCGCTGCCGCTGAGGCTGTAGCCGCCGGCGACCTTCGCTGCGCGCGCGTGACCATGCTGCCGGGGTCGGAGCCGTGGTTCGGCTCGGTCAGGCCGAAGCAGCCGATCCATTCGCCGGTCGCGAGCTTGGGCAGGTACTTCTGCTTCGTGCGCCTCGGTGCCGAACTCGTTGATCGGCACCATCACCAGCGACGACTGCACGCTCATCATCGAGCGGTAGCCCGAGTCGACGCGCTCGACCTCGCGCGCGACCAGGCCGTAGCAGACGTAGTTGAGCGCCGCCGCCGCCGTACTGCTCGGGGATGGTCGGCGCCGAGCAGGCCGAGCTCGCCCATCTCGCGGAAGATCGCGGCGTCGGTCGTGCCGTGGCGGAACGCCTCGAGCACGCGCGGCGCGAGCCGCTCCTGGCAGTAGGCGTGCGCCGCGTCGCGCACCGCGCGCTCGTCGTCGGTGAGCTGCTGGTCGAGCAGCAGCGGGTCGTCCCAGTGGAAGCGTGCCTTGGCGGTGGCCATGTGAATCTCCTCGATTCGTGCTCAGTCGGGAACGACGGCGGTGACCTCGATCTCGACCTTGGCGCGGTCCTCGATCAGCGCCGTCACCTCGACCGCGGTCATCGCGATGTCGTAGCGGCCGATGATCTCGCGAAACGCCGCGCCGATCTCGCGCCCGGCGGCGAGGTACTCGCGCTTGCTCGTCACGTACCAGGTCATGCGGACGATGTGCTCGGGCTTGGCGCCGCCGGCGCGCAGCACCGCGACGACGTTCTCGCAGCGCCTGGCGCGTCTGCGCCGGCGAAGTCGTCGCTGTCGAAGCACGCCCTCGGGCGTCCCAGCCGACCTGGCCGGCGACGAAGAGCCTGGCGGCCGGTGCGCGGCGACGCCGTTGGCGTAGCCCTTGGGCCGCGGCCAGCCTTCGGGCAGGAGCGCTTGGTTCGTCATCGCTCATCCTTGTCCTGGCCGTGGGCCTTGAGCAGGTCGCGGCCGATGATCAGCTGCTGCACCTCGCTCGCGCCTTCGTAGATGCGCAGCGCCCGGATCTCGCGGTAGAGCTGCTCGACCGGCTCGCCGCTCTGCGACGCCCAGCCCGCCCAACATCTGCACGGCGGCGTCGATCACCTGCTGCGCGCCTTCGGTCGCGGCGAGCTTGGCCATCGCCGCCTCGCGCGTGACGTTCGCTGCCCTGGTCGCGCTGCCAGGCGGCGCGGTAGGTGAGCAGCGCGGCGCTGTCGATCGTCGGTCGCCATCTGCGCCAGCTTGGCCTGCGTGAGCTGGAAGTCGGCCGAGGCGCCTGGCCGAACATCTTGCGCGTGGTCGCGCGCGCCAGCGCCTCGTCGAAGGCGCGGCGGGCGAAGCCGAGCGCGGCGGCGGCGACCGAGGTGCGGAAGACGTCGAGCGTGCGCATCGCGACCTTGAAGCCCTCGCCGTCGGCGCCGATGCGCTGCGCTCGCGGCGATGCGGCAGCTCGTGAAGCGCAGCCGCGCCAGCGGATGCGGCGCGATCACGTCGATGCGCTCGGCGATCTCGAAGCCCGGCGTGCCGGCATCGACGATGAAGGCGCGAGATGCCGCGCGCGCCTTCGGCCGGATCGCTCGTCGGCGGTGCGCGCGAAGACGACGTAGAAGTCGGCGATGCCGCCGTTCGGAGATCCAGGTCTTCTCGCCGTCGAGGACGTAGTCGTCGCCGTCGCGGCGCGCGGCGCACGCCATCGCCGCGACGTCGGAGCCGGCGTCGGGCTCGGAGAGCGCGAACGCGGCGATCGCCTCGCCGCGCGCGACCTGCGGCAGGTAGCGCGCCTTCTGCTGCGTCGCGTGCCGGCGAGGCTGATCGCGCCCGAGCCGCAGGCCCTGCATCGCGAACGCGAAGTCGGCCAGGCCGTCGTGGCGCGCCAGCGTCTCGCGCGCGAGGCAGATCGAGCGCGTGTCGATCGCGTCGGCGGCGCCGCCGTGCTGCGCGGCCGGCGATCGCGTGGCGCGAGCCAGCCGGCGTCGCCGAGCGCGCGCGACGAGCGCGCGGCAGGCGGCGTCGACGGCGGCGCGGTCGTGGCCGTGGTCGTGGCCGACGGCGCTCGCCGCCCAGGCGTCGAGCTCGCGCCGCGAGCGCGCGGTGGCGCGGCTCGAAGAACGGCCAGTCGAGGTAATCGGGCATCGGCGCGGTGGGTGGCCATCACCATTTCGGCGCGATGCGCTCGCCCGGAAGGACCTCGTACGGATCGCCCCAGCCGGGCGCGTCTTCAGGCGCTCGCGCCAGGCGGCGATGTTCGGGAAGCGCTCCTCGAGGACGTAGCCGCTCTCCTCGGCCGGATAGAAGAGGTGGCCCGAGGCGAGATGTCGGCGATCGAGAACGCGTCGCCGACCATGAACGAAGCGGCCGGCCAGGTGCTTCTCGACGATGAAGAACGCGCTGTCGATCCGGCCCGCGCAGGAACGCGGCGACGGCCGGGTCGGGCTCGCTTGGCGGCGAACGACTTCATGAAGCGCCAGGTCGCGAAGTAGCTCGTGAACTTGTGGTTGTCGAAGAACAGCCAGCGCAGCACTTCCAGGCGCTCGTCGTCGTCCTTGCCGCCGAGCTTGCCGTGCTGCTCGCCGCGAGCATCGTCAGGATGACGCCCGACTGCGTGATCTTCCTGCCGCGGTCGTCTTCGAGCACCGGCACCTCGCCCATCTCGTTGACGCCCTCGCGCCAGGCCGGGTCTGCGCGTCTTGCCGCCGGCGAAGTCGGCGAACGACAGGTGCCACCGGCTGCCACGGCACGCCGAGCGCGCGCAGCAGGAAGGCGACCTTGAAGGTGTTGCCAGACTGGGCGAAGCCGTGGAGCTGAGCATGTCAGTTGCCCTCGAAGCGCGGCTTCTGCTTGGCGACGAACGCCTCGTAGGCGCGCGTGAAGTCCTCGGTCAGCATGCAGATCGCCTGCGCCTGCGCCTCGGCCTCGATCGCCTGCTCGATCGTCATCGCCCATTCCTGATGCAGCATCGTCTTGGTGATGCCGTTGGCGAAGCGTCGGCCCGGCGGCGAGCTCGCGCGCCAGCGCGATCGCCTCGGCTCGCAGCGCCTCCGGCGCGCACCAGCCGGTTGAAGAAGCCCCAGCGCTCGCCCTCCTCGCCGCCGAGCGCGCGGCCGGTGTAGAGCAGCTCGCTGGCGCGGCCCTGGCCGATGATCCGCGGCAGCATCGCGCAGGCGCCCATGTCGCAGCCGGCGAGGCCGACGCGGTTGAACAGGAACGCGGTCTTGCTGCGCGCGGTGCCGAGGCGCAGGTCGGACGCCATCGCCATGATCGCGCCGGCGCCGGCGCAGACGCCGTCGATCGCGGCGACGATCGGCTGCGGGCAGACGCGCATCGCCTTGACCAGGTCGCCGGTCATGCGCGTGAACATCAGCAGCTCGGGCGCCTTCAGCTTGCACCAGCGGGCCGATGATCTCGTGCACGTCGCCGCCGGAGCAGAAGTTGCCGCCGGCGCCGGCGACGACGACCGCATGCACGTCGTCGGCGTGACTGCAGCGCGCTCGAACAGGTCGCGCAGCTCGGCGTACGAGTCGAAGGTGAGCGGGTTCTTGCGCTCGGGGCGGTTGAGCGTGACGCGGCCGACGCCGTCGTTCGACGCTCCAGGCGAAGTGCTGCGCGCGCGTAGCCGGCGAGCGGCCGGCGGTTGCCGGCGACGAGGGCGGGGTCGATGCGCGCGGTCGTGTCTCGCTCATGACGGCTTCGCCTCGGCGGCGTTGTTCGTTCTTGCACCAGGTGCACGCGCAGCCGCCGAGCTGCGCGTGCAGCTGCTGCACGGTGGCGGCGTCGAGGCCGGCGAACAGCTCGAGGATCCAGCCCTCGTGCTCGCGCGCCATCGTCTCGAAGTGGCGCCGGCCCTTCGGCGTCAGGCGGACGATCCAGGCGCGCCGGTCGCCCGGGCTGCTTCTCGCGCACCACCATGCCGTCGCGCTGCGAGGTCGTCGGTGAGGCCGGTGACGTTGCCGCCGGTCACCATCAGGTAGCGCGACAGCTCGCGCATCTTCATGCCGTCCTGGTAGCGGTAGAGCTGCGCCATGTAGTCGAAGCGCGCGAGCGAGATGCCGAAGCGCTCGCGCAGGCGGCGCCGGATCTCGGCCTCGATCTGGGTCGTGCAGGCGAGCATGCGCAGCCAGAGGCTGCAGCGCCGCGTGGTCGCCGCTGCCGGCGCGCGCCTCGTGGCCGAGCTCCTGCGCGTCTTCGAGCAGGCGCGTGCGACGGATCGTTGTGCTTCATGCGGTCAGACGCCCGAGTGCGCTGGTTCGCCTGCTCGAGCGCCGACAGGCCGCCGCCCTGCGCGCGCCATCTGCCGCTCGCGCTCGAGGTTGCGCTCGAGCTGCGTGCTTGGCCGAGCGGTACTGCTTCGGCCACGTCGACCTCGGTGTAGCCGATGCTTGCGCCGACTCGAGCAGCGTCCACGCCGGGTTGGCGAGGTGCGGCCGGGCGATCGCGCACAGGTCGGCGCGGCCGGCGGCGATGATGCTGTTGACGTGGTCGGCCTCGGAGATCGCGCCGACCGCGATGGTCGGGATGCCGGCCTCGTTGCGGATGCGGTCGGCGAACGGCGTCTGGTACATGCGGCCGTAGACCGGCTGCTGCCGCTTGCTCACCTGGCCCGACGAGCAGTCGATCAGGTCGACGCCGGCGGCCTTGAAGCGCGCGCGCGATCTCGACCGCGTCGTCGGGCGTGATGCCGCCCTCGACCCAGTCGTGCGCCGAGATGCGCACCGAGATCGGCAGGTGCTGCGGCCAGACCTCGCGCATCGCGTGGAAGACCTCGAGCGGATAGCGCAGGCGGTTCGCGAGCGAGCCGCCGTACTCGTCGGTGCGCTGGTTGGTGAGCGGCGAGATGAACGACGACAGCAGGTAGCCGTGCGCGCAGTGCAGCTCGAGCCAGTCGAAGCCGGCCTCGGCGGCGTAGCGCGTCGCGCGCACGAAGTCGTCGCGCGACGCGGTCCATGTCGGCGCGCGTCATCGCGTGCGACCAGTCGCTGACGCCGTCGAGGTACTGCTGCGGCGAGGCCGAGATCAGCGGCCAGTTGCCGCTCGTCGAGCGGCAGGTCCTCGCCTTCCCACGGCACGCGGGTCGAGCCCTTGGCGCCGGCGTGGCCGAGCTGCATCGCGATCTTCGCGTCGGTGTTGGCGTGGACGAAATCGACGATGCGCTTCCAGGCGTCGCGCTGCGCCGTGTTCCACAGGCCCGGGCACGCCGGGCGTGATGCGCGCGTCGGGCGAGGCGCAGGTCATCTCGGCGACGACCATGCCGGCGCCGCCCATCGCGCGCGCGCCGAGGTGCACCAGGTGGTAGTCGGCCGGGATGCCGTCGACCGCACGAGTACTGCGCCATCGGCGAGACGACGATGCGGTTCTTCAGCGTCACGCCGCGCAGCGTGAACGGCGTCAGCATCGGCGGGATCGGCGCCGCGCGGCGCGACGCGCTGCACGCCGGCGCGCGGCGGCGATCCAGTCCTCGTAGTCCTCGACGTAGCCCTTGTCGCGCAGGCGCAGGTTCTCGTGGCTGATGCGCTGGCTGCGCGTCAGCAGCGAATAGGCGAACTGCTCGGGCGGCAGGTTGACGTAGCGGTCGACGTGCTCGAACCACTCGGTCGAGTTGCGCGCCGCGTTCTGGATCTTCAGCACCTCGACGCTGCGCACGCGCCTCGTACGTCGCGCAGCGCGCCGCGCAGGTCGCCCGGGCGCTGGCCGATGCAGCGCGCGAGCTCGATCGCGTCCTCGAGCGCGAGCTTGGTGCCCGAGCCGATCGAGAAGTGCGCGGTGTGCGCGGCGTCGCCCATCAGCACCACCGGGCGCGCGGCCGTTGTGGTGCACCCAGCTCTGGCAGACGACGCGCGGGAAGCGGATCCACTGCGCCGAGCCGCGCAGGTGGCTGCGCGTTCGACATCAGCGCGTGGCCGTCGAGGTACTTCGCGAACAGCTTCTCGCAGAAGGCGATCGCCTCTTCCTTCTCCATCGTCTCGAGGCCGGCGGCTGCGCCAGACGCTGCTCGGGCGTCTCGACGATGAAGGTCGAGGTGTCGTCGTCGAAGCGGTAGGCGTGGGCCTGGAACCAGCCCCACTGCGGTCTCCTCGAAGGCGAAGGTGAAGGCCTCGAACAGCTTGCGCGTGCCGAGCCAGACGAAGCGGCAGTCGGCGCAGTGTCGATGTCGGGCTGGTAGGTCGCGGCGTGCTTGGCTGCGGATGCGGCTGTTCAGGCCGTCGCTGGCGATGATCAGGTCGGCATCGGCGTACTGCTCGTCGCCCTGCACGTCGGTCTCGAACACGCAGCTCGACGCCGAGCTCCTCGCAGCGCGCCTGCAGGATGTTGAGCAGGCGCTTGCGGCCGATGCCGCAGAAGCCGTGGCCGCCCGAGCGTGATCTTGCGGCCGCGGATGTTGACCTCGATGTCGTCCCAGTGGTTGAAGGCGTCGAGGATCTGCGCCGCGCTCGTCGGGTCGGCCGCCTGCAGGTTGCCGAGCGTCTGGTCGGAGAAGACGACGCCCCAGCCGAAGGTGTCGTAGGGCTGGTTGCGCTCGACGACGCGTGATCTCGGTGCGCGGGATCCTGCTGCTTCATCAGCAGGGCGAAGTAGAGGCCGGCCGGGCCGCCGCCGATGCATGAGCGATCTTCATGCGAGGTCCTGAATGGTTTAGTACCGGTTAAACGCAGATCTAGGTCTGAAGATGCGGCCGCGTCCTGGCGCAAGCGCCGTCGTCGGCGCTCGGCGGCGGTCCCAGGCGGTCGGCGTGACGCCGCGCTCGCGCAGGACTGAATTTCTGCACCTTGCCGTTCTCGGTGCGCGGCAGGTCGGCGACGAAGTCGAGGTAGCGCGGGATCGCGAACCGCGGCAGGCGCGTCGTCGCAGAACGCGCGAGCTCGCGCCGGCGTCGAGCGCCTGCGCCGTGCGCGCACGACCAGCGCCGCCATCACCTCGTCCTCGGCCAGCTCCGAGCGCACCGGGTAGACCGCCGACCGCGGCGACCGCCGGATGGCTCATGCAGCACCTGCTCGACCTCGTACGACGAGATGTTCTCGCCGCGCCGGCGGATCGCGTCCTTGATGCGGTCGACGAAGCGGAAAGCGCCGTCGGCGTCGCGCACGACGCGGTCGCCGGTGTGGAACCAGCAGGTTGCGCCAGGCCGCGACGGTCTTCTCCGGCATGCCGAAATAGCCGGTCGCGAAAGCGAACGGCTCGTCGGCGCGCAGCACCAGCTCGCCGGCCTCGCCCGGCGGCAGCTCGACGTCGTCGTCGTCGACGACGCGCGCGTCGAAGCCCGGCCGCAGCCAGCCCATCGCGCCGGCGCGCGGCGCAGTCGGGCGCGCGTGGCGATCACGAAGTTGGTCTCGGTCGAGCCGTAGCCTTCGAGCAGCGCGACGCCGGTGCGCGCGCGCGAACGCGTCGCCGGCCGCCGCCGGAACGCCCGGGCCGAGGCCGATGCGCACGCGATGCGCCGCGCTCGGCGCCGCCGCCGGCTGCGCGCAGCAGGATCGGCACCATCGCGCCGAGCAGGTAGACGACGGTCGCGCTCGGCGCCGCGCATCGCCGGCCAGAAGCCCGACGCCGAGAAGCGCGCTCGAAGACGACCGCGCGCGCCGGCGAGCGACGGCCTGCGCGAAGGTGTTGAGCGCGTTGATGTGGAAGAGCGGCAGCGTCGTGCAGAGCACGTCGCTCGGCGCCGACGCCGAGGACGCGCGCGCGTGTTGACGCCCCACCAGTGGTACTGCGCGTGCGGGCAGACGACGCCCTTGGCCGGGCCGGTGGTGCCCGAGGTGTAGAGGATCGCGAGCGTGTCGCCGGGACGGACGCATCGGCGGCGCTCGATCGCGGCGTCGGCGCTGGCCAGCAGCGTCGCAACGCGGCGCCGGCCGCGGCGCGCTCGCCGGCCGTCGCGCGCGGCGTCGCATCGCCGACGACCCACGATCGCCTCGCAGCGCGCGCGCGGCGAGGTCGGCGCGTCGCCAGCCGATCGAGCGAATCGCGTCCTCGATCGACGAGCAGCCGCGCGCCGCTGTCGCGCGAGCACGTACTCGATCTGCGGCCCCATCGACGCGGTGTTGATCGGCACCGCCGCCGCGCCGATCCAGCCGCAGCCGAGCGAAGACCTCGAGCAGCTCGACGCGGTTGCCGCACATCAGCGCGACGCGGTCGCCGCGGCCGACGCCGGCCGCGCGCAGCGCCGCGCCGCGCGCGCCGCCGCATGCGCGGCGTCGCGATGCGGCCACGACGCGCCGGCGATCGCCAGCAGCGGCCGATCGCCGAAGCGCGCGGCGCCTGCGCGCGAGCATCGCCGGCAGCGTGCGCTCGTGCGCGCCGGCAGGCGGCGGCTCAGTCGCTCATCGCGTCGTCCGCCGCCGAGGTAGGTCGCCTGCACGCGCGGGTCGCGCGGCCAGCTGCGTGCGACGCGCCGCGCGAGCGCGATCTCGCCGGTCTCGAGCACGTAGCCGTGGTCGGAGCTCTCGAGCGCGGCGCGCGCGTTCTGCTCGACCAGCAGGATCGAGACGCCGTCGTCGCGCAGGCCGCGCGACGATCGCGAGGATCTCGCTGCACGATCAGCGGCGCGAGGCCGAGGCTCGGCTCGTCGAGCATCAGCAGGCGCGGCGCCGACATCAGCGCGCGGCCGAGCGCGAGCATCTGGCGCTCGCCGCCGGACAGCGTGTCGGCGCTGCTGCGCGCCGCTCGGCCAGGCGCGGGAAGCGCGCGTAGACCGCGTCGCAGCGCGCTGCTGCAGCGCCGCGCCGCGCAGCGGCGCTCGCGATAGGCGCCGAGCAGCAGGTTGTCGAGCACCGCTCAGCTCGCCGAACAGCTCGCGCTTCTCGGGCACGAGGCACAGGCCGCGCTCGACGCGCGCCTCGACGTCGAGGCGCGTGCAGGTCCTCGCCGTCGAAGCGCAGCGTGCCGCGCGACGGCAGCAGCCCATCGCCGCGGCGAGCAGCGTCGTCTTGCCGGCGCCGTTCGGGCCGATCACCGGAGACGATCTGGCCCGGCGTCAGCGCGAGCGACACGCCGCGCACCGCCTCGACCTGGCCGTAGGCGACGTGCAGGTCGCCGATCTCGAGCATCGGCGTCGGATGCAGCTGCGCGCGCGCGCGGACGCGTCATGCCGCGCCCCCAGGTACGCCGCCTGCACGCGCGGATCGGCGCGCACCGCGGCCGGCGCGCCCTCGACGAGCTTGGCGCCGAAGTTCATCACCACCAGGCGGTCGACCAGCTTCATCACGAAGTCCATGTCGTGCTCGACGATGCAGGATCGTCACGCCCTCGCCGCGCAGCTGCGCAGCAGCGTCGGCGAGCGCCTGCTTCTCCTGGCGGCGCAGGCCCGCGGCGGGCTCGTCGAGCACGAGCAGCACCGGGTCGGCGGCGAGCGCGCGCGCGATCTCGAGGATGCGCTGCGTGCCGAGCGGCAGGCTGCCGGCGAGCTCGTGCGCGCGCGTCGGCGAGGCCGACGCGCTCGAGCTGGCGCAGCGCCTCGGCGAGGATCCGCGCGCTCCTCGGCGCGGTCGAGGCGCAGGCCGGCGCGCAGCACGCCGGCGCGTGCGGCCGTGCGCGCCGAGCGCGACGTTGTCGAGCAGGCTCATCTGCGGCCGCAGCTTGACGTGCTGGAAGGTGCGCGCCATGCCGAGCCGCGCGACCGCGCGCTGCGCGCAGCGCCGAGACGTCGCGGCCGAGGAACTCGACCCGGCCGGCGCGTCATCGGCAGCGTGCCGGTCAGCAGGTTGAACATCGTCGACTTGCCGGCGCCGTTCGGGCCGATCAGGCCGACGATCTCGCCGGCGTCGGATCGTCGAAGCTGACGTCGTTGACCGCGACCAGGCCGCCGAAGCGCTTGACCGCGCCGCTGCACCGACGAGCAGCGGCTGCGCCGGCGCCGGCAGCGTGCGGCGCGGCAGCGGCTCGACGCCGGCGACGCGGCGCGGCGTCGACGCTCCGGCGCGGCGCGAAGCGGCCGCGCGTCCAGCGCACGCACGAAGCCCATCAGGCCCGCCGCGCGCGTAGTGCAGCAGCAGGATGAAGAGCACCGCGAACGCCACCGCCTCGAGCTGCGCCGGCGCGCTGCGTCAGCAGCGGCAGCACGTCCTGCAGCGCGTTCTTCAGCAGCAGCACGACGCGCCGCGCCGGCGAGCGCGCCGGTCGAGCTGGCCGAGGCCGCCGGCCACCGCCATCAGCAGGTACTCGATGCTCGCGCGCACGTCGAACGGCGACGGGCTGACGAAGCGGTTCATGTGCGCGTAGAGCCAGCCGGCGAGGCCGGCGAGCAGCGCGGCGATGACGAAGAGCGTCAGGCGCACGCGGCAGCGCGTCGGCGCCGACGCTCGCGAGCAGCGTCGCGCCGCCGCGCAGGCTGCGGATCGCGCGGCCCGGCGCGACTGCAGCAGGTTGTGGCTGAACAGCAGCGCCGCGCCCGACGAGCGCCCAGATCAGGTAGTAGATCGCGCGCGGCTCGACCAGCGACCAGCGGGCCGATGCTGCAGCGGCGGGATGTTGGCGATGCCGGTGTGGCGGCCGAGCGCGTCGACGTTGCCGAACAGCAGCGCGATCGACAGGCCCCAGGCGATCGTGCTGAGCGGCAGGAAGTGGCCGCCGAGGCGCAAGCGTCAGCATGCCGATCGCCAGCGCCGACAGCCGGTGAGCAGCGAGCGCGAACGAGCAGGCCGAGCCACGGCGACGCGCCGTGCGCGGTCGTCAGCCAGGCGGTCGCGTAGGCGGCGATGCCGACGAACGCGGCCTGGCCGAACGAGGTCGCGCCGCCGACGCCGGTGAGCAGCACCAGGCCGAGCGCGACCAGCGCGCCGATGCCGATGTCGTTGAGCAGCGAGACGGCGAAGCTGCCGAGCGACGAGCGGCGCGAGCGCGAACGCGGCGACGAGCGCCGCGAGCAGCAGCGCGACTGCCAGCGCTGCGGCGCTCACGTGTCGATCTCCTCGTTCTTCCTCGCGCGTGCGCGAGCGAGAACGAGCGCAGCAGCAGCACCGGGATCAGCAGGCTGAAGACGATCACGTCCTTCAGCGCGCCGCTCCAGAACGACGCGAAGCTCTCGACCAGGCCGACCGCGAGCGCGCCGATCGCGGTCAGCGGATAGCTGACCAGGCCGCCGATGATCGCGGCGACGAACGCCTTCAGGCCGATGATGAAGCCCGAGTCGTAGTACATCGTCGTCACCGGCGCGATCAGCACGCCGATCAGGCCCGGCGAGCAGCGACGCGCAGCCGTAGGCGAGCAGCGCGGTGCGCGCCGGCCGGATGCCGACCAGGCGCGCGCCGATGCGGTTGACCGCGGTCGCGCGCAGCGCCTTGCCGGCGATCGGTGCGCTCGAAGAGCGAGGAAGAAGAGCGCGCTCAGCACGACCGCCGCGCGCGACCATCAGCAGCACCTGGCCGCTGACGCGTGAAGCCGCCGGCGAGCGCAGGTGCCGCTCAGCGAGCGGCTGGTGCGCGAGCCCTTCGGGGCCGAAGAACAGCAGGCCGAGGCCCGAGAGCAGGAAGTGCAGCGCGAGCGAGACGATCAGCAGCACGAGCACCGACGCGTCGGCGATCGGCTGCAGCGCGACGCGCGCGACGCAGCGGCGTGATCGGCACGACGAGCAGCACCGACGCCGCGACCTGCAGCGACGCCGGCACGCCGTGCGGCCGGCGATCGCCCAGGCGAGCGGCACGGCACGAGCCGGCAGCACGCCCCAGAGCCGGCGACGCGCGCGGAATGCGCGCGACTCGCCGCGACGCACCAGGCGCCGCGACCTCGGCGCGCGACGGCGAGCACGGCGAGCGTCGCGACCAGCCCGATCGTCGGCGGCGTGCGGCCGGTCTCGAACGCGGCGAGGCTGAGCGCCGCGAACGCGGCGACGTCGCCGAACGGGACGAAGACGACGCGCGTGACCGAGAAGATCAGCACCAGGCCGAGCCCGGCGAGCAGGTAGACGGCGCCCGTTGGCGAGGCCGTCGATCGCCGAGGATGAGCGGCGACTGTCGGCAGTCATGCCGGCATCCGCTGGCGGATGGTGCCGGTCCGCCGGATCGGCGGCCCGCTGCGGCTGGCGCTCAGGGCACGCAGCTTCCACTGCGCCGTTGTCGAGCTTGACGATCACGCGCGCGCGCTCGTCGACGCCGTAGAGGTTGCCGGCCTTGAAGTTGTAGACGCCGTGCGTGCCGACGACTTCCTTGCGTGGTCGACGATCGCGTCGCGCAGCGCGACCGCGGAACGCCGGCGTGCCCGGCTCGGCCTTGTGCGATCGCGCGCGCCGCGGCGTCGGCGAAGACCAGCCAGGCGTCGAACGAGTAGGCCGGAGAACGCGTCGGTCGTACGGCGCGCCGTTGACCTTCTGGAAGGCGGCGCGGAAGTCGAGCGCGATCTTCTTGCGTCGGGTAGTTGTCGGGCAGCTGCTCGGCGACGATCACCGGGCCGGTCGGCATCAGCGCGCCGTTGCGCCGGCGGCGCCGGCGACGCGGATGAAGTCGGGGTTGATCAGGCCGTGGCTGGCCGTAGACGCCGCCCTTGAAGCCGCGCTCCGGCGAGCGCGAGGAAGGGCAGCGCGCCGGGCGTGCCGGCGCCGCCGGTCATCACCGCGTCGGGCCGCAGCGCGACGATCTTCAGCACCTGGCCCGGTCACCGACTGGTCGGCGCGCGCATAGCGCTCGTTGGCTCACGACCTTGATGCCGGCGCGGCTCGGCGCGCCTTCATGCAGCGCGTCGTAGACCAGGTCGCCCCAGGCGTCGGTGAAGCCGATGTAGCCGACCGTCTTGACGCCGTTGGCCTTCATCCGCTCGACCACCGCGTCGACCATCAGCTGGCGTCGGCTGCGCGACGGTGAAGATCCACTCGGCATCGGCCGGCGGCAGGCCGATCGGCGTCAGGCCGATCATCGGCGTCTTCGTCTCGCGGCCCACCTGCGCCATCGCGATCGCCGCCGGCACGCCCGAGGTGCCCATGATGATGTCGACCTTCTCCTCCTCGATCAGCTTCCTCGCGTTGCGGCCGGCGGTGGTCGGATCCGGACGCGTCGTCGAGGACGGTCAGCACGCACCTTGCGGCCGGCGATCTCGGGCCGGTAGGCGATCGCCGCCTGCATGCCCTTGGCGTAGGGCACGCCGAGCGAGGCGTTCGGGCCCGAGAGCGAGACGCTGAGGCCGACCTTGAGGTCGGCGGCGAGCGCGCTGGCGGCAGGGCGCAAGCCGGCGACGACGCCGAGTGCGCTGCGGAGCGAAGTTCTTCATGGGCGGACTCCTGGAGGCGGAAGGACGGGACGAAACATAGGCGCCGGACAGCGATGGCGCGAGTGCGCCTGCTAGTCGGCCATGTCGAGCGTCATGAACCGGACCCAGGCGCGGAACTGGTTGCGCATCAGCAGCTCGTTGGTGCCGTTGACGTCGCGCGTCGGCGTCGCCAGCTCGCCGGCGTCGAAGCCGCGGTGCAGGCTCACCCACTCGTTGCCCTCGGCGCGCAAGGCCTTGCTGGATGCCCTGGAACAGGTGCATGTCGTCGTGGCGCCACCACCGACATCGGCGAGAAGGCGAGCCGGTTGTACGATGACCGAGCGCTCGAACAGCAGATCGGGCGCGCCCTCGACGCGAAAGCTCCAGGCCTCGACCACGGTGCGGTCGGCGGCGAGCGGGCGGATCACGCGGATCGCCTGCGGCGAGACCCTTCAGCGCCAGGCTCGGATAGCAGAGCGCGTTCTGCGGCGAGCGCTGCAGGATCTCGGCGGCGCGCTCGTCGCCGTGCGCCGCGCGCATCGCCGCCTCGTAGCTCGGGCACCTGGCCGTAGCCCGAGTGGATGCTGAAGCTGCGTGCCGAGGACGCTGTGCCCGTTCGGCAGGACGCGGCCGCCCATGCGGTCGAAGAAGTCGTGGCCGCGCGCCGAACGGCAGGATCTGCTCGATCGCCATCGGCTTGGGCGCGTCGGCCGGCTGGCCCTTCCACAGCGCTGCGCCGCGGCGCCGCTCGCCGACTCGTGGGTCGAGAGCGGATGCACCGTGTCGTTGATGTTCTCGAGGTAGATCTTCCAGTTGCAGCGGATCAGGGTGCGCAGGCACGCCGCCCTCGATCCGCAGTCGCGCCGACCGGCGAGCGGTCGACCAGGTTGTCGATCGAGCGCGAGCGCCTCGCCGAAGTAGCTCGGCGAAGTCGGGGCCGCCGCGCGTTGATCTTCGACGAACACGAACTCGCGGTGCACCGCGACGCCGGCGGAGCGCCTGCATGCCGCGCGCCGCCTCGCTCGCCGCATGCGCGCCGTGCCGCTCGTAGCCGCCGGCGCAGCGGCACCGCGCGCAGCGGCGCCGTCGAGGCGATAGGTCCAGGCGTGGTACGGGCAGCGGAAGAACCGGCCGGTGTTGCCGCTCTTCTCGGTGACCAGCGGCGTGCCCTTGTGGGCGCAGCGGTTCGTAGAGCACGCGCGACCGAGCCGTCGTCGCTGGCGCACCATGCACGCAGCGGCCGGCCGGCGAGCTCGACGCGTGACGTAGTCGCCGCGGCGTCCGGCACCTGGCTGGCGTGGCCGACGTAGTTCCAGGTGTTGGCGAAGAAGTGCTTCTGCTCGAGCGCGAACAGCGTCCTCGCTCAGGTAGAGGTCGCGGTGGACGCGCTCGTCCTCGCACCAGCGCGGCGACGACTGCGTGCCGCGGCGCCATCATCGGCACCTTCAGGGCTGCCGACGCTGGCTGCCGCCGCAGACGTAGAGCACCTGCGCCGGTGACGAAGCCGTTCGCCGGCGTCGGCGAAGAAGCGCACCGCGCGGGCGACGTCGGCGGCCTCGCCGATGCGCGCCGACCGGAATCGCCGGCGGCGAGCGCGCGCTCCTGCTCGCTGCCCGCGGGCACGACCTCGTGGAACATGTCGGTGCGGATCGGCCCGGGCGCGACGACGTTGACGGTGATGCCGTCGGCCGCGAGCTCGAGCGCCCAGGTGCGCGCCATGCCGAGCAGTGCCGGCCTTGGTCGCCGAGTAGGCGCGTGCGCGTCGCGAGCGCCGAGCGCGGCGCGCGACGAGATCAGGACGATGCGGCCGAAGCGCGCGCGCGCGCATCGCCGGCAGCGCCGCCTGCACGCAGGCTGGATCGCGCGCGCCGAGGTGCAGCTCGACGAGCGCGTCGAGGTCGTCGAGCTTGACGTCGGCGAGCGAGCGCCGGGCGGATCACGCCGGCGTTGTGCGACCGAGCGTCGTCACGCGCGTAGCGGCGCGGCGACGCCTCGGCAGCGCGCGTCGGCGTCGCCGTCGCGGTCGGCGAGGTCGACCTCGATCGCTGTGCAGCTTGCGGATGCGCGATCGCGGCCGGCGCCGCGGTCGAGCGAGACGACCGTCGCAGCCGTCGGCCGAGCAGGCTGCTCGCAGATCGCGCCGGCCGATGCCGGCGCTGCCGCCGGTGACGGCGGCGCGACGCGTGCCACCGCGCCGCGCTCGCGCTGCTCATGCGCGAGGTCTTCGACCAGCGCGAGCACGCGCAGCGGGCTGCCGCTGCCCTTCTCGATCTTCAGCGGCGGGCAGATCAGCAGCCGCGCCGGTCGGCGGCAGCAGGTCGAGGTTGGCGAGGCACTGCAGGCCGTAGCGTCCGGCGCCGTGCATGTAGTAGTGGCAGGGATACGGCGGGCGCAGGTGGTAGCCCTGGCCGGCGTCGGTGCCGATCGCCTCGAGCCGAAGCCGAGCACGTCGCGCTGCTCGACCAGGAAGCTGCACCGCCTCGGCGCTCGGCCCGGGCGTGTGCTGGCCGGTCTCGTCGAAGTTCTGGTAGGCCTCGGGATCGGTGCGCTTCGACCAGTCGGTGCGCATCAGGAACCAGGCGCCCTCGGGATGCGGCCGTGCGCGCGCCTCGAAGCGCTCGATGTCGCGCGACCGTGAGCAGGTAGTCGGGATCGGCGGTCGCCTCGCGCGAGCAGTCGATCACGCACGCCGGCGCGACGAAGTGCTGCGCCGGGATCGTGTCGACCGAGTTGTTCGGCAGGTCCCTGCCGGAGATCCAGTGGATCGGCGCGTCGAAGTGGGTGCCGGTGTGCTCGCCGCAGGAGAAGTTGTTCCAGTACCAGCCCGGGCCGCGCGCGTCGTAGGCTCGAGACCTCCTCGATCCGGAACGGCCAGCACTGGCCCATCTCGGGCGGCAGCGCGATCTGCGGGAAGTCGGGCGTCGAGCGTCTGCGTCAGGTCGACGACGCGGATGCGCCGGCTGGCGAGCGCCGGCGGCGAGCTGGCCGAGGAGCGAAGGCAGACGCGGTCGGCGCCGGCCTTGGCCTTCCTGTCGCGACGGCTCGAACGGGTCGCCCAGGTGGAGGTCATGGACCAAATGGTCGCAAGAGTCCGGCCGTCGGGGAGCAATCGTGATCAGCGCGCCGGCCTGGAAGCGAGTTCGCGACCGACGCAGCTCGGCGATCTGGCGCCCCATCTGTTCGCTCGACTTCCAGCGAGTTGCGGAAATGGATGCCGCCCCAGATGCGCACCAGCGCGTCTGCTCTTCGACCATCTGCCGCGATGCTGTCGAACTGCCGTTGCAGCTCGGGATCGGCACTGTCGGTCACGACGATGCGCCATCGCCGGGATCCGGTGCCGAACACCGATTCGAGCACGCCAGACGACGACGCCGGCGACGATGGCCGCCTGCGACGGATACTCGGGATGCATCGGCGTCGCGTTGAGCGGCGTCCAGCCGGCATCGCGCTCGGTGGCGTCGTTGCCGTCCATGATCGCCGTTGCGGATCGCGGTGACCGGCCGCCAGCAGTTGTAGTGGAACTTCGCGTCCCAGTCGGTGATGAAGGTATTGGCGATGCCCATGCTAAGCAGCGCGAACAGCCGCGCGTTCTCGGCCAGGCTCGAGCCCCTTCGCGGCGCGACGAGCTGGCGCGCCGACCTCGTTCCAAGCCGGGACCGAAGTTGGGCTGGCGTCCAGAAGCTGCACGGCGTCGGTCTGCTGCTGCGTGCGCTTCGTGCTCTTGGCGCCGCCGAGCTCCTTGGTTTCGTTGTAGTCGCGCGCGTAGACCGCGCTGGTCAATGCCGGCGGCGGGCCGGGGCGGAACTGGTCGGCGCTCTTCATGCCCCACGGTTTGGCCTGCGCGTATTGCGGCGAACGAGCGGCGGCTGCGTCGGAATCCAGACCCCGGGCGTCGTGATCGGGCGGTAGGTATCCGGCACGTTGGTCGCATCGGTCGGCGCGATCGGCGATCGACGGCGGCCGCGGCCTGTTCGCCGAGCGCAATGCCCGCGCTCCTGGCGGTCCGTCGGGCAGCGCGCGCTGAGCGCCGCCGAATAGGCCGCTTCGACCTTGGCCTTCTGCGTCGGCGCGAGGTCGCGCAGCACGACCGAACGCGCTGCCGCGAGCGCCGCCGCGTCGGCCGATGCCGCGGCGGTCCGATCGGCATCGTGAGGGCGTGGCGCGCGTGTAGCGGTTCTGCACCGTGTTGACCGCATCCGACATCGCGACGTGGACGATCGCCAGGGCGCGGACCTGCGGATTGCCGGCTGACGTTGCGCCGCCTTGAAGGTGTCGAAGGCGAGCGACATTCCAGTCGGTGACGATGTCGGCGCGCGCCGCCGCGCCCGCCAGGGCGAAGGCGAGCAGGGCGACGCCGACAAGGCGTCGACGAAGCAGCGAGCGGTGCAGGCATGTTTCCTCCGAAGGCAAAGTGGATTCGGCCGCCGCGCGATGTTGGCCTCGTTTGCCGCCATCGTCCACCGCTCGATCGCGCCGGCGCCGCCGTCGCAGCTCAGCCGCCGTTAGCTTGCGCTCGCGCTCGCCACCAGCGCCTCGACGCCGACCGTCATCAGCGCCCTGCAGGAAGCGCTCGCCCGCCGGCGAGCTGCGCCGAGCGACACGTACTCGTCGGCCTGGTGCGCCTGGGCGATGTGGCCGGGGCCGCACACCACCGTCGGGATGCCGGCGCGCTGGAACAGGCCGGCCTCGGTGCCGAACGGCGACCAGCGTCGTCGCGTCGGCTTCGGCGAGGCGGCCGGCGAGCAGCACCGCCGGATCGTCGGCGCGCGCCAGGAACGCCGGCGTCTCGCAGATCGTCTCGAAGCGGATGCCGGTCGTCGGCGCCACCGCGCGCATCGCCGGCTCGAGCGCTCGCGGCGAAGGCGCGCACCTCGGCCTGCATCGCGGCGACGTCGGCGCCGGGCAGGTTGCGGAATTCGTAGTGGAAGCGGCAGTCCTCGGGCACGACGTTGTCGGCGATGCCGCCCTCGATCACGCCGACCGACGCCGGTGCGTGTAGGGCACGTCGAAGCCCGCGTAGCTGCGGCCCTGGTCGCGCCAGCGCTCCGCCATGTCGGTCGAGCTTGCCGACGACGCGCGCGCCGACCTCGATCGCATTGACCGCCTGCGGCGTCAGCGACGAGTGCGCCGCCTTGCCCTTGACGCAGCAGCGCCAGCGGTAGACGCCCTTGTGCGCCAGCGCCGGCACCATGCCGGTCGGCTCGCCGACGATGCAGGCCAGCGGGCCGGATGCCGCGCTCGCGCAGGTCGGCGATCAGGCGCGGCGCGCCGAAGCAGCCCGACTTCCTCGTCGTAGCTGAAGGCGAAGTGGACCGCGAACGGCAGATCGGCGGCGCAGATACGCCGGCACCTGCGCGACGCGCCAGGCCGATGAAGCTCTTCATGTCGGCGCTGCCGCGGCCGTAGAGGCGGCCGTCCTTGACCTCGGCGCCGAGCGGGTCGAGCGACCAGTCCTGGCCGTCCCACGGCACGGTGTCGGTGTGGCCGGAGACGATCACGCCGGCGCGGCTTGCCCTCGCCGAGCGGTGGCGAACGAGGTTGGCCTTCTTCCGCTCGTCGTCGAAGGTGAGCGTGCTCGTGACGCCGTGGCGCGCGAGCTCGTCGCGGATGAAGTGGATCAGCTCGAGGTTCGAATTGCGGCTGACGGTGTTCATGCGCACCAGCGTGCGCGCCAGTCTCGAGGGCATGCGCCGAGGGCGCGACGGGCGATGTCCATCGACGCAATATAGCGGCTGGGCTACGCTGCGCTACGCTCGACGCGATGACGACCCATCCTGACGATCGACCGCGACGAGATCGGCGCCGCCGCGCGACGCGCATCGCCGGCGACGTCCGCCGCACGCCGCTGCTGCGCATCGCCGGCCGCCAGCTCGGCATCGACGGCGCCGAGCTCTGGCTGAAGCTCGAGCACCTGCAGGTCGGCGGCAGCTTCAAGGCGCGCGGCATGTTCAACCGCATGCGCTCGCAACCCGGTGCCCGCGGCCGGCGTCGTCATCGCCTCGGGCGGCAACGCCGGCATCGCCGTCGCGGTGGCGGCGCAGGCGCTGGGCGTGCGCTGCGAGGTGTTCGTGCCCGAGTCGTCGAGCCGCGGCCAAGCGCGCCAAGCTCGCCGAGCTCGGCGCCGTGCTCACCGTCGCCGGCGCCAGCTACGCCGACGCGCTCGCCGCCAGCCTCGCGCGCCAGGCCGAGACCGGCGCGCTGCTGATGCACGCCTACGACCAGCGCGAGGTCGTGGTCGGCGCCGGCACGCTCGCCGCCGAGGTCGAGGCCGACGCCGGCGTTCCCGACCGGGTGCTGGTGAGCGTCGGCGGCGGCGGGCTGATCGCCGGCGTCGCGTCGTGGTTCCAGGACCGCTGCCGGATCGACGCGCTCGAGCCGGCGCTGGCGCCGACGCTTGCATCGGGCGCGCGCAGCGGGCAAGCCGGTCGACGTCGGCGTGTGAGCGGCATCGCCGCCGATTCGCTCGGCGCGCGGCGCATCGGCGCGATCGCCTGGGCGGCTGACGCAGCAGCCACGTGGACGCCGCGCACCTGCTCGAGCGACGCGCCGATCCGCGCGGCGCAGACGGACGCTGTGGAACGAAGCTGCGCCTGGCGGTCGAGCCTGCAGCGGCGCTTGCCGCTGGCCGCACTCGACGACCGCGACGGTCGCGCCGCGCGCGAACGAGAAGCGTCCTGCTCGTGATCTGCGGCGCCAATCTCGACCTCGCGTCGCTCGTCGACTAGCGCCGCAGCACGAGCTCCATTCGGCGGCGTGAGTGGCCGCATCTCGGGATCGCAACTTCCTCGGCTGCGGGTTTTCCCTAATCTGCCGCTCATCAGGCCCGGATTTCCCGGCCTGAAACGGAGAAGTCGCCATGAGCAGCACTTCCAGCCTGCCAGCTCCTTTGGTGCCGACACGTCCCGGGCAGCGCAGCGCGCGACGCCATCGCGAGCGCCGTCTCAGGCGTGCCGGAGTCGCGATCTGGCGCGCGCTCGAGGCGTACGGAAACGCCAGGGCGCAGCACGAGCTGCGCGCCCTGCATGACCGCTGGGCGGTGAGCGATCCGGCGCTGGCGCGGCAACCTGCGCGATGCCAACGCGTTCCTCGTCGCGCGCGCGCCGACCTAAGGCGCTGCCCTGATCAGGATGACGAGGTCGTTGAAGTCGGGTTCGCCGGGACCGCCGAAGCCGTCATCGAACGTCAGCGTCCAGCCGTTAGCGAAGTCGCCCGCGACCCGGATCGTGGGCGGGAACGTGAGGCTCGAGGTGCCGACGGTGCCCGACCGTACTCGACCTGAAGCACGGTACCGGCGGCGAACGTGCTGCCGCCGTTGACGGCGATGCCGACGCCGGTCGCGTCGAAGCAGCCGTCGCCGAAGATCGTCTGCGTCACCGGCGCGGTGATGACGACTTGGTTGTTGCGCGCCCCGCACGAATGGCTCAGCAGCGTCGCCGTCACCCGCGACGCCGTCGCCAGTGCGGAGTGCAGTTGCCGGTCGCGCGAGCGGCGTCGTCGCCGGTGGCGCGACGACGATGCTCTGCGAGCTCGAGCTGACCTTGCCGGCCGCGTCGGTCACGGTGAGCTTGACCGCGAAGGTCGTCAGCGCCGTCGCGGCGTAGTGATGGCTGGCGGGAGTCGTCGTCGGCAGCGTCGTGCCGTCGCCGAAGTCCCACACACGCGATTGGAAAACGCTGCCGGCGTCGAACGTGCTCGTGTCGGTGACGGTGCAGTCGAGCCGAGGTGCAGCTGGCCGTGAAGCTCCGCATGCGGCGCGGCCGGTACCGGCGGCGCGGTCGCCGTGATCGCCGCCGGGCCAGGGTGCCCGTGGCCGATGCCCTGTCGGCCACGCCCAACGTGACGCTGTAGGTGCCGGCGGCGGCGAAGGTATGCGACGCATTGGCGGTCGAGACCAAGGGCAGTCGAGTCGCCGAAGCTCCAGAGGTACGTGGCGATGACGCGTCGCCGACATCCTGGTCGGTGCTGGTGCTCGTGAAGGTGCAGCTCAGGGTCGACACAGGAGGCGGCGAAGTTCGCCGTCGGCGCCGTGTTACCGGGTGCGGGCGCCGGCGCGAATGAACCTCCGCCGCCGCCTCCGCCGCATGCCCGACAACCCCAAAGCAGATAACACGCATACCGCTCGCAGCCAGTTACACATCAGTCACCCTTTCAGAACGCCAAAACGGAACTATCGCCGGTCTCTAGGGTAGCCGATGGCTGCCCGGTAGGGCGCACACGACCGGCGGTCGATCTCGTCGCCCCAGCGATTGGCGTGCCTACTGCACGGCCCCGGGGCAGAATCGGCGCCGCCATGGAGCGGCGCATCCTCGATCAGACCGCGTCGGAGCGGCTACTGCATCGCGTCCTGTACGCCATCAAGTTCCTGCGCGCGATGGTGCTGCACGTCTCGCTCGCGGCGCTGGCGGCCATCGTCTTCGCGACCACCGGCGTCATCGGCCTCTATCCGGTCGCCGACAACACGATTCGCGTCCTGCGCGCCTCAGCGATCGAGCAGGAGCTGCAGCACGGCAGCTTCGGCGGCGCCGGCGTCTGGGTCGCGACGGCGCTGGTGATCGCGGCCGCGATCGCGGCGTTGGTCTGGATCTACCGCTCGATCACCGACGTCCGCCCGAAGTCGCTGCGCGTGCAGGCGGTCGCGATCGTCGCCGTCGCGCTCTGGGACGTCGCCGCGCTCCGCGACGAGCTGCAGTTCGCGTTCGCCAACCTCGATCCGACGTCCGCCGTGATCGCCGCGCTCGGCGTCGGCCTGTCGCTGTTCGTCTTTCCGGTCAACATCGCCGTGTCGCTCTGGCAGGTGTCGCGCGCGCCGGAACGATCGAGTTCTGATCGCCACCCTCGATCCGAGGCTGGCACCGGGTCGCTGGACGTACTGGAACAAGCTGCTCGACCTGCCGCGCACGCCGCTTCGGACCGGCAAGACCCTGGCCGCGTATGCGCTTGCGGTCGTCGGCGCGCTGTTGCTGGTCGCGTCGATGATGTACCTGCTCCACCCTGGGCGGCGCGGGCAGCCGCCTGGGCACGCTGTCGATCGCCTGCGATGCCCAGAACTTGCCGCAGTGCCGCGCCCTGTCGTCGACCTGGGCCTCGGCAGATCCCGCTCGCGCTGCTGCTGGCCGGCGGCCGGCGTCAAAGGGCGCGGCGCTGCTGCAGTCGCTGGCCAAGCGGCTCGGCGGGTTGAGCGTCTCGGACGTGCTCAAGCGCCCCGACGACCCTTCCTTCTCTACCTGCGCCCGTTCGACAGCGACGACGTCGTCCTGCCGACGCCGCGCCTGCCGCCGCTGAGCCGCCTGTTTTTCGTTCCGCCCGCCCGCGGTCCGGGTCGAAGAGGAGCTGTTCGACGTCGCCGACGGCTACCGGCCGCTGATCGCCGTCGGCAAGCCCGGCGGGAGCCGCGAGACGCCGGGCGGGATGGCGTATCGCGACCTATCTCGACGACTCCGGTGTGGCAGGACTACGTCGCCGACAAGATCCGGCGCGCCGAGCGCATCGTCCTCGTGATGAAGGACAGCGAGGGCGTCGCTGGGAAATCGCTCGCGTCGTCGCCGAGGGCGCAGCGCCCAAGACGCTGTTCCTGTTCGAGCCGACGCTGAAGGACGCGGCCGAGCGCGAGACGGTGGCGCGCACGCTCGTGCCGCTGCTGCAGAGCGTCGGCGCCGCGCCGCAAAGGTCTCGCCTTCGCGGCGGCGACGATCGGCTTCTATTTCCGCAACGACACGCTGGTCGAGATCGTCAACGAGAACCGCACCGGCGACGTCGTACCGGACCGCGTTCTCGCACTTTCTCGCCGAGACCTGAGCCGGGCCGCTTCAACCTCCCGCCGCCAGCTCGCCGCTCGAGCACCTTCGGGTTCTCGCGCCAGCGCTCGAGCCATTCCTGCGCGACGTCGCCCGGATAGACGTCCTCGATCCCTTCCTTCAGCGCCTTGACGATCGCGCTCGCCAGCGCCGCCGGCGCGACCTTCGGGCGGCGGCAGGTTCTGGTTCCACTCGTCGTCGATCGGCCCGGGAAGACGTTGATCACGCGGATGCCGGTCGGCCGCATCTCGGCGCGCAGGCACTGCGCCAGCGAATACGCCGCCGCCTTCGACGCCGAGAACGTGCCGTGCGGCGGGTAGTTCGAGAGCGCGTAGACCGAGAGCAGGTTGACCCAGCGCCGCGGCGTGCGTCGTCGCCGTCGGCCGAGCGGCCCTTCAGCGCCGGGCCGAACTCCTGCGCCAGGCGCAGCAGGCCGAAGTAGTTGATGTCCATCTCGGCCTTGGCGACGTCGGTGCCGCGGCGCGCGGCGATGCCGAAGGCGCGGTGGACCTCGGCGTTGTTGACGACGATGTCGACCTTGCCGCCGATCTCGCCGGCGAGCTCGGCCGACCGAGCGGCCGTTGGTCAGGTCGAGCGGCACCAGCGTCACCTGCGGCAGGCGCGGTGATGTCGTCGAGCCCGGGCAGCTTCTTCCACGGCTCGGCGTGGCCGACCCAGACGATCTCGGCGCCGGCCTTCGACCAGCGCCTTGACGAGCGCCTGGCCGACCTCGGTCTTGCCGTCGGTGACGAGGATCTTCCTGAACTTGGGGTCGCTGGTCATCTCGCGCAGCATCTTGTCGTCGGCCATGTGTTCGCTCTCCTGGGCGGAAATCCGATCAGCACCGCGGCGCCGGCGCGGTCGAGGCGCGCGCCGACGTGGACGCGCACAGCGGCCTGTCGCGGCGTCGCTGCGGCGACGGCGACGTCGCCGTGCAGGTGCACGATCACCGTCGGCCCGGCGTCGAGGCGCACCAGGCCGAGCCGCCACGGCAGCCGCTCGCGGTAGAACGGGTCGTTGCTGTGATGAAGCACGGTCTCGCTCGAGCAGCTCGCCGGCGCCGCGACTGCGGCGTCCACTTCAGCTCGCGGCGACAGGCAGCGGTGGCAGGCATCGCGCGGCGGGTACTGCACCGCCTGGCAGCGCTGGCACACCTGCAGCTCGAAGCGGCCCTCGGCCGCGGCGGCGGTCATGCCGAGCGCGGTGCGGCCGCGCGCCCACGGCGGCAGGTTCATCTGCCGCGTGCGCAGCACCGGGTTCTTGCGGCGCGGCTTCATCAGCGGCATGGTCATGCCGCGCGCTGCCCAGGATGACGGCGCCGGTGCACAGGCACCGGTCGTAGGTGACCATGCCGAAGCCGGCGACCAGGCCGAGCTCGCGTCCGGCACCGCGCGCTCGCCGGCCTCGCCGGTGAGCTGGCGGATCGCCTCGGTCATGCCGAGAAAGCCGCCGGCGCAGCCGGCCTGCCCGGCCGAGAGCTGGCCGCCGCTGGTGTTGTTCGGGAAGTCGCCGTCGTGGCGTCAGCGTGTGCGCGCGCACGAAGGCCGGGCCTTCGCCCTTGCGCAGAAGCCGAGGTCCTCGAACTGCAGCATCACGACGACCGGGTAGTCGTCGTAGGTCTGCACGAAGTCGATCGCCTCGGGGCGCGACGCCGGCCTGCGCGTAGAGCTCGTCGCGGTCGATCGCGCCAGCCGCCGCGCACCAGCACCGGGTCGTCGGCGTAGGCGTTGTGGCGCTCGATCGCGCCGCGCAGCAGCACGTGCGCGAGGCCGAGGTCTCGCGCGCGCTGCCTCGCGCATCACCAGGAACGCCTCGGCGCCGGCGCACGGCATGACGCAGTCGAACAGGTGGATCGGGTCGGCGATCGGCCGCGCGTCGAGGTACTGCTCGAGCGTCAGCGGCACCTTGAACAGGCGCATTCGGGTTCTTCAGCGCGTTGGCGCGCTGGGCGACGCGATGCGGCCGAAGTCCTCGCGCGTCGCGCCGTAGCGTGCGCATGTAGTTCGCGGTGATGAAGGCGAAGATCGAGTTCGGCCCGCCCGAGCCGTACGGATAGCTCGCGTCGCGCGCGAACTGGCGAGAAGCCGCCGAGCATCTGCCGGAACGACTCGACGTGGTTGGCGTCGGCGGCGACGCAGGCGACGATGTCGGCGTCGCCCGCCTGCACCGCGCGCGCGGCGCGGCGCAGCGCCATCACGCCCGAGGCGCCGCCGGTCGGGATGTGGTCGAGCCAGCGCGGGCTGAGGCCCAGGTGCTGGGTCACGCCGACGGCGGTGTCGGGCGCGAGCGAGAAGCTGCTGACGGTGAGGCCGTCGATCTCGTCCTTGGCGATGCCGGAGCGCTCGACCAGCGCATCCATGCGCCTGGCCGATGAACCAGTGCGCGCCGTGCGTCGAGTAGCGCCGGTAGGGCACGGTCACCGGCACGGCGACGGCGACGCCCTCGTACGACTGCGCCGGCGACGCGCGCCGTCACTCGTTCAGCTTCCTGCGCCGCTTCATCGCCGCGCGTGTCGACGCAGTTCGGCCCGCTCGAGCAGGTCGCTGCGCCGAGTCTCGCGCAGCTCGCCGCGCTGGATCTTCTGCGACGAGCGTCAGCGGCAGCGCATCGACGAAGGCGACGTAGCCCGGCGCCTTGAAATAGGCGAGCCGCGTCGAGCGCATGGCGGACGATGCTCGCCGGCGATCGAGTCCTGGCGCCGGCATGGTCGGCCGCCTTGCGCAGGACGATGCAGGCGAGCACCTCGTCGCCGCGCACCGGATCGGGCGTCGCGCGCGACCGCGCTCGCGGCCACCGCCGGATGCTGGTTCAGGACGCTCTCGACCTCGACCGCCGAGATGTTCTCGCCGCTGCGCCGGATCACGTTCTTGCGCCGGTCGACGAAGTGGAAGTCGCCGTCGGCGCTGCGCCGCACGACGTCGCCGGTGTGGAACCAGCCGCCGGCCCAGGCCTCCTCGGTCGCCGCATCGTCCTTCAGGTAGCCGAGGAAGAAGTCGCGCGCGGGTCGGCGCCGGCGGCGCGCACCAGCAGCTCGCCGGGCACGTCGACGCGCGACGTCGGTGCCCTGCTCGTCGACGATGCGCGTCTCGACGAACGGCTCGGCGCGGCCGAAGCAGGCCGTGCCGACGTGGCGCGGCTCGCGGTTGGCCATGATGCAGCGCCGCCGGCGCCGGTCTCGGTCATCGCCCAGGCCTCGAGCAGCGGAAGGCCGAAGCGCGCCTCGAACGCGGCGTGGTGCGCGCGGGTCGACGCCGGCGCCGAAGCCGAAGCGCAGCTCGTGCATCGCGGTCGTCCGTCGCTCGGCGGCGCGGCCAGCAGCATCGCCGGCATCACGCCGAGGTAGTGCGACGACCGTCGCGCGCGCTGTCGCGCACGCTCTGCCACCAGGTGCGCGGATGGAAGCGGTCGAGCTGGACCATGACAGCCGCCGGACAACGATCGCGCGCCATCGACGAGAACGCGAGCGCGTTCATGTGGCTGAGCGGCAGCGGCGTGATGAAGCGCTCGACGTCGGGCACGCACCGTCGGCCAGCGTCGCGCGAGGCCGAGGTACCACTCGCCGGCGCGCAGGAAGTAGCCGTTGGCGAGGCGGCAGCCCTTGGGCCTGCCGGTGGTGCCCGAGGTGTAGAGCAGCGCGCACTCGGTGCCGCGGCCGATCGGCTCTGCGCGGTCGACGCGCGCCGGCGTGCGCGCCGCCGGGATCCGGCCGGCGACCTCGGGCCGGATCGTGTCGAGCAGTCGGCGCCGTCGCGGAGCTCGCCGCCTGCGCGCAGGCCTGCCCTCGCGTCCCGGCTGGACGACCGCCAGCGACGATCTCGCTGTGGCTGATCAGGTAGCCCCACTCGGCCGAGCGCATGTCGGCGTGGATCGGCACGATGCTGACGCCGAGGGCATTGAGCGCGAGCCAGTGGGTGAAGAACGCCGGCCGGTTCTCGAGCAGCAGGCCGACGCGGTGGCCGTGGCCCGTAGCCGGCGCTCGCATAGGCGGCGCGCAGCCGCTCGACCTCGCGCGGCGACCTCGCGCCAGGCTGCGCGGGCCGGGATCGATGCCGTAGGTTGCGCGGCGGTGACCGGCCTCGACGCAGAGGGAATGCATGCGCGTCGCCGCTGGCGCGCGGCGACTCCGGGTGAATTCGGCGTAGACGGTACGGTCGTTGCAGTTCAGATGAAGAGCTGCGACCGCCGGCAAGCGCGGCGTCGCTGTTGATGAGGTCGACCCGCTTCTGCCAGGATGCAAGCAGCGCGCCGTCGTCGAACGGCGAGATGGTGGTAACAGCAGGTGCCGACGAAGATGTTCGATCTCGTCGCCCTGCGACTCGGTGTAGTGGAACGCGGTGCGCACGCAGGTGCTGCGCGGTCGCGCGCCGGCTCCGCAAGCTCGACCGTCGGCGTCTGCAGCAGGTGGAGGCTGCGGGCTCGGCGGCTGCTGCGAGAAGGCGCGCGGGCTCTTCAGCCGCTCGATGCGCAGCTCGCGCAGCAGCTTGTCCTCGTAGAGGTGCGAGGTGTGGTCGGATGCCGTCGGCCTGCTCGGGCACCAGCGGCACCCAGTAGATGCGCGTCGTCGGTGAAGAGCGTCGTTCCACTCGTCGTAGCGCTTGTCGTCGAGCAGGCCGCGCCTCGCGAACGACGAAGTCGATCAGCTCGCGTTCGGTCGGCAGTGGCGCGTTGCCGGCCCTGACCATCCATCGCCATCGGCTCATGTAGCTGCAGCCCAGGCGCGGTACTGGTTGCGCATCGAGATCTGTCGCTCGTGCCGACCGTGGTCACGTCGCGCCTGTCGCCGATCTCGGCCGGGTCGAAGTTGCGCAGCAGGCTGACCCACGGGTTGCCGCTCGCGTGCAGGCCCGCCTGGATGCCGCGGTACGCCTGCAGGTCGTCGGGCCGACGACCGAGAACGGCGAGTTGATCAGCCGGTTGTAGGCATCGCCGTGCGCTGCAGCAGCTCGGGCGGCGCGCCGGCAGGCGGAAGGTCCAGCTCTCGATCAGCGTCTTGTCGACGGCGATCGGCTTGACGACGCGGATCGACCTGGATCGCGCCCTTGATCGTCGAGGCTCGGGTAGTAGACCGTGTTGTGGCGCGCGACCTTCATGATCTCGGCGCTGCGCTCCTCGCCGTAGGCCGCGTCTTCGTTCGTAGCCCGCGACCGGACAGCCGCGCGTGGATCGGAAGTGCACGCCGCGAGTAGCTGTGGCCGTTGGCGAAGACGCGAACGCTCATGTCCTCGAAGAACTGGTAGTCGGAGACGAACGGGACTGAACTGTCGATCGCCATCGGCTTGGGCTTGTCGGCCGGCTTGTCCTATCACATCCGTCTTTGCGGTGCCCGCGGATGACTCGTGCACGACCATCGGATGCATGGCGTGTCGTTGAGGTTCTCGACGAACATCTTCCAAGTTGCACGCGTGCAGGAAGCGCAGGCACCTCGCCGGTGATCTCCAGCTTCCGCCTTCGGCGAGCGAGATCGGCGATAGGTTTGTCGATCTGACGCTCGAGCGAGGCGCCGAAGTAGCTCGCGAAGTCGGCGTCCGGGGCGATCGCTCAATAGCTTGGCAGAAGACGAAGCCGCGGGTAGCGCACGACGTGCGGGACCGGCGCTGAGCTCCCCGCGCTGTCTCGCAGTCGGCCAGCCGACGTGCCCCCGTCAGCCGCCCGCGAAGCGGGACTCGCGCGCAACGTGCTGCCGTCGGCGTTGTACGCCCAGGCGTGGTACGTGAGCAACGTGGAGTTAACCAGTGCCGGCGTTGCCGGGCCGGCGCGCTGATCGACGCGCGCGCCTCAGTGGGCGCAGCGGTTCATCAGCACGCGAACGCTGCCGTCGTCGTGGCGCACCGCGATCCAGCGGCCGGCCGGCGAGCTCGAGCGCGCCACGTAGTCGCCACGCGTTCGCCAGCTGGCTTTCGTGGCAGACGTCAGCTCCAGTGTGCGGGCGGCGAAGTGCTCCTGCTCGAGGTGGGGCTAAAGATCTCAGGTCAGATTGCCAGTGGTCGGTAGGACGTGGTCAGCCTGACCAGCACGCACCGGTCGATGGTCGCGGTAGCGCGGTGGACGTCGGCGTTCCCGTCCTGAGCGGCGTCATCGAGAGCGCGTACGCGTCAGCGCTTCGCGTTCAGCACAGGCCAGCGTCGGCGCGTGGCGTCGCGCAGCTCGGCGAAAGGTCGCCGTAGGCGCAGCGCCGCGCCGTGCGCGATGACCACACGTCAGCGCCGGAAAGCTGCGCCAAAGCCGCGTCGTGGGCATCGCCGTAGCCTGACCATGTTGCTGCAGATGCGCGACCTGATCGCCAGGCGCTGCGGCGTTGAGCGCGGTGACGCGGGCGATCTCGGCCACTGATGCATGTCCTCGAGCGCGAAGCGCAGGCTGGCGTTGCGAAAGCGGCGTAGGCTGGCGGATCGCGAGGTAGAGCAGCAGGAAGCCGGCGAGCGAGCTGGTCATCGGCGACGGCTGCGCTTGGTCAGCCGTTTCCAGATTCCAGCAGCACAGCCTGGTTGCTTGAGCTTAGCGCTGATGCCCGCGGGCGGTAAGTCTGCAGATCTCTCCCTCGCAGGTGTGGTGGTTATCGATCATAATCTAGCTGGCTGGATCGGCAAAATCTTGCCGGACGGCAGCGGTCGCGCGCGTTCCTTCAGCGCGGGCAGACCGGATCGTCCTCGGAAATATCCACAGGTCGTCACGGGCCACCGAATCCCAGCGGTTAAC
>ERZ1370068.2210-contig-1369_pt1 | contig 43061 bp, 71 predicted proteins | sample MGYA00561227_ERZ1370068 | MGnify/ENA primary metagenome ERZ1370068 (study PRJEB38410, sample SAMEA6850437) | metagenome | study: Metagenomic assessment of the ecological functions of the soil: analysis of the soil microbiota associated with the... | reverse complement strand
GTATGCTTCGTTTCAGTTACGTATGCTGATCCACGAGGAAGCACGCAGCTGATTCACGCTGCCGCGTCGCACTATTCCGATCACTGTCAATGCGATCTGGGCGCTGTCGGATTTCAGGGACGACAACGGCGCGACGCGGATTGTGCCGGGCAGCCACAAATACGCATCCTCGCCGGAATACGGCAAGGAATATGACGCGCGTCACCGCGACCATGCCGGCCGGCAGCGTGATGCTGTTCGACAGTGCGCTGTGGCATGGCGGCGGCGCCAACTCCAGCGACGGCAGGCGTTTGCGTTCTCCTGCGCCTATTGCTGGGGCTGGATGCGGCAGCAGGAGAACCTGCAGCTCGGCATTCCCCGCGAGACCGCAAAACGCTTTCCGCGCCGCTTGCAGGAATTATGCGGCTACAGCGTCTACAAGGGACAGTTCGGCCACATCGACAATCACGATCCGATCGAGCTGCTGGGCGCGCGAGCGCGGCAAGCGCATGGTGTGGGAAGCGACGGATGCGAAGAGGCGCGGATGGTAGAGGCGGCGAAGCCGTAACTATCGGTCGTCATTTCGGGGCGCAACGGACCCGGAACCTCGAGACTCCCCGGGGCTGGCCCGTTCGCGACCGCTCCCCGGAATGACAGCTACCCCCTCCGAAACCGCAAATACGCCGCCTCGCGGCCCTCGCGCTCGGCTTTGCGCGCCGTAGCGCGTCATGGTGTAGTCCGGCCAGGGCTGACTGCCAGTCGGCGGCGCGCTCGGCGGTCCAGAGGAAATCCGGCGAGCGCGCCAGATGCGCCAGCGTCCAGGCGCAGTAATCGTCGATGTCGCTGACGAAACGAAACTCGCCGTCCGGCTTGCAGGACGCGCGCCATCGCCGCAACCGTCTGCGTCCTGCACGAAGCGCCGCTTCCAGTGCCGCCGCTTCGGCCAGGGATCGGGATGGATCAGGTCGATCCGCCGCATCGACTGCGGCGGCGCCCAGACTCAGCAGTTCGGCGGCGTCGCCGGCGAACAGGCGAATATTGCCGATATTGCAGCGCTTCGATCTGCGTCAGGATTTTCGCCATGCCGTTGACATAGGGCTCGCAGCCGATGAAGCCGATGTTGCGGAAAGGCGCGCGCTTCCGCGATCAGATGCTCGCCGCCGCCAAATCCGATTTCGAGCCTGACATCCTGATGTCCGCCATCGAAGAGGTCGGTGAGAGCGGTCGGCGCGGGATTTTCGATATCGACCGCACAGACGCGGCAGCAGGTTGTCGATCAGGTCGGCCTGGTGCGAGGCGCAGCTTTGTGGCCCTTGCGGCGGCCGAAGAACGAGCCATGCGCGTGCCCGGCCGCCGTCGTCCGGCGTGACGCGTCGCGGTCGTCGGGATCGGGACGCGGCGATCATCGCAGCGTCTGGTACAGCCGATAGCAGCAGCCGCGCCCGCGGCTCGATCGATGAAATGTACATCTGCTCGTAGTGGGTATGCGCGCCCTTGCCGTCGACGCCGAGGCCGTCGAGCGTCGCGGTATGCGGCGCGGTGAAATTGCCGTCGGAGCCGCCGCCGGTCGATGTATCGACCAGATCAAAACCGATCTCGGCCGCGAGCGTCCTGGCGTGCTCGTAAAGCGCGGCGCCCGCATTGCTCTTCTCGTAGGGCGGACGGTTCAACTCGCCGACCACCTTGACGCTGACGCCGTCGGTGCGGGATTGCAGGTTGAGGATTTTCGGCACCAGTTCGTCGGCATCGGCAATCGTCGGCACGCGCATGTCGACCTCGGCATAGGCCTCCTCCGCGATCACGTTCGGCTTGGTGCCGCCTCTGACGACGCCGACATTGACGGTGACGCCGCGCTTGAGATCGTTCATCGCTTCCAGCGTCTGGATGACGTTGCCGAGTTCGCGGATGGCGCTGCGGCCGTCCTCGTGGCGCGAGCCGGCATGCGAAGGCACGCCCTTGATGAAGATCTCGAAGCGCGCGACGCCCTTGCGCCCGGTGACGATCTTGCCGCCGTCGCGCGGCCGGCTCGGTCACCAGCACATATTTCGCTTTGCGTCCCTCCGGCCTCGATCAGCGCGCGCGAGGTCGGGCTGCCGATCTCTTCGTCGGAGACGTAGAGCTGGGTCACGCCAAGCGGCGGCCGCGCGCCATCGGCGCAGATCTGCCGGAACGCATGGTAGGCGAGATAGGCGCCGCCCTTCATGTCGTAGATGCCGGGGCCGAAGGCGCTGTCGCCCTCGATGCTGAAACGGCAGCCGCTCGATGAATCCCATCGGATGCACGGTATCGAGATGGCTCAGCACCAGGATTCCCGGCGCGTCCTGTCCCCATGACGAGCGCGCGACGAGATGATCGCCGCAGCCGTACTGCCCGGCGATCCGCTCGACGGTCGCCGGCAAGTCGCGATAGCCCGCGGCGACGAGGTCGGCGAGCTTGTTGACCTGCTCGGGCGCGTCGGTCGGCGTCTCGATCTCGACCCAGCGGCGGATGCCCTCGAGGATTTTGGCCGGAGTCGAAGGCATGGTGTCGGCTGTTGTCTCGTCATTGGCGCATCTGCGTCACCATGAATGCAATTCTGCCCGAATTCGGCCATCAGCGTCAATCGACAATGCCGGCCGAGCGCGCTCAATCGGCACGCGTACCGGGGAATGACGGATACAGATCAGCGCATATCGTCAGGCCGTCTGTCGCGGGCGTCGGCGATCTGCTCGACCAGTTCGACGATACTGCGGCGAAGCTTGGCATCGGTGATGCGGGTGAACGCGCGCGTCAGCGCCAGGCCTTCGGAGGTCGCGAGAAAATCGGAAACATAGGCCGGCGAAGAGCCTTCGCTGAAGCCCTCGCCAGCCAGCCGAGCCGCTCGGGCCGCCGTCGAACAGGAACGACACCGGCACCTGCAATATCTCGGAGATCTGCTGCAGACGGCTGGCGCCGACCCGGTTGGTGCCCCTTTTCGTATTTCTGCACCTGCTGGAAGGTGAGGCCCAGCGCTTCGCCCAGCTTTTCCTGGCTCATGCCCAGCATGATGCGGCGCATGCGGACACGACTGCCGACATATTTGTCAACAGGGTTGGGCGCTTTGGTGGACATCTGCAAACACTCCTGGCGATTGCGCGCCGGGGATGAGGCAGGAGGAACCGCAGTATGCCTCAGGCGCCGGTACCGTCAAATCCAGCTCGGAGGATCGGGTACAACTGCAGACAATTTGAGCAAAGCAGCGTGACTGGATTGTTCTTTGTGCTTCGCAGCCGTAGAATGCGGAAGTGCACGGTCGATCTGTCAACTGGTGGAATCCGCGCATGCTGAAGACTTTCCGCATGGCGTCGTCGATAGGAATGTATGCAAGCTTCAGGCGCTTCGCTTAGCGACGCCGCCGGATGACCAGCAACAATGCGGCGGACGATCATGATCGCGGCCGGAATATCGCCAATGCGTGCATAAATCGTCGGCGGCATGGCGGCCGGCAGTCTGGCATCCAGTACACCTTCAATGCCGAGACCGAGACGTGCGACAATGCGTCCCGCAGGGTCGATGACGGCGGAAATGCCGGTGTTGGCTGCGCGGACCATAGGCAGGCCTTCGCTCGATGGCGCGCAAGCCGCGCCTGCTGCAGATGCTGGTAGGGGCCGGTCGAAATTCCGAACCAGCCGTCATTGGTCAGGTTGATGATCCAGCCGGGGCGGTCGTCGCGGCGCCGCAACATCGCCGGGAAAAATCGCTTCGTAGCAAATCAGGGGCAGCGCGCGCGGCGCGTTCGGGATGTCCATCGCGCGGCGGCGCGTGCCCGGCGATGAATCCGCCGTGAACCTTGGTGAGCTGCACGAAGCCGAGCTTTTCCATCAGCTCCTGGAACGGCAGATATTCGCCGAACGGCACCAGATGCAGCTTGTCGTAAACCGACAGCACGCTGCCGTCGTGGTCGATGACATAGATCGAGTTGTAGGCGCGCGTGATGCGGACGCCGGGCGGCAGATCGGGCGCGCGCACCGAGCCGGTGATCAGCACGGTGCCCTTGGGCAGGAGATCGGCGATCTGCGCCATCGCGTCGGCTTCGCGCGTCAGGAAGAACGGAAACGCCGATTCCTGGCCAGATCAGGATGTTGGCGTCGCGCACGCCGGTGGATTGCGGCCCGGAGCGCGCGATCGGACAGCGTCAGGTATTTTTGCATCACCTCCGCCTTGGCGGCGTAGTTGAATTTGACGTCCTGCTGCAGGTTGGGCTGCATGATGCGCAGCTTGACGCTTGTGAGTCATCGCCGTCGGCTGCAGCGACAGCCGGACGGCGCCGAAAATCCAGCATCGCGGCGAGCAGCAGCAGCGCCGCCACCGGCGCGAGCCAGGGTTTTCGTCCGCGCGAGCTTCCGTCGATCAGCACGGCCGGGCTTGCGAAGATCGCGACCGCGAGAAACGTCATGCCCCACAGCCCGATCAGCGAGGCGGTCTGCGCCAGCGCCAGCGGCTCCGATCAGCGCGTAGCCGAATGCATTCCACGGAAATCCCGTCAGCACGATGGCCGCGCAGCCATTCTGCTGATCGTCAGGCTGACCGCCAGCGCCAGCACGCGCGACGCGTCGCGTGGTCCAGAACAGGCGCGCCAGCGCGAAAGCCGAGCGCGGTGAACAGCGCGCAGATAGGCGGGCAGGCCCAGCACCGCGAACGGCATCAGCCAGGCGAAGGTCGGCGCGTCGACCAGGAAGGCGTAGCCGATCCAGTAAAGTCCCGGCACGAAATAGCCGAGCCCGAACCAGAAGCCCGACATCGCCGCCGCAGGCACGCCGCGCCATCGTCCGGCGCCGGCGCCGTCGATCAGCCAGACCGCGACCGGAAAGGTCACAAACAGCACCGGCCAGCGCATTGAACGGCGCCATCGCGAGCGCCGACAGCGCGCCGGCCAGCCAGCGCGATGACGGCGCGCTTCCAGCCCCAGGCCAGGATGATCGCAAAGACCGACCGCGCGGAGTTTGCTCGGATAGGCTTCACTGCGAACCGGCTCCGTCGCCGGAAGTGCGGCGGCGCATTGTCGTTGGCTTGCGGCGTGCCGGTATCGGGCGTCGGCCTCGCGGCGGCGGCTCTCGCGCTGCGGTGCGCGGCGCGGGACGTCTCCTTGCGTGGCGGCGATGCGCAGGCGCTTGACCCGCCGCGGATCGGCATCGAGCACCTCGATCTCGAAATTGCCCGGGCCCGAAATGACCTCGCCGCGCACCGGCAGGCGGCCGACATGGGACACGAGATAGCCGCCGAGCGTCTCGACCTCCTCGCCGGCCTCGCCGGTGACGAAATCCTCGCCGATCACCGATGCGGACGTCGTCGAGGCTGGCGCGGGCATCCGCGATGAAGGAATTGTCCGCCTGGCGCACGATCGACGGCGGCTCGTCGCTGTCGTGCTCGTCGTCGATCTCGCCGACGATCTGCTCGACGATGTCCTCGATCGACACCAGTCCGTCGGTGCCGCCATATTCGTCGACCACCAGCGCCAGATGGATGCGCGAGGCCTGCATCTGCGCCAACAGATCGATCGCCCGCATCGACGGCGGCACGTAGAGCAGCTTGCGGATGATGTTGGCGTCCGCCAGCGGCAGCGCGAGATCGACGGCGCGCAGATCGAGGCCCGGCCGGGAAAGGCTTCTTGCGCTTGCGCCTTGCCGGTGTCGCCGACGCGCGCCTTCGCGGTCATGAACGCCAGCAGGTCGCGGATGTGAACGATGCCCTCGGGATCGTCGAGGGTTTCGTTGTAGACCACGAGGCGCGAATGCGCCGCGCTTTCGAACAGGCTCATCAATTCGCCGAGCGGAATGTCGCGCTTGACCGCGACGATGTCGGCGCGGTGCACCATGACGTCGGCGATGCGCCGCTCATGCAGGCCGAGGATATTGCGCAGCATGGTGCGCTCGATGGCGGAAAAGCCGACCTCGTCCGGCGTCGAGGCATCGAGCACGACCTGCAGATCGTCGCGGACCGATCCCGGCTTCCAGCCGAACAGCGTGCGGATCGCGCGCGTCAGCCAGTTGTCGGCGGCCGGACGCAGCACCTCGCCTTCCTGCACCACGGCCGGCAGGTTGGGCGTGTTGCGCGGATTGTCGTGGGTCGGTTCGGAGTCCGGCATTTCCAGTCCATCCGCTCCCGGTCCGCATAGGGATCGGGAATGCCGAGCTGCGCGAGGATCTCCCGTTCGAGACCTTCCATCGCTTCGGCGTCGTCGTCGTTCTCGTGATCGTAGCCGATCAGATGCAGGAAGCCGTGCACCGCGAGATGGCTGAGATGATGGTCGAACGGCTTTTGTTCGTCGTCGGCCTCCTTGCGCGTCGTCTCATAGGCGATGGCGATATCGCCGAGCATGCGCGGCGCATCGTCGGGCGTGGCCGAGCCGGTCGGCTGCAGCGCCGGAAACGACAGCACGTTGGTCGGCTTGTCGATGCCGCGCCAGTTGCTGTTGAGCGTGCGGATGCCCGGCATCGTCGGTCAGCATGACCGCCAGTTCGGCCTCGCCGACATCGGCGTCGGCGATCTCGGCCGCGGCGTCGATGGCGCGATGGATCACCGCTTCGGCGTCCGGCTCGGTCTGCCAGCAATCGGCGACGACGAGAACTTCGGTGAGCGGGAAGGGCGGACGACACGGTCGTGTCCAGGTTTGCGTTCCAGGGCTTTGCGTTGCAGGTGCATCCAGGAGATCGCCGGACCTGCACGGCAGGTCCGCGGCCGAAGATTTTGCCATCAGGATTTGGCGGTTGCCGGCTTTGCGGCAATCCCTCATAGGCGGCGACGATCCGCGCCACCAGTTCATGGCGGATCACGTCCTCGGCGGTGAATTTCACCTGTGCGATGCCCTCGACGCCGTCGAGCAGCTTGACGGCTTCGGCAAGTCCCGAGGCCTGGCCGTTCGGCAGGTCGACCTGGCGAGGGATCGCCGGTGATGATCATGCGGCTGTTCTCGCCGAGCCGGGTCAGGAACATCTTCATCTGCATCGAGGTGGTGTTCTGCGCCTCGTCCAGGATGATGACGGCGTTGGTCAGCGTGCGGCCGCGCATGAAGGCGAGCGGCGCGATCTCGATTTCGCCGGCCTGCAGCGCGCGCTCGACGATGCGCGAATCCATCAGATCGTACAGCGCGTCGTAGATCGGCCGCAGGTAGGGATCGACCTTCTCGCGCAGATCGCCGGGCAGGAAGCCGAGCCGCTCGCCGGCTTCGACCGCGGGCCGCGACAGGATGATGCGATCGACTTCCTTGCGCTCGAACAATTGCGCGGCATGCGCCACCGCGAGCCAGGTCTTGCCGGTGCCGGCGGGGCCGACGCCGAACACCAGTTCGTGGCGCTTCAGCGCGCGGATGTAGGAATCCTGCGCGGCGGTGCGCGCCCGCACCGGGCGCTTGCGCAGATTGATGGTCTCGAACGCGGTTTTGGCGGTCTTGGCGTCGAACTCGAACAGCGAGCCCTGCGCGATCACGGCGCGGATCGCGCCTTCGACATCGCCCTGCGCCAGGTCGTGGCCCTGCAGTCGCCTGCGCATAGAGCGTTTCCAGCACGCGCCGCGCGGCGTCGCAGCCGTCGCGCGATCCGGCGATGGTGATGTGGTTGCCGCGCGAATCGACGACGACGCCGAGCCGGCGCTCGATCAGCGCCAGGTTCTGTCCGTAGGGGCCGACCAGCGCGGAAGCCGCGCGGTTGTCGTCGAAGTCGATGACGACCTGCGTCTCGGGCGGAATTTGCATGTCGCGGTCAAGTTTGCGGCTGGGAGCGAGCGAAGGCGAATCCGATGCGCTTTTGGCAAGGGTTCAGGCTCCCGTGATCGTCTGAGATGAGCGGTCGATTGAGAAGATCGGTGGACAACGGGCAGGCTGCGCGCGGGCGCGGCGAGTTCGCCGAGCAGGCTGTAGCGCTCGAGGCTGTCGATCGTGACCGGCAGCACCTGTCCGATGATGTCGGGCGAGGCCATCACATGCGCGGGCTGCAGATAGGCGGTGCGGCCGACGATCTGGCCGGGATTGCGGGCCGCGCGTTCGAACAGCACATCGACGGTGTTGCCAATCGTGGCCTGATTGAAGGCCGATTGCTGGCTGTCGATCAATTCCTGGAGCCGCACCAATCGCTCGTCCATCTCTGCCGCTGACACCGTCTCCCGCATGTCCGCCGCCGGCGTGCCTGGCCGCGGCGAATATTTGAACGAATAAGCGCCAGCGTATCCGATTTGCGTGACAAGCGCGAGGGTGGCGGCGAAATCTTCCTCGGTTTCGCCGGGGAAGCCGACGATAAAATCCGATGAAAACGCAATATCTTGCCGCGCGGCGCGAAACCGGTCGATGACGCGGCGGTAATCATCGGCGGTATGCTTGCGGTTCATGGCAGCGAGAATCCGGTCGGAGCCGGACTGCACCGGAAGATGCACGAACGGCATCAGCGCCGGCAGGTCGCGATGCGCCGTCGATCAGGCTATCGTCGACATCGCGGGGATGGCTGGTCGAGATAGCGCAGCCGCACGATGCCGGGGATTTCGGCGAGCCGATGCAGCAAGCGTGCCGAGCGGCCAGGTCCGTCCGTCCGGACCTTCGCCGTGATAGGCGTTGACGTTCTGCCCGATCAGCGTGATTTCGCGCACGCCGTTGTCGGCGAGCCGCGTCACGTCGTCGACGATCTTTGCCACCGGGCGCGAGACTTCCGCGCCGCGCGTATAGGGCACCACGCAGAAGGTGCAGAACTTGTCGCAGCCTTCCTGCACGGTGACGAAGGACGGAGATGCCGCGCGCGCGGATCGCATCCGGCTTCGGCGGCGGCAGAAAGCCGAACTTGTCCTCGACCGGGAATTCGGTCTCCAGCGCGCGGCCGTGGCTCTTCGCGCGCGCCAGCAGCTGCGGCAGATGATGATAGCTCTGCGGGCCGACCACGACGTCCACGGTCGGCGCGCGGCGGATGATCTCCTCGCCCTCGGCCTGCGCGACGCAGCCGGCGACCGCGATGCTCATCGTCGCGGCCATGGCGCGCGGCGTCGTCCTTGACGACGCGCAGCCGCCCGAGTTCGGAATAGACCTTCTCGGAGGCCTTCTCGCGGATATGGCAGGTGTTGAGGATCACCAGATCCGCATCCTCGACGCTGGCCGTCTCGACAAAGCCTTCCGGCGCCAGCGTGTCCACCATGCGTTGCGCATCGTAGACGTTCATCTGGCAGCCATATGACTTGATATGCAGCTTGCGCGGCGGCTTCATGGAACCTGAGTGCTGGGCTGGAATGGCGCCAATCGCGGCGCGTGGGGTCAATTATAGGCTAAAGCGCCGAAAATCCAGCGCGATGGCCTCATTCCGGCGCGTGAGCGAGCCTGAATGCGAGTTTCGGTCCGATACCGGCGGTCCCGCATCCATCGCTCGATCAGCCCGGGCAATTGCCGCATATCGTCAAACGTCAGCCGTGGCCCCGGCCGCGCGCAGTCGTGTCGGCATAGCCGGGCCGGCAGTGGCTGCCGCCGTGAAAGCCGAGCACGGTCATCCCGGCGGCAAGCGCGCCGGTGATGCCGGGAACGCTGTCCTCGATCACGAGGCAGCGCGCGGGCGGCGCCTGCATCTGCTCGGCGGCGAACAGGAACAGATCGGGCGCCGGCTTGCCGCGCTTGACCTGCGTGGCGGAGAAAATATGCGGCGCGAGCAGGTCGTAAAGCCCGGCGCAGGTCGAGGCCATGGCGGATCTTTCCGGCGTGCCGCTCGATGCCACGCATTTCGGCAGGTCGATCGCGGCGATCGCGTCGCCGACATGGGCGATCGCCTGCAGATCGTCTGCATAACGCTGCAGCGCTGCGTGCTTCACCTGCGCTTCGAAATCGTCGGGAAGGCTGCGGCCGAGTTCGGCTTCGACTGATCAGCCGTGCCTCACGATCGGACACGCCGAGAAAGCGCTCGAGCACCTGTTCGGCCGTGATCGGATAGCCGTGACGGCGTCAGCACTTCGGCATGCGCGCGGCAGGAAATGACCTCGCTGTCGACCAGCACGCCGTCGCAATCGAAGATGACGAGATCGAAATTGGCGTTCAAGCTTGCACGCGATCAGGATTTGTCGTCGTCCAGCGGGACGCAATACAGTTCCAGCCGGTGATCGACCAGCTTGTAGCCGAGCTTGCGGGCGATTTCGGCCTGCAGTTTCTCGATCTCTTCCGAGGTGAATTCGATCACCTTGCCGTCGCGCAGATTGATCAGATGGTCGTGGTGGCTGTCGGGCATCTGCTCGTAGCGCGCGCGGCCCTCGCGGAAATCGTGCCGCTCGATGATGCCGGCGTCCTCGAACAGCTTGACGGTGCGGTACACCGTCGAGATCGAGATCTTGTCGTCGACCGCGACGCAGCGCCGATACAGTTCCTCGACGTCGGGATGATCCAGCCGATTCCGCCAGCACGCGCGCGATGACGCGGCGCTGTTCGGTCATGCGCATGCCGGTGGCGGCGCAGCGCGCCTCGATGCCGGTATTCTTGATGCGCGGACGGGGATTTCAGTGCGGGTCATGGTCTCTTGGGCCTTGAGGCGGCAGGCGAGGCTGTTCTGCCACCCCGCGCATCTTACGACAAGTCGCGCCGCATCAGAAGCGCATTCAATTGTTCCCCGCCGGGCTGCTGGTAGTAGCGTTCCCGGCGGCCGACGACGCCGAATCCGGCCCATTCGTACAGCCGCCGCGCCGGCTGATTATTTTCCTCGACCTCGAGGAAGATCGTGCGCACGCCGCGGCCGGCGAGATGGCCGAGATGCGTCAGCAACAGGTTGCGCGACAGGCCGCGGCCGCGCTGGCTCGCATCGATCGGCGATCGACAGTATTTCGGCCTCGTCCGCGGCCATGCCGCGACACCGCAAAGCCGATGATCCTTGCGCCCGAGCCTCAGGCGATGCACCAGCGTGTTGCGCTCGGTCAGCATCACTCTCGAATTCGCCTTCGCCCCAGCCGCGGTGAAACGATGCGCCGTGCAATTGCGCCAGCCGCGCCGCGTCGCGCGGGCTGGCCGGCTCGACCACGGCCGTGCCGCCGCTCCACCAGTCGCGACAGCCATGCCATCATGAGGTCGATGGCTGCGAGGCGTCTGCGCAGCGGATCCTTCGGCGGCTTGGCGTCGGGTGCGCGCAGATAATAGGGCCGGGCCGGCGCCGTCTCCGGACCGACCGCGGCGCCCAGCCACGCCACCCAGGCGATGTCAGGCGCCGGCTGGGCATCGACCTTGAACGGCGGCGGCGCGTCCGCCGGCCAGCGGTCGGCCAGAGATCTCGGCGGCGTTGCCGACCAGATGCGGCGCGCCGAAGCTGCGACGCGTCGAGCGCTTCCTCGATCGGCGCGACGCTTCGGCTTGATCAACGAACCGCCATCGCCGCTGACCACCTGGAAATAGACATGATCATGCCGCGCATCGATCGCGGAGATGACCGGATGCTCGCCGTTCTCGCTGACGACGGGCGCGGCATAGGCGGTCAGCGTGGTCACGCCCGACCACCGGCTTGTCGGCGGCGAGCGCGATGCCGCGCGCGGCGGAAAGGCCGACGCGCAATCCGGTAAAGCTGCCGGGACCGGTGGTCACCGCGATGCGGTCGAGCGCCGCGAACGCGACGCCGGACTGCTTTCATCACGCGCGCGATCAGCGGCATCAGGGCTTCGGCATGGCCGCGCTTCATCGGCTGCGATTCCTGCGCGATCGAGCTTGCTGGCGTCGGTGTCGAGAACGGCCGCGGCGCAGGCATCGAGCGCGGTATCGATGGCGAGGATCAGCATGGCGCCAGCGTAGAGGTTTTTCAGCGCCGGTTGAATGAGCTAGCCGCGGTTATTTTCGCGCGTTTCATCCATCGCGAAACGAGAGCCGTGCGCTCTACCTTTAGTGGCTCTACCTGTAGCGACACTTGCAAAAATGCTCGCGCCCCATTTTCGATGCATGCGCATCAAGTCATGCAACTTCTGCGATGCTAAGTCATTGAAATTATTGAAGAGATTAGCGAGCTTTGATTTACCAACCGGTGAGAGCCTGCAGCCGGTAAATACGGGTCAATGGGGATCCGGACGGTGCATCTTCGGCGTATCGAGCCACGCCCGTCCCTCGCATCTTTGAGAGGGTTTTTTATGCCTTTGTGGAAAAGCAATTCGGCCGCGCGCGATGCATTGGCGCAGTCGGCCGCGATCAGCAGGTCGCAAGCGGTGATCGAGTTCAAGATGGACGGCACGATCATCACCGCCAACCAGAATTTCCTCGACGCGATGGGTTACCGTCTCGACGAAATCCAGGGCAAGCATCATCAGATGTTCGTCGCCGCCGCGATGCGCGACAGCGACGGCGTACAAGGCGTTCTGGGCGAACCTCAACCGCGGTGAATATCAGGCGGCCGAATACAAGCGCATCGGCAAGGGCGGCCGCGAGGTCTGGATCCAGGCGTCCTACAATCCGATTCTCGACCGGCGCCGGCAAGCCCGTCAAAGTCATCAAGTTCGCCACCGACATCACCGCGCAGAAAATCCGCAGCATGGAGGATGCCGGCAAGATTTCCGCCATCGGCCGCGCGCAGAGCGGTGATCGAATTCAATCTCGACGGCACCATCATCACCGCCAACGAGAACTTCCTGACACGGTGCTGGCTACTCGGCTCGGCGAAATCCAGGGCAAGCATCACAGCGATGTTCGTGGCGCCCGGCGAGCGCGACAGCGCCGCCTATCGGGAATTCTGGGCCGAAGCTCAACCGCGGCGAATTCCAGGTCGGCCGAGTACAAGCGTTTCGGCAAGGGCGGCAAGGAGGTCTGGATTCTCGCCTCCTACAATCCGATCCTCGACGACACCGGCAAGCCGTTCAAGGTGGTGAAATTCGCCTCCGACGTCACCGCGAGCAAAACTGACAGCGGCCGATTTCGCCGGGCAGATCGAGGCGATCGGCAAGTCGCAGGCGGTGATCGAGTTCAGCATGGACGGCCATCGTGCTGACGGCCAACGAAAACTTCCTGGACGCGCTCGGCTATTCGCTCGCCGAGATCCAGGGCAAGCATCACAGCATGTTCGTGCAGCCGGATCGAGCGCGACGGCGCAGCCTATCGCGCATTCTGGGCAAATCTCGAACCGCGGCGAGTTTCAGTCGGGCGAATATCAAGCGCGTCGGCAAGGGCGGCAAGGAGATCTGGATCCAGGCCTCCTACAATCCGATCCGCGATCTCAACGGCAAGCCGTACAAGGTGGTGAAATACGCCACCGACACCACCGCGCAGGTGATCGCGCGGATGCGGAGCGAAAGCGTGCGCGGCATGATGGAGTCGGTCGCGGCCGGCGCCGAGGAATTGAACGCCTCGGTCCGTGAAATCTCGGCAGCGATGGTCGAAATCCGAGGAAACGGCGTCTGACCGGCGGTCGACGGGTCGGAGGCCGCCGATCAGCAGGCGCAGCGTCTGTCGCGAGGCGGCGGAGTCGATGAGCGGCATCGTGCAGTTGATCGGCGACATCACCGGCCAGATCAATCTGCTGGCGCTCAACGCCACCATCGAATCCGCGCGTGCCGGCGAGGCGGGCCGCGGCTTTGCCGTGGTTGCCTCCGAGGTCAAGAACCTCGCCAATCAGGCCAAGCAGGCGACCGACAAGATCGGGCAGGAGATCGGCAATCTCAACGGCATTTCCGGCGACGTGGTCGCGGCCCTCGAATTCGATCAAGAAGGCGATTCAGGACGTCAGCGAGTACGTGACGTCGACCGCGGCGGCAGTCGAGGAGCAGAGCACCGTCACGAGCGAGATGTCGACCGGCATGCAGCGGGCCGCGGCCGAAGCGGCCAGCATCGGGCAGGCGGCGTAAGTGGAAGTCGTCCGTGCGAATTCGCAGAGGTGCGCAAGCATGCCGACCGTCCAGATCGCGTTCGATCTGGATATGATCGCATCGGGGCTCGGCGCAGATCGCCTTTGCCCACTCGCTATCGCGCCTGATGACCAGTCTTACATCGGCCGGACTTCGACCACGTCGGGCACGAAATGCTTCAGCAGGTTCTGGATGCCGTGCTGCAGCGTCGCGGTCGATGACGGGCAGCCGGCGCAGGAGCCCTTCATGTTGAGATAGACGACGCCGTCCTTGAAGCCGCGGAAGGTGATGTCGCCGCCGTCATTGGCGACCGCCGGGCGCACCCGCGTCTCGATCAGGTCCTTGATGGTCGCGACCGTCTCGGCGTCGGCCTCGTTGAAGAACTCGTCTTCCTCGTCGGCGGCCTCGTCGCTGCCGGCGGTGCCGTCGGCCAGCAGCGGCGCGCCGGACATGTAGTGCTCCATGATGGCGCCGAGGATCGCCGGCTTGAGATGCTGCCAGTCGCTGTCGTCCTTGGTCACGGTGACGAAATCGGAGCCGTAGAACACGCCGGTGACGCCGGGCACGCCGAACAGCCGCTCGGCGAGCGGCGAGCGCGCGGCGGCTTCGCGGTTGGCGAATTCCATGGTGCCGGTGTCGAGCACGGTGCGGCCCGGAATGAATTTCAGGGTGGCGGGATTGGGCGTGGCTTCGGTCTGGATGAACATTGATTTTCTCCGGCGTCGCCGGTTCAAGGCCGGCGCGTGAGTGTTCCCTTAGCAGATGGCGACGCGCAAACGCACGATCAAGGGGCGCAGACCAGCAGTTCTGCAAGCCGCATCAAGGGCTTAGGACAAGCGCGTCGATATCCGCGTCGCTCAGATCGCCGGGCACGATGGTGACCGGAATCGGGAACGAGCCGACCGGCCTGGCCATCATGGCGATGATCGGGCCGGGGCCTTCGGCGCCCGGATTGGCCGCCAGCACCAGCATCGAGATATCGACGTCCTTGTCGATGACGTCGAGGATCTGCTCGGTCGGATCGCCCTCGCGGATCACGCGCTCCGGCGTGATCGCGGCGATGCCGTTGGCGCGGCCGGCGGCGCGATCGAGCGCGTCATTGGCGGCCTCCTCGGCCTCGGCGCGCATGATGTCGGCGACCCCGAGCCATTGCTGGTTCTGGTCCTCGGTCTCGATGATGCGCAGCATCACCACGCCGCCGCCGACCCGGATCGCCCAGCGGCTGGCATAGTAGACCGCGCGGTCCCACTCCGCGGTGTCGTCAACGATAACCAAGGCATTTTGGCTTGTGACCCGTCTCGTAGCTTCGTCGCTGGGTGGTCATGCATGTCCCGGTGCTGCGCCAAACGCGCCGCATGCTGCCACGGCGCGGCCGTCCTCGACAAGCGGCGTCAGCAGCGCGAATTCCGCACAAGTGCGATACCGGTTTTAGCGATTTGAATCACGCGCAATGGGTATCGTGCGCTGCGTCAATTCGGCAAAGCGCATGGATCTAGCGCTTGCGAATGAAGCCGACGATGTCCTTCGTCGCCTGCATGGTTTCGGCGGCGATGGCACGCGCGCGCGGTCGGCGCCGTCGATCAGGATCGGATCGACATGGCCGGGATCGGCGACCAGCCGCTTCATCTCGGAGGCGATCGGCGACAGTTTTGCGACGCAGAGTTCGACCAGCGCGTTCTTGAAGCTGGAGAACTGCCCGCCGCCGAATTCGCCGAGCACACTCGGCCTTGGCTGCGCCCGACAGCGCCGCATAGATGCCGACCAGATTGTCGGCCTCGGGGCCGCGTCTCGAGACCCTTTTCCTCCGACGGCAACGGCTCCGGATCGGTCTTCGCCTTGCGGATCTTCTGCGCGATGGTGTCGGCATCGTCGGTGAGGTTGATGCGCGAATTGTCCGACGCATCCGACTTCGACATCTTCTTGGTGCCGTCGCGCAGCGCTCATCACCCGCGTCGCCGGGCCCGGTGATCAGCGGCTCCGGCAGCGGGAAGAACAATCCGTCGCTGAAGCCGTGGCCGCGGATCGAGTCGCCGAAATCATTGTTGAATTTCTGCGCGATGTCGCGCGACAGTTCGAGATGCTGCTTCTGGTCCTCGCCGACCGGCACGTGGGTGGCGCGATAGACCAGAATGTCGGCCGCCATCAGCACCGGATAGTCGTAGAGCCCGACCGAGGCGTTCTCGCGGTCCTTGCCGGCCTTTTCCTTGAACTGCGTCATGCGGTTGAGCCAGCCGATCCGCGCCACGCAATTGAAGATCCAGGCCAGCTCGGCGTGTCCGGACGACCTGGCTCTGGTTGAACACGATGTGCTTCTTCGGATCGATGCCGGCTGGCGATGAAGGCCGCGGTCACCTCGCGGGTGTTGCGCGCGAGCTCGGCCGGGCCGCCCCACACCGACACCGGCTGCGTCAGCGCGTGCATGTCGACGACGCAATAGATGCAGTTGTGGGTCTCCTGCAGCTTCACGAAATTGACGATCGCGCCGAGGTAATTGCCGAGATGCAGATTGCCCGTCGGCTGGACGCCTGAAAAAACCCGTTCAACGAATAGCCATTGTCAGCTTCCCGCGCATGCCTGTCGCGCCGTCCATGCCAACAGGCGCCGCGCCGTCCATTGCCACGCGAGCGCGTCGAGTCGCGCAAGTCGGAGGCGCTGGTTTGCCGGATCGCGCTAACCGCTTCGCGCCAGCCGGTGACGCCGAACAGCGCGCAGAAGCAGGCCGTAAATCGCCATTCCGCCAGCAATCAGCACGATCAGGAGCGACGGCCTGCGCGAGGCCGTGCGTGTCCGCGGTCAGCGCCGGCACGAACCGCGTCGCCAGCCACAGCAGCCCGCCCATGGCCAGCGCGGCCGCGACGATGCGCGGCAGCCGCCGGCGCGCCGCCGCATCGATCGAAAAGCCGAATGTCGCCGCACCACGCCGGATCAAGGCCAGCGCGCTGCTCCAGGCCCCGAGCGCGATGCCGGCGGCGATGCCGCCGGCGCCGAACCAATGGCCGAGCACGAACGCCGACAACGATCGCGACCGCAAATGCCCGTGAGCGTCGCCAGCAGCGGCGTGAGCGTGTCCTCGCGCGCGAAGAACGCCGGCGACAGCGCCTTGACCAGCACATGGGCGGGCAGGCCGAGCGCCAGCCACATCAGCGCGTGCGCGGTTGCCGCGGTATCGGCTGCGGTGAACGCGCCGTGCTCGAACAGCATCCGCACGATCGGCTCGCTCAGCACGATCAGGCCCAGCGTCGCCGGCAGCGCCAGTCCAACCGCGAGTTCGAGGCCGCGCGACTCGGCATGCGCGATCGGCTGCGCGATCGTCGCCGCGCAGCGCTCGCGTCAGTTCGGGCACCAGCACCGGTGCCCATGGCGACGCCGACAATGCCGAGCGGCAGTTCGATCAGGCGGTTGGCGAAATACAGCCACGACACCGCCGATGGCGATGACGACGCGATGATCGCCCCGGCGACGATCAAGCAATTGCGGCGCGCTGACTGGCGATCATGCCGGGGATCGCCTTGCCGAGAAAGCCGCGCATTTCGCGCGTCGAACGAGATGCGCAGCGGCGTTGCGATGCTGCCGCCGCGGCGCAGCAGCCAGAATCAGCAGTTGCAACAGCCCGGCGATGCCGACCGTGGCGGCGATGATCAGCGCGGCATCAGCAGCGTCCTGCCGCCACGCCGAGCAGCGCGGCCATCGACCGCGATCAGCGCGATGTTGAACAACAGCGGCGAGAACGCCGTCAGCGCAAACCGGGCCTGCGCGTTCAACAGCGCCATCATCACCGTGACCGGGCCCGGCGAAGGCGAGATAAGGCAGCATCAGGCGGGCATCGTCGACGGCGAGTTGCAGCGTCGCGCTGTCCGGCAAAGCCCGGCGCCAGCGCCGTCGATGACAAGCGGCATCAGCAGGCCGATCAACGCCGCCGCCGCGATCAACGCCGCGCTGACGGTGCCGAGCACGCGTCCTGCGAACGCGGCCGCCGCGACCGGCGCCTCGGCCTCGCGCACGCGCAGCCAGGCCGGCACCAGCGCCGCGTTCAGCGCGCCCTCGGTCAACAGCCGCCTGACGACATTGACCAGTTGAAACGCCACCAGGAACGCATCCGCGACCGGGCCGGTGCCGAGCAGCGCCGCGATCATGGCGATCGCGCGCAGATCCGAGCAGCCGCGAGGCCAGCGTGCCCGTGGATACCGTGAGGAAGGAGCGGATCATCGAGGCGCTTGTATAGCCGGCGAAGTCGGCGCTTGCTGGCAGCAAAAGGGCTGGATGCGTCGATGAAGGCCGTCCTGCACCAGCCTCACTTGCTGGCGTTGGGCCGGATCTGTTAGCCGCGCGATCGCAATTGCCGCAACAGGACTTGGTGAATGACCTCAGGCGAAATACGACGTTCTCGGGATCGGCAATGCGATTTTCGACGTCTTGGTGCAGACCGACGAGAGCTTTCTTAGGCCGCCACGGCATGACCAAGGGCGGCATGGCGCTGATCGACGAGGCCCGCGCCGCTGTCGATCTACCAGGACATGGGCCCGGCGATCGAGATGTCCGGCGGTTCGGCGGCCAACACCATCGTCGGCGTCGCCAGTCTCGGCGCGCGCGCGGCGCTATGTCGGCAAGGTCAAGGACGACCAGATCGGCGCGCTTGTATACGCATGACATCCGCGCGGCGCGGCGTCGCGTTCGAGACCAAGCCGCGCGTCGGACGGTCCCGCCACCGGCTGCTCCTACATCCTGGTGACGCCGGACGGCGAGCGCACCATGAACACCTATCTCGGCGCGGCGCAGGAGCTGATGCCCGGCGATATCGACGCCGGCGCAGATCGCGGCGTCCGCGCATCGTCTATCTCGAAGGCTATCTCTGGGATCCGAAGAACGCCAAGGAGGCCTTCGTCAAGGCGTCGACCATCGCGCATGGCGCGGGCCGCCAGGTCGCGCTGACGCTGTCGGATTCGTTTTGCGTGGATCGCTATCGCGGCGAATTTCTCGATCTGATGCGCAAGGGCACGGTCGATCTGGTATTCGCCAACGAGGCGGAGTTGCACGCGCTGTACCAGACCGCGGATTTCGACACCGCGCTGACGCAGTTGCGCAGCGACGCGAAGCTCGCGCGTCGTCACCCGCAGCGAGAAGGGTTGCGTGGTGGCCTCGAAGGACGGCGTCACCGCGGTGCCGGCGTTTCCGATCGACAAGCATCGTGGATACCACCGGCGCCGGCGATCTGTTCGCCGCCGGATTTCTGTTCGGCCTGGTGCGCAGCGCCGGCTTATGAAGCTGCCGGGCGGCTCGGCGCGCTGCGCGGCGGCCGAAGTGATCCAGCACATCGGCGCGCGGCCGCAGGTGTCGCTGAAGGATTCTGGCGCGCAGAACGGGTTGCCGGTTTAGGGCTGTGCACTCCCGCCCTCGTTTGCGAGGGGAGTCGAAATGCGCAGAAGTGGCAGCCCCGTGGGCTGCGCAAGCAAGCACGTCAAATCCGTTTCATGCAGTTCTGTCGCCAACCACTCGAAGATCGATCCTGTCGATCAGATCCGAACGGAGCACCTCGGCGGCGCTCATGGCGGCCATCGTCTGTCGCAACGTGCCGACGTTCGATCCGAGCGACACGATGCCACCCAGCGCCGCGGCAATCGACCCGATGGCGGCGACCTGATTGACCCGAACAGGCCGAGTATCACGAGGAGCAGCAATGCGACGCCGATGGCGATCGCCGCCTTCGAAAACTAGAATGATCTTTCGGCATCGCTCTGCGACCTCGGCAAGCTCCTCGAGCCGGGCTTCGATCCGTGAAATCTCGTCGATCGGGTCGTCCTCGGCCATCAGATTCAAGATCGAGTTCCGCAAGGGGTCATTAGCGCCGAGCATGCCGCGGCATGTCCAGTGTAGGATTAATTCGCCCTGCGCGTTCAGCGTGATTTCTGAGCGGATCAGTCTGATGCTAGCGGTCCAGTCCCGCCCGTAAAATATTCCCCTTCGCGTCTGCCCCAAATCACCACTATATCTCCATCCCCATCCCGTCCCACAGAGGGGCGTTTCGCGATCGTCACGAGACGCTGGGGCGGGATGCGGTGGACGCGGCAGCGTCAGGCGCGACATGTGCAATCGCAGGGCGGGTTCGATAGGAGCCTGTGAGCGATCAAACGGCGCGCTGACGAACGGTGCTGCTGCGTACGGTGAAGTCGTGTGGTCTGACGCCTCAGTGGTTGGCGTCAAGTCTTCGGAGGCCTGTCGGCCCGACCGGGCGCGGATAGGCCATATCCGAAGGCGACGGAGGCAAGAAAAGCCCGATCACTCGGGAGAGCGCGTTATAAGCCGTCAAAGCCATTGCGCAGGGAATGTCGGATGTCCTCCGCTGAACGCCTGTGACTGCTCGTGTGCGCTTCCTTTTCCATTTGCACACGGGACCGCGGGTGCAGCGCGCATCCGGCATTCCCCGCGCCTCTGATTTCAAGGCGCGAAACGTCTTCAACAAACCTCGGGCGGACCGCGCCGCGGGAGTGCAGAGTTATGTCTGCGAGAGTGATTGAACGCGGACGCGCCACACCAAGATTGTCATCGCCCGGCGGAAGCGCAGGCGACGCCAAATGCCGGGCGATCGTTTCAGACTTGTATGAAGCCGGCCGCGGCGTACTGGATACCGCATGCGCGGGTATGACGACTCGCACATGCGCAGCGCATGCTGCGCCCACCAGCATCTCTTCACGCGCCGTCTTTGCCGCCTTCAACCCCAGCCGCGCCTCGACCGCATCGCGCATCATGAACTTCTGGATCTTGCCGGTCACGGTCATCGGAAATTCGTCGACGAATTCGACGTAGCGCGGGATCTTGTTGTGGGCGATCTGTCCGTGACAGAAGGCGCGGACCTCATCGGCCGTCAGCGTCTCGCCCGGTCGCGTCCTGATCCAGGCGCAGAGCTCCTCGCCATAGCGAGCATCGGCAACGCCAAAGATCTGCACGTCCTGGATTTTCGGGTGGCGGTAGAGAAATTCCTCGATCTCGCGCGGGTAAAGGTTCTCGCCGCCGCGGATCACCATGTCCTTGATGCGGCCGACGATGTTGCAATAGCCCTCCTCGTCGATCACGGCGATATCGCCGGTGTGCATCCAGCCGTTGGCATCGAGCACGTCGGCGGTTTTTCCGGTTCGTCCCAATAGCCGAGCATGACGCTGTAGCCGCGGGTGCAGAGTTCGCCGCGTTCGCCGCGGGGCACGACGCGGCCCTCGAGGTCGACCACCTTGACCTCGACATGCGGATGAATGCGTCCGACGGTAGACACCCGTCGCTCCAGCGGATCGTCGGTCGCGCTCTGAAAGCTGACCGGGCTGGTTTCCGTCATGCCGTAGGCGATGGTCACCTCGCGCATGTTCATCGATTCGTTGACGCGCCGCATCACCTCGATCGGGCATGGCGCGCCGGCCATGATGCCGGTGCGCAGCGACGGCGAGATCGAACTTGGCGAAATCGGGATGGTCGAGCTCGGCGATGAACATGGTGGGCACGCCGTACAGCGCCGTGCATTTTTCCTGCTCGATCGTCTGCAGCGTCACCAGCGGATCAAATCCCTCGCCGGGATAGACCATGGTTGCGCCCGAGGTGACGGAGGCGAGATTGCCCATCACCATGCCGAAGCAATGATAGAGCGGAACCGGAATGCAGATGCGGTCGCGCTCGGTCAGGCGCATCGCGCGGCCGACGAAATAGCCGTTGTTGAGGATGTTGTGGTGCGTCAGCGTGACGCCCTTGGGCGATCCGGTCGTGCCGCTGGTGAACTGGATGTTGACCGCGATCGTCGAACTGCAGGGTCTTGGCCAAGGTCTCGCAGCGCGTCGCGGTGGCGCGCGCCGCCCATGCTCGTCACCTCCTCGAAGGCGATCGTGCCCGGCGAAAGCGGACCGCCGACCTGGATCACCGCGCGCAGTTGCGGCAGGCGCGCCGCGTGCAGATCGCCTGGTGCTGCCTTCGCAAGCTCGGGCAGCAGCGTGTTCAGCATCTCCATGTAGTTGCGAGGTCTTGAACGCCGTGGCCGTGACGATCGCGGCGCATCCGACCCTGGCGAGTGCGAATTCCAGCTCGCTCAGGCGATAGGCGGGGTTGATGGTGACGAGAATGAGCCCGGCCTTGGCGGCGGCAAACTGGGTCAGCGTCCATTCCGGCCGGTTGAGCGACCAGACGCCGATCCGCGCGCCGCGCTCGAGGCCGAGCGCGAGAAAGCCCGCGGCCAGCGCATCGACCCGCTCCGCCAATTCCTTCCAATTCCACCTGATGCCGTGGCTCGGCGAAACCAGCGCCTCGCGATCGCCCCAGCGCTGCGCCGCCAGATCGAGGCTGTGCCCGATGGTGTCGCCGAGCAGCGGTGCGTCGGCGACGCCGCAAACGTAGCTGTCCGCAATGTCTGTCAAAGCAATGGCTCCCTGCGTCGAAGCACGTGTGCGGGAAACGGAAAGTCAGACTAGTTGCAAATTCTGGCCGCTGGCAATCACTCATTGGTTCGACCGCGTCGCGGCGGGTTCGGTCAGTTCCCTCCCCGCAAGGAGAACGGGAAGACTGCCGGAAACTACGCCGCCTTCTGTCCGCTGCCGGCGTCGAGCCCGGCATAGACGCCGCGCTCGAAGCCCGCGAAGGCTTCCAGGCACTTGCTTGTCCGCGAACGGCAACAGCTGCATCAGGATCACGCCGGTGACGTTGCGCGACGGATCGATCCAGAAATAGGTGTTGGCGAGGCCCGCCCAGGCGAGGCTGCCGGGGCTGCGGCCTTCCGGCGTCTTGGCGGTGTTGATCAGGAAGCTCAGCCCCCATTTCTTCGCCATGTCCGGATAGAGATCGACATCGTTGGTGACCGATCGCGATCGCCGAGGTCATCTTGGTCATGTTGAGGTCGCCGATGTGGTTCTGGCCCATCAATCGCGACCGTCTCGGGCTTCAAGCACCTGGTTGCCGTTGCCGCGGCCCTTGTTGAGGATCATCTGGGTGAACTTGATGTAGTCGCCCGCGGTGCCGTAGAGGCCGCCGCCACCCATGTGGAATTCCGGCTCCTGCTCGAGTTCGAACGGGATCGGCGCCAGCGATGCCGTCCTGCGCCGCGCGCATGCATGCCGACCAGGCGCTGGCGCTGCGCGTCGCCGATCTTGAAGCCGGTGTCGGTCATGCCGAGCGGCGCGAACATGTGGTCGCGCAGATAGGCGTCGAGCCGCTTGCCGCTCACCGCTTCGACCGCCTTGCCGACGAAATCGATATTGGTGCCGTATTCCCAGCGCGTGCCGGGATCGGTCATGATCGGCGTCTTCAGCGCGTCGTTCTTGCAGGTGGTGATGCCCGGCAGCCCGGTCTTCTCCAGATACTGCACCATGTCGCCGTTCCACATGTCGTAGGCAGAAGCCCGCGGTGTGGGTCATGAGATGGCGCAGCGTGATCGGCGTTTTCGCCGGCCGCAGCTTTGGCTCGCCGTTGGCGTCGAAACCTTCGAGCACCTGCGGCGCGGCGAGATCCGGCAGCACCTTGCCGATCGGCTCGTCGAGCGAGAGCTTGCCCTGCTCGACCAGCTGCATGCGCGGCCGCGGCCGTGATCGCCTTGGTCATCGAGGCGATCCAGAACACGCTGTCAGCGGTCATGGCATCGTCCTTGGACAGGTCGCGTTTGCCGAACGCGCCCTGATAGATCACCTCACTGCCGGTCGCGGCCATCGCGACCACGCCGGGAATCTCCTTGGCCTCGCTTTTCTGACGCAGAACCTGATCGATCTGGGCTTTGCTTTGCATGGGGTCACCTCCCGGTTTGTTTTTATGGAGTGCGCGATCTTCCTCCCGGCCGGCGCGATCTCGCAAGCGCCAGCGATGCGGTCGCCGGCCGATGTCGCGGCCTCGTGATGGGCGGCGCGAGTGGCGCGGATCGTGGCGAGTTGCGACGCGGCACACTGCAACACGTCGACGCAATCTGCGGTGGATTCGCCGCACTATCGGTGACCGACTTGGACATCCACGATAACGTGATTGCGTTACGATTTCCGACGCTCGATTTTCTGCAGTAAGACATTCAGATTCCAGCACAAACGCCGCTGTCGGACTGAATGATTTGATGAAAATGGTTGTAGCTTCCAAGGTCGCGAGGAAACGGCGATGATCTCGACCTGGAGTGAATGGAAGCGGTATCCCCGGGCCGGACGTGGCGAGAACATCGAGGCGCCGATCACCCCGGCATCTATGAAGTCCGCTATGCCGGCACCGGTGCGCTGCACTCGTTCGAGGCGGTCGACAATGTCGCGCAGGCGCTGGCGCAGCTCGCCGGTCGGTTCCAGATCATGGTTCCGGCGCCGCGAGCCGGCCACATTGCCCGAACTCGAATACCGCACCTGCGCGACCTCCTCCAAGGCGGACGCCAAGGCCGCCGCGGAGCGCATGATCGGCCGCCGCGAAACCTATATGAGCGGCGCGGCCTGATCTGAGCGTCATCGCGATAGCCGATCCGGTCGGCCTGCAGCGCCTCAGAATCGCTGTCAGATGGCAGCCCGAACGCGCGCTTGCGGCCGATGCATTGCGGCCGGTTTCGGCCTATATTCCAGTCGCAATAGCCCAAGAAAATCCGAGGAGTAACGCCATGACCCCGCCCGTTGCCGCACGCGCTTCGCAAACCTTCCACGCCCTCGCTGCGCGACCGCCTGAAGGATTCCTCGCTGCTGCGCGAGCAGTGCTACATCGACGGCGCCTGGACCGGCACGCCGTCCAAGCCCGTGACCAATCCGGTCAACGGCGTCGAACTTGCGAAGATGCCGGTCATGAGCACGGCGGAAGCGACGCAAGCGGTGGAAGCCGCCGAGCGCGCGTTCCCGGCCTGGGCCAAGCTCACCGCCAAGCAGCGCTCCAATATCTTGCGCAAATGGTTCGACCTGATCATCGCCAACCGCGAAGATCTCGCGCTGATCCTCACCTCGGAGCAGGGCAAGCCGCTGGCCGAGGCGCTTGGCGAAGTCGATATCGGCGGCGCCTATGTCGAATTCTTCGCCGAAGAGGCCCGCCGCGTCTATGGCGAAACCATTCCGACGCAGCGGCCGGACGCGCGGCTGCTCGCGATCAAGCAGCCGATCGGCGTCTGCGGCGCGATCACGCCGTGGAATTTTCCGTGCTCGATGATCACCCGCAAAGGTGTCGCCGGCGCTGGCCGCCGGCTGCACCGTGGTGCTCAAGCCCGCCAATGAAACGCCGCTCACCGCGCTGGCGCTGGTGGCGCTGGCCGAAAAGGCCGGCGTGCCCAAGGGCGTGTTCAACATCCTCACCGGCAATTCGTCGGCGATCGGCAAGGTGCTGTGCGAACATCCCGCCGTGCGCTTCGTCGGCTTCACCGGATCGACCGAGGTCGGCAAGATCCTCTATCAGCAGGCCGCGGTCGGCGTGAAGAAGCTCGGGCTCGAGCTCGGCGGCAACGCGCCGTTCGTGGTGTTCGACGACGCCGATATCGATGCCGCGGTCGAAGGCGCCATCGTCTCGAAATACCGCAACATGGGCCAGACCTGCGTCTGCGCCAACCGCATCTACGCGCAGGACAAGATCTACGATCAGTTCGTGGAGAAGCTTTCGAAGAAGGTCGCGGCGATGAAGATCGGCGACGGCACCGAAGCAAGGCGTGGTGCAGGGGCCGCTGATCAACATGGATGCGGTCGATCAAGGTCGAGAAGCACATCGCGGACGCGGTCAAGGGCGGCGCCAAGATCGTCACCGGCGGCAAACGCCACTCGCTCGGCGGCAGCTTCTTCGAGCCGACGGTGCTCGCCAACGTCAAGCCGGATGCGCTGGTCGCGCACGAAGAAACCTTCGGCCCGCTGGCGCCGGTGTTCCGCTTCAAGGACGAGGCCGAGGTGATCGCGATGTGCAACAACTCGCCGTTCGGTCTCGCGTCGTATTTCTATTCGCGCGATCTCGGCCGGGTCTGGCGCGTCGCCGAAGCGCTGGAGTCCGGCATGGTCGGCGTCAACACCGGACTGATCACCACCGAAGTCGCGCCGTTCGGCGGCGTCAAGAGAAGCGGCCTCGGCCGCGAAGGCTCGCATCACGGCATGGAAGAATATGTCGAGATCAAATACGTGATGATGGCGGGGGTGTAAGAAGCCAGGCGCCATGCCGACCACACTAAAAGCGAGTCGATCACGCTGCAAGAACGGTGCGGCACGCCGCCGCGCGATTGTTGGCAATCTGGGTGAAGGGTCGATCCCGCTAGACGAGCTCTACCTGTTTGCACAGGCATCCGCGTTTCTCTTATTCAGCGCTCGGGGAAGGAGGATGACGGCTTTAGATCCGCTCCTGTTCGGGCGGTTGGTCAGAATGAGCGTTCCATCCAGGCGCTTGACGGCGGCCTCTACGATGGCGAGGCCAAGGCCTGTTCCGGATGCGCTCTTGTGCTGGCCACGGAAGAACCGTTGCGAAACAAGAGGCAATTCGGCGGCCGTAATCCCGGGACCTTCGTCTTCGACCTCAACGCGCCGCCCCCGTCGGGCGTCACGCGCCAAGACACAGTTCCTCCATCCGGCGTATGCTGAACTGCATTCTCATGGAGGTTGCGTATCGCGAGCGTCAGAATGTCCCGATTGGTTCGCAAGCTAAGTTTATGCAGCTCCGGATCGATCTCGACGGAGATCGATCCGCCGTCGGGCTTGAGCGAATCGGCGACCTCGCCGATCAACTGACCGGCAATCAGATTTTCCCTGCGATCTGTCTCCGATCCGGCATCGAGTTTTTGCCACTTCGCCAGCAACTCGGCGAACGAGACGGGAGGTCCGATCGACGGAGACGAGGATCTGGCGCAATGCGCCTTCCCTTGTCGCGTTGTCCGGATGCACTCAACGCGATTTGCGCCTGCGTCTTCAGTCCGGCGAGCGGCGTACGCACCGTGCGCCGCAAAGGCAGTCACCTCGCGCTCGTAAAGTCGCCGGGCGGCGTCGACCTTAATGAACAGTTCGGTTGATGGCATCCACGACGGGATAGATTTCCTGGGAGCATGCTTGGCGTCGATCTCGCGCATATCGTCTGCATCACGCGTGTTGCAGTTCATCCGCCATCGGCTTGCAACGGCCGCAAACTCGTCCCAGACTCGTCCAGATCAGTAGGCCGAGTAATGGAATGATGAGCGAAGCGGGTGCCAGAAGCCCCTTGATGATATCGGTGACGAGGCGCCCGCGCAGGCCCAGCCGGTCGCCGACCATAACGCGGGTCTCCTTGACGGCGTCTTCCACGGCAAACACCCGCCATGTCTCGCCATTAATCGTGCGTTCGGAAAACCCGTTCGATTCCTGACTCAATTTTTCGCCGGGAGCGCCGCTGGAGCTGGGCCACCAGCTGGCCGTCGATCGACCAGACCTGGCAGGACAATTGGCGTTCATAGCTGGCCAGTTCTGGCGTGACAGCGGAATCGAGCTGAGGGCCGTTCGATCCACGCCGCCGCTGCCGGATACCAGCGAGCTGACCATGCGAGCCGCCTCTTGAAGGCGCGTGTCGAGCACGTGTTCCACTTCGTTCTTGGTTTGAGATAGATCCATGCCACCGCGCACAGCCAGATCAATCCGGTGGCGGTGACGAGGATCGCAAACAGTCTGGTGCGAAGCGATGTCATCGACCGGCGGCCCCCATGCTGATAGCGCCATGCCCGCGCACTGTCTCGATCATGTCGCGGCCGATCTTGTGGCGCAGGTTGTGGATGTGAACCTCAACGGCGCTGCTCTCGACCTCTTCCTGCCATCCGTAAAGGCGCGACCCAGATCGTCCTTTGAGTGCACAACCTCGGGACGTTCCATCAGCGCGGACAGGATTGCGAATTCGCGGCGCGACAGGTTCACTGGAACGTTGTTGGCGGTCGCGGGAGGGCGGCGGGGTCGAGCACAATTCCGTTGTGGGCAAGGTGCGCTGCGGCCCGCCCGGACTGACGTCGCACGACGGCACGCACCCGTGCGGCGAGTTCGTCGAGGTCGAATGGCTTGCCAAGATAATCGTCCGCGCCGGTGTCGAGCCCCTTGATCCGGTCGCCCACCTCATCGAGAGCTGTCAGCAGCAGAACTGGGGTTTTGTCGCCGGTTTTGCGAATGCCGGCCGAGACATCGAGGCCGGATCCGTCGGGAAGCATCAGGTCGAGCACGACGGCATCGAACGTACTTCGTTGCAAGCGCCGCATGATGTCGGCGCAGGTCGCAACGGTATCGGACCGTTGCCCCTCGACAATCCGAGTCCTACCTTCAATCCGTTCGAGAGAACCGGATCATCTTCTACGACAAGGATGCGCATCGCGATCTCCTTCCAACATTGACATCCAACGCCTCGCTTAAGGCTGCCTTAAGGTTGGCCCGCGACATGGCGGCGAGTATCATCGAGGAGCAAACATCGCCATGCCAGGGGTTCGTCTGCATCGGGTCGTCCCTCTTCTTGCTCGGGCTTTGCTTGTATCTGCCCGGCATAACCGTGCCGGCATGGGCTCAGTCCGGCAATCCACCGCCCGCGGATCAGGCCTTCGCCCCTGACGGTCAAACGCGCAGCCGAAGGCGGATTGCAGCTCCTCGCTGGCGCATCGCGCCGGGCAATTACACTCTACCGCGACAAACGATCATCGTGGAAACCGCCGCAGGAGATGCCGTCGCGTCACACTGCCGCCGGGGCAGACTGGGACGATCCTGACGTTCGGCGCGACGGGTCTATCACGACAGCATCGCGGCTGACGTGGCGGCCGCTGACCTGCTCTGCCACCGGACACGCCGTCGTCAACTATCAGGCTGTGCCGAGCGCGGCATCTGCTATCCTCCCGTCCGGAAAAAGCGTCGATCTCGTGACGATGACGGTGACAAACGGCGCAGCTGCTGCTCCGCGCGCGATGTCCAGACTGCCGCCCGCAAGCCACTGAGACACGAGAGTATCCTGGTCCCGCCGTCGGCCGGGCGATCCCGTGTCGCTGGGTGAGGAACCTACGACAACTCGCCTCCCGAGCGGCCACATCCTGGCCATGCTCGCGGCCTTCCTGGCTTCGACTGCTGCCGTCGTTCACGCCGTGCATTTTTCCGATGATCCCGATCTTGTCCGGCATGCTGGCGCGGTCAGGAGAAACTCTCTGGCGCGCCGCGGCTTTGTGTTGTCGGGCGCTTACGTGCTCGCGATGGCGCGCACCTATGCGGCGCTTCGGGGATCGCCGCCGCCTGGTCGGGGCAGAATCTTCAGATCGCATTGCAGACGCCGATCGCACTGGGCGTCATCAGTCTTGTGTTCGTGGTGCTCGCGCTCTCGATGTTCGGGTTTTACGATCTTCAGCTTCCGGCGCGGTGGGCAGACCGCTTGTCTGGCTCGGTGTCCGGCAAGGGAGGCTCGATCGGCGGCGCAGCGCTGCTCGGCTTCGGTTCTGGCATTGATCGTCGGGCCGTGCGTGACGCCGCCGCTCGCGGCAGCGTTGCTCTATGTGGCGCAAACCGGTGATCTCGCGCGCGGCGCAGCGGCGTTGTTCGCGCTGGGACTTGGCATGGTGTGCCGCCGCTGGCCTTCGGCACGCTCGGAGCCGGCCTGCTGCCGAGTCGGGTCCATGGCTTGTGCGCATCAAGCATGTCTTCGGATTTGTCTTCATCGCCATGGCGGTCTGGATGCTCTCCCGCGTTACGCCTGAATGGCTCACGCTGGCATTGTGGGCGCATGGCTGATCGGCCTCGGCCTGTATCTGGCGCGGGGCGATCCTTTCAAAAAAGATTCTGCAGCAACTGCCGCGTCGGGCGGGAAATTCCGGGAGCGATCGCGCCTCGTCTGTGGCGTGCTGTTTTTGCTTGGTTCAGTTTCAGGAAACAACCTCGCTGCGCGCGCTGCCTCTATTCGCTTCGCTTGCGTCCCATGAGGAGGTGGCTGGATCCGTATGTCCAGATCGTGACGTCGCCGGCAGCCTTCGACGCCGCTATGGCGACGGCTCGCGCTGCGGCAAACCGGTTCTGCTCGACTTCTCGGCGGACTGGTGCATCGAATGCAAGACCATCGACCGGAACGTTTTCGGCAACAAACCGTGCAGCAGCATATGCGCGATGTCGTTCTGATCCGCGCCGACATGACGAACTACAATGACGCCAGCCGCGCGCTGATGCAGCGTTTTCGATGTCGTCGGCCCGCCGACGATGATCTTTTTCTGATGCCGGAAGCAGGCAAGGAAATCCCGCAGGCGCGCGCACTGTCGGCCCCATCGATGCCGATACCTTTATCCGCCGGTCAGCGAGCGCCCGTCGCTCGTGATGCGACGAACGCCATCAGGCCAATCCAATCCATTCCGATCACCAGAACAGCAATGACCACAATCACCATGCCGACAATGACCGCGCTCAGGTCGCGACCGGCTCTGCTGTTGCGCTGGGCCCTTGCTTCGCTCGCGCTTCTCGCCGCGGTCGGCGTCCAGTCGGCCATCGCGCTGACGATGCCGATACCACGCGTGATGCCATCCTCAACGATCCGGCGGCCCCTGTCGCCGGCAATCCCAAAGGCGACCCGGGACGATCGTCTCCTTCTTCGACTACAATTGTCGGTTCCGCAACAATCGGAGCCGGATCTCGAACGGCTGGTCAATGACCGATGGTGCAGATCCGCCTCGTCTACAAGGACTGGCCGATCCTGACCGAAGCGTCCATCACCGAAGGCGCACGCTCGTGCTGGCTGTAAAATACCAGGGCAATATCGATGAGTGGCCCATCGTGCCCTGATGGGGACCCCGGACCGAGTAATCCCGGCCGAGCAGATGCGGAGGCCATCCGTGCGTCGGGCGTCGATATGGATCGGCTCGATGCCGATCTTGATGCGCTCATGCCGACGAGATTACCAGCGCTGCTCCGGCGGAATCTCGCACAAGCCGAGTCGCTCTGGTCTGCAAGGCACGCCGGCCTACCTCATCGGGCAATACCGGCCACATTCTCCGCGCTGAACTACGACAGCTTCAAGAAAGCCGTCGCTGATGGCGCGCGCTCGCCGCCGAGTCGAAATGACCTTGCGTCGTCGCATCGTCGAACCAACTACGTGCACGGAAGCCAGATGAGCCATAAGATGCGAGCGACGTGGAGGCATATCGTGCTCTCCACTCTTCTGCCTGTCGCCCTCGCTTTTCGCCTGTACGACGACATCGTCGCCGCCACCGGCAACATAAGGCGCGCGCGTGACAGCCCCAACGTGATCCAGCGCTATGTGCGGCTCCGGCGAACGAGACGTTCGAGGTGTGATGCCGTGGATACAACGGAGATGGATCTCGAAAACCTGCGGCAGGTCGTCGGCTATCCTCGACGGCGCAAACGGCCGGGCACGATCATCGTCGACCCGCACAGGCGATTTCTTTATTCTCATGATATGGGGAATGGCCAGGCCTTGCGCTATGGCGTCGGCGTGGGAAAGGCAGGATTGGAGCCCAGTGGCACTGCCACCGTTCATTAGGCCAAGAAACCATGGCCGCGGCTGGACGCCGACGCCGGACATGATCCGGCGCGAACCTGCCCGCTATCGGCCATGGGCCAAAGGTGCATGGAGGGCGGAGCAAGAAATCCGCTCTGGCGCTCTGCGCGCTTTATCTCTTCAAAATGGCAAGGATACGCTGTACCGCATCCATGGCACCACCGGAGCCGGGAAGCAATCGGAAAGGCTGTATCATCCGGCTGCATTCGCACGCTGAACCAGGATGCGATCGGATCTCTATAACCGCGTGCCAAAAGGCGCAAAGGTCGTCGTGTAGAACATTGAAGGCCCGGCGGCAGCTCGCACCGGCCTTCGCGCGTTAATCGCAACCACCATGTGGTCACTGTTGTCTGCGTGCCGCCGAACGTGCCGTGTCGGCCGGCGCTGAGGCAAAGCGCGTCGCGCCGGATAGCGTTCCGCCCGAGGCGATGACCTCGAGCCCGCCGCGCATTTCGTTGGCGATGGCGTCTTCCTCCTCGAGATCCCATTGCCGCAGCGCGCGACAGCCGGTCGGCGCGCAGGCAGTTTTGCGGGAAGCGCCGCGATGCTCCTTCGCCAGCGCGATCGCGTGCGCGCGGGCCTCGCCCCTGCGGCACGAGGCGGTTGGCAAGGCCCATGCGCAGCGCCTTCTGCGCCGCCGACCGGGCGTCCGGTGAGGATCAGGTCGATCGCCTGGGAATGGCCGATCAGCCGCGGCAGACGGATGGTGCCGAGATCGATCAGCGGCACGCCGAAGCGGCGGCAGAAGATGCCGAAGGTGGCGTCCTCGGCGACCACGCGCATGTCCGGCCCACAGCGCCAGCTCCATGCCGCCGGCCACCGCAAAGCCCTCGACCGCCGCGATCACGGGCTTTGACAGCCGCAGCCGGCTCGGCCCCATCGGCGCGATCGAGTCGATGGCCGCCGATCTCGCGCTTCTTGTTGGGATCGCCCGATGCCACCGCCTTGAGGTCGGCGCCGGCGCAGAAATAGCCGCCGGTGCCGGTGAACACCGCGACCGACGCTGCTTCGTCGGCATCGAACGCGAGGAACGCGTCGTACAAGTTTGCGCGCGGTCGCGCCGTCGACGGCGTTGCGGCAATGCGGCCGGTTGATGGAAACGATGGTGATCGGGCCATCGCGCTCGACCAGCACAGTTATCGGTCTTCGGTCATGTCTCACTCCTTCTCGCATTTTTCTATGACCGGAGGAGCTTGGCATTGGACCCGAGACTTAGGCAATCTTCAATTCGCTGCCTCGTGACGCGACGATAGGCCTCGAGATAGCGCTTGCTGGTGGCGTCCACCACGCTGGCCGGCAGCGGCGGGGGCGGCGCGTCGCCGTTCCAGCGGCCGGCGCGGCGCTCGGCGTCGAGATAATCGCGCAGCGGCTGCTTGTCGAAGCTCGGCTGCGGCTGGCCGGGCTTGTAGACATCCGACCGCCCAGAACCGCGAACTGTCCGGCGTCATCACCTCGTCGATCAGGATGATGCGGCCGTCGGCGATCGCTGCCGAACTCGAACTTGGTGTCGGCGATGATGATGCCGCTGCTCGCGGCTGATCTTTCGCCGAACGCATAGACCGCGCGCGCCATGCTGCTCGAGCGTGTCGGCGACCTCGTCGCCGAGGATCTCGCGCACGCGCGCGACCGTGATGTTCTCGTCGTGGCCGGTCTCGGCCTTGGTCGCCGGGCTGAAGATCGCGGGCTCGAGCTTTGCGCTCTCGATGCAGGCCCGGCGCGAGCTTCTCGCCGGCCAGCGTGCCCTGACGCGGCATATTCCTTCCAGGCCGAGCCCGAGATGATAGCCGCGGATCACGCATTCGATCGGGAAGACCGTGGTGCGCCGGCACAGCATCGCGCGCCCGGCAGATGTCGGCGCGATGGTCCTTCAGCGCGGGCACCTGCCTTGATGATCTCGTCGGCGTCGGCGCTGATCATGTGATGCGGCACCACGCCTTCGAGCTGCCGGAACCACCAGGCGCTGATCTGGGTCAGCACCGCGCCCTTCATCGGGATGGTCTCGGCCATCACGACGTCGAAGGCGCTGATGCGGTCGGTGGTGAGCAGCAGCACGCGGTCGTCGCCGACGGCATAGATATCGCGAACCTTTGCCGCGCCCGATCCGTGGCAGGGGCAGGTCGCTGGCGAGCATCGCGGTCATGCGGTCAGGCTTTCAGCAAAGCAGCGCCGTCGCGCAGGCGCGAGCGGCAGATGAGATGAGCGAGCGGATAGCTCACTCCGGCAGCGGAATGAACTCGTGTTCCTCGGGAACATGGGCAAAGCGGCCGGTTTTCCAGTCCTGTTTGGCCTGCTCGATCCGCTCCTTGCTGGAGGAGACGAAATTCCACCAGATATGGCGCGGGCCTTCCAGCGCGTCGCCGCCGAGGAACATCATCCGCGTCGGCGTGACCGCCTTCACCGTGATGCGGTCGCCGGGCCGGAAGATCAGCAGGCGCGGCGCCCTCATAGCGCTCGTTCGGCGATCTCGACCTCGCCGTCGACCAGATAGATCGCGCGCTCCTCATGGTCGGGATCGAGCGGCACGCTGGTGCCTTGCCGCGCCGTCACCTCGGTATAGAACCAGGGCGACACCATCGCTGACCGGCGATGTCACGCCGAAGCGCACTGCCTGCGATGATGCGCGCGGTAAAGCCGTCGTCCGTTGACGGTCGGCAGGCTCGTCGGCGGCGTAATGCTGGAACGACGGCGCGATTTCCTCCGAGCCCGCCGGCAGCGCGATCCAGCTTTGCAGGCCCAGCATCTTCTGGCCGTCGCGGCGCTGCACGTCGGGCGTGCGCTCGGAATGCGCGATGCCGCGGCCGGCGGTCATCAGGTTCATGGCGCCGGGCTGGATCTCCTGGATGTTGCCCTCGCTGTCGCGGTGCATGATGCTGCCGTCGAACAGATAGGTGACGGTGGCAAGCCCGATATGCGGATGCGGGCGCACGTCCATGCCCTTGCCGGCCATGAACTGCACCGGCCCGAAATGATCGAAGAAGATGAAGGGCCCGACCATCTGCCGCTTGCCATGCGGCAGCGCGCGCCGCACCTCAAAGCCATCGCCGAGATCGCGGGTGCGCGGCACGATGACGAGCTCGAGCGCGTCGCAGGTTTTGGGATCGCCGAGCACGGGATCGTTGGCGGGAAGCCAGCTCATGGGGGACTCTCTAATTTTGCGACGATTATAGCAGGAATATCGAGGTCGCCTATAATCACTCTCCCTCGTCGTCCTCGCTTTCGGCAGGGACCACGGCGGAAGTATCCGAGGAGCCATTGTGATCATTCCAACAAAACCGGGCGCCGTGCTGCGCGCAAACCACAGGCCCCGTCATTGAGACCGGGCGCCTGATTCTACGGCCGTGGGTGTGCCGCCGACATAGCGCCGAACACGGCGATGCTGTCAGATCCTCCCACAGCGCGTTTCATCACGGCTGATGGCAAGCCCGTTACAAGCGAGTTGGTCGGATGGCGCAACGCCACCGTGATGGCCGGTCATTGGGCGCTGCACGGCTGGGGTATGTTCGTGTGTCGAGGAGAAATCGTCACGCCAATTTATCGGTCGTGTCGGGCCATGGTACCCGCCGGGCTGGCCGGGTTTTGAAGTCGGCTGGGGCATTGCAAAGGGTTTCGCGGCAAGGATATGCGATGGAAGCCGCACGGGCGTCGATCGACTGGGCCTTTGCCACTTGCGAGATTGACCGCGTCGTTCATTGCATCGATGTCGAGAACACGGCGTCGCAACGCGTGGCACTGCGGCTCGGGGCGAGAAAAGATCGGGAATTCGATCTGTTCGGTCACCGCGCAGACGTATGGGTAACGGGGCGCGATTCATGGCGGGCTCATTGACAAAATTGAATCGGTAGAAAGCCTGCATCAAAATCGTCAGCTGCGCAGAATGACTGGGCGCGCTCCGGCATATCGGGAAATCAATACGCCATCGAGGGCGTTTCGCGGTCGGTGACCGACGTCATCGCGGCGACCGAAAAGGGGCACAGGTCGCCGCCGGAAATTAAACCTGGATTATTGCCGTCCCAGCTGCGTCGCCTTCTCGACACGATCGAACCGCTCCAGCGACAGGATCGCGTCGGCCAGCTGGTCGGCGCGGCCGTTCAGCACCGGGGCGGGCGAGCGTCAGGAATTTCTGCTGCATCGCCTGCGCGTCCGGGAACGAATTCGGCTCGCCGGAGGGATCGGCATAGAGCCGCTCATGCACGCCGTCGTCGGTGGTGATGCTGACGCGCGCGCCGAACGGGTGGCTGCGGCCGATCTCGAGGCGATCGTCCTGCACCACGTCGAACTTGTCGGCGAGCGCATCGACCGCGGCGTCGCCAAGCCTGTCGTAATCGTCCCAGCCGAAGCGGCCCTGGTCGAGCGCCACCGCGCCGGTGAAGAACATCGAGAACTGGCCGCCGACGATCGAGGTCGGATGCCGCTTGGTGGCGGCATCGCCGGTCAGCGTGATGCCGTTGCGGTGCAGGCCGATCTCGACGCGCTTGATCTGGTCCGGCGTCAGATTGTGCTCGCGGCGCATCGCGATCAGCGCATCGAGCGCGGCATGGGTATAGCGGCAGCTCGGATAGGGCTTTACGCCGATCTTCATGGTCTCGTAGATCTCGCCGAGGCCCGGCGATCGCCTTGTCCGGATGGGCGTTGTCGCTGTAGCCGACCAGGAGGCCGTGCTTGCCCTCGACCGATTCGGTCGAGCCGACGAAATCGTTGCGCGCCAGTGTCGCCGCGATCACGCCGTTCATCGCGGCGGCGCCGACCTGATAGCGCTTGTTCCAGGCGCCGTTGACCAGAAACTGCAGCGAGCCCGCGGCCTGGCTGCCGGAGACGCCGAACGCCGCGATGATCTGGTCCTTCGACAGCCCGAACAGCTTTGCCGGCCGCCGCCGCAGCGCCGTAGGTTCCGGCCGTCGCGGTCGGATGAAAGCCGCGCGCGTAATGCGAGGTCGGATCGAGCGCGTTGCCGAGCCGGCAGCACACTTCATAGCCCGCCACGATCGCGGTCAGCACGTCGCGGCCGGACGCGCCGACCATCTCGCCGACCGCGAACGCGGCCGGCACCACCGGCGCGCTCGGATGCAGCGAGGAATCCGCGTGCGTATCGTCGAAATCGAGCGAATGGCCGAGCGCGCCGTTGAGCAGCGCCGCGACCGCCGGCGTCCAGGTCTTGGCTGTCGCCGAACACGGTGGATTCGCCCTTGCCGTCCAGCGCCAGCGCTTCCAGCATCTTGAGCAGCGAGGGCGTGGATTCTGCATCGCGCCGCGCCCGGATGGCGCTGCCGAGGAAATCGAGCGTCAGCACCTTGGCGCGCTCCAGCACCTCCGGCGGGATATCCGTCGAATTTCAGGTTGGCGACATAGGCGGCGAGCGTTGCGGTTTCGTTGGCCATCGTGTTTCCTCGCTTTTCGGCGCAGGGTAGGCGGGCTGATTCCGCCTTTCAAGCCGCCTGCGGGCCGCGGGCATCAGCTATGCTCGATGTCGTTTACGACGGGTATCGTCTGCAGATTCCGGAACGCGGCGCATGATGGCCTTCTCGAAACGCATGTTCGGCTCGCTCTGCGGTCCCGCAAGGCGCAATTGGCGCTGGCGGTCAGGGTCACGGTGGCGGCCGTCGCCGCCTATGCGATCGCGGCTGCGCTGCATCTGATGCTGCCGCTATGGGCGGTGCTGACATCGCTGATCGTCACCCAGATGAGCGTCGGCCGGTCGCTGAAGGCGACCGCGCGACTACATGCTCGGCACGGTCGGCGGCGCGATCTATGGCGGCGCCATCGCGGTGCTGATCCCGCATTCCGGCGAGGCCGGCTTGCTGGCGCTGCTGGTGCTGGCGGTCGCGCCGCTGGCGTTCATCGCGGCCATCAATCCCAGCCTGAACGCCGCCACGGTGACCGCCGTCATCGTGCTGCTGGTCCCGACCATGCAGCCACGCCAATCCGCTGGATTCCGCGATCGATCGCGTCATCGAGGTCACCGTCGGCGCGCTCACCGGGCTTGCTGGTGTCGTTTCTGGTGCTGCCGTCGCGGGCGCATCAGCCAGATCCGCGTCAACGCGGCGCGGCTGCTCGAACTGATCGCGGCGGCGCTCGCCGAATTGCTGGCGGGCCTGACGCGCGGTCTCGACAACGACGCCCTGCATCGGATTCAGGACGGCATCGGCGCGGCGCTGATCGGCCTGAACGCGACCGGCGCGGAAGCCGAGCGCGAGCGCGCGGCGCGTCTGTCGTCGGGCCGGACACCGGTCCGTTGCTGCGGACCATCCTGCGGCTGCGCCACGACGTCGTGATGATCGGGCGCGCGCATGCGTGGTGCCGTTGCCGTCCGGACGTGCAGGCGCGGCTGGCACGCGCCGTTGTCCGACGTCAGCGACGCGATCGTCAGCTACCTGCGTTCGGCGGCCGCGGCATTGCGAAGCGGCGCCGGCTCTCCGGCGATCGAGCCGGTCGCATGCGGCGCTGCAAGCCTATGCCGCGCGAAGTCGCGCGCGCTGCGGCGCGAGGGCCTGATCCGCGGCCTGCCCGGCGACGTCGCCGAACGGTTTTTCGCACTGGGATTTCGCTGGAGCAGATGCGGCAGAATCTCGAGCGATCTCGATCGCCGTGTCGCGGAGTGGTCGGAAACGCCACCGGTGAAGGCCGCAATCTCGACGTAGCTAGAACCAGTCCGTCATGCCCGGCGAAACAGGTTCACGCCTGACGGCGCTTCAAACCCTTGCTTTCCATCCGCCAGATCAGGAGGTCGATGCGATCCTGGCCGAAGAACGGCTCGTTTTCGAACACGAAAGTCGGCACGCCCCAATGGCCCGATGCGGCGTGGTCCTGCTCATTGCCGGCGATGATCCGCTCGTAGCGATCGGGATCGGCGGCGATACGCCGCATCCATCGCGGCGAGGTCGAAGCCGGCGCCGGCCGCCGCCCTGGCGAGATGATCGCCCTCGTTCCAGCCACTGACGCGTGCCGTCCCACAGCACGCGGCTGATGGCGATCGGTAAAGGCCAGCGCGCGGCCTTCGAGCTGCGCCGCGGCGCCGAGCCGCGTCAGGCGATGGATGTAGGGCTGGTGCTCGGCGACGTCGAGCGTCGTCATGTCCTGCACGATCGGGTCGGGGCGGGGAAAGCGGAAGGGAATGTTCGTCGTGCTGCGCGACGCGGCTGGAGTCGAGCGCGACGTAGCGGAGCAAACTGCGGATTGGTGCGCTTGAAGAACCCGGGCACGCGCACCGCAAGCGGATAGACCGGACGCAGATTGACCGTCGCGTCGTAGTCGGCGACCAGCTTCATGCGTTTTCGGCAGCGCGAGGTAGCTGTAGGGACTGCGGAACGAAAAGAACAGATCGACCGATAATGTCATGAGTAAGACCCTCAGCACTGCGATAGCGTTGTTCCGGTCCGCACAAAGCACGCGTCGGACCGAAAGCTGTCCAGCGCAGAGGGCGGCGACGCGTCCATGGAGCCGCGATCTGCTCGGCTCGCAGCATGCCGCGGGCACGATCAGCCGGTGAAACGGCAGGATCACCGCGAGATAGGTCCGGCCGAGCCAGTTGTGCGTCAGCACCAGCGTGGTCGCGGTGACCTCCTGGCCGCCGCCTGGCGCCGCGACGTCCACCGACGACGCGAAAATCCAGATGATTGTCGTTGAAGCCGGCGACCAGGCGTTCGGGCGTTTCGCTGACGACCGGAAATAATCCCGATCATGCTGCCGGCGCTCGCCTCGCTCGCGCCCGACGTTTTCAGCCCGAACGGCGTCGACCAGCAGGTTGCGCAGCGCCAGCAGCGCCTCGATCCAGCGCGGCGAGCGTCGCGATCATCCGTTCGGCGGCGCTGCCGGGCATCGAGGCGCGCCATCGTCGACCGCGATGCGGTAGGCGTCGACGAACTGCGCGCCGGCGAGCAGCGCGGCCGGATCGATCGTCGGGTGTGACTTCATCGAACTGTCATCGGCGCGACCAATCCTGCTCGCCAGCAGGCGGAAGCGCAAGACGCAGGAGGATCGGCATAAACCGCGGTCCCGACCGACAGCCCGATCCAGACGCCGACGGCGCCCGAGCGGCGTCCAGAAAGCCGAGCGCGCAGGCGCAGGTGAATCCGATCAGCCAGTAACTGATCGCGGCAAACAACAGCGGCACGCGCGTGTCGTTCATGCCGCGCAGCGCGCCGGCGGCGACGGTCTGGATGCCGTCGGCGATAAAGAAGGTCGCGCCGACCAACAGCAGCGTCGCGGTCAGTTCGATGGCGGCGCCGGCGCTCGGCGGCCTCGCCGAAGAAAAACTGCGCGATCGCAAAGCGGGCCGACGATCACCGGCGAGCGTCATGCGCCGACACGAGGACGATGCCGAGCAGCGATCGCGACGAAGCCGGCGCGCTTGACCGCCGCCGGCGTCGTTGCGCGCCGACCGCGTGCCCGACCCGCACGGTCGCTGCCATGCCGATGCCGAACGGCACCATGAACAGGATGGCGGTGATCTGCAGCGCGATCTGGTGTGCGGCGAGCGCGGTGGTGCTGATCAGGCCCATCAGCAGCGCCGGCGGCGCCGAACAGGCCGTATTCCAGCAGGAACGAGATCGAGATCGGCGCGCCGACGACGATCAGTTGCCGCATCAGCGGCCAGTCGATGCGCCAGATGCGCCCGAGCACGTGATATTTCCGGAACGGCCGGCGGCGCGTAGGCAAACCACAGGCCGCCAGGAACGATGCCTGAAATTGACGATCGAGGTGGCAAGGCCCGGCGCCGAACAGCTCCGAGCCGCGGCAGGCCCCACGCGCCGTGGATCAGCGAGATAGACCAGCACGCGCGTTGGCCGGGATCGCGGCCAGCGTGATCCACAGTATCGGCTCCGGCCGGTTGACCGCGCCCATGAAGCCGCGGATCGCGATGAACCACAGCGCCGGCAGGATGCCCCAGGCCAGGCCGAACAGATATTGCTGCGCGAGATGCGCGCGTCGTCGGCGCCTGGCCGAGCAGCGAGCAGGATCTGCTCGCCGCGAAAGCGGAAGCGCCATCAGCGGCAGCGAGATCAACAGCGCGGCCCACAGGCCGACGCGCAGCGCGCGCCGCACCATGCGCGGATTGCGCGCGCCGAACGCCTGCGCGGCCAGTGGCGCCACGGCCGAGACCAGCCCCATGCCGAAGGTGAAGCTGACGAAGAACACGGTGTGCGCCAGCGCCGCCGCCGCAACGGCCTCGATCGCCGAGACGTCCGATCAAGCGCGAGATCGGTCGTCATCATCGCGATCTGCCCGAGCTGCGTCAGCGCAAGGGGCACGGCGAGCTGGAGCGTCCTCGGAAAGCCTCGAGCGCGAGATGGTGGCCGGACGCGCCCGCGCCTGACGGCGCGATCGTCGATTCCCGCTCGATTCTTCCTGAAGATGTCATGGAACGACATTAGCATTGTCGCGCAGCCTAGCCGCAAGCTTTCCGATCGTGCCTGAATGGGTGAGTTCAATTCGCGGCGTTCATAGCGCGCATCACTCCTCCTGCGTAACTAGCCGGTGAAGGGAGCCGGACGATGGTGCGCAGACCATTGCCATCGGCGCGAGGCTTAGGAAATCTGGGATGTAATGGAAGCAGGCCTCGACGAGGCTGGCTCTATCAGCCCGCGCCGAGCGCCCTGGCGATGTTATAGGCGAGGAAGGACCGCGATGTAAGCCAGCGCCAGCATGTAGCTGAACGTTACGGCCATCCATTTCCAGCTGCCGGTCTCGCGCCGGATCACCGCTAGCGTCGAGGCGCATTGCGGCGCGAAGATGTACCAGACGAGCAGCGCCAGCGCGGTGGCCAGGCTCCAGTTGGCCGGCAAGCACCTGTCCGATCTGCTCCGCGGCGCTCCTTGCCGCCTTCGATCGCATAGACCGTGCCGAGGGCCGCGACCGCGACTTCGCGTGCCGCCATGCCGGGGATCAGCGCGACCGCGATTTGCCAGTTGAAGCCGAGCGGCGCGAGCGCCGGCTGGATCGGCATGCCCGATCATCGCAGCCAGGCTGTAGTTGATGGCGGGCCCTCGGCGCCCGCTGGCGGCTGCGGGAAAGAGGCAAGGAACCAGATCAGCACCATCATCGAGAAGATCGTGGTGCCGGCGCGATGAGGAACGTCTTGGCGCGCATATAGACGCCGAAGCGCGATGCTCTTCACGCGCGGCAGCTTGTAGTCGGGCAGTTCCATGCATGAAGGGCGAGGGCTCGTAATCCCGCCAGCACGACAAGCTTGGCAAGGAAGCGAAATCGCCAGCGCGCTCGACGATGCCGGCGGCGTAGAGGCCGAACATCACGAGCCCCTGCAGATTGATCCAGACCGAATACCTGTCGTTGCGGAACGAAGGCGGAGATGATCAGCGTGTAGACCGGGATGCGCGCCGAGCAGGTCATCAGCGGCGCGACCAGGATCGTGGTCAGCCGGTCGCGCCGGTTGTCGATCACGCGTGCCGACATGATCCCCGGAATGGCGCAGGCGAAAGCTCGACAGCAACGGGATGAAGGCGCGGCCATGCAGCCCGGCGCCGCCCATGATGCGGTCCATCAGGAACGCCGCCCGCGCCATGTAGCCGAAATCCTCCAGCAGCAGGATGAACAGAAACAGGATGACGATCTGCGGCAGGAAACGACCACGACGCTGCCGACGCCGGAGATCACGCCGTTCTGCAGGAAGCTCTGCAGCAAGCCGTCCGGCAGCATGGAGTGGACCAATTGACCAAGGGACGCAAAACCGTCCGACAGCAGTTCCATCGATCGGCTGCGCCCAGGCTGAAGACGGCCTGGAACATGATGAACAGGATCGCCAGAAGGATCAGAAGACCGGCGACGGGCTGCAGCACCACAGCGTCGATCCGGGTGGTCAGCGTGTCGGGCTTGGCCGGAGCGGGTTACGGCCGCCGCGATGATCCGGTCGGCCTCTCGCTGCAGCGCGCGCAGCTCGGTCGCCGAAAGCGGCCGCCAGGAGTTCGCGCCGCTGGAAGTGCTGGGCCCAAACGAGTCCAGATGATGCAGAAGCTCGGCGGTGCCGCCCTTGCGGACCGAAACCGCCGTCGTGACGGGAATGCCGAGTTCCGACGACAGGCGCTCGAGGTCAATCGCGATGCCGCGGTGGCGCGCAAGGTCCATCATGTTGAGGACCAGCAGCATCGGCCGCCCGACGCGTTTCAGCTCCAGGACAAGGCGAAGAGCTGAGCCGCAGGTTGGTCGCGTCCGCGACGCAGACGATGCAGTCGGGCACCGTCTCGTCCTGCAGGCCGCCGAGGACGACGTCGCGCGTGATTTGCTCGTCCGGACTGCGGCGCCCCGCAGCGAATAGGTGCCCGGCAGGTCGAGGATCGCGACGCTGCGGCCCGCCGGCGTCACGAAGGTGCCGGATCTTGCGCTCGACGGTCACGCCCGGATAGTTCGCGGCGCGTTGCCGGCTGCCGGTGAGGGCGTTGAACAGCGCCGTCTTGCCGCTGTTGGGCGTTCCAACAAGCGTAAGGTTTAACGATGCGAGCCGAGCGTCCATTTTAATCGACGATGATCGCCATCGCCTCGCGCCGGCGTTATCGCGACAGTTGCGTTGTTGACGCGGACGGCGATCGGTCCCGGCCGAACATGCCTTCGTGCAGGATCTCGACGCGCGCGTCTTCCACGAAACCCATCTCGATCAGCCGACTTTCCAGTTCGCCGGGAGCGATAACCGAACCACAGGCCTTGGTATCAAGGGCCTGGATCCGACCGATGAAGCCTCGCTGGGCTTGTCCGAGCGACTGGGTCTTGCTCATTGAACGGGCTCGATTTCGAAGAGAGGGCAATCTGGTTGGTTGATAGGCTAATTTCGCCCCCGGTGCGCTGGCGCACCATGCCCGCAACTTAGAATCGCTATAATTTCAAAAGTATTGATATCCGAACTGGCCGCGCGCGGTGCTCGGCATCGGCGCCAGCTATCCGCCGTCGCTCGGCCGCGCCGG
>ERZ1370068.9407-contig-8188_pt1 | contig 43067 bp, 70 predicted proteins | sample MGYA00561227_ERZ1370068 | MGnify/ENA primary metagenome ERZ1370068 (study PRJEB38410, sample SAMEA6850437) | metagenome | study: Metagenomic assessment of the ecological functions of the soil: analysis of the soil microbiota associated with the... | reverse complement strand
TTACGTATTGCTACCGCTACGCCGCTTTTTTTTGAAACGAGAGTGCAGGAATATGTCGGCACATGCATGCATCGGTATAGGCAGCGAAGAGGGGCATGGTGAGCTTTCGTCCATCTATGGGTCTTCCTGGCCCGCGGTATTCAGTCGGACTCTCCAACCTCTTCAGACCACATGCCCATGAGCTTCAAACTCCAGCGTCGGTCATCGGCTTCGACACCTGGCGTTTGGGATCCTGCGGAATGACCCCATTCAGTTGAAATGAGATACTTTCACTCCTGGTAAGAAGTTCTTCGTTTCGCAATAACGAAGCCGGCGACTGCCGTCGGAAACTGGATCGTCCAGGCAGTGACCAAGACGGTCGGCGGCTTGCCACACATGAAGAAGATCGGTGGACTACGCCTCTCTCCCGTGGATGGCAGTAAATGCGCCGGCCAAAAGTCTCTTTCGCAAGTAAGACGTGTCAGTCGGTGCGCCATGGAAAAGTCTTGGCGGTCCCAAGTTCGACCACGATGCTCCTGCTCCCGCCGGTGCGATCGCTTTCACCGTGCGCGTGCCTACTCTGATCCGATTTTCCCCTGCAGCTCACGCGCAGCTGCTGGATCGTCGAGATGGCTGGGGTGATAGTGTCGAGAGCGCCGTCGGTTTCAAGAATCACCGAGAAGCTTTAACGCCATCGCCAAAGTCGAACCCGCCGCCCAGGTTGTAGCCTTCACAAGGCGTAGGGACTGACATCTTCCGCGCGCGATCAAAGCTGGGTCGGTGGCATCGCGCGTTACCCATCGCGGAACGTTGACTGGCCCGGTCAAACAGATCTTCACGGCCTGTGTTAGTCTGGCTCGGCAGCCACACGCCGGTCCTGCCTTCCTGCTGGCACACTGCACCATACTGCGTCGAGCTCATTGGCGGCAATGACTCGGCCCATGTCGTCGCCATTCCGCCCTGGGCCATCGCCGTCGTCCCCGGCATCCGCCGTGACTGTGGGAACGGTTCCGCAATCGGGTGCATCAAACAGCGACGTAGCAATCAGACCGAGCGGCGAACGCGCAGTGATAGGAGTCGGGAAGGGAAAAGAGATGTTGAGAGCGGAGGCGTGATGCCGGGACACACCAGCGGAACTCCGGCCGACGATTCTGACCGTCCGATCTGAGAAAATAGAGTACGGCCCCACTCGCGAGGCTTTCGGCCCCCGGTATAGGTTGCTGTGATCCAGCTGCCCAGGCAAAGCAAAGACGCCCAGCGCCGTTCAGGAAGCGGTGAATGGTGAACGGCGAACAGTGAACGGGGAAGAAGAGAACAGCGTGGACGAGACTCCCTGACACCTGAGACACCACGAACTGATATTGCCCGCCGATAGAAACACGAGCGTTCCCACACCTAAAGCAGGCCTCCGCCATCAGTTGCGCCGCAGTGCTTATCGCTCCCGCCACGTCCAGCAGCAGGAAGTCGAGTCGGGGCGCGCGGCGGCCGCGACGCAGATCGATACGACGCTGCCTTGAACCAGATCCCGATCGAACGCCTACATCAATGGCCTGGGGAATCAGCCTGCCCAGGCAACCGACACCCGCAGCCTCACCTGGCACTTCCGCCGCGGTGGAGCCAGTAAGGAAGTCAACGCCTTCGCATCCCCGGCGGGCGGGCTCCACATCAACGCTCATCGAGCGTGGCCAATAAAAGAGGAAAGAGATGCGCAGGCGTCAGCGGGCCGCGAGACGTCACGTGACGCTGCGTCACACGGCGGCGCGTTGCCTGCGCGTGATAGGGGCTCGGTGCGGTGGCGCGCCGACCAGCTACGTGGAAGCGACGCAGGTCATCGACTGCGCGGCAGATACGTCGCTGGAGCAAGCCCCAGTTCGCCAGGCTCCAGCTGAGAATGGCGCTGAGGCATCTTGCGTATGCGAAGACCTGACGATCGTCGGGGATCGATCCTCAAGAACTTCGAGATGTCAAGATCTGCCCGCTGGAGGAGCGGAAGTCCAAATTGGTCGAAGGCGAGATCGCCGTTCTTTGCTTTCGGCACTCCGCTGGGAGGAAGACCGGATCGCAGCGACCGTAGCTTCCAGATCGACAAGTGCCCCAAGATGATGTTTGCGGTCTGATCGATATTTATCGTTCAGTCAGCCCCTTAATGATACCTCTGGCGTGAGACCGGCTGAAGAGCGATGTTGTAAATTCTTCACCGAAAGTCGAAACAGACGAAGTATAATGGGTGAGTTCGTTGGGGTGGTCGGGGAAACGGTGAAGGGGGAAGAAGTGTTCCAGGTCAGGAACGTGGGTTATGAATCGAGTGGGGAGCGCCATCTCGACTGTTATGAACCGACAGAGTGGCGTTACAGACCTGCGCTGAAAGACATCGAAGATTGAGATCTTCAGTTTTTTCCCACACCTCGGAATGACATTGCAGCTTTGTAGACAGTAGCAGCCGCGGAGCTTCTGAGGCGACGCATGAAATTCATAGATTCAGTACGTTATTCTCGATCAAGATTTGGTCAGTTCTCTTGTAGTTCGACGATTTCACGCCTACCTGCTTTCCAAAAGCAAAGTAGCACTCACCGCGCAGTCATGGTTGAAGGTGATCTCGCGGGTTGAGGATGGCGTTGAAAGGCCTGACGCGGTCCGCCCAGCTGAGATAGACGCCCCCGCCTGGAGCTTCGCACTGACAATCCATCGCCGTGGTTCCCGCCAAAATCACCGCCGTTCGCCCATGCCAGCAGCTTCGCGTTGTGGCACAGACTCCTGCAGCCGAGTGACAGCGAGTAAAGCCACGTCGCTGGTAGTGCCCGCGCAGAATGTTCCGGCAACCCAGCGCCACAGTCGAACCCGGCTCTATGAGCGCCGGCAGTCCGATATGCCAAAGGTTCCCGCAATGTATCGCCCACGACCGCTCCTGGCGTGATAGGCGTGCCTGCGCGATGCAGTTCTTCCAATCACAAACAACGGGCCCGCGTCTCCTCGCTCGAATGCTGAAAGGTCCAGCAATTACCGCCTTCAAAAAGCAAGTACGCCTCAGCGCCATCAGAGTCCGCTAGCAACAAGAATACACAATCAACAGCCTTTCATCCAGACTGGTGTGGATCACCAGCTAACAGTCGAGAAGCTGTGATGGTGTGGGTGGTTGTTCTCCGCCATCACTGTGATCAAGACAATAGCTGAAGTTGACGGCGGTATCTGACCAACAGACACGAATGAGGCGAAACGGAGCGCGCCACGCCAGGAAGTCGGTTGAGCCTGATGTCCTGTCATCGTTTGACCAGCCCAGCGCCGGCGCGTATTGATGCAATTTTTTCCTGCCGCCCAATCGCGTGGTCGCCACAGCTACTAAACCAGGGGATGTTCAATAGCAATGAAGTGGACTTCATCTGCGTCGCTGGGCCTTTGATGACGTCTCCGCCCACGATCGCCGCCATAAAGACTTCGGCCGCCGGCAACACGCGAACTGCGACTCCGGCCAGGCCAGGTAAGGCCAGTCCCGATTCGGCGATGCGCGCGATGAGCCAGCCCCTGCCACACCAAACGCTGTCCGCGCCCATAGGCGTCGGGACGAAGCAGGACGAACGCAAAAAGAGCAGGGCCACCATAGTTTGCAGAATCATGGTAGCAAAGAGAGATTCCGAACAGCTCGAATAGTCGCGGGTGAAGTGCACATATATAGGCGCGTCCCGCGAGAACTGAAGATAAAGCGCTGGACCTTCAACCGCCAGTTACAACCAAGTCGCTCCATTCAGCGCCCAGCGAATGAGCCTGGTCGTAGGGCAGACCGCCGGTGATCGTCGAGGTGCAAGTCCCCACCCGGACAATCACCCGCACGAGCGCGATCCCGCCGGGTCCTCCGATACATCCCCAGACGCAGACGCGCTGTCCCCCGCCGCTCCCGCCAGTACGTCTCGGCCGCCATGGATGAGGCGGCACCTTCTGATCGAAGCAGGTGCAGGCGAGCGCCGTCGGTCCACCGGACGCGAACTGCCCAGCGCCGCGCCACAGTCCGGAGCGCGGTATCCGATTGTTAAGCGATCCATCTGCTTCAGCGCTCGCTGCAGCCGGTAGTGCGCGCCGAGGCGTCCGGAATGAATTGCGGCTCGGCTCAGCCCTCGTCCGGCCTCGCCGAACCGAACGACGAACCAGGAGATGGCAGCCAAAGGTGCTGAGCGCCGTCGCCGCTGGAGCCGGCCGGCACGTAGATAGGAGAAGGTCGGTCGCTTTCCACCGTGGACCGCGTCGGGTATCGGATCGGCAGAACCCCTGCCGAGATCGAGTGGCTCACCTGGATCTCGGTCGTCCTGCGCCCAAAGCGATCGAGCGGATCCTGATAGTCCCCTCATTGACCGGGGTGACCTTCTTTGAAGACAGCAGAACCCTTCCCGGTCCGATATACAGACGAGCGGCAGACTGCCGGAGTCGCGCCGGGACACTGCGGGCCAAACGGCTCAGCTACACGCCTCTGGGACAGGATGATCTTCCGTGACGACGCCGGTGGTCCATCTTTGCGGGCCGCCCTGCAGGCCAGAAGCGCTGCCGAGTCAATCTCACGCTGCCGATTACCACGATTTTCATACGTCGCCCGGCCCGTCGCCTGTCAGTTCCACGTCGCCGCCCCGCCCGTTCACGCTGTTCGCGTAACCCCACGATTCACGTGGCTTCGCCCCGCCTATCCCGCCACCTCAACCTCCTAGCAACTCATCCATCGCCCACGTGTCCCGCTTGCACACCAATCCAGCAAATCGCGCCGAGCAGGTCGCGTCCTTGACCAGGTCCGCGCCACGCAGACGATGTCGAGCTGGCGATCTCGACACTGCCACCAGGCCATCAACGATGGTGAGGTCGTATAGGTCAGCTCCGGCACCAATGGGTTCAGCACCTGCTTGATGCTGAAGCTGCCGGCGAAGCGCGGGTGGTAGACGTTGTTCTGGATCACGGGCAGCAGGTCCACCAGCTTTCTCTCGAGCGCCGTCAAGCCGATCCGCCAGGTGGGGAAGCCAGCCGGCCAGCTCGCTTGATCCTGGTCCGCTCCGAAGTGGCTGTACATCACGATCTTCTCGGCGCCGGCCGTGGCATCCAGCAGCTGAAGCGCCAGCTCCTCTCGCGGATCGCCCGGACCCTCGGCGAGATAGGCTCGATGGGTGAACGTGCCATCCGCCTGCTGCTCGTGGTAGCTGAACTGCACCACGACCTGGCGCCACGGTCCGACGTCAGGCCACACCGGAACGGCTCGACTCGATGGTCTCGAAGTCGAGGAACCCCAATCGCCCATCGAACGCGCGCGAGTTCCTCGCGAAGCTCCAGCGCTCGACGATGAGCTGATTCGCACTCGAGCGCGCGACGCTGCCGCTTCTGGGTCTTGGTGAGCCTGTGGTTCGAGGCAGCGTCGACCACCCGAGTGTATCCCTGGAGCACCAGACCCCACTTCTGGCTTGGTCTGAGCCTTGTACAGCCTCCAGACGTGATGCTCGTCTCTGGGAAGCACCGGTCCCAGAACGGACACTCCCGATCGGTCATCCAGCAGTGCGTGGCGACCGGAACGTCGGGTTCCGGCCCCGCCAATACCGCGAGCTGCTCCTGCGATCATCAGCGGAATGCGAGGCTGGAAGGCCTCGACCTGTGCCGTGATGTCGGTGCGCTGGAACAGATCGCCGATGTCCGGGTGACGGAAGTCGGTGTTGAGAGTGCATCAGCTCCACTCGCCGCACATCGATCCCGGCCTTCCGCGCGACCCAGGTCTGGATCGCGGCGTCGGGGATGTGATCATCCTTCACCTTGCTGGACGACTTGACCTCGATGAGGGTGAATCCATCGGCCGTCCGCTCCAGCACGTCGATGGACGACGTAGACCCGATCCTCGATGAACGTGGCCTCGAAGACCGCGGGCACACCGTCGTCGATTGCCTTTCGAGTCGCCTCGACCCGCCACGGATCGTCATGGGAAGGTCGATCAGCACTCCGCCCGGGAACAATCCCCGCGCGAGGGTACCGACCTGGACGCCCTGATCGAAACCGATCCTGCAGAACCACGTCCACCTCGAGCTCTCGCGCCTTCGGCTCGTGCACCTTGAGCCAGAGCAGCTTGTGGCACTGCCATCCGGCGACGAAGCGGGACTTGGAGAGGTTGGGAGGCATGTGGTCAAATGTCGGTAGTGGGGAGGGACAATCCAAAGGCGGGAACAACGGGCACAGGAAACGAGGTGTCAGGCGTGCTGTCATTCCGAGAGGCGAAGCGACCGAGGAACTCCCAATGTGTTTCAGTCCAGACGGGCGCTGCCGCTGGGATTCCTCCGTCCGTCCGCCGCGCTGGGTCCGCCGGTCCGCGCCGGGATCAGGTCCCCCACATCGCGACTCGATCAGCCCTGCGGCCAGCAACACCCTTTAGCGCCATTCGTGCTCGATCGTAACCCCGTGGCTTCAGCCACTGGTATGCCACTCCCGAACGGTGTAGCCAATCCAAAACGCGCCGAATGCCGCGGCAGCAATGGAAGGAGCGACGAGCGGTGGGGAAGCTCTGGAGGCATGGGGGTCAGGGTGTCAGGGGTCAGGTGAGTCAGGTGTCAGGAGTCAGGAGTTCCAGCCGGCCACCCCTGACCCCTGACACCTGACTCCTGGCACCACCTCTCCCCTGCATCCTCGGCCGTCGCATGCCACACCAGCCCGATCAATCCAGCCACCAGAAGCGTGACCAAGCCAATCAGAACTCTCCGGTACGGTGCGGCACTCACGTCCTGGTGCCAGGCTCCGACGCGGTAGCCGAGGCAGAGCGACCCCAGTGAGGCGCAGAGGACCGAGGATGCGAAGAGTGGCGCCGGATCCGGCAGTTCTACGGGAGGCACAGGGACCTCCAGCCTGCGAGATATAGAAGGAGAGTTCCGCCACCCAGCCAGAGAATGAGACCAACACGCGCCAGAGCGCCTGGGAGACTGACGCCACGCCGACCTGAACCGTCTACTTCCCCATCCTCACCCATCGGACCTCCTATCCAATGATCTGTCCCGGCATCGTTCGGTTCTGCCCCGCCCTGCCCGCCCTGCCCGCCCTGCCCGCCCTGTCCGCCCATCCGCCTTCCCGCCCCACCTGACCCCTGACACTTTCCATTCCTGACAACACCGCACACCGACTGTCACAGGTTGGTGTTAGCGAACATCTCACCAGTTTCGGTATCTTATCGCTCTACGGCTGGATCTTTCCGCCAGCGCGAGACAGCTTGAGTCCCCTTTCTCCCTGACCCTTCGTGCCCCGACCACGCCGCTCAACTCGCCGTGTCAGCAAGACCGAGCGCTGGCTCAACCTGCTCGCCTTCCTGCTCGACCGGCACTTCCCCGTGACCCGCGAGGAAATTCTCAGCAAGGTCGAGGACTATCGGGGCGATTGGCTCAAGGGACGAAGCACCGCCAAGGAATCGGTCCGTCGCAAGTTCGAGCGCGACAAACGTGAGCTCCGCGAGCTCGGCATCGTGATTGAGCCGGAGAAAAGAAGGTGGCTGCCGATCACACTGGCGGCGAAGTCGAGGCCTACCTGCTGCGCTCGCGCGATCTCTACCTGCCTTACCTCGAACTCAGCTCCGGCCCACGCAGAGTGAGGTCGCCGTACACACTCCCCGCGATCTCGCTCAAACCCGCGGAGTTCTCCTTACTCAGACGCGCCGCCGCGCGAGTCGTTGCCCTGCGTGACACCTCACTCGGCACATCCGCCGCGTCGGCACTGCGGAAGCTCTCGTTCGATCTCCCGGGATCGCTTCACCGGAGGATGAGACGGCTCTGGCGCAACCGGTGAATCCGGGATTCGAGCAGATCTTCAAGACACTGCGAGAGGGAGTTGAACGCCGGACCGCGATTCGCTGCCGTTACTACGCGATCGGCAAGGATGAGGAGCGGAACCGGGTGATCGAGCCGTACGGCCTGATGCTGTCCTGGGGATACTGGTACTGCGTCGCGCGGGCGCGGGACTGCGGTGCGATGCGGGTCTTCCGCCTGGATCGGATGCGGACCGCCGAACTCCTCCAGGATGAGAGCGCCCAGTTCCTGGTCCCGCCCGACTTCTCGGTGCGGAACTATCTCGATCGTGCACCGTGGGAGCTTTCAGAGGAACCCCGGTCACCGCTCGGGTTCGGATCTCGATTCCCCACTCTCGCTGGACCATCGCCGAGGGCTCGGTCGTGTGGTGAAGCGGTGGACTCGGAGGGCGGGGCGCTACTCGAGTTCGACGTGCGGGTACCCGATGCCTTCGTCCGCTGGCTGCTGCCGTTCGGTGAGCAGGCCAGGATCGTCGAGCCGCGCGGATCTCGCCCTCGCGGCTCGCGGCGGAACGCGAGAGAGTGCGGGCGGTCTACAGCTGATCATGACAGACCTGGCACAGAACCAGATCCAGCGACTGGTCGAGCTGGTGGCCTGGATGTCACAGCGTGACATCGAGGAGCCGGTGAGCTATCGGGATGCCGCGCGGCAGCTCGAGATTCCGGAACGCACTCTCCAGGACAGATCTCCAAGTCCTGCTCGAGCTCACCGAGAGCTACGAGCCCTGGCTCGGCAGCCTGAGCGTGGCACTCACCGCCGATGGATTCATCCTCGGGAAGCCGCGGTTCCTTCCGCCGGCCGCCTCCGGCTCAGCCGTGATGAAGCGCTTGACCCTGATGCTTGGTCTTGATCGGCTTGCCCGGTGGGCGGGACTCGGCCGTTCGACTGGGCGGCGATTTCGCTGCAGTCGCAGGATGGCAAGCGAGACAGAGCGCTCCTGGGCAATCGGTCCGACGCCCGCAGAGCGGATGACGCAACTGCTCGGGCTGGCGCGACGGGCTCGGGATGAGCATCGCAAGCTCGACATTCTCTATTCCGCGAGCGCCGGTGAGCCTTCTCGTCGAACCATCGAGCCACACCAGTTGGTGCAGGCCGGCAGGGCGTGGTACCTCGTGGCCTGGTGTGAGAAGTCGAAGGCCACTCGCCGCTTCCGGGTCGAGCGAATCCTCGAGGCCTCACTGCTCGACCAGTCCTTCACCCGAGGCCCGAGGTAAAGCGGGTAAAGTCGCCGGAGGATCTGCTGGTGGCAGCACGACGCCCCAACGGCGACTGTCGCATTCAACAGCCGGATCTCCCGCTGGATGGAGGAACGCTATCCGGGCGGCAAGACGGCAGGAGACGGACGTTATGTCGTGGAGTTCCCGGTCGCGGATCCCAACTGGCTCGCGCGCGAGGTGCTGCAGTACGGGGCCGAGGCCGAGGTGCTGGGGCCGGAAGGGATGCGGGAGTTTGTGCGGGGATCGTTGGGTGCAGTGGAGACGGGAGACAGGAGACAGGGGAGACAGGAGACGGGAGACGGGATAGAGGCTGAATGATTGTGCAGGTGTCAGGTGTCAGGGTCAGTGTGTACTACAAGAAAGTAGGTGAAGAGACGACATGCGACAGTAGAGCATTTTCTTTCTCCCGTCTTCCGTCTCCCGTCTCCCGTTTCCTGTTCCCATCTCGACATAAATCGGTGACTCCGGCAGTCCGCTGGTTTGTTACCTCATGGTGCAATCGTCCGGGGCCGTACTTCCCATTTCACCCGGAGGTTTCACAATGGCAAGCCGTCTTTCCCTTTGCTCCCCACCGCGCTCTCGCTCTCGATCGTCTCGCTCGAGGCGTGTTCGCCTGACTCCGCTACCACGGGCACGCCCGACGCTACGAGTGACCTGCCGTCGGAGCCTGGCCTGCCTCTCACCTTTGTTGCACGAGGAAATACTCTCCCCTTCACGCCGATCTCCGGTTCGGCCCTTTGCTCGCCGGGTGGAGGGGCGCAGCAGCTCGGTCCTTCCCGCAGGCTACGTGCAAACGGTGGACGCCATCGAGGGTCCGGGCTTTCGACCAGCCCGACATGAACACTGTCAACGAGACAGGGCCGCTCCAGGGCCGCTTTCTGTACCGGACTCACGAGCTGACCACTGGAGCCGGTGTCTCCGTTACCGATCTTGTCACTGGGTCTACCACCATAGTCGCCCAGCGATCCGACTGGGAACGGTTTGATGGCCTCGTCTGGACCCCATGGGGAACGCTGCTGGCGGGGAAGAGGTTCTCCCCTCCACTCTTAAGGATCCAACCCAGCCCAATGCGGCGGGTGGCCACATCTACGAGATCGATCCGCAGACCGGGACTGCTGTCGTCCGCGAAGCGTTCGGCTCCCGGCCTCACGAGGGGATGCGGTTCGACAAGGATGGAAATCTCATGGCATCTCGGAGACCGGCCCGGGCTACATCTACAAGTTTGTGCCGGCTCAGCGCGATGACCTGAGCGCCGGCACCCTTTACGCTCTGCGGATCGTCAACGATCAGGGTGACAGGACCGGGTTTGCGGAATGGGTGCAGCTGGATCCGGCGGCTATCCTCATCAACTCGGTCGATGAGGCCGCTGCCAGGGCGCCACTGGCTACAACCGGCCCGAGGACGTCGAGATCGGGACCAGCACCGGCGATGACAACCGTGGGAACCACACACTGTTCGTCGCGGTGACCGGGGAGGACCGGGTGCTGGCGATCGACCTCAAGCCGAGTGGTGGTGCAAGGGGCCAGGTCTTCGTGTCCGACTACGTCAGGGACGGACTCAACGCGCCCACCGACTTCGATTTCCCGGACAACCTGGCGCTCGACAAGGCCGGCAATCTGTACATCACCGAGGATCCGGGTGGCAGCTCGTCAACCGGCAAGACCATCGGCGATGATGTCTGGTTCGCTCCGTTCAACCCGTCCAGCTCGGCACACGCCCAGCCGATCGTGCGATTCCTGTCGATCACCGACTGCGATGCCGAGCCAACCGGTATCTACTTGAGCCCGACCGGCAAGACCCTGTTCATCGATGTCCAACACCGGGGCGGCTCGGATCCGCGCGACCTCTCGATCGCCGTTCAGCGCTTCAGCAACGTGCAGTTCCTGCAGACCAAGTAACGGCGAGGGTCGTGGGTCGTGAGACGTAAGACGTAAGTCGTGAGACGTGGGTCTCCTGGCTGATTGTTATCGGCCTTGAGGCTCACGACTCATGACCCCTGTTGGCCTGTCCACGCCTGATGACACTGCCGTCTCACGTCTGTTCCCACGTTATGCAGAAGTCCATGCGATCAGGCTGACCGCCTTGTCCGCCCTGACCGCCTTACCGGCATACCGCCTTACCGCCCACCCGCCTTCCCGCCCTACCGCCTTCCCGCCCTCTGGCACGCTCTTCGCCTGCCTGCACGCCCGAAATCCCCCGTTCACCGTTCGCCGTTCACCCGATAGTCGGAGGACCCGTGCGCACCTCACTGCTCACAGCCATGCTGCTGGCCATTCTCACGGTCGGCTCACTCTCCGCCCAGGAAGAAGCGCGGCCTTCAAACGTTCGGAAGGGATTCTGGCTCGGGTTTGGGTTGGGTGCGGGCGTGAACCTCTCGGAAGGTCTGGACGGTGACAAGCTCTGGGGCGGCAACGGATACCTCCGCATGGGAGGCACTCCCAAGTCCAATCTGCTGCTGGGTGGCGAGGCGATCGGCTGGACGGTGGACGACGACAATAACAACACGCTCTCGCGCGGAAACGTCCACTTCGTGGCGATGTGGTATCCCAACGTGAAGTCGGGCTTCTACCTCAAGGGCGGCATCGGCGGCGCCTCGATCGCGCAAAGCCATCACTCTGGCAACACGAACACCAGCACCACCAAGGGCGGCTTCGGCTCCGGACTCGGCCTGGGCTACGAGCTCCAGATCGGTCGCAATCTCTACCTGGTTCCCTCAGCCGACTTCCTGCTGCAGCTGTTTTCCAGTGAGAACGATCCCGTGCTGGGACATATTCCGGGGTCGAATACGATGTTGTTGTTCAACCTCGGACTCACGTGGCATTAAGGGGACTCAAACTCGCTTCCCCTTCAGCATCCTCCTGATCACCACATTGGCTGTGGCAATCGCGGCGGCGATCGCCGCCGCCTTAATGGCCTCTTTGCTTACCTGAGCGGCTCTTCTCTTGCGAGTCGCCTTCTTCGCTTTCCTCATCAGCTTCTTTATCGTGCCCATTGTCATTCCCTCCGTTGGCGCCCGATGCAGGATCCTGCCGCTTCACCGAGCGGGGGACAGGGCTGGGTGAGTGACCTGCTCCCCCAGGAGCCTGGGGAAGCAAGCCTTCCATCGAGTGCTAGATCCCGTCTCCATCCGCGTCGCCGGGAAGGGCCTGCTCGATCCGATGCCAGGCATCGCGGGTGGCCTCCTTGGCCTTCTCCCATGTGAGATTCTTCGCATGGGGGTCTTCTCCCAATCGCGCCGGAGGTCGGGCTCGACCGCGTCGAAGTCCTTCCCTCGTAGCGCTCGCGTGATTCCCAGCCATGCCGATAGGCCGGCTGGTAGACGTCGTAGGCCCTCGCCCGAGATGTAGGGCCGAGTCTTGTAATTGTCCCGCCAGTACGCGTCCTCGACGGTCGGGTTCACCGCTTCCGCTAAACCCCTTGCCGGCGAGCCCACCCCTACTGCACCGACGGCTGCGCCTACTACTGCGCCCACCGGTCCGCCCAATGCGGCGCCGGCTGCCGCTCCTGCGACTCCGCCACCAACCGCACCGCCGCCAACCCCAACTGGGTGCGCACCAGGGGCCCCAGTGAGAGGATCGCGGTTGGCATCGGGCACTTTCTTATCATCAGCCATGTTGGCCTCCATTAGAGAATTGATGCACTCACTTGCTTAGTAAAACACGAAAGGCGCGCGGGATCTTCACCTGATCCCCTCGCGCCTTCGACTGACGAGCCAACTTCCTCGTTCGCCAAGGTGGCCTTTGCAGGCCGGTACTCGTCTGCAGCAGGAAGACTAGGTGGCGGGACGCAGGGAGGCAAGGGCGGGGAAGCGGCAACCACGTACCCCGGGGCGGGCTCTCGATCGCTCCGCTCACCTAACTTCCCACTTCCTGCTTCACATCCTTACATCCTCACATCCTCACATCCCAACATCCCTCAATCCCTCAATCCTCAATCCTCAGTTCCTCGGATCGTCCGCCGGATTCACGTACGTGATCGCGAACGGTCCCAAGCCGTGGACCTGAACCAGCACATCGGTCTTGGCAACCGCGAAGTGATGGCCCATGGCCGGAGCCGTGATGAATCCCTTGGGGCCGAGCTTGAGGGCCTTGTCCAGGTTGATCTCGTCTCCCAAACCCACGAGGAAGGTGCCGGACAACACAGTCACGTTCTCATCGGTGGGATGGAAGTGCGGAGGAAGCCGGTAACCGGCAGGCCACTTGAGTCGAACGGTGAACTCGCCGTTGCCGGCCGGATTGCCCTGCAGCACGGCGATTTGTGAACCCGCAGGGAACGATGCGGGACCAGGCTGGAAGACCACCTGATCCCCGTCTACATGCTCCTCATGACCTGCCGCAGTGGCTGCGCTACTACCACTCGCATCATCACAGGCGACAGCAAACGACAAGCTGGCAGCGGCCAGCCCGAGTGACCACAACAGACGACGCGACATCTTGGCCTCCGGAATCGGGAAACTGATTGCTTTCCTGGTGCCGATAAAGGCCGTGACTCGAAGCGAAGTAGCTCAGTTTTCGGCAAGGAACAACTGGAAAAGGGAACGGGGAACGGGGAACGGGAGGAAGTATGCAAGGTTTACCTACATCTCATCCCGAGGGGCTGAGCGACGAGGGACCTAGTATCCTTGCCCTGACGTCTCAGGCTAGGACACTAGATCCCTCGCTGCGCTCGGGATGAGGTTTTACCCTCGCCCCTGTCTCCCGTCTCCCTGTCTCCCTGTCTCCCGTCTCCCGTCTCCCGTCTCCTGTCTCCCGTCTCCCGTCTCCCGTCCCCCTAGCCCCACCTCGGCCCCTCGTCCGGGCTGATCCCCAGCGTCAACTTCGCCGCGGAGCTCGTGGGTCAGCATCGAGTTCGCCGGGTGAATCCGGCCCAGTCGCGCATCGCGGAGCAGCCGTTCGAACGGTCCCTGACGGAAGATCCCGAAGCCTCCGGCCAAATCGAAGGCGCGATCCACGACTCGCCACGCCCCTCCACCGCATGATGCTTGGCCGCAACGATCTTGATCACCCAGCCGGCCCCGTGCTTCACACCGGCGGACCAATCGGCGGCCACGCGCGTCGAGATGGGGTCCGATCGCCTCGAGCTCCAGCACCATCTCCGCAACGCCATGCTGCACGCCGGCGTGGTAGGACATCGGACGGGAGAGTCCGGATCGAGGTCTTCTTCTTCACCGTCTCAACCGTGAGATCCAGCGCGCGCCGAGCCATGCCGTAGTAGACGTTGCCGAAACCCAGGAGTGCCCAGGCAAAGATGGCCAGTACGAACTCATCCAGGCCAGCCGCTCCCGCTGCCACCTTCCTGCTGATGAAGCGATCGGGTACGAACGCGCCTTCGAGCACAGTGTCGTCGCTCCGGGTGGCGCGCATGCCCAGGACATCCCAGGTGTCGACAACCTTGTACCCCTCGGTTTCGCGGGGCATGAAAGCGTGGATGATCATGGGATGCGCCGGATCGCTCATGTCCATCCCATGAATGCCGAGGTAGGTCCAGACCGGTGTAAGGCTGCCGAAATGTTTCCGGCCGGTGAACCGGTAGCCGCCCTCGACTCGTTCCGCCTTGGTAGTAGAGAGAAGCACCGGGATGTCATTGCCCGACTCGGCGTGTCCGGCGGCGAACACTTCGCCGTCCGCGGCCGCCCGGAGCACCCAGTCGAGCGAATGGTCACCCGCCCGATAGAGGTCTGCCGCGATTCCGGTCCAATAGAGATGCATGTTCACGGCAAGCGCGTCCGCGGGCGCGTAGTAACCCAGCCGCCGTTGCTCTTTGCAAACTTCCGCCATGCTCATCCCCAGGCCGCCCATCTCGCGAGGGACTGCCATCAACAGATATCCGGCCTCCTTTAGTTCCTCGAAGTCTTCGGTGAAGAACCGGTTCTCCTGATCGTATCCCGGGGCGCGTTGCTGAAATCGTTGCAGAATGTCATCGGTGAGGATTGGACCAGACGGGCGGTTGGGGGCAGGGTGGGTGCGTTGGGCGGAGCCAGGAGCCGGCGGACTGGGTGCACGGGTGGACATGCGGATCTCTCCTTGGTTTAACGCCTTCGGTCCGCTCGCGGGCGCACCTAGGCAGGGCGGTCAACACGACTAGAGGCGGGAAATCCCTCCGAAATGGCTCACTGAAATTCAGGTCATTTTGATCCATTGCCGCCCCCAAGCCTTATCGATAGTGTAGGGCCTGTCCGGGACCCTGAATGGCCGGCGACGCGATGCCAGAACAATCCGAAATTCGCCGCTCTCTGCTGAGCAGTGAGGGCCCCAGTTCCGCTGGCCTCGACCGGTTCATGCCGGTCGTGTACAACGAGCTGTGCCGCATCGCCCACCGGCAACTCGGCGGAGAGCGAAGCGATCACACCTCGATACCACGGCACTGGTTCACGAGGCGTATCTCAAGCTCACCCAGCTGGACCGCATCGAATGGCGGGGCCGGAGTCACTTCTGGCTGCGGCAGCCGGAGCCATGCGCCGGATCCTGGTGGACTACGCCATCGCTCGAAAGGCTCGCAAGCGGGGCGGGGTTCAGAAGAAGGTGCCCTTCGACGAAGTAAGCATTCTCGTCGATGAGCGGGCCGAGGAACTGTCCGAGCTGGACGAGGCGTTGCAGAGGCTCGCCGCTCAAAGCGAGCGGGCAGCCCAGATCGTGGAGTGGCGGTTCTTCGCGGGAATGTCCATCGAGGAGACCGCCGAGGTGCTGGAAATATCGCCCGCGACCGTAAAGCGCGAGTGGACCCTCGCGCGGGCGTGGCTCAACCGGGAGATGGAGCGGTGACCGGGGCGGACTGGACTGAGCTCGAGAATTTGCTGGCGGAGCTGCTGGAGCGGCCAGCCGGAGAGCGGAGTGCGTTTCTCGACCAGACTTGCGTCGGAAGGCCGGCGCTCCGCCAGGAATTGACCGAGCTGCTCAAGGCCCACGAGCGAGACAGCCTGCTCGATTCCCCGCGGCGACGCTGCTCGAGTCGGTAGGTAACAAGCCACAGGTTCTGGCGAGCGATGGGGAGCCGAGTCCTTCATTACCAGATCATGGAGCGGCTGGGCGAGGGCGGGATGGGAGTAGTCTACCGTGCCTGGGATGAGCGTCTCGAGCGCACCGTCGCCCTCAAGTTCCTTCCCTCGCACCTCAGCTCGAATCATGACGCAAAGGAACGGCTGCGGGTCGAAGCCCAGGCCGCCGCGGCGCTCGATCATCTGAACATCTGCACCATCCACGAGATCGGCGAAGCGGACGACGGTCAGTTCTTCATCACGATGCCGTATTACGAGGGAGAAACCCTCAAGGCTCGACTGACGCGTGGGCCGTTGCTGTCCGATGAGGCTATCGGCCTGGCGCTTCAGGTAGCGCAGGGGCTCGCGAAGGCCCACGAGCGCGGCGTGGTGCATCGCGATATCAAGCCCGCCAACCTGATGCTCACCAACGACGGGGTCTTGAAGATCCTCGATTTCGGCGTGGCCAAGCTGCCAGGTCCCCGAATGGTGCAGCACGGCGATCGTCCCGGGACGGTCGAGTACATGAGTCCCGAGCAGGTCGTCGGCGAGCCGCTCGACGGTCGCACCGACGTCTGGTCGCTTGGAGTGGTGCTCCACGAGATGCTGACGGGCAAACGCCCATTCGACGGTATGCATCACCTTGCCCTGATGCATCGCCATCCTCGGAGCACCAGCCTGAACCGCTCGCGGCCAGCGGACTCGACCTGCCCGAGGGATTGGATCGCGTCTTGAGCCGGATGCTCGCCAAGCATTCGTGAGACCGTTACCAGGCCGCGGATCTGGTGCGTGAGCTTGAGAGGCTGCGGCGGCCCGGCGCCGCGATCCCTCGCATCTCAGACGCTTTCCGGGAAGAACCGCCCGAGGTCCTGCCGGGCGGAGAGCAGCGCCAGGCCGCGATTCTCGTAGTCGAGCTGGTAGATCTCGAGATCCTCAGGGAGTTGCTGGGTTCCGATGAAATGAGCGGTTTGGCGGCCCGCTTCCATCGGGGTGCCGAGGATATCGTGCAGCCGGCACGGCGGCATCGTGAATCAGTTTGAGGGAAACACCCTGGTGGCACTGTTCGGCGTGCCGGCCACCCACGAAGACGATCCGGTACGCGCGGTTCGTGCGGCGCTCGAGCTGCACCGCTTCCGTCAGGAGCTGAGTGTCAACACGACCCTCGAAGTGGGACTCCAACTGCGTTCGGCCATCCATTCGGGGTCCGTGGCTGTGCTGCCGGCGAATGAGCCGGGCAGAGAGTATCGCCTGCGGGGCGACGGTCTTCAGCTCGCGATGCAGCTCTCCACGCGGGTTTCGGCGGGGCAGATCTGGGTGAGTCCCGACTGTCGTCGTTCCATTGCCTCGCTCTTCGACACCAAACTGCTCCAGCCCGTAACGCTTTCTCCGGATCTGTCTGCGATCACACCCTTCCAGGTGATCCGAGCCTCCACGCTGCGCACTCGACTCGAGGCAGCGGAGCGGACCAGGCTCACTGCGTTCACCGGCCGGGAGGAGAGATGGCGCGGCTCCGGCAGGCGGTGGAGTCGGCGGTCTCGGGCGAGGGTCGCATCGCGATTGTTGTTGGGGAAGCCGGTCTGGGAAAGAGCCGCCTGCCGCGCGAGCTGCGCCAGGAATTGCTGCGCGCCGGACTCGGTCTCATCCAGGGGCGCTGTGATCCTTCGGAGAGCGGGACCACCTACCTCCCCTTCATCGAGGCGCTGCGCGGATGGCTGGCGGCAGGTCGCGATGAGAGCCCATCTCGCTCGACCCGGTATCGGTCGTGGCTCGTCTCCGCGAGTTGGGTCCCGAGCTCGAGGAATTCCTCCCGCTCTATCTCCACCTGCTCGGTATCCCGAGCACCGAATACCGGGTGCCGCGACATCTCCACGGCGAGCATTACCGGCTGGCGATGCAGGAGGCGCTCGCTGCCTTCGTGAGCCTGGTGGCTCGCCAGCAACCCGCGGCGCTCCTGCTCGAGGATTGGCACTGGGCCGACGAGTCGTCCGATGGAGTGCTCCAGCAGGTCGCTGAGCTGGCGAAGCGGTCTTCCGCTACTCGTTGTGCTGACCTGCCGCCCTCGCGGCGCGGGCATCCGGCTGCCTAACTCCCGCGCCTTGGAGGACTCGGCCGGTCACTTGATGCTGATGCTCAACCCGCTGAATGCCGCGGCGTCTGGTTCAATGCTCCAGTCGATCCTGGGGGTGAAGACCGTTTCTCCCCAGGTGGTCGATCTGATCCACGAACGCGCCGGCGGGAATCCCCTTCTTCCTCGAAGAAATCACCCAATCGCTCATCGAGGAGGGCGCGCTTCAGCTGGAGAACGACACGGCGGTCCTGGTCCCCGCGGCTGAGCATCTCCAGTTACCCAACACCGTCCAGGGCGTGATTCGCGCCCGGCTCGATCGACTGGACCGGAGGACTCGCGAGGTGTTGCGCCTCGCCTCGGTGGTCGGACGGGAATTCACCCGGGTGATCCTCGAGCACGCGATGGATCCCGCGCGGTTGCCGCACGCCATTCAAGCGTTGAAAGCAGCGGGAGTGATTCAACAGGTGCGGGTAGTGCCGGAGCCGACCTATCGCTTCAAGCACGTGCTGACTCAGGAGGTCGCATCGGGAGTCTCCTCGAGCATCAGCGCAAGGAGCTGCACGGCAAGGTGGGTGCGGCCATCGAGAGCGGTATATCACGATGGGCTCGACGAGCATTTGACCCGCCTGGTCGACCATTTCAGTCGCGCGGAGCGGTGGCCCAAGGCGGTGCATTACGCGCTGCTGGCTGCCGCTCGCTTCAATGCCTTGAGTCAGTACCCTGAATCGCTCGAGATCCTGGAGCGGGCCCAGAGCTGGCTGCTTCGGATGCCGGATGACAAGGAACGGCGCGAAGCCCTGGTCGATATCCTGTTCCGGCAGGAACGTCTCTGCGAAACCCTGGGACTTCGGGCCCGGCAGGAGCGGATCATCGACGAGTTGGTGGGACTGCTCGAGTCTTCCGATCAACTGGACCGATTGGCTGAGGCCTACCAGCGCCAAGGTGACCTCAGCACGCTGCTCCGGCGTTACGACCATGCCGAGGCGGTGCTGAAAAAGGCCCTCGATCTGGATCGGCGGCTCGGGGATCCCCTTGCCGAGCGCAATCTGCTGCGGAGCATGGGTCTGCTCCGCTGGCACCAGGGTCGTGACCAGGAGGCGCTCGATGCGATCGAGGCGGCGCTCACCATCGACCGCGAACAGGAAGATCGCGAAGGAGAGGTGGGCGAGTGTGCCAACCTCGGCATTGTGCTGCGGGGAATGGGTGAGCCCGAACGGGGCCGGATCGCGTTGGAGGAGGCGTTGGAGTGGAGCGAGGATCTCGCATCGGGCGGGCCAGGCTCCTACAGCGACATGTTCTACAAGCGAGCTTACATCCTTCACAGCCTGGCCAACGTCTATCGGGAATTGGGCGACGAAGACCGCGCTCTCGAGTACCTCGCGCAAGCCCGCGAGCTGACAGCTGAAAAGCGGCTGCCCATCCAGCTGTCGTATCATCTCACCTCCACCGCTCACATCTACCTGCGGCGGGATATGGTGGAAGAGAGCCTGGCGCTCTATCGCGAGGCGGTGGAACTGACGCGGAAGGCGAAATTCGTCCCCGGGCTGGCCCAGGCGCTCCGCTTCCTGGGCGAAGTCCTGCACGGGTTGGGGCAGGATGAGGAAGCGCTGCCACCGCTGAAGGAGGCCGCAGCCCTCTTTGCTCAGCTGCGTGATCCGGCAACCGAAGCGTCCCTGTGGACCTCGGTGGGCCGGGTGCAGGAGCGTTGCGGAAATCTTCAGGATGCGCTCGCCGCGTGGGGAAGTCGCGCGCCTTGTACGATCAGACTCCCGACCGGCAAGGGGAGCTCCAGGCCCTGGAGGGCCTGGCCAGGGTCGCGCGCCGTTTTCTGCCGGAGCCTTCGTTTGCTCTGGGGTACTACGCTGAGGCTCTCACTTTGGCGGAGCGACTGGAGGATGGGGCCAGGATGGGCCAGCTCCACAACGCCATGGGCATCATCGAATGGGAACGAGGGCGCTACGACGAGGCCCGCGAGCATTACCAGGAAGGGCTCAAGGTATTTCGGGAGCTTGGAAGACAGTACCAATGCGGCGCTCATGCTCGCGAGCCTCGGCGTCACGCTGGACGCGATGGGCCGGCGGGTGGAGGCACGCCGCTGCCTCGAGGAGGCCTGCGAGCTACATCGCGCTTTGGGCAACCGGGTCGCGGAGGCGAAGGCCCTGGGCGCCCTGACCGATGTGCTCCGGCGGCTGGGCGAGGCCGATCGCGCCATCGATTGCGGTGAAGAGTCGCTGCGATTGCGGCGAGAGCAGGGCGATCGCCTCGGCGAGGGCTGGATGCTCCAGCGATTGGCCTTGGCCCATGTGGCTGACGGCTCGGTCGAACGAGCCCGCGAATGCGTTACCGAGGCGGCCCGTCTCGCCGACGAGCTGGGAGACCAGGAACTCGCCGCGGCCTGCCAGGAAGTACCCCGGGCGCTCGGTGGGCGCCCACTTTAAACGGAGTGACGAATGCCCCGCTACATCATCGAACGAACCGTGCCCGCCCTGTCCCGCGAAGAACTGGATGCCGCCGGGCGCTTGTCCAATGCGGTGATTTCCGAAATGCCGGGAGTGGTGTGGATCCGGAGTTACGTGTCCGACACAGAAGGAAAGATCTACTGCGAATACGACGCTCCCGATCCCGAGTCGATCCGGGAACACGCCCGCCGCGCCGGTCTTCCGGCGGACCGGATCATAGAGGTGACGTTGGAGATTAGCCCGACGATGTTTCGGTAAGGCGGTCGGTAGTCGATGGTCGCTGGTCAATCCTCCAAAATCCAATGCTCAGGCCCTGTCCCCCTTCCCATCAGGGAAGGGGGACGAGGCGTTAGATCCAACCTTCTGACCCTTCGGGGTGTCGGATAGCGGTCGGGGTAGGCAGGGCGGAGGGGCGGGTCAGGACGGGCGACCACCCACTGTCCCAGTCCGAAACAAAATCGCACTCCCTGCCGTCCTGCCGCTCTACCATATAACCGATATAACCGATCACCCGCACCTAACGCCGAGTCTTCCGATGCGCCACCTGAAGCTCGCCTTCCGAACGCTCTTCAAGACCCCATTCGTCACGGCGGTGGCGATCCTTTCCCTGGCCCTGGGCATCGGCGCCAACGCGGCGATCTTCTCGATGTTCGACCAGATGCTGCTACGGCCGCTCCCGGTCGATCATCCCGAGCAGCTCATCAACCTCTCCTCGCCAGGCCCCAAACCCGGGATGCAGTCCTGCAATCAGGCCGGCGACTGTGACGTCGTTTTCAGCTACCCGATGTTCCGGGACCTGGAGAAGAGTCAGACCGTGCTTTCGGGTCTCGCCGCCCATCGGGGGTTCGGGGTAAACCTTTCCTTTAAAGGTGAGCCGATCACGGGAGACGGCATGTTCGTCTCTGGTTCCTACTTCCCGACGCTGGGGCTGACGCCCGCAGCGGGTCGTCTCCTGGGTCCATCGGATGATCAGACCATCGGCGCGAGCTTCGTCACCGTTCTGAGCTACAGCTATTGGCAGGCCCACTTCGGGGGTGATCGCGGAGTGATCGGCCAGACCCTCACCGTGAACGGCCAGTCCTTGGAAATCGTGGGTGTGGCTCCCAAGGGTTTTGAGGGCACGACACTCGGCACCCGACCGCTGGTCTTCGTGCCGATCAGCATGCGTGGGGTGGTGTGGTCAGGACCCGCCAGCTTCGACAATCGCCGCTCCTATTGGGCGTACCTCTTCGGGCGGCTCAAGCCCGGGGTCACGCTGGACAAGGCCAAGTCGGCCCTGAACGGGATCTACCATCCCATCATCACCGACATCGAAGCACCGCTGCAGGAGCAGATGAGCGATGCCACGATGGTGAAGTTCAAGGCCAGGGAGCTTGGAGTGGCGGCGGGCCCGATGGGTCAGAGCTCCATACATAAGGAAGCTCGCACTCCGCTCCTCATGTTGTTCGGCATAACCGCCATCGTGCTCATTATTGCCTGCGCCAACATCGCCAACCTGCTGCTCGCCCGTGGGGCAGGGCGCGCCATGGAGATGGGCGTCCGCCTCGCGCTCGGCGCGACCCGGCGGCAGCTCCTCCTCCAATTGCTGACCGAATCGGTGCTGCTCGCCTTCATGGGCGGCATCGCGAGCCTGATCATTGCCCAGTGGACCCTGTCGCTCATCGCCTCGCTGCTGCCTCCGGAAGCGATCGCTACCCTGCGCTTCGAGCTGCAGCCGCCCGTCATTCTGTTCACTGCCGCGGTTTCCTGGTGACCGGAATCCTGTTTGGTCTTTTCCCGGCGTTGCACAGCACCCGCTCCGATCTGGTGACCTCGATCCGGGCCAACGCCGGCTCGATCCAGGGCCATCGCGGCGCCGCCCGATTCCGGGCCAGCTCTGGTCACCGTTCAGATCGCCCTGGCCACCGGCCTGCTCATCTCCGCTGGATTGTTTCTCAAGAGCCTGATGAACGTGACCCACGTGGCTCTTGGGGTGAAGGTTGATCAGGTGGTCACCTTCGGCATATCGCCCGAGCGGAGCGGCTACGACAGCGTTCGTTCGGCCGTGTTGTTCGACCGCGTGGAGCAAGAGTTGAAGAGTCTGCCAGGCGTTTCCGATGTCACAGCGTCCTTGGTCCCCCTCCTGGCCGGTGACAACTGGGGCACCGATGTGGATGTCCAGGGTTTTCCTTCCGGCCCAGACGTCGACAACAATTCCCGCTTCAATGAGGTTGGCGCCGGTTACTTCGGGACCCTGGGCATCAAGCTGATCAAGGGCCGGGAGTTCACCGACGCCGATCGGAAGGGCGCGGGCAACGTCGCCATCGTCAATCAGACCTTCGCCAAGAAGTTCAGCTGGGTGACGATCTGATAGGCAAGTTCATGTCGAGCAGCGGCCCCGACTCGATGAACATCCAGATCGTGGGCCTGATCGAGGACGCCAAGTACAGTGAGGTGAAGGACACCATTCCACCGGTCTTCTACACCCCATGGCACCAGGACAGTCGAGTCGGATTCATCAATTTCTATGTGAAGACCTCGACGCCGCCCGAGCAGATTCTTCGCTCCATCCCGACAGTGATGAAGCGGCTGGATCCGGGCCTGCCGCTCGAGGGTTTGAAGACCATGCCGCAGCAGATCCGGGAGAATGTCTTCCTCGACCGGATGATCAGTATTCTCTCGGCATCTTTCGCGGTCCTGGCGACACTGCTCGCCGCGGTGGGACTCTATGGCGTGCTGGCCTACACCGTGGCGCAGCGCACTCGGGAGATCGGGGTCCGGATGGCATTGGGCGCCGATGCCGGACGGGTCAGAGCCCTGGTGATGCGGCAGGTGGGCGTGATGCTGATCGTGGGCAGCGTCATCGGCATCGCGGCCGCCGTCGGCCCTGGGCCGTGCTGCGAGCAGTCTGTTGTACGGACTCAAGGGGCACGACCCGGTGGTGTTCACCCTCTCGGTGCTGGTGCTGATGCTGGTCGCACTGGGAGCGGGATACATCCCGGCTCGACGGGCATCACGGGTCGATCCGATCCAGGCGCTTCGATACGAGTAGGCGCCTCCGCCTCTCAGAAACCTCGGTTCGGGAGCAGCCGTACAGCGGGGAATGAAAAGGCGCCGAACGACCAGATCGCGCGTTGTACTCACCGCCGGAGTCGCGGGTTTGCTTGCGAGCGCGGTTCTCGTCAACGGCGCGCGGGCTCAGACCAGCGTCGCCGACCATATTCAGGCCCGCCCGAAGGTGGTGTCGGACACGGCTACCCCTGGAATCAGCGCGCTGGGCGTTTCTGCCGATCTGGGATGCCTATCTCTACATTCCCCAGCGCTATAGTCCCGGCCATCCCGCGCCACTCCTAGTCCTGCTGCATGGCGCAACACAGAGCGCCGAGTTGTGGACCGCGTCCCCCGCGCTGTTCGCAATGGCTGATACCATGGGACTCGTCCTCCTGATGCCTAATTCGAAGGACCGGACCTGGGATTTGATGATCGGTGGGTTCGGCCCCGATGTACGCCTCCTCGATTCAGCCCTCACCGTGGTTTTCCACCGCTGTAACATCGATCGAAAACATGTCGCGTTAGGGGCTTTTCGGACGGGGCGAGCTATGCGCTTTCTCTCGGAGTGAGCAACGGAGACCTCTTCGGCTTCCTCATCGCGTTTTCCCCGGGGTTCTTCGCGCCTGCCGGAGCGGTGGGCATGCCGCGCATATTCGTCGCCCACGGCACCAGCGACCAGATCCTTCCGATTGCTACCACTCAGTCGGCGCATCGTACCGATGCTGAAGGAAGCCGGGTACAACGTGACGTATCACGAGTTCGAAGGGCCCCACACAGTAAAGGCGGATCAGATGCGGGCAGCGCTCGCCTGGTTCGTTGGCAAGTAACTCCCCGGACCTCATCACATCTCGAGAGTCTTTAGAATTTCCCCACCTGAAGTGACCACCGCGTCCATCTACGGCGTGGTGGTGGGCGCCGATTCGGCTGGGACCTCCGAGGTGATCCCTATCGTGACGAACCCCGCCAACGGCGCTCGGTGCCCGGATGGTTTGCGGGCTGCCTGGCTTGCCGGCCGGTGCCCCGCGTGCTGCCTTGGCATCCCTCCGCGCCCGCTCCAGCTTCTTTTGGGCACGCATCGCGACGAGACGCTCCTCCAATGGCACCTCAAGGCGCGCTTCCGGCCGAGCCTGTAATCGAAGTCGGGAACGATCACCCTCGGCAGCCGCCTGCCGATCGCCCGCTCGATGTTCCGCAGATCCGCCTTCCTCGTCCGGGGCGACGAAGGTAAAGGCATCGCCCACCGCTTCCGCCCGCGCCGTGCGGCCCACCCGGTGGATATAATCTTCGGCCACCTTAGGCACATCGAAATTCACCACGTGACCCAGCTCCTCGATATCGATCCCGCGCTGGGCAATATCGGTGGCGACCAGGACCCGGTATTTCCCGCTCTTGAACCCGGCCAGCGCCTGGGTTCGCTGCGGTTGCGACCGGTTCCCGTGGATTCGCTCCGCCTCGATGCCGTTTCGAACCAGGAACTTCCACACCCGATCGGCGCGATGCTTGGTGCGGGTAAAGACCAGCGCCTCCTGCAGCTCGCCTCGCTGAAGCAACGCCAGGAAGAGTGCGGACTTGAGTTCCTGCGGTACGGGGTAGACCGCCTGGGTGATCCCTACTGCCGGCGCCGCCTTCCGTCCCAAATTGATGGTCACGGGGTCGCGCAGCATGTCGCGAGTGAAGCGCGGCGATCGGATCAGGCATGGTCGCGCTGAAGAAGAGCGTCTGCCGCTTGGCCGGCGAGATGGCGGAGGATCTTCTTGATCTCCGGCAGGAAGCCCATGTCGAGCATTCGGTCCGCTTCGTCCAGCACCAGCACCTCGAGCGCCGAGAGCTTGGCATAGGGAGACCTGAGGTGGTCGAGCAGACGGCCTGGCGTCGCGATCAGCACGTCGACCCCGGTGCGGAACGCGTGCTCCTGCGCGCCATTCCACTCCGCCGAATACCGCAGCGCCGCTGACCGGCGTGTGTACCGCGAGGTCATTCAGGTCTTCGAGGATCTGGGCCGCAAGCTCACGAGTCGGAGTGATTACCAGTGCCCGGGTAGCGCCGCGGGGCCGTTCGATCAGACGGTTGCAGGATGGGTAACAGAAACGCTGCCGTCTTCCCGCTCCCAGTGGTCGCACAGGCGAGCACGTCGCGTCCAGCCAGGGCAGGAGGAATGGCATCGGTCTGTATCGGTGTCGGACGAATGAATCCCAGCTCCCTGATGCCCTTCAGGAGACTCGGGTGGAGCTTGAGCGGGTGAACGGCAAGCGACAATCCTTTTGAGCGGGTTCGCGAGAGCGGGAAGAATAGGGGCGAGGGGCAGGGCGGCAAATCGGGAGACGGAAGACGGGAGACGGGAGACGGGAGACGGGAGATGGGAGATGGGAGATGGGAGACGGGAGACAGGGAGACGGGAGAAGCGAAGAAGCAGGAACAGTGAACGGGAGAGCATCCCCGTTCCCTGTTCCGCTTTCAAGGACTATCGACTTTCGACTACAGACTACTGACTGCAGTTCAGCACACCGACGCGGCGTGGAACGCCAGGCTATTCAGTGCTCCCGCCGAAGAACAGCAGCTGACGGACCTGGATGTCGATCGAGTTGTTGGTCGGGCCCGGCACGATTTCGACGGTCCCCGGGTTGAAGGGTACGGCCAGTACTCAGCCGAGCCGCGGGTCGCCACGGTGGCGCAGGCGCTGATGCCGAGGTTGTTGCTGCTGATCTGGAAGTTGCCAGATCGAAGCCGAGTGGCCGTCATGCCCGAGGACGACCGCTGCTTGGCCCCGGTCGCCTGGACCACCGCGTAGCGAGTGTTGGCGGTCGAGGAGCAGATCAGTTCCAGGTGGAACGGCACGCCATCCTGCAGCCCGCCGCCCGGGTTCTTGGTTTCGATGTAGACCGTGTTCGCGTCCGGGACCGCTGCCGGTGTACACGCCGGACGGGTTGAACACGAGCGCGTTGCCCGGATCAGCCAGGTCGCGATGAAGGCGCAGCCCGTCACCGGGCTGGCGAAGCGGATGTTGTACCGGCCCGCGCCCAGGAAGCTCAGGGTCGTTCCACTCGTGGAGCGAACCAGGTCCGCGGAGTAGCCCACCACCGCGTACCGGATTCCAGTGCCGCCGCAGGTGACCACCAGATCGAATCGGACCATCGGTCAGCCCGCCACCCCTGATTCTTGGTCTCGACGTAGACACCGTTGGCGCTCAGGTGCCGCCGGCGGTCGAGGCCTGGATCGCCTGACTGTAGGCGTTCCGGGTGGTCGCGACGTAGGCGCAGCTGGTCAGGATCTACGATTGAAGCTGACTTCGTACTGCCCGGGCCCCAACTTCGACGACGCCGGTGGTGCGATTGCCATGGATCAGATTGCCGTTCTGGTCCACGACCGCCCAGATCTGGGCGGATGCGGCGGCCTGCACCTGGGCTGAATCCGGCCTCGGGCACGGCTTCGATGGACGGGGCCGCGGGTGATCGGCGTTGTTGAAGTCCTGACACGCCGCCGTAACCAACGCGATGCCTGCGACTGCGGAGATCGACCGCTTCATACTACCCTCCTGCAACTGGAGAATGGCCTGACGCGCTGCGCGGATCGCAACACGATGTCGTTGGTTTGCCGAGGCTTAGAGGCATCGGTACGTTGCTCGTCACCAGGGCCAGACTCTTCGACATGAGAAGACGCGCAGGCGGTCGGTCGATAGTCAGACAGGACGTCGCCAGTTGAGCGGTCGGGGCGGACGAGGCGGACGGGGCGGTCGAAACCTGCCGCCTGCGAGGGTCTTGCCCCGTCCGGTCCGACCGTCCGCGTCCGCCCCGTCCGCCCGACTGCATATGACCAAGTCCGACCGGTGCGTCCCGTCCGACCCGCTTCGAACTCGACACGCTCTTTCCCGCCGTCTATGCCGAGTTGCGCCGACTGGCACATCGCCGCGCTCCGGGCGGAGGGCAACGGGTCATACCCTTTCCACTACCGCGCTGGTCCACGAGACCTACCTGAAGCTGGCCGATCAGCGGAATTCCCAGTTCGACAATCGGCCCCACTTCTTCGCCTGCCGCCGCGGGCGATGCGTCGGATCCTCGTCGACTACGCCCGGCGTCACCGCGCCATCAAGCGTTCTCCTGGGCAGGAGCCGGTTTCCCTCGCCTCGCTGGAGCGATCGGACGCCATTTTCGCCCATCCCTCGGCGAAGGAGATCGCGCAGCGGGCGGATCTCCTGATGGCGGTAGATGAAGCCCTCTCGCAGCTGGTCGAGATCGACCCGCGCCTCGCTCAGGTGGTGGAGTACCGCTTCTTCGTTGGGCTGACCGAACAGGAAACGGCGGAACTGTTGGGCGTGACTCCGCGGACCGTGGCGAGTGGATTGGGTCCGGGCGCGCGGCTGGCTGATGCAACATCTGCACTGATGAATCCAGAATTCGAGCGCCGCCTGCTGGAGCTGGTCGATCAGGCCCTCGAACTGCCGGCGGAAGCCCGCGCCGCATTCTCTCCACAAGGCTTGCGCGGGGACTCGGCGCTGGAGAGCCGCGGCCGCGGACCTCATCGCATCGTGCGCCAGGGCGGAGGCGGACGATCAGCTTCCTGGTGGACTCTGCCGCGGTGTTCGCGGATCCGATCATTCGGGCGGTGGAGGAGGAAGAAGAAGAGGAGGATCCGGAAGAACCGCTGAAGCGAGTCTCCGCTCTCCTGGAAGGTCAATACAAGTTTGGCCGAGAAATCGGCCGTCGGCGGCAATGCGATCGTCTATCTGGCACGCGATCTTCAGCACTCCCGCGATGTCGCCATCGAAAGTGATCCGTCCAGGGTGTCGCCGATCCCGACCGGCGACACCGGTTCCCGCGCGAAGTCGAGATCTCCCGCCCAGCTGCGTCACCCTTCGTCATTCCCCTGATCGACTCAGGCGAGACTCAGGGCACTCTGTTCTACGTCATGCCCTTACGTGGAAGGGAGTCGCTACGCGACCTGCTCGACCGTGAGGAGGACGCGCTTTCGCTCAAGTCCACCTCGCCGTAGCCCGGACGTGGCCCGAGGCGCTCGACTTCGCCCACAGCCAGGGCATCGTCCATCGCGACATCAAGCCCGAGAATATTCTGCTCAGCGGATCGCACACGCTCTCCGTGGCGGACTTCGGCATCGCCATGGCGCTCGAAGCATCGGGTGGCACCGATCGCCTGACTGGAGAAGGTCGCAGTGGGCGACGCCGGCCTACGAGCTCGGAGCAGGCCGGGAGCCAGCGAGCGGATCGACGGCTCGCAGCGACATCTACTCCCTCGGCTGCGTGGTCTACGAGATGCTTGCGGGCGAAGTCCCCTTACCTGGGCGAGACGCCACGCGCGCGATCCTGGCGAAGCACCTTCAGGCTCCGGTCCCTGATCTGACAATCCTGAGACCGGGCCTGTCGCCCGCGGCACAGACAACGATGCGTCGCGCGTTGGCCAAGGTGCCGGCCGAACGCTTCAGCAATGCGACTGGAGTTTGTGGACGCGTTGGCAGCCGACGCGAAAGGCGAAGAGCCATCGCGGCTCGGCGGCTCGGCGGCTCGGCGGCTCGGTAAAGGGTCGGCGTCGTCGCCTTGGTCGCCTTGATTGTCTTCGCTGTTTGGCGTTTCATCCCGCCATTCCGCCATTCCGCCATTCCGCCCAGCGACCTCGCCGCCCGCCCTCGAACGAATTGCCGTCCTCTACTTCGACAACCTCTCCTCCGACCCCGAAGTCGGGCTCATCGCTCAAGGCCTTACGGAGGATGTGATTGATGAACTGAGCCAGAGTTCACGGGCTGCAGGTCATTTCGCCGAACGGAGTGCGGCTCTATCGCGATCACCCGGCCCCGGTGGACAGCATTGCACGGGTCCTGCAGTGGGGACCGTCGTTGGTGGCAGCGTCAGCGCCTCCGCCGATGTGGTCCGGGTGACGGTGCGGCTCGTTGATCCCGCCAACGGCGACCGAGTTACGCACCCAGTCGTTCGAGGTCCAGCGCGGTGCAGCGCTGGCACTCCGTCAGGCGGTACTGGGCAAGTCGCGACGTTCCTGCGAGAGCGCCTGGGACAGGAGGTGAAGGTCCGGAAGGAGCGGGAGGAGACCCAATCGCTCGAGGCGTGGGAACGGGTGACTCGGGCCGATGACCTGGTGCGGGACGGTGTGGACGCGTCGCTTGCGGGGAATGAGGCCGAGTCAAGCGATCTCTGGCACCGCGCCGATTCACTCTACGCCGTGGCCGAGAAGCTGGATCGCAAGTGGGTGACTCCGACAGTCGGTCGCGGCTGGGTCGCACTTCGATTGGCGTTGTCTTCGCAGGACACGATGCCCTACAGCCCGATGATGCAGAGGGCGCTCGCCATCGCCGAGCAGGCGCTGGAGCGATCCAAGGGTGGGCAACAGGCGCTGGCGCTGCGCGGGTACGCGCGGGAATGGCTGGCAACTTCCCCGAACATGACGGGCACCGACACGCTCAAGCGTCAGGCCGAAGCCGACCTTCGCGCGGCCCTCGATGCTCGACCGGATGATGCCCGTAGCTGGTATGCCCTGGGCGAGCTGCTCTACACCGATGGACGCTTCACCGAGTCGGCACAGGCGCTGGAGACGGCGCTCAACCGCGACGCCTACCTCGTCGAAGTGCGCGCGGTAGTGAATCTCCTCTTCTTCGCCTCGCTCAACCTGCAGAAGTTCGACGACGCGGCGCGCTGGTGTGAGATGGGGATCAGCCGCTACACCGGCGATCCCAGGTTTCAGACCTGCCGCCTCATTCTCCTCGGCTGGACCGGAAAGAGTCGCCGCGATGTGGGCAAGGCCTGGCAGGAGATCGAGAGCATCGAGAAGCAAGACTCGATCGGAATGTTCAGCAGCCAGTGGAGCTATTTCCGGATGATGGCGGCGATGACGGCCGCGCGGGCCGGGATGAAAGACAGTGCCCGCGCTATCGTCGCAAGGGTTCACGCCGATTCGGCGGCGCATCCGGGAACCGAGGTGCGAACCGAGGAAGCGTACGTCCACCTGCTCCTCGGTCAGCGGGAGGAAGCGCTCGCCCTGCTGCGGGAGGAACTCAGGGAGTGACCCCGATTCACGGGATCAGATTGTACGCTCTCCCTGGTTCAAGGACCTGGGGCCAGACCTCACGCCTTAGGGCCTGCCGAATCCGTTCCGCATGTCGGTTGTCGCCGTGAGCCCCACCAGCCTCACGTAGTAGGGTATGACGAACTTGTCCACAGCCGGGGCGCCGAGGAAAATGGCATCCGCGCCCTGGGGCAGGGGGACGCTGTCTCGCCCGCCGTCGGTGCGAGTGATCATCAGCGTCAGGCTGGCGATATCGCTGAATTGAGTCGTCCTGCCTGGCGGGACGCAGCGGACGCTCATCACCGACGTCTTGATATGGACGCAGGTCATGGTTTGAGCGATGGTCGAATCCAGCGCCGCCTGATAGGGACCGAACACCGCTGCGCCATTGCCGACCTTGGACGCCGCGACCTGTCGCGGACTTGGGGTCGTGAAACACCCCGACGATCGGATTGGCCGGATCGTACCCGGCGACCACATACACCATGCCTCCGCTCCGGTCGCCATCTACCGCCTCGGCGATGCGCTTGAGCATGACCGCGTCGGGAGGGCGTTCCGTGGTTTGCTGGCACGCGAGACGTGGCGGTCGAGCCGAGGATCAGGAGAGCGGCCGCGCCGAGCGGCAGACCGTGGCGAAGCGCTTTCATGGGAGGACCTTCCTGGTTGGGAGCTTGGCCCCAAGGTGTCGTGTCGGCCGGTGGTCACAAGGGCACCAAGCGGGAACGGGAACAGGGGAAGAGGAAACGCCTCAGAAGTGAGACGAACACCTCATCCCGAGCGCAGCGAGGGATCCACTAATCCCTGCCTAGAAGCCAAGGTGAGGACACTGGATCCCTCGCTGCGCTCGGGATGAGTGTAACTGTCGCACCTGCGCCGTTACGTCTTACGTCTCACGTCTCCCGTCGCCGTCTTCCCAAGTCGCTCGTTTGACACCCCTACACCTAGCCATAGGTTGCCGCCCACCGCACCAAGACATCGGAGTCGGCGTGGAGCCATGGCTTACCGCGTTGAATGCCGGCGATTCTTCAGCCGCCTGGGACCTGTTCGCCGAGCCGATATCGGCGGCTCATGGTCGCGACCATCAAGCGCCTGGTCCCGGACCATGACGATGTCATGGATGTGTTTTCGACCGTGTGCCAGGCGCTTTCGGCCAACGACTTTGCCCGCCTCAAGCAGTACTCCGATCGATCCGCTCAATCTGCCAGTGTCGCCACCTGGTTGGTCGCCGTGGTTCGCAACCTCACCGATCGACTGGCTGCGCCAGCGCGACGGTCGGCGCCGCCCCAGCATTCCGACGACACTCTCCCCCTTCAGCACGAAATCTACGCCGCCATCTGTATTGGCGGTCATTCCCACGTCGAAGCCTACGAGGTGATTCGCTCCCGAGGCGGATCGCCAATGCCGTTCAACGAATTCCTTCGGGAGGTGCGCGAGACCAATCGCGTCGCTCCCTGTCCCTACAGCGTCACCGCGCGGCGTCCCGTGAATGATCCGCCTCCAGCCGAAGCATCCCTGGCCGAGCTCGATCCTGCGGAGACGCGCGGAATCGGTTCGCCGGCTGGCAGCCGCGTTGGCTTCCGCAGCCGGCCGATGTCCAGTTGGCCGATCAACCTGTTTGTCGTCGAAGGAATGTCCGCCGCCGATGTGGCCCGCCTGGTCGGATGGCCCAACGCCAAGGCCGTCTATAACCGAGTGTCCCGCGCGCTAGCCCATCTGCGGGCCCAACTCGAGCGCGAAGGGATCGGCCCGGGCGACCTCTGATGAGTAATCCCGGCGACCCTGTCCGTACCACCTCCTCGAAACGGCGCTTCCAGCCCGGGCCACCGATCTCCCGAGACCACCAGACGTGACCCTGACCTGTCCTTCCGAACCCGAACTACTGCTCTTTGCCCTGGCGGATAGCTCTGCCGCGCCTGACCCGATCGCCCGCCATGTGGCCGAATGCGCCTCCTGTCAGGTCCGGGTGGCTGAGTTCCGCCGCCTGACGAGCGGAATCCGGGCATCTGCATCGGGCGCTGCGGCTGGCGATGGTGAGTGCCTGGATGAGCTGGCACTCACCCAGTTCGTAGAGGGGATCGGGGACGCGGCTGGCGCGAGCGGTCCATCCTCCACCTCGCCGCGTGCGGGCACTGCCGTCGGCAGCTCGCCTTCGGTGGTGGAACTGTTGGCTGATCCCTCGATCGCGGGGGAGGTGCGTCAGGCTCGAGCGGCTCCGCGATCGGCCGGCACCTCGGCGGAGATTTCTCGCCGGAGCAGGTCTCATCGCCGCCGCGGCGGCAGTGGTGTTATTGCTAGTCCGGCCCCGCACCGGTGACCACTCCATCGATGAACACCGTGGAGACACCATCACGGCCTCCTCGGCTCCCATGCGTCTGTCGCCAATCGGCGACGTCTCCGCTGGTCACAACGCTCAAGTGGACCGCCGTGCCAAGCGCCGAGGTGTTACCGCGTGACGCTGTACGACAAGGTGGGAAAGCTGCTGTTCGAAATGGAGAGCCCTGACACGATGACAGCCCTCCCCGATTCGATCGGCCTGGCTCCAGGGCGCCTGTATTTATGGAAGGTGGAGGCACGCATCGGCTGGGAACGTTGGGTCTCGTCGGAGTTGATCGAGTTCCGGGTCGGTCCGGTCAGCATTCAGTCGCCCGAGCGGGACTCGCTCCGTCTCCTTGCCCGAAGTCTGTCAGACTCCGGCTGAGCCGCGAGGTCCGGCTCCGTCCCTCGAGGTGCGTGACGCGCTGAACGAGACCTTGGCCCTGTCGGTCCATGGCCAGCCAGCGGCGCGCGACGGGGAGATCGCCATCGCCCATCGGCTCGCCGCGGCCTACGCCAGCGCGTGGCACGATGAGTTCCTGGTCCGGGAGGTAGCGCGGTTTACCCAGTGGCCCGCGGAGCATCGAGCGGCCACAGGTTTGGGCCGACAGCATGCGCCGCGTGGGCATCACCTCATTCGGCCGGGACGGTGCAGCCGCGGCGATCGGGATCTGGCGTCGGTCCTTGTCCCGCTCCGCCGCCATCCCCGACACCGCCGGAATGGCTGCGACACTCGGTAACATCGGCGCCGGCTTCTCCCGCGACGATCAACCAGATAGCGCGGAGACTTACCTCGAGGCGTTCCCGGACGCTCGCCCTGGCGGTGGGTGACATTCGAGTCCAGGCCAACGCGATCGCCGAGCTTGCCGGAGTGAGCGAGACCCGCGATGACATCGCTGGTGCCCGCCAATACTACGCGCAGGCGATCGCGCTTCGAACCCGGATTGGCGATTCGCGTGGCCTGGCCTCCGACTACAACAACCTGGCCGGCCTCGCTCAGGACGCCGGAGATTTCGACGGAGCACGCCAGCAGCTGGAGGCGGCGCTGGCGATCAATCGGCGCGACGGTCGTGCCGACGTCGCCGCGACCAACCTGGTCAACCTCGCCGGACTCGCCAGTCTCACCGGCGACTTTGCCCGCGCCGTGTCGCTCTACCGCGAAGCGCTCGCCACCTGGCGTGAGCGGGAGCAATGGGCCGACATGGCCGACGCCCTCCGCGGGCTGGGCGAACTGGAGCTTCGTCGGGGAGACTATCCCGCGGCACGGACAGATCTGCGCGAGGCGCTGGACATCTATGACCGCACCGGTCCCGCGGCGGATGCCTTCGCGGTCCGGCAGGAAATGGCCGGTGCGCTCGCGGCTCAGGGCGAGTTGCAGGGCGCCTTGGACGAATTGCGGCAGGCGCAGCATCTGGCGGATTCGGCCCGCGTCGGTGCCGGCGTTCAGGCGGGAATCGCGCTGGCTCGGGCCGATCTGGCGGCCCAGCTCAACACCCGTCCGGAATCGGAGCGGCTCTATGCCAGTGCGGAGCTGCTGTACCACCGCGCGGGAGACCGGGCAGGCGAAGCCGAGGCGCAGGAAGGGCCGGGCCGTGCTGCTGCTCGAACAGGACAAACTCGCCGAGGCGCGCTCCCTGCTCGATCGCGCGCTGCGTACCCAGCTCGCTACCGGGAACCAGCGCGCCGCGTCGCTGACCCGGCTGGTGCTCGGTGATCTGTCGCTGCGACAGGGCGACACCACCGGCGCGCGGCAACAGCTCGCCCGCGCGGCCGTCGGACCTGACGCGTCTGGGCGACCCAGTCGCCGCGGCTGCCGCGCTGGGCGATCGGGCTTCACTCGAGGCTGCCGCGCGCATGCCTCGCCGCCGCCGAGTCGCTCTTCCGTGCCGCGCTTGCTTCGGTCGGCGATCGGGTGGCACCCGAGGTGACTTGGCGGCTGCATGCCGGCCTCGGTGCACGCTCCGCGACCAGGGTGCGATTGACGACGCGGCGCAGGAGCTGCGTGCCGCGATAGCCGACATCGAGCGGACGGGCCGATCTCTCACTGCTACGCAGAGCGGCGCTCCGGATTCTTCACCGACAAGTGGGACGTTTATGTGCAACTGGCGATGCTGGAGCGCGCCCGAGGGCCGGGTCGGAGCCGCCTTCGAGGTGAGCGAACGCATCCGGGCCGGTGAAATGCTGGAGCTGCTCGGGCAGGGGCGGATCTGCCGCTCCTCATGACACGGCCGCGGAACTGGTGGCCGGCGAACAGGATCTCCGTCGGCACATCGCCGGGCTGACCAGCCAGCTGGAGGGAGCCGGCGCCGGAACCCAGCCACTCCGTGGACCGGACCTGGCGCCCGGTGGCGGTGACCCGCGAGGCGCTGTTGCGCGCCCAGGCATCGTATGCCGAGCTCCTGCTGGAAATCCGCGAGCGGGCGCCCCGGCACGCGGCACTGGTGTCGCGCGAGACCGCGACCTGGCGCGATGTGGCCCGACGGCTCCCAGCCGACGAGGCCTTCATCGAATACCTGGTGAGCGACGCGAGTTCTCTGGCCTTCGTCGTGACCCGGGACACCGCAGTCGCGCTGCAGCTCCCGGTGAATCGCCATGACCTCGCCCGGCTCATCGACTTCGTGCGCGGGACCCTGCAGCCGCAGGGGTCGCCCCGCCTCAGACTCGCTCTGGCGTGGCCCCTTGCGCCAGCTGTGTCAGGATCTGATCGCACCGATCGAGGCCTCCGGACTCCTGGCGGGAAGACGCGACTCACCATCGTGCCCCACGCCGAGCTGCATTATCTGCCGTTCGCAGCACTTCTGGGTGGTACCGGCGAGGGAGCAGTTCCTGATCGAGCGCTTCCAGGTGATGGTCACGCCTTCGGCACTCGGTCTGGCTCGCCCTCGGTGCCCGGACCCCGCGCACACACTACCCGCGGAGTCCTCGCCTTTGCCCCGCAACCCGAGCGATTGCCGGCCTCGCGCGGGGAAGTGGCGGCGATCGCACGGCTCGGCGGAGGAGACTCGCGCGTCGTGGTCGGAAGTGCGGCGACCGAAGCCGCGTTTCGGCGGGAGGCCCCGAGTCGTCGGGTCATCCACCTCGCGACCAACGGTGTGCTCAACAAACAGAACCCGCTGTTCTCCTTCGTCGCTTTCGCACCCGATGGCGACAACGATGGCCGGCTCGAAGTACATGAGGTCTTCGGTCTCGACCTCGCGGCCGACCTGGTCGTGCTCTCGGCCTGCCAGACCGGACTCGGCTCCGGCGCGCTCACCGATGTGCCGGCCGGCGACGACTGGATCGGTCTGTCTCGCGCATTCTCTCGGCCGGCGCGGCGCGGGTCATGGCGACGCTATGGCCGGTGCAGGACCGGGCCAGCGCGGCGCTGATGGAACAGTTCTACAAGGAATACGCCGTGGGAGCAGATCCGGGGCGGGCGCTGGCGGCCGCGCAGCGTCGCTGCTGGCGACACCGGCCACCGCGAACCCGTACTACTGGGCCGGATTCGAGCTGGTCGGTGGGCGGTGAGATCGCGCGGCGAGCAAGATGCCGATCGTTTCCCGTATCACTCATGGCCGAGTGACCAGCGAGATCGTTTTCTCTACGCAACAATTGAGTCATCGAGGATGATGCGAAACAGCATGCGAAGGGCTTCGGCACTGACGATGCTGGCGCTGACTGGCGGCGGACTCACCTTCGCGACGCTGAGTGCCGGGTTGACGTCAACCTGCGGCGTGACGCCCGCCGGGGTGGCGAATTGTTGGGGGCCAACGTCCTACGGCGGGCTCGGCGAAGGCACCACGATTTCCAGCTCCGTGCCAGTTAAGGTCGCTGGCCAACCATGAAACCCCTCATAGCGCCGGACCCACGCCAGCATTGCGTTGACCCTGCTGGCCCCTCGCCTGCACCGACCAGGGGCCGAGTAGGGAGCAGTCGAGTCCGCTGCCACCGGCACCATTCGTAGTTTCCAATCCCGTGGTAGCGGCCCCGTCCGCTCACCCGCACAGGCCGTCTCCCGATTCACCGGCCTCGAGGTGGCCTACGTGTCGCTGCCGCCCGGCACGCTGCCCGATGGCCGCGCGACGAGTGTGCGGAATCTCCGCACTAACGACAGCGTCGTGGTCATCATGGTGGACGGAGGGTTCGACCCGGTCGCTGGCGGCGCAGGCGGGTGACACCATCGAAACTCCGCATCGAGTCGGTTCGTGGCGGCCGCCCGACGCTGTTCTGGTACCAGGTGCCGGCCTCGCTCTCGGCGGGTGATCGGACCGATCCGCCGGCCACAAGCGGGATGTGCCCCTCAACGGAATCATCGTGATTGTTTCTCAGCGAACCGATCGACGGCGGCACACTGACGGGTGTCACAGTGCAGCTCCGGCAGGCTCCACCGTGCTTTCCGGCCAGCTTCCAGTTCACCGACAGCGCGCACACCTCGGCCGAGGTGATCCCGACCTCACCGCTCGTTGAGACTACGGACTACGTACTGGACATCACCCAGGGCATCCACGACCTGGATGGTAGACGATCATGGCAGCAGCGGTGTCAGGTGCCGTTTACCACTGTCACCCCGGGGTGGCACTCGCCGGCAGCGCCCTTCCTGCTATCGCGCCCGCTGCTCTGGCGCTCGGAGTCGTGGACCATCTTTACCGCGTTGCCGGGGACAACGGAGAGCAATGCCCGGGTATCGATGACCAAATGTGAGAACCGGTGAGGCGGGCAGTCTGTCCATGGACGCTGGTGGAGGCCTCGGCCCGTTCGCATTCCCGGCGATCGTGGGGGACAGTTTCGTCATCACCGTCCGTTCGATCGGCACCGGCGACATCCTATCGTATGGTGCGGTTGTCCCTGCGACCTCAACGCCACAGGTCGTAGAGAGTACTCCGGCGGCCGGGCAGCAGGACGTATGGCTCGGCTCGAGTGTGGAGGTGGAATTCAGTGAGCCGATCGCTGGGGACACGCATTCGTCGCCGGTCCGACGTCCGCCAGTGCAGCGCGAGGTAGTAAAATGGTCGGCATAGCTGTGGGGGCGAGTGGCGGCCCCAGATAAGCGCGAGCTGGGTCTCGGCTTTCGTTCCACGGGACCTTCGTGCCGTCGGCAGCGCTCACCTCAGCGGCGGCTTACGAACTGGTCCTGACTCCGGCTATTCGGGCCGCGCACAGGGAGGGCAGCCCCTCGCCGGCGAGATTCGGCATTCCATTCTCCACCGAGACCGTCGCGCCAGGGCCTTCGGACGCGGTGCTGACGGTCGAGTCGTTTACGATGATCGAGTACCCACGGTATCCCAGTGATCCCAGTGGGCAAAAGTACTATGCACCTCGGCTCCAACTGGCCGAAACGCGAGGTCTGGCCGGAGTGAGCGTACGAGAGATGGCAGCGGTGTTCAGCGTTCCCCGGGCTTGGTTCGACCGCTCCTGTCTGCTCCACCGGAACAGCCGTGGGCCGCCGGCCACAGCGAGGGGCCATGTTTGGCACAGCCTACGGCGAATACGCAGCTCGAGCTTTGAGTTTCCCGGTCGGCGGGCCGGGCCCGGGGCGAGGCCACCGTCTCAATCATCTACCGGGACGAGGGCCACCGCACGGACACTCTCGCGGCCGGCGCATCTCTCTGATTACGCTCGGCGGTCTGCCGAGCGTGTCCTTCGCGAATCAAACGCATTCGTACGATACCCTGAACTGCACACCCCTCTTTTCCCTCCCCCGCGGCGCAGGGACCGGTTTTCTGCAAGCCGGCCAGCCCGATACCATTCAGCATTCAGGAGTAACGAAGCCCGTGGCGCTGCTCGTGGGCGGTCGAAGTGAACACCCGGCTGCCCGGTGGGGTGTTGGCGCGCAGGCCTCATCGGGGCGGCCCCTTCCCGGCCCTCGCCTGCACCGATGGGCAGGGACCCACCGGGGAGCAAACGCCGCCGCCGGCATCCTCCCCATTCGTGGTATCCAATCCAGTCACGGCTCCCGCTCCCGCCAGCCCCGGTGTGGCGAGTTCCGCGCAGGGCGATGAGGCGGTAGCGTACGTCCCGCTGCCGCCCGGGACGATCCCGGGACGCCACCGGCGCGAGTCATTCTTGATCGCGCACCGGCAGCAGCGCCAACGTCCCGGTCGTGAACGGAGGTGGTTCTGATCCGGTGGCAGTCGGCGCGGCCGCCAGCGCGATACCATCGAGGTGGCGGTACTTGGTGGTGGGATAAGGCATCGGTGTCGTACTTGATCGTCGTACCCGTGAAGGCGCGCCCGGGCGTGGTCCGCCAGCCCTCCGGCCCACAAACGTGACGTGCCGCTGAACACACAATCATCGGGTCTTCAGCGAACCGATGGACAGCGCCAGCCTGGTGGATGCAGTAACGCTGAGCGATGGCGCCTCACGGGTCTCGGGGAGCGTGATCATTCCGCCCAATAGTGGAGACATCCTCCGAGCCACGTTTGTGCCCGATGCTCCGCTCGCCCCCTCACCACCTACCGAACTGCAGGTCGGCGCCGCAGCTACTGGATCTCGATGGAGACGCCCTCGCCACCGCGGTGCAGTCCGACTTCGACCAGTGGGCTCCGGCTGACCTCGCCTCCGTCCGTACAGATTGTCACTCCAGCTTCCGGCGATTCGCAGGCCTTTGAGTATCGAGCTTCCAGGGCGGTCATCGCGGACGATCCTGCTGACATTGCTGCCATGTCACCAGGTCTGCTCGATAACTCTGCAGGCGGGCCTCCCCATAGTGAACGACATGGTACGGGCGACGATGTCAACTCGCGCTGGAAAGTAGTCAACACTCTGGCAACCGCTTGATCCCGGCACCTACACGTTCCAACTAACGGCCTGGGACGCGGCTGGAAACAGAGTCCTCGACACGCCCTTGACGGTCACCTTCGCCGCCCCCGATGCCCAGCCGAGAATCGTGGTGCGGTCGTTCTCGGTCACCGGTATGGTACCCCGGGCTCCGGCCAATGGGCCTACGCTCCGCAACTCGTTTCCGATGCCCCAGGACGAGTGGCCTCGAAATCGTCAGTTTCAGATGCTCACCATTCCGGGCCTGACCTCCAATAACCTCTGAGGTGGAAAACTCTGGGCACGCCTGGTTGCCGTGAGGCGGGTCAGGATACTCCGCTCTTCTTTCCCGAGATTTACGGCGACTATGACTTTTCGTTCGGTGCCAACGCGCAGCGCTCGACTGGGGACAGTAAGTGCCCGTCTCACCTATCGCGATGCGACGACCGGTCATGTCTACGCCACGACGATGCGGGGCTCTATCGTGCCGAGGTCCCAGTCTGCCCGGGACTACACCGGCAGCTGCTCATACTGGATGAGCGCCGGGGCGTGGACTGACTGTTTCACCGCTTCGCAGCGTCGGTTGATCGATAGAACACCGCGGCCGCTGCTCTTGGACCACGGTGTGTGGACGGGATGGCTGGAGTACCGAGGACAATTCCGGGGTCCACTGATGATGAAGCATTGCAGCCGAACTCTGATGGCTATCGCCGTCTTTGGGGCCCAGCCGGGCTGCTCGGATTCCACAACCACGCCCTCCGTTATCGCGACCGCGATCACGGTGATGGAGAGGGGATGGCCAAACCCGGAGGCGGTGAACCGGCCTGACCTTCTCAAGCTGGTTGCTGCGGTCACTGATCGGGACCGCGGTCGTCGGGTCGCGGGACGGGCCGTCAGTTGGACGGTAGAGCGCGGGCCTGTCTCGTTCGTCACGGTCCACGGGTAACCGATGGGTTGGGTCCTAAGCACACTGCGATTGTCCGTCCCGGGGTATCCAGGGAGCTGCGATTGTTCGAGCTGCTCTGGCCGGTCATGTCACGGCTGTGAATTTCCGGGCTCACCGTCGGCCCGCCGGTGGACCTGGTCGTCCTTCTGAGCACGATCCGGGAGGGACTCCCTCCTTCGTAGAGCCAACTGAATAGCACCATGTCGCCCGGCGGTGGACACTATCCTCGTGGGCCAGACGCTCAAATGGGTCCCTGTCTGCTTTTCGACCATTTTGGCCATAGCGTGACCTCGGTTGGGACGCCTTCGTTTCGGACCAGTGGGGGGTTTCCGGATGCCAATCCATCCGCGATACAAGTGACCTTCACCGCCTCTGGGACCTACCGCTATGCCGATTCCGAGCAATCCGATAGTCACCGGGATCGTCCGCGTGCAATGAGGAGGAGAGGCAGCGGTGAGAGTAAGCAGTGATAAGAAGGGTTTGATCATCTATCACCGGGGGCGTGTGACCCATCGCATTCTCTCATTGATTCCTCTCGCGGTAGCCTTCGTCGCGATCGGATGCGATCCTGGAACTTCTCCAACCGATGCCGCTTCATCTCTGAACCTCGCGCGCACGGCCACCGTCTCCGTGTTCGCGACCGGCCTCCAGTATCCCCGCGGTCTCACCTTCGGCCCCGACGGAACCCTGTACGTCGCGGAGGCGGGGCGGCCGGCACCGACTTCACGACTCCCGAACAGTGCGCGCAGGCCGATCCGCCGGTGGGGCCCTATCACAACGGGCCGACGGGCGCATCTCGCGCATCAGATCGGGACGGGCATCGCGCACCGTTCGCCGAGGATTTCCCTCCGCCATCAATCAGTTCGGGGATGTTCAGAGCGTGGCCGATCTCGCGTTCCTCGGCGACAAGCTGTATGCCCTCATCGCGGGCGGTGGGTGTTCCCATGGTTCGCCCGATGTCCCGGCTGGAGTCGCGCGGGTAAACCCGGTCGGGCGGTTGGACGATCACCACCGACCTGAGCGTATTCCAGGCCGCCAACCCGGTGGCCAACCCCGATCCTCGGGAGATTTCGAGCCGGACGGACTCCTGGTACTCGCTGATCCGCTCCGGAAATCATTGATTGCAGTTGAACCAGAATCAGCGGAGAAGTAGTTCGGATAATCCTCGACCGGCGCGATCGCCCGCATCATCGACATCTCCGCGACGCAGAGGTCATCGTGCCCACGGTCATCGTGCAGCGCGGGCGATGCATTCTATTTGAGCAACCTCGGTGTTTTCCGGTGGTACCAGGGCTGGAGACAATCTTCCGGCTCTCGCCGTCGGGAACGCTGGACTGTGGTGGCGGAGGCTTCACTACTGTACTCGGCCTGGATTTCGATCGCGCGGGCCGGCTCTATGTACTCGAGTCCTCCAGCGTGGCCGGGTTTCCCACACCCAGCACCGGGCGCGTGATACAAGTCGATCAACAGGGCAATCGTGTCGTAGTGGTCGATGGTCTCTTCTGCCGACCGGGATCCGGTTCGGCCCCGATGGCCCTGCTGTACATCTCCAACAAGGGATTCAGTCCGCCTCAGCCTGGCGAGATTCTTCCGGGCCCAGCGTCCAGGTAGAACTCACTAACTAAGGGCGACTCAACCGGGTCGCCCCCGCCTCCGCAGGATCAGGGTCACCCTCTCACCGGAGGTGCGCCGAGGTCAGGCACTACCAATGCGCAGCCATTTCGAGTGCTCGCCGGCAGCCTTGCTCGGCTGTCGTCCGGCACCGTCCTCGCCGGGTGCACTGCCAGGTACCAACGGCCACCCACGGAGGAGCAGCAAACTCTGGATCTGGCATCGGCGACCCAGGTCTCGTGTCATCGGTCCAGGTTCCTCCGGATCGGTCATCGATATTCCGCGATCCCAACTGGCGATGCATCTGGAGACAGGGCGACTAGCGTCACCACCCTGATAGTGGGTCACACCGCACCAGACCTCAATGACAGTGTCCACTTCCGCCGGATCGGTGACGCGATCGCCGCCGCGCGGGCCGGACGGCTGGCGCGGGGAGAACTCAGGCGGCGGCCTGCCGGATCACCATCAACATCGCAGCGGGATCATTTCGTGGCAGCGGGCATCCCGGTACCGACGAGCCTCGAACACTGGCCCCTCACGGTGAGACGTTCCGGATCTCACGTTGCACGGCGCCTTCGTGATGCAGGCCGGATTCTCATGGACGGGCCACAGGCGCCGGCGTCGGGCCTTTCGCGACGACGCTCGCACCGATCGATCCGCTGAGCTTCTACGACACTGAGCTTACTACGCGCTCGTGCTGGCCTTCAGCAATCCGGTGGCTCGGCCGGCAGCGGCCTCGTTGTCGAAGGATTTCGTGATGCGGTCGGGGGTGCCTGACGGCGGCTGGGCCGGTAACGGAGTCTTCTCGAGCCGGGTCTCCGGTCTGACCGTGCGCAGGCAACCGATTCGAGCGAGCGGGATTCGACGTTACTTTCGACCTCCGCGCGACCAGCGCTGCGCTGGAACAGGAATTCATCATCG